>WNFI01280328.1_pt1 | contig 49285 bp, 50 predicted proteins | sample 5400471 | NCBI WGS metagenome assembly WNFI01 (sample SAMN13153348, study PRJNA577476) | soil metagenome | isolation source: 100 cm saprolite on Douglas fir-dominated hillslope | place: USA:California | collected 2013-09-17
CGGTGAAGTACACGGCATCGAATCCGGCGCAGACCTCGAAGGATATGTTATCTCCTTCACGCGAAGTTTTCTCGACATGAGCGACATGGACCCGGACCTGGTACATCCCCGCGGCGTTTATCAGTTATTCGAACGCTGCAAAGCCGTGCAAGTCAAAAATGAATCCATAGCAGACATGGCCCTTATTATGGAGAAACTGCTCAAAGAGTACAACAACCTGTACCTCTTCAGACTGGAACTACTAAGACGTTATTTCAAGATCTTCTTAATATATCTGTCCAGGCAGTTTGACGAAAATCACCTGCTGGCGACCCCAACCAGGAGTTTTGATCTTGTTCAAAAATTCATGGACCTGCTCAACACCAACTTTAAGGAGATGAGAATGGTTGCCGATTATGCCCGGCTATTAGCCGTCACGCCCAATTACCTGAACGAAAGCATAAAAAAGGTAACAGGTAATCCGGCTAGTTATCATATCCGGCAACGGATCGCCCTCGAAGCAAAAAGGCAGGCTGCTTATTCGGATGCCTGTATGAAAGAAATCGCTTATCATTTAGGGTTCTCAGACTCGGCACATTTCAGCAAATTCTTTAAGAATACAACCGGAATGAACTTCACCGACTTCAAGAAAGAAAAATTCCCCATTCCTGGTATACCTGCAGGTTCTGCTTGGTATCGCCGTTAATCGCCAATATCATATCTCCCTCCCTGAAGCCGGCTTTTTCTGCCGGTGAATCAGGCATGACATCCGTGACGACAATCTTCCCCCCGATAAGGGCGATCGAAACGCCGCTATAACTGTAGTCGAAGGGCTGGTCAAAAGCAGTATTGGGAAGGATATATATCTCGGAACGATCGTAATTGAGGATGAGATTAAACCGTCTCAGCAGATCGTTACCGATGAGACCCGCTAATTGCGGATAGCTGGTTACATCATATGCGTCTTCAAAAATATAAGTAGGTATCTGCCTGAAACGGAAAGGCCCCAAAGAGAAAGTCTTTAAGGTAGTCAGTTCCATCTGCATCTTGCCCCCCAGACCCGCTCCCTGCATCCGCACCGGTTTTTTTCTCTTTGGACTGAAGACGGCGCTATCAGAAGTAAAGTTGGAAGAAAACAACAGGCATAGACCCGCCCCCGTGTCGAAATAAAACCGGGAACGGATCTCCCTCGCATCCATCATCTGCCCTTCCAGCATGGGAAGCCCCAAAAGACGGGGACGCAGAAGAAATCCGCCTTTTGGATAAGTAACATGCCCCCGGGTATAGATATCCATTTTTAGCTGGTCGTAATCGACACTTACCAGGTAGCGCGAGAAGAAACTATAGCCGATAATACCGTCGATCTTCTCGCCATAGATGCTGCTGAGCAAATCGTAATTGCAGACCTGCATCGATAAGCTGTCGATAGTAATACCACCCAGGTGCAGGGACTGGCTATCCACCAATCGCTGCGGACATATCCCGGCGACGCCATGGATAAAAGCCGAACTGTTACGGGGAATCAACTTAAAATGTTCGGCCGTCATCGAGTCCAGGGATACACTGCCGCAGCCCGTATCAAAAATGAAGTTGAGGCTATCCTGAAAAGAGTCGATACACGCTTTCCCCATGATGATACCGCCGAATAGCACGCGAAAACGGACACTGGTGAGATAACGATCCGCCGGTAGCCCTTCATCCTGGGCGGCAGCAGGCCGGAACGTTCCGGCCATCAATGAAAGAATGGTCAGTAGAAGCAATCGCATAGTTTAGCATTTAATGGTCCCCGCTTATCATAAAATGTTGACAGTCAAAGACATTAATTTTTCGTAGGAAGATTGCAATAATTTGTATTAAAATTGAGCAACAGACGGGACAAAAGCGATTCACCTCCTATACATGTTGGTACAAGTTGGTACAAATCAAGTCAAGCGGAAGAACTACCCTAATTTTACTCACCATTATTCTTTTTGCTATGCAGACCGACGAAACTATGATCCGGCAGGTAAAAAAATTGTTCGAGGAAAAAACCGGCTGGGGAGATAGCGGGAACTGGACTAACCAGGATTTTTTGCAGCTGAGCGAATTGATCCGGGACCATACCGGGGTGACCCTTAGCCATGTTACTCTCAAACGCGTCTGGGGAAAAGTGAAATACGATAGCCTGCCCAATACGCATACCTTAAATACCCTGGCGCAATTTCTGGGTTATGATAACTGGCGGGATTTTACAGTCCGCCATCAAACCACCCCCGCCCACGCAGTGCCAACCGCCAACCTCGAATCTTCGCCAATAACAGATTTTACCCCTTCCCCCCACAAATCCGCACCAGCCGGAGTCCCTTTCCACAAAAAACTATGGTTCTTAACCCCACTGGCGATCATCCTGCTGGTTCTCCTCCTGCTCCACGGCCAGCAACCCCCGCCACTATCACAGGACTATGCCTTCAGCAGTAAAAAAGCGGTCACTTCCGGCCTGCCCAACTCCGTCGTCTTCGACTATGACGCCACCCGTTCGCCCGATGACTCCGTCGTCATCCAACAATCCTGGGATACCACCCGCCGCGTAAAAGTCTCCAAAAACGATCGCCAGCATACCTCTGTTTATTATTATCCCGACTTCTACCACGCTACGCTGCAGGTACATAACCGGGTCGTCAAAACCCATAACCTGTTGATCGAATCCAATGGCTGGCTACCCCTGGTCGAACAAGACCCGGTACCCGTTTATTTCAAAAAAGAAGAAGCCATCCACGACGGAAAGATGAGCTTGTCCGTCGACCAGATCAGGCAAAAGAACATTTTACTACAGCCCTCACCCCCTACCGTGATGTTTTCCAATGTCCGGAACTTCGGCGAAATATATTCCGACCACTTTGTTTTTGAGACCTCGCTGAAAAACGACTACGCCGAAGGTTCGTCCATTTGCCAGCTCAGCCGCGTCTACCTGCTCTGCGAAGGGACAGCCATCTGGATCCCGCTATGCTCCAAAGGCTGCATTTCCACCGTCGACCTTTTCTTCACCTACTTTTATACCTCCGGAAAACGCGAAGACCTTTCCGCCTTCGGGGTCAACTTTTCCGACTATATCAAACTACGCATAGAATCAGACAGCGGCCAGGCCAAAATATTGATCAACGACAAACTAGCCTATACGGTCAAACGCCATATCATCCGAAGCAAAATCATCGGCATCGATTTCCGCTTCCAGGGCACGGGCTCCGTCGATTATGTATCCCTGACCAACGGAAAAGTCTCCTACAAGGAAGATTTTGATTAACCCCACGCTCCACTAATCCACTGCTTCTTAATCAATTAACTCTAATTTTAATCATATGATTAAAAAATTTGTTTAAATCAACCCCCTATTCTACCTTTGCCCTATTAAATGACCCGCATGCCTAAAGCGAAGCCCAGGACAGTAAAAGAATCATCCACCGAAGAAAAAATCAAGGAAGCAGCCCGAAAACTCTTCACCCAAAAAGGGTTCGCCGCCACACGGACCCGGGACATTGCCGATGAAGCAGGCATCAACCTGGCCCTATTGAACTATTACTTCCGGAGCAAACAAAAATTGTTCGACATCATCATGATGGAAAACTTCCGGCAGTTCATCCAGGGCATCTCATTCAATTTCCTCGAACAAGGCATCTCCCTCGATCAGAAAATAACCAGGGTCGTAACCATGTACATCGACTTCCTTTCCCAAAATCCGGACCTGCCCCTTTTTATCCTCAACGAGCTGCGGAATAATCCGGAACAATTGGCAGCCAACATCGATGTGGAAATCGGCTCGACACGCACAGAGTTCTTCGGACAATTAAAAGCCGCCGCCGCCGCAGGACAGATAGGCGACCTCAACCCTTTCCACGTGATGGCGAACTTAGTAGGTCTCACCGTATTCCCTTTTATCGGCCGCCCCATCCTGCAAAAAGTAACAGGCGTAAACGACAAACAATTCAACGAACTGATGCAACAGCGAAAACAACTAATACCAATATGGATCAAAAGCATGCTGCAACCCAAATAAGCGAGCCCCGCCCTCACCCGCAATCCGCACCCCAATCCGCGCCTGCGCCTCGCCTTTTTTTGCCCCAAATTTAATCAAATGATTAAATCAAAACTATAAGTAAAATGATTAAAATTTTCTCAATATGCCCGCTGCTGCTCGCCTGGAGCACAAGCTTCGCCCAGCAAAGCTCAGGGCCCACACAGCAAAATATCACGCTGCAACAATGCTACCAGCTGGCCGAAACCAACTACCCCCTTACCAAACAACGAGCCCTGATCGAAAAAACAAAGACCTACACCCTTGCCAACATCAGCAAAGGCATCTACCCCCAATTCCTGGTCAACGGCTCGGCCACCTACCAATCCGACGTAACAAAGATCACCATCCCACCCACAGCGGGTTTCAACATCAATATCCCTACCGTATCCAAAGACCAGTACAAACTCTACGGCGAAGTCTCCCAGACACTCACCGACTTCGGCATCAACCGGCAACGCCGCACCATCAGCCGCACCGACGCCGACCTCCAACAGGAAAACCTCAACACCCAATTATACCAGCTGAAAGACCGCACGAACTCCTGAAAACCGGGCAACAAGCCGTCGAGCTGAGATCGACCCGAAAAGCCTATGCCGATATGTTAACCCTATTCGTCGATCAACCGGTAACCGAAACGACACAGCTCGTCAAACCTATACCCCCATCACTCACCAGCTCCATCAACCGCCCGGAACTAAAAGCCTATGACCTTCAGATCCAGTCCTATGCCGAACAAAGCCGCCTGACAAAACTAAACCTCTACCCCCAGCTGAACGCCTTCTTCCAGGGAGGCATGGGCAAACCAAACCCGGTAAACTTTCTGTCGACAAACCTCAACGGGTATTATCTCACCGGCATCCGCCTCACCTGGAACATCGGCAGCTCATACACCTATAAAAAAGACCAGCTGATCAATAAGAACACCCAGGAAATGATCAACGCCCAACGAAATACCTTCCTGTTCAATACCCGACTAACCCTCAACCAGCAAAACACCGACATCATAAAATACCAACAGCTGATCAACAACGACGACGAGATCGTCAACCTGAGAGAGTCCGTCAGCAAGACCTCGGGCGTCCAGCTGCAAAACGGCGTGATCACAGCCAACGATTACCTGCTCGACATAAACGCCGCATCCCAGGCTCGCCAGGACCGCGCCGTACACGAGATCCAATTACTCCTTTCCCAATACAACCATCAAACCACCGCAGGCTACTAAAAACACAGACAATGAAAAATCTATTCCGTTTATCAATACTATTAATACTAGCCGCCTCCTGCCAGCAAAACAAGATCAGGACGGACGCTTCCGGGGTATTCGAGTCCGACGAAGTCATCGTGTCGGCCGAACAAAGCGGCAAGCTGCTCTCCTTCCCCATAAAAGAAGGCGACAGCCTCGCTAAAGGCGCCATCGTTGGTAAGATCGATATGTCCAATACCCAGCTGCAAAAACAACAGGTCCAGGCAACCATCGCCGCACTAAAACAAAAAACCACAAACCCTAACCCCCAGCTCGAGCTGGTAAAACGACAATTAGCCGTTCAACTATCACAGCTGGATCAGCAGCTGAAAGAAAGGACCCGCACCGAAAACCTGCTGAAAGCCGATGCGGCCACACAAAAACAATTAGACGACATCAACGCCGCCGTCGACCAGCTCCAAAAACAGATCGCCGTCAGCAAACAACAGATCGCACTCGACAATTCCAACATCTCCACTCAGAACAGGACCATCTATAGCGAACAAGGTCCCCTGGAAAAGTCAGTCGCCCAGATACAAGACCTCATCGACAAAGGACAGATCGTCAACCCCATCAAGGGAACCATACTGATCAAGTATGCCCTGGAAGGCGAGATGACCACCACCGGTAAGGCCCTGTATAAAATTGCCAACCTGGACACCCTGACACTAAGAGCATACGTCACGGGCTCGCAGCTCACACAAGTCAAACTCGGCCAGGCCGTAAAGGTTTATACCGATGAGGGCGCCGGCAATTACCGCGAATATCCCGGCCAGGTATATTGGATCAGCGACAAATCGGAGTTCACCCCCAAGACCATCCAGACAAAAGACGAAAGAGCCAACCTCGTCTACGCTGTCAAGATTCTGGTAAAGAACGACGGTTATCTCAAGCTGGGCATGTATGGTGAAGTTAAATTCTAAGCCATGATCACACTCGACAACATAAAAAAAACATATAACAAGGGGCAGGTCACCGCAGTGAAAGACATCAGCTTCATCGTCAACCCCGGAGAGCTGTTCGGCCTCATCGGCCCCGACGGAGCCGGCAAAACCACGCTCTTCCGGGTCCTCACGACACTCCTCCTCCCCGACGACGGCACTGCCACCGTAGCTGGCCTGGATATCGTAAAAGACTACGCTAAGATCAGGTCCAAAGTCGGCTATATGCCCGGCCGGTTCAGCCTCTACCAGGACCTGACCATCGAAGAAAATCTCAGCTTCTTCGCAACAGTGTTTGGCACTACCATTAAAGAGAACTACGATTTAATAAAAGATATATACCAGCAAATCGAGCCGTTTAAGGACCGCAGGGCAGGAAAACTATCGGGAGGCATGAAACAAAAACTGGCTTTGTGTTGCGCGTTGATCCATAAGCCCGCGGTCCTATTTTTAGACGAGCCCACCACCGGCGTGGACGTCGTATCCCGAAAGGAATTCTGGGATATGCTAAAAAGACTCAAACAGGAAGGCATCACGATCCTCGTCTCTACCCCTTATATGGACGAGGCGAATCTCTGCGACCGGATTGCCCTCATTCAAAAAGGCACGATCCTATCCATTGACACCCCCGCGGGTATCGTCAAAGCCTTTCCGAAACAACTCTTTGCCGTCCGCGCATCCAACACCCACCAACTCTTGAAAGACCTGCGGGCCTACCCGGGCACCGACACCTGCTTCGCCTTCGGTGACTCCCTGCACGTCACATTTAAAGACCAGGCAGACCAAGATCTCCTCCCTTGGCTAAAATCAAAAGGCGAGACCGACGCGACGATAGAAAAGATAGCCCCCGGCATCGAAGACTGTTTCATTAACCTCCTAAAAGGATAAACCATGGAATCTGTTATCACCACCGACAAGCTCACCAAACGATTCGGCGCCTTCATCGCCGCCAACCAGCTGACCTTCGAAGTAGGCAAGGGAGAAATATTTGGCTTCCTCGGCGCCAATGGTGCGGGAAAGACAACGGCCATGCGCATGCTCTGCGGACTGTCAACCCCCTCTTCAGGCAAAGCCACAGTAGCTGGTTTTGACGTCTACACACAAACAGAAAAGATCAAACGGAACATCGGTTACATGAGCCAAAAATTCTCCCTGTACGATGACCTCACCGTAACCGAGAATATCCGCTTCTATGCCGGTATCTATGGGATGAGCCGGCCGGCCATAAAAACAAAAACAACCCAGCTGCTCGATGAACTGCAGCTCGGGCAAGAGGCCAAAACATTAGTCAAAAACCTACCCCTGGGCTGGAAACAAAAGCTGGCTTTTTCCGTATCCATCGTCCATGACCCCGACATCGTCTTTCTCGACGAACCCACCGGCGGAGTAGACCCCGTCACCCGGCGACAGTTCTGGGATCTTATCTATGCAGCAGCCGACAAAGGCGTCACCATTTTCGTGACCACCCATTATATGGACGAAGCCGAATACTGCAACCGCGTCTCGATCATGGTGGACGGAGTCATCGCAGCCCTCGACAGCCCCACCCGGCTGAAACAACAATACGGATTTGCCACCATGGAAGACGTTTTCTATCAGCTGGCACGCAACGCTCAACGTAAAGCAGACTAATATGATCCAACTACTTACTTTTATCCGGAAAGAATTCCTGCACGTCTTTCGCGACCGCAAGACGCTTCTCATGCTCTTCGGATTACCCATCGCACAGATCGTCCTGTTCGGCTTTGCCTTGTCCAATGAGATAAAAGATTCCCGCATCGCCATCGTAGATTATAGCAAAGACGCCGTGACGACGCGTATCATCAGCAAAATAGCAGCCAGCAGCTATTTCGACATCCAGCGCAGCCTGGCCGGCGCCGACCAGATACAGGCCGCCTTTAAAAAAGGCAATATCAAGCTGGCTGTCATCTTCCCGGCCGGTTTTGGCGACGACCTGGTACATACCGGCAACGCGACAATGCAGGTCATCGCCGATGCCTCAGACCCTAACCAGGCCACAACCATCACCAATTATTTAGACCAGATCATCGCCGATTATAATACCGAACTGTCAAAGAATGCCGGCCAACCCATGCAGATCGCACCACAACTACAAATGCTCTACAATCCCGAACTACGCGGCGCCCCTAACTTCGTGCCGGGAGTAATGGCATTGGTGTTAATGCTGGTCTGTACCATGATGACCTCGGTCGCCATCGTAAAAGAAAAAGAATTGGGCACGATGGAGGTCTTACTCGTATCGCCCTTCAAACCGGTATACATCATCATCTCGAAGCTCGCCCCCAACCTCCTGATCTCCGTCCTGAACCTGTTTATTATACTGCTGCTGAGTTATATATTCCTGGACCTGCCGGTAAAAGGCAGCCTGCTCTTGCTGGTTACCTGCAGCATCCTGTTCATCCTGACCTCGTTGTCCATCGGACTGCTGTTGTCTATTAATGCAAAGACACAACAGGCAGCCATGATGGGTTCGCTGATGGGAATGATGCTTCCCACAATGCTGCTCACCGGCTTTTTGTTTCCCATCGAAAACATGCCCCTGCTCCTGCAGTGGCTTTCCAACATCGTTCCATCCCGCTGGTATTTCATCATCGTCAAACGCGTGATGCTAAAAGGCCTCGGACTAACATCCGTCTGGAAGGAAATGCTCATCCTCACCGGCATGTGCCTGCTCTTGTTTGCCATAAGTCTTAGAAAATTCAAAATCAGATTGCAATGAAGACCCTACGTTTCCTGCTGGAGAAAGAATTCCGGCAAATATTACGCAACCGGCAGATCCTCAGTACCCTGCTGATAGCGCCGCTGATACAGCTGATCCTATTACCCCTCGCGGCCGACTATTCCGTGAAAAATATTTCGCTGGTGGTCGTAGACAACGATCATTCCCCCTTCTCCCAAAAGCTCATCGCCAAGGTCACCGCCTCCGGTCATTTCCGGCTGACCGGTTATACGGCCTCTTACAAAGAAGCCCTGCAATTAGTCGAACAGGACAAGGCCGACATCGCACTCCAGATACCCATGCACTTCGAACGCGACCTGGTCCGGGAAAACACCAAACAGCTCTACATGGCCATCAACGCCATCGAAGGCACAAAAGCCAACCTCGGCAGCGCCTACCTAAGCAGTATCATCCGCGACTACAATTCCAACATCCGCGTCCGCTGGCAGTCCACACCCCCCCCGGCCGCCCCAATCCCCGCCTCCCGGGACAACCCACCCCAGGTCACCACCGCATCCTCCAACTGGTACAACCCCTACATGAATTTCAAATTATACATGGTCCCGGCCATCCTCGTCGTCCTTGTCACAGCAATGGCCGCTATGCAGTCCGCCTTCAATATCGTACAGGAAAAAGAAAGCGGCACCATCGAACAGATCAACGTCACCCCCATCAAAAAACACATCTTTATCCTGGGCAAGATGATCCCCTTCCTGGTGCTCGGCATCATCCTCTTCACGCTGGGATTACTCGTCGGCTGGATATTCTATGGGATAGTCCCGGTAGGCAGCCTTCCCGTGCTCTATGCCTCCCTGGTAGTTTACCTCTTCGCCATGCTGGGCCTGGGCCTTCTGCTGGCGACCTATTCCGCCACCCAACAACAAGCCATGTCCCTGGCCTTCTTTTTTATCAATATCTTCAACATGATGAGCGGCGTGTTCACCGCCGTAGACAGCATGCCCGGCTGGGCACAGGCGATAGTATCCACCTTCCCGCCCAGTCACTTTATAAAGATTATGCGTCTGGTCGTCCTGAAAGGCAGCGGCTTCGGAGATATACTATATCCCTTGGCCGCCATGGCCATCATCGGATTAGTCCTCAACACCTGGGCGGTGCTCAATTATAGAAAGACTTCCTAAATCTCCCCTATACGGCATTCCGCCGATCACAACGACCCCCCCCGCTTCCACGGAATAAAATCGTCCTGCACATGCCGCACCGCCGCCACCTGCGTGTCCCCGCCTCTTTGATCGTCTCCCTGCCTTCGATAATAGTACCCGTATTGATATCAATAATATCCCGCATCCTTTCGAACAAGGCAGTATTCGTAGCGATCTTCACCACCGGGGCAACCGGGTTACCCGTTGGCGTCCCCAACCCCGTCGTAAACAACACGATATTCGCGCCTGAAGCCACCTCCGCCGTCGTCGACTCCACATCATTGCCCGGCGTACACAATAAGTTAAGCCCCGGCTTCACCACCTTCTCCGGGTAATCCAGCACCGCAGCCACCGGCGAAGTCCCGCCCTTCTTGGCAGCACCAGCCGACTTTATCGCATCGGTGATCAACCCATCCCGGATATTCCCCGGTGAAGGATTCATATCAAACCCCGACCCGACAGCCTTAGCCCGCTCATTATAGGTCCGCATCAAATCCGAGAACCGCTCCGCAGTCGGAACATCCAAACAGCGATCGCTCAGATTCTGCTCCACTCCGCATAACTCAGGGAATTCCGAAAGGATCACACTGCCACCCAGCGCCACCAGCAGGTCGGAAGTATACCCTATCGCAGGATTAGCCGAAATACCGGAGAACCCATCCGAGCCGCCGCATTCCAGGCCAATACACAGCTTGCTCAAAGGCGCAGGCTGCCGCGTCTGCTGGTTGGCCAAGATTACTCCCGCAAATGTTTGTTTTATCGCTTCCGAAAGAAAAGCGGATTCTTTTCCAATCTTCTGTTGTTCGAGGATATACAGCGGCTTGGAGAATAACGGCGACCTTTTCTTTATTTCTTCTTCCAGCATGCTGACCTGCGCATTCTGACAACCCATGCTAAGCACGGTAGCCCCCGCCACATTGGGTTGAGCGACATAACCCGCCAACAATCCTCACAATGCCTGCGCATCCTGCCGGGTACCACCACAACCACCGTCATGATTCAGGAACTTGATGCCATCCACGTTAGGAAAAAGACGCTGATTGGTGTTCTGATCATAATCCGCCTGCAAGTCGGTCTCCAGTATCTGCTCTACGCTTTTTCCCGCCTTATATAACTCGACCAGCTGCTGTGACTGCCGCTGATACGAACGATTGCGGCCATAACCCAGATCCGTGACCAACGCCTGCTGCAGCACGTCAAGATTCCTGTTCTCACAGAAAACCATCGGTATGACCACCCAATAGTTGGCTGTTCCTACACTGCCATCGGCACGATGATATCCCTTAAAGGTCCTGCCTTTAAAAGCCGATGTATCGGGCACTACCCACTGCGTCCTGCGTTCACCGACAACAAAGTCATCGGCCGCATGTTTTATATTAGCCGTGCTGATCAGACCCCCTTTTTTTATCGGCTGCTGGGCCTTACCAACCAATACCCCATACATGATGACCGAATCACCCGGGGCCAGGTCCGTCGTAGCAAACTTATGTTTAGCCTTAACGAGTTCCTGTATGGTATATTCCTGACCTTCATAATTGACGGTCGCACCCTTTTCCAGGTTGGTCAATGCCACCAGCACATTGTCGGCCGGGTGGACTTTTAAGATATTCAATTGCGTAGACATCAATCCTATTTTTTTGTTTTCAATTGAGCCAGCGCAGTCGCGGCCCCTTTGTTGATTAGTGTTTCCAGGCTCTCCCGGACCGCCGCTTCAAATCCCGGCAGCTCGGTCAGATCAGCCCCCCACAGCCCCTGGTCTTTCAGCGCAGTTCTCACCACCACAGCAGGCTCCTGTTCCCACAATTCCCTGAAATAAGCCGCCCTGTCATCGGTGACAGGTCCCGATTTGCCCCGCATAAACAGCAGGTAAGCAGCAAAACCCAATACGATATGAGGCAGTGGCTTCGGTTGATAATGACTGAGCAATACCGGCACAATCCTCATCCTGATCTTGGACGAATATTGCATCGTTATACTGATCCACTGGTGCTGGATATGCGGGTTACGAAAACGATCGAGGACCTTTAAGCCAAAATCCCTCGCCTCAGCCAGCGGCAGCTGATAAGGAATATTCGGCGCTATCTCTTTCAACATCAGGTCGGCGACAAAGGCAGAAAAAGCGGCATCATCCATCGCGCTTTTCACCGTCGGAAACCCCGCCAGCACAGCCAGACCACAACTCATGGTATGAGTGCCATTCAGCAACCGTAACTTCAGCTCCCGATAGATCTCGATATCCGGAGCGATGACCACACCTGCATCAGCGGCGGCAAAAGACAATGCCGACCGCACTTTTTCATCCCCTTCGATAGCCCAGAGACGATAAACTTCCGATATCGCCAGCAGGTCATCCGTATAACCAAGGTCATGTTGTAATTGTTGCAGGGCGGCCGCATCCGGTTTACCCGGAACGATCCGGTCCACCAGCGAGCTGCAAAACCGGTTGTGCTGATCTACCCATTCGATAAATTCGCTTTCCAGTTTATTCCAGACAGCCAGCTCTTTCACAATGCCGGCAAGCTTTTTTCCATTATCGACGATCAGCTCCGTCGGTATAATGATCATCCCGCTTTCCGGGCTGCCGGCAAATGCCTTATATCTTTCATACAGGAAAGCCAGCAATTTACCTGGAAAAGACGCCGGCGTCCCAGCGCCTACCTCCGCCGCCCCACCACGGACCTCCTCCTCGACAAGCTGTATCCCCACCTCCGTTGTATTGGAGATGATGATCTGCATTTCCGGCCGATGCGCGAGCTGCAGGATATCCTGCCATTGCTGACGAGCCGACAGAACACGGCTGATAGCGCTGCAAATAATATTTTCTTCAACCTTCTTCCCTCCTTCGATGCCCCGCACACACAGCGTATACAGCCCGTCCTGGCGATCGAAAGCTCCGCTATCACCGGAGTCCGTCGACTTCACCACAACGACCCTGCCATTGAACAACCCCTGTCGGTTGGCCTTGTCGATAAAATAATCCGGCAATCCCCTCAACAATACACCCGTGCCGAACTGCAATACTTTTTCAGGCAGCGAAAATATCTTCGCAGCGGGCTTGACAACTCCCGGCGTCAAAACACCCGCTAAGTTTTCTTTTGAAAGATTCATGATCATTTGTTTTCGTTTATCACCGTCCGCGCAATCTTCAGCGCCAGCAACGTATTTTCATATAAAAGATCGTAGTTCTCGTTCATTAACACATCCTTGCTGATCAGCTTGCTTCCCAACCCCACAGCAGAAACCCCTGCTTTTACCCAGGCCCGGATATTATTCTCATCAATTTCTACGCCACCCGTTGGAATAAACAGCTGGTCCCGAAACAGCTCCCGGATCGAGCTGACGAACTCCGGCCCCAGGATATTCGCCGGGAATATCTTGATCAGGGCCGCATTGTGCTGCTGCGCCGTATATATCTCCGTCGGCGTCATACAGCCAGGTATCCAAAGCAGCCCGGCTTTCTCCGCAACAGCCGCCACTTCGGGGTTGACAATAGGCGCTACGATAAAGTCCGCACCCGCCGCAACAAAAGCTTCCGCTTCTTTTTTCGACTTGACGGTACCAATCCCCAGGTAGAGGTCCGGTGCCTCCATCGCCAATGCTTTCTTCAACATGCTGAAATTATCAAGGGCAGCCACACCCCGATTGGTATATTCTACGGCGCGAACCCCCGCCTTATAGAGCGTCTGCATAACTTTCAGACAGACAGCCGGGCTTTCCCAATAGAATAGCGGAAGAATGCCCTGTCCAAGTATACTCTGTAAAATGCTTCGCGGGTCGACTTTCTTATCGTTCATAAGTTGAAATAATTTTTTTGATATCGTCCACGCGCTGATCTGTCGCGTCGCTGGGAATAAATAGTTTCTGATAGGCCGCCGCCGTGGCGAATTCAAGCGTCTCCTGCACCGGCTGACCACCATAGAGACCATGGATCAGCCCCGCCATAAAACAATCTCCGCTGCCCACCTTGTCCAGTATCTTCTCCGACACATATTCCCGGCTATTATATAAGGTCCCCTCCCCAAAAAAACTCGTATAATACTGAATCCCTCCTTCCCCCTTGTCAAACCGGAAAGTATTAGCCACATACTTAACCCGCGGAAATTTTTCGACTATCCGCTCACTGGTCAGACGGGCATGCTGCAAATAAGCGGCCTTTCCCGCGGAAGCCCCAGCCCCTCCCCCACTACCGGCGCCACCGATCAGCGCATTATCCACCGGTATCCCCAGCATTTTCTCCGCCGCCCACAAATTCCCCATCACCAGGTCACAATATTGCACCAGACCCGGCATGACCTCCGTCGGCGTTGCTCCATATTGCCAGAGTTTCGCACGATAGTTCAGGTCGACAGAGATCGTCAACCCTTTCCGCGCCGCCGCCACCTGCAGCAATTCGGCACAAACCGCCGCCAACCGGCTGCTCAGCGCCGGTGAAATAGCGCTGAAATGAAGCCAGCCCACATCCTGTAACACAGCATCCCAGTCGATCATCCCGGGCCGCAGGTCCGCAAAAGAAGAATGCGCACGGTCATAGATCACACTCGCATTCTTCAGGTCCTTTCCTTTCGGCAAAAAATATAATCCCAGCCTGTCTCCCTGAAAAAGTATCCGCGAAGTATCCACCCCCTTTTCCTCCAGGTAAGCCGCCAGCTGACGACAAAGCAGGTTATCCGGTAAAACAGTAAAATAAGCCGAAGGAGTCCCCCAAAGGGCAAGGGCCGTAGCTACATTGGCTTCTGCGCCACCTACATAAAAGGGCAGGGAATTTTCTTTCAGCCAGCCGCCGTCGCCATCCGGGCAGATACGCAGCAATAATTCGCCAAAAGACAAAACTTTTTTGTTCATAGTTCAACCATTGCTTTGATAACCCCACCCGCCGGATCCAACCAACTCGCAAACTCAGCCGCCACCTGCCCAAAACCAACGCGGTGTGTAATATATGTCGTCGGGTCGATAAGACCTTTTTTCATAGAATCCATCACTTTATCAAAATCCTCCCGGGTAGCATTTCGGCTACTCATCAATGTGCCCTCCCGTTTATGAAATTCCGGATGACTAAACTGTATCTCCCCCTTCTGCAATCCAACCAGCACATAACGGGCGCCATGAGCCATATATTGAAAAGCGTCATTTATGGCTTTTCTGCTTCCCGTCGCATCAATAACTACAGTAGGCATGTCCCCCCGGGTAATATGCCGCAGCTGCTCCATCGGATCATTCATTGCACTGACCGTATGCAACACCTGTAATTTATCGCGGCAAAATCGAAGCCTGTCCTCATTAATATCCATGGCGATGACTTCCCCACCCGCGATACGCGCCGACTCCATAGTGCCCAGCCCGATAGGGCCTGCACCCACTACCAACACAAACTCCCCGGGTTGTATGGCAGCCCGCCGCACAGCATGTGCGCCGATGGCCAGCGGCTCTACCAGCGCCAGCTGGTCATGTGTCAGTCCATTCCCATGCACGAGGAAGGAAGAAGGAACCGAAAGATACTCCCCCATGCCCCCATCGATGTGCACGCCACAAACCTTTAACGTCGTACAACAATTACTCCTTCCATTCCGGCAGGCGATACATACCCCACAGTTAAAATACGGTATAATGGTTACGGCCTCGCCCGGCATAAACCCCGGCGCCTGGTCCAGGTCCACCAGGTCCCCGGCCAGCTCATGGCCAAGGATTCGCGGATATTCAAAATAAGGCTGCGTTCCTTCAAAAGCATGCAGGTCAGTCCCGCAAATCCCGATACGCCGTATCTTAATGATCGACTGCCCCGGCCGTGCTAACGGCGCCTCCGCCTCCCGGTATTCAAATTCCCCCGGTTTTATACAAACTAATGTCTTCATAATATCTCCTCCAATCAGGCATTTGCCAAAGCCCTGTCCAGGTGCACATACCCCCCATCCACATGGATCAGCTGCCCCGTCGTATGACTCGAACGCTGCGAAAGCAGAAACACCGTCATATTAGCAATCTCCTCAGCCGTCGTCATCCTGCTGCCCAACGGTATCTTGCTCTCTATCTCCTTCAGCTTGGCCTCAGGGTCAGGCAAGGTCCTGACCCAACGTTCATACAAGGGCGTCCAGCACTCCGCTACGATAATAGCATTAACCCGGATGCCATATTTAAGCAGCTCGACAGCCCACTCGCGGGTCAACGCATTCCGGCCGCCATTAGCCGCTGCATAAGCGGAAGTACCACCCTGACCCGTCTCTGCCGTTTTACTGCTGATGTTTACGATAGCTCCCCTGGAGGCTTTCAGCGCAGGCAACGCATGGTGCGCCAACAGGTAATAATGAACAAGGCTTTTATGAAGAGAAGCCATAAAGTCGGGGTAATTGCCCGATTCCAGCCCAACCCCGTCATTGACGCCGGCATTGTTGACCAGCCCATCGATACGGCCACAGCGGGCCAGCACCGTTTTCACAGCCGCTTCGCACTGCTCCGGCCGCGTCAGCTCGGCCACTGCCTGTAACGCCCTTCCCCCCGTCGCCGCTACCGCTGCTTTATTATCCTCTTCATTACGCCCTATGATAAAAGGAATCGCACCTTCTGCAGCCAGCACTTTAACGATTCCTTCCCCTATTCCCTTGGCGCCACCGGATACGATGATGACCTTGTCCTGTAAGTCTAAATTCATAAGTTGTAAAATTTTATAGCATTACCCCCGAAAAAGGCAGCCTGCTCCTGCGCCGAAAAAGAAGAAAAATAATCCTGCACGATGGATAACACCTGCTGATAGGTGGCTGCCAGCAGGCTTACCGGCCAATCGGAGCCATATAAGATCCGGTTTACACCAAAAGCTTCCACCACGGTGTCGATATACACCCTGAAGTGTTCCGGCTTCCAGTATTTCCAGTCGGCCTCCGTCACCATCCCCGATATCTTACAATAGACATTGGGATACGCAGCTACCGCATGAATAGCATCCTTCCACTCATCGGTGATATACCGGTCCTTAATATGCGGCTTGGCAATATGATCGAGCACAAAGGGCTGATCGGGGAAGGCTGCAACAAAGTCCTTCGTATACCCCAATTGATCGGGATAGATCAGGATATCATAAGTGTATCCGAATTGCTTCAACAAACCGATCCCCCTTTTGAAATTCGGGTTCAGCATCAGCGCCCGGTCTTTTTCCCCCTGCAGCACATGCCGGAAACCCTTCATCTTAGGAAATTTCCGGTAATGGGCCAGCCGCTGTTCCACATTTGGGTCCCAAAAATCCACCCAGCCTACCACCCCCTTGATGAAATCATAACGGGCGGCATTCTCCAGCTGGAAATCATTCTCGTCCTCCGATTGATCAGATTGGACGACTACACTGCCATCGATACCCGCTTGCTGCAGCAGAGGCAACAGGTCGTCAGGCATAAAATTCCGCTGGATCACAGCCATATGCGGCTCTATCCAGGTATCCCGTATGGGATCGAATTTCCAGAAATGCTGGTGTGCATCTATTTTAAGCGTATGAGTTGGCATATGCTTTTACATTTTGCCGGGCCAGGCCCAGCTTGTCAATACCCAGCTCAACGACATCGCCGGGCTGTAAGTAAACATTCGGATTCATTCCCAACCCAACCCCCGCCGGCGTCCCGGTGGAAATGACATCCCCCGGCAACAGCGTCATGAACTGGCTGGTATACGATATAAGAAAGGGAATATTAAAAATGAAATTGGCCGTCGTGCCATCCTGCATTTTCTTCCCATTCACTGTCAGCCATAAACGTAAATTGTGAATATCCCCCATTTCATCCGGCGTAGCCAGCCAGGGACCCATCGGGGCAAATGTATCACAGCCCTTTCCCTTGTCCCAGGTTCCACTACGTTCGATCTGAAATTCCCGTTCGGATACGTCGTTGTGCAGGCAATATCCGGCAACATATGACAACGCATCCTGCTCCGGAACATAACTGGCCTTTTTCCCAATGACAACGGCCAGCTCCACTTCCCAATCCGTTTTCCTGGAATTCTTAGGGATAACAATATCATCATTGGGCCCAACCAGCGCCGTCGTAGATTTCATAAAGATCACCGGCTCGGGCGGCGGGGTAGCCCCCGTCTCGCGGGCATGGTCCACGTAATTAAGCCCGATACAAACGATCTTCGAAGGACGCGCCACCGGCGAACCCAGCCGGACACCCGCCGGCAATACCGGAAGCCCACCGGTATTCTTCTCCACAAATACTTTCAGTCGCTCCAATCCGCCAGTCTCAAAAAACGTCTCATTATAGTCCTCCCCAAAAGCGGAAGTATCATAATAAGTATCCCCTGATACAATGCCTGTCTTTTCTTTATTTATACTGCCGTGTCTGATTAGCTTCATAGTATATTAATTATTCAATTTAGTAAATCCACCATCTATCGGATAGTCACAGCCGGTGATGAACGAAGCCTCATCACTGCACAAATAAAGGATGAGCCCCGCGATCTCTTCCGGTTTAGCCATCCTGCCTATCGGCTGGGTTTTCGACAGTTTCTCAAACATCTCCTGTTCCTTACCCGGATAGTTTTTCTTCAAAAACCCATCTACAAAAGGAGTATGAACGCGTGCCGGAGAGATACAATTGCAACGGATCTTATCCTTCAAATAGTCCTTCGCCACAGAAAGCGTCATGGAATAAACCGCCCCCTTGGTCATAGAATAAGCAAAACGGTCCGGGATACCCACCGTAGCCGCAATAGAGCACATATTGACGATCACACCCCCCTCTCCCTTCTTCAACAACGGCATCCCGGCCCTCAGACAATTATATACTCCCTTTACATTCACTTTATAAAGCCGGTCCATATCCTCCTCCGAGGTAGATTCCACCGTCCCGATATGCGAGACCCCCGCACTATTCACCAAAATGTCCAGCTTGGGCAAACCCGCAAACACCGCATCCACGAGTTGCTGATTGGAGACATCCGTTACCTTGGCGACAGCCTTTCCACCCGCTGTTTCAATTTCTTTGACTACTTCACCCGTCTGATCCAGGTTAATATCCGCGACATATACCGTCGCGCCCTGTTTAGCCAGCAACAACGCAACCGCCTTCCCAATCCCGCTGCCGGCGCCGGTAACCACCGCATGCTTGTTTAACAAAGTGAACATATTTATCCTGATTATTATTGATTTAATGAAAATATTTTGTCCAATAACCGCCATTTTTCACCCGGCCGCCCGCCAGGTATGGCCACCTGGTATTTCCACATCAATTCCTCCCAACGCTGTACCGCCGGGTTGGCGACATCCATCGCCGCCTTCCTTTCAAAACTAAAGTCCGGCCCCGTCTCCATGATCATGAACAGCCGGTTCTCCAGCCGGTAGATCTCCATATTCGTAATGCCGCTGTCCAGTATGCTCGCCTTTATCTCCGGCCAGATAGCCCTATGCCACTCTTCGTATTCCGCAATCAGCGCCGCATCAGGCTGCAGGTCTAAAGCAAGACAGTATCTCATGCTAAAACCGGATTTGGGGTTTTAATTTTATGCCCCTGCAGGCCGAAGTATAATATAAAGCAGAAGCAGATCATAGGCATGATATAGGCCACCTGGATACTGCCCGTTTTGTCAGAGATAAGCCCCATCATCAACGGCGTGAAAGCTCCGCCGATGATCGACATCACCAGGAAGGAAGAGGCTAACTTTGATTCCTCACCCAGGTCTTTGATGCCCAGGGCGAAAATGGTCGGGAACATAATGGACATAAAGAAAGGCGTTGCCGTAACGGCATACACCGCAATCCGCCCATGCGTCGTCAGGGCGATAATGATCAGCCCGATATTGATCGCGGCATAAAGGCTCAGCAGCTGGGCCGGGCGGATGTACCGCATAAAGAAAGTACCGAGGAAACGGCCGGCCATAAAGCCAAGCATGGCGCCATAAGCCAACAGGTTACCCGCGTCTTTTTCCGGGATATTGGCGGTGTACCGGGCGAATCGGATAAAGAAACTAAGTACGCCCACCTGCGAACCGACATAAAAGAATTCGGCTATGACAGCCCACCGGACATGGGAGATACGAAAAACACGCAGGGAGAATTTCGCCCCATGCGCCCCGGCCTCCGTATCCTTCAGTTCCGGCAATTTCGTCCAGCTCGGCCTTCGAGTGCTCGATACCCGAGAGGATGAAGTGTGTGCCGATGAGCGGCGCCACAAAGGCGCCGAGACCGTTAAACGACTGCGCAAAATTCAGCCTTTGCTCCGACGTCTCCGGCGGACCCAGTATGGTGGCATAGGGATTCGCCACCGTTTCCAGGAAGGTGGCGCCGCTTGCCGCCACAAACAACGCAATTAAAAAGAGAACGAAATTCCTTGTGCTCGCCGCCGGGAAAAAGAGAAGGGCCCCAATGGCAAAGAGAAAGAGACCGAATAAAATTCCCTTCTTGTACCCATACCGGTGAGAAAACAAGCCGGCAGGGATGGCGATAACAAAATAGCCGAAGTAGACGGCAAAGTCGATCAGGGAAGATTGCGTATCGTTCAATTGGCAAACTTTCTTTAAATGGGGAATCAGTATTCCATTTATGTTATGTAGAAAGGCCCAGAGAAAGAAGAGCGTACAGATCAGGATGAATGGTAGTAAGAATTTGTTTTTTGACATTACTTCGTATGGTTAAGACATCGTTGACAAAATTGCGGTGAATCAGGCAACGATAGTGGCCCTTTTACCGGAAAGTTCAAAGAAAAAGCATTTAACCGGAGAAAGGACATCGTAAGTTATCAGAGTATTAAGTTATTTTAACATAATATATGCAAAATACCTGATTTCAAGGAATATTCCTCAAACCGCCGCTACCGCCTCACGCCACCACCACGCGTCGCGCAGCCGCATCCGGCCTGCCAAAATATCTACCCAAATCTTGTTGAAAATATAAAACCGCGGAAATATCAGAGAAAGCCAAGCTCCAGCTTAGCCTCTTCCGTCATCATCTCTTTTGTCCAGGGTGGATCGAAAGTGAGTTGAACATGACAATCCGCAACTCCCTCGATAGCCTCTATTTTTTGCTGTACCTCCTGCACAATTTCACCGGCCACGGGACAGGCCGGAGCAGTAAGTGTCATGGTGATCTTTATCTTACCGACGTCGCCAATACTTATCTCATATACAAGACCCAGATCAAAAATATTCACCGGTATTTCCGGATCGAAAACCGTCCGCAAGGTTTCTTCAACCCGGTCCCGCATATCTACTTCGCTCATTGCTGAATGGATTTAGCCTGGTAAGCCAGGGCATATAACTTAATTTGTTTGACCATCGACAGCAGTCCGTTGGACCTTGTCGGAGAGAGATGGCTGCTAAGCCCGATGGCATCGATAAAGGTGATCTCCGCCTCTGCTATCTCTTTGGGCGTATGACCGGACAATACTTTAATGACAAGACTGATCAGCCCCTTGGTGATAACCGCATCGCTATCCGCGGTGAACAGCAGCTTGCCGTCCCGGTATTCCACATGCAGCCAAACCCTCGACTGGCAACCCCGGATAAGATTCTCGTCCGTCTTATATCGTTCTTCAATGAGAGGTAGTTCCTTCCCCAGTTGGATAATGTATTCATATTTATCCATCCATTCGCCAAATAGTTCAAAGTCGGCAATAATCTCGTCCTGTTGTTCCTGAATCGTCATAATTATTAATTTCCTCCCTGGCCCGGCGCCGACTATACCTGGCCCGGCGCCTCCCATCTATCCCAATAAAGTCACCGCCTTCCTGATCCCCGCAGCCAGCCGGTCGATATCCCCCGTAGTAGTATACACAGCCATCGAAGCCCTTACCGTACCGGGTATGCAATAACGATCCATAACAGGCTGCGCGCAATGATGCCCCGTCCGGACAGCAATACCTTGCTTATCCAACAGCTCCCCGAGATCAAAAGGATGAATATTCCCCACTAAAAATGAGATCACACCCGCCCTCCGCGACGAATCGACGCTGCCGATCAGCCGCAGCCCGTCTATCTCACCGAGACTATCCAGCGCATACACCATCAGCTCATGCTCGGCCTGCTGGATATTTTGAATACCCAACGCCCGGACATAATCGATAGCAGCGCCAAGCCCAACAGCTCCGGCCATATCGGGAGTCCCTGCTTCAAACTTATACGGTAGATCATTGTAAGTTGTTTTTTCAAAGGTCACGGTCTTGATCATCTCTCCCCCACCCTGGTAAGGCGGCAGTTGATTCAACCATTCCTCTTTACCGTAGAGGATGCCAAAACCAGTAGGACCATAAAGCTTGTGGCTGGAAAAAGCCAAAAAATCGACATCAAGATCCTGCACGTCTACTTCCATATGCTGCACGGCCTGCGCTGCATCCAGTAAAACGGGTATGCCGTGCCGGTGAGCCGCTGCGATGATCTCCTTCACAGGATTGATCGTCCCCAGCGCATTGCTAACGTAATTGAAGGCCACCAGCTTTACCCCGCTGGAAAGAACCTTATCCAGCCCATCCAGGATCAATTCCCCGTTCTCATCGATCGGAATAACTTTCAAATGTGCATCCTTCTCTTCCGTGATCATCTGCCAGGGAACGATATTCGAATGGTGCTCCATCCCCGAAATCAAAATACTATCCCCGGGCTTCAGGAATTTCTTGCCGAAACAGGCGGCGACCAGGTTAATCGCTTCCGTGGTCCCGCGCGTAAAAATCACCTCGTGCGTATGGGAAGCATTGATGTATTCCGCCACTTTCCGGCGCCCATCCTCATAGGCGTCAGTAGCCAGTTGGCTGAGGTGGTGGACACCCCGGTGTACATTGCTGTTGATCGTAGTATAATACTCGTCCATCGCCTTCAATACGGCGATGGGTTTTTGTGTTGTCGCTGCATTGTCCAGGTAGACCAGCGGATGGCCGTAGACGGTCTGCTCCAGGATCGGAAACTCCTTTCGGATCTTTTGAATGTCCAGCCGGCGGCTTTCCCCTATCGTAATAGACTCTGTCATGATCAAATGGGCGTTGAAGTAGGAATGTGATACCTGATCAATTCATTAACATATGTTTCTACGGCTTTGTTCTTTATCTTTTCTGTGACGTCGAAAGCAAAAGCATTGATCAATAAAGCCTTTGCCGTTTCTTCTCCAAGCCCGCGGGCGCGAAGATAAAAAAGGGCCTCTTCGCTGAATTGACCTACGGTCGAACCATGGCTGCACTTCACGTCATCGGCGTAAATTTCCAGCTCCGGTTTGGAGTCGATCGTAGCCTTTTTGCTGATGACCAGGTTGTTGTTCTGCTGGAAGGCATTGGTCTTCTGGGCATCCTTGTGCACATACACCTTCCCATTGAATACCCCCGTCGATTGTTCGAGCAGGACTCCCTTGTATAACTCGTTGCTGTAACAGTGCGGCTTCTGATGGTCGACCAGGGTATGGTTGTCCACCAGCTGCCCGCCGGCAGTAAGATACAGACCATACAAATGCGTTTCAGTATGATCTTCTTCCAGCCGGGCCTGCAGGTCATTGCGGACCAGGTCGGCGCCAGGCAGCGTGAACGTATAATTGTTATAGAGACTTTGCTTTTTCTGCCGGACCGTCGTATGCTGCACCAGCCGCGCTCCCGCCGACGCGGTCTGGATGACCGTATGATCCAGCCTGGCGTCCCTATTGACAAAAACCTCCGTCAAACTATTCACCCAGATCTTTGCCCCGACGCCATCGCCCCCGCCGCTCGCGCCACCATCGCTTACAATGGATTCTATAACATTCAGTTCCGAATTCGGATTGCACACCCATACATGACGGGGCTGGATCATCAGGTTTCGATCGGCCGAATAAATGTGTACAATGTGTAAGGGCTTGGCTATGGCCCCATCCACACCGATAAACAACCCATCGGTAAAAAGCGCCGTATTCAAATTCGCAAAAGACTGGTTTCCCCATTTTCCATCTTCAAAGTAAACAGCAAATTGCGGTTTATTCAAAATATCCGCGACCCGGAAAATGTCAATCCCCTTTGGAAGCGGTCCGCCAATTATCTTCCCATCCCATACCCCATTGACCAGGACAAGCTGGTAACAATCGAGTCCGGGAATGGCAGCCTTCGCCAGCTGATCCCCCGACACAACCACTTGCTCACCCGCGCCAGGCAACAACCCATCCAGCGCAAATTCATCCTTCAAAAAACGGGTGATATTCGTGTATTTCCAGTCCTCATTCCGGATAGAAGGAAAACCAAAAAGGCGAAATTTATCAAAAGCCGACTGCCGGGCGCGACGAAGATCACTGCTCTCCGAGTCTGTGCCCGAGGCCGATAATGTATGGTAACCGTTGACGACTTCCTCGTATAAAGGGATAGCCGGTTCTTGTGTCAGGCTCATTTTAAAATTAAATAGTTGCTTGTTCTTTTGCAGCAGGCTGTTCCTTAAGCCAGTCGTATCCTTTTTCTTCCAGCTCCAGGGCCAGCTCTTTCGTACCGGATTTTACGATACGTCCATCGTACAGCACATGCACAAAATCCGGAACAATATATTCGAGAAGTCGCTGATAGTGTGTGATAATGATAAAGGCATTCTTATCCGAGCGAAGTTTGTTAACGCCTTTACTAACGATACGCAAGGCATCGATATCCAACCCGGAATCCGTTTCATCCAGGATAGCAAGGGATGGCTCCAGCATCGCCAGCTGAAATATCTCATTCCGCTTCTTCTCTCCGCCGGAAAACCCTTCGTTCAGAGAACGGTTGGCCAGCTTGGCGTCAAATTCCACCAGCTTCTGCTTTTCCTTTGACAATTGCAAAAACGTTTTTGCATCCAACGGGGGCAAATTCTTGTAAGCCCTGATCTCGCTAATCGCCGTCTTCAGGAAATTAATATTGGACACACCCGGAATCTCTATCGGATATTGAAACGCTAAAAATATACCTTCCCGCGCCCTAACTTCCGGCGCCATATCCAACAGGTCTTTCCCTTCGAAAATGACCTCTCCCTCCGTAACCTCGTAATTCTCCTTGCCCGCCAGCACCGACGCCAGGCTGCTCTTACCAGCCCCGTTGGGCCCCATGATCGCATGTACTTCCCCGGCATTCACCGTCAGGTTCAGCCCTTTCAATATCTGCTTCCCCTCAACCTCAGCGTGTAAATTTTTAATGATCAGCATTTATATTGGTCTTAGAATTTAATATTTACCCCACACTCCCTTCGAGCGTGATCGACAATAACTTCTGCGCCTCAACCGCAAACTCCATCGGCAGCTGATTCAACACTTCCCGCACATACCCATTAATAATCAGCGCCACCGCTTTTTCCGAGTCTATACCCCGCTGATTGAGATAAAATATCTGGTCCTCCCCTATCTTGGAAGTCGTCGCCTCATGCTCAACCGTCGCCGTATTATTCTTCGACTCGATATAGGGAAAAGTATGCGCCCCGCACTGATCCCCGATCAATAAGGAGTCGCACTGCGTAAAATTCCGGGCGGCATCGGCTTTCGGCCCTATCTGCACCAGGCCGCGGTAGCTGTTCTGTCCCTGGCCCGCCGAGATACCCTTGGAGATGATACGGCTGCGGGTATTCCGGCCGATATGGTACATCTTGGTACCGGTATCCGCAATCTGTTTGTTCCGGGTGACGGCCACCGAATAAAACTCACCGCTGGAATTGTCTCCCTGCAAAATAACGCTGGGGTATTTCCAGGTAATGGCAGAACCCGTCTCCACCTGGGTCCAGGATATCTTGGCATTCGCGCCCTTGCAGATACCCCTTTTTGTCACAAAATTGTAGATACCACCCTTTCCATTCTTATCCCCGGGATACCAGTTCTGGACGGTCGAATATTTTATCTCCGCATTTTCCAGGGCGATCAGCTCTACAACGGCAGCATGCAGTTGATTTTCATCCCGCATGGGAGCCGTACACCCTTCCAGGTAGCTAACATAACTGCCTTCGTCGGCAATGATCAGCGTCCTCTCGAACTGGCCGGTATTTTCGGTATTGATCCGGAAATAAGTGGACAATTCCATCGGGCATCTGACCCCCTTAGGGATATAAACAAAGGACCCATCGGAAAAAGCAGCCGCGTTCAGCGCTGCAAATATGTTGTCGGAATGGGGCACCACGGAACCGACGTATTTCTTCACCAGCTCAGGATGCTCCTTCACGGCTTCTCCAAAACTGCAAAAAATGATGCCCAGCTCCTTTAACTTCTCTTTATACGTGGTCGTCACGCTGACGCTATCGAATACCACGTCTACGGCCACCCCAGCCAATGCCTTTTGCTCATTCAGGGGAATGCCCAACTTCTCAAAAGTGGCCAGCAACTCGGGGTCTACCTGGTCAAGGCTGTCATACTTCTTCTTGCTTTTTGGAGCAGCGTAATAAGATATCTTTTGAAAATCGATAGCCGGCAGCTCAAAGTTTTGCCATTCCGGTAGTTTTTGCCTCCCGAAAGCCTGTAATCCCTTCAATCTCCAATTCAATAACCAATCAGGCTCGTTCTTCCTGGCGGAAATATAACGGATAGTATCCTCGTTAAGCCCCGCCGGCGCCACATCCATCTCGATGTCCGTGACAAAGCCGAACTCATACTCCTTGTTGGCTATATTATCAATTATTTCGTTGTCGTTGGGCATAATAGTTAGAACTTCATTATAACTGAATCCAAAGCGCAAGATACTTTAACCAGGGCTGTTTTCCCGGCGAGGCCGGCTTAAACCGCAAAACTTTCCCAAATCCCTAAACCGCAAAACTTTCTCCGCAGCTGCAGGTCCGGGAAGCATTGGGATTATTAAAGGTCAACCCCTTACCATTCAACCCGCCGGAATAATCCAGCTCGGTACCATAGAGGTAGAGCAAACTCTTCATATCCACCACCACCCTTACTCCCTTATCCTCAAACACCTGGTCCCCTTCCTTCTTAACGGTGTCGAAGTCAAGCTTATACTCCAGGCCCGAGCAGCCTCCGCTCTTCACGCCTACCCGTATAAAAGTCTCAGGCGCAGCCTGCTGAGCAGATAGCTGCTGTGCGATATATTCTTTTGCATTGGAAGATACTGTAATCATGTCTTTTGCTTTTATTAATATAACAAATTACCAACCCAAGGGTTAAGCCATCTGTTGTCGAAATTGGAAATAAACCTGGCTAAGGCAATTTCTAACTGCAAAAGTCCGGTAAATACCCGGGAATTCCATGCGATTTCAGCCTTTTTACGCATTTCGCAAGCCAATTCCAGGAAATTGCCGGCAATCCCCTTCCCCCGGTCAATCCGGCCAAAGGCCAAACCCTATTTTCTCAGCACCTCCTGTATCGGCCGCCCTACACACCCATTCGGCATTTGAATATGCAAAAGAGCTGCCATAGTAGGCGCAATATCCGTCATATAGACAGTCTGGTTCGTATGCCCCGGATGTATCCCCCACCCCATCCACAGCAGCGGAATATGAGTATCATAAGGATTCCAGGTCCCGTGAGTAGTGCCGGTCTTACCATGGGCTTCAAACCAACCCGCATTGAGTATCAGCTGAATAGGACCGCTGCGACGGGCATAATACCCATTCATAACCATACTCCGAACGGGTTCGGCGACAGGCGATTCCCCCACCTTCGACAAATCAATGGCATAATTAATCCCCGGCTGCTGACTCAGCCATCCGATAGCCGCTTTTTTGACGACCTCCAAATCCAATTTATGGTCCCGCATCACCTTCTGGGAAAAAGTGATCTGGTAATTCGAGCAGGTGTCGGCCAATCCCTGGACACTGAATTGTTTGGCTAATTCCGCATTCAGGCCCTCGACCAGCGGCTGCGTAAAGAAATAGTCGGCGGGAATATCATGATTCTGTGAATACCAGACGGCGTGCGCAGCCCCATGGTCGGCCGTCAAAAACACCGTATACTGGTCCTTCCCCACCTTCTCATCTAAAAAATTAAAGAACCCCTCCAATTCCTGATCCAGCCGCAGGTAGGTATCTTCGATCTCGATCGAATTCGTACCAAACTGATGCCCCACATAATCCGTTGAAGCACAATTTATAGTCAAAAAATCCGTAAACTCGTCCTTGCCAAGCTGGTAACCCTCTACCGCCTCCCTGGCAAAATTCAGCGTGATCGTATTCCCAAAAGGCGTAGTGCGGAAACTATTCTTAGCCACCTTATAAGAAGAATCCAGGTTATGCGGAAAAGCCGTCGTACTATCCCCCTTGAACTTCCCTTCATAAGGTTGATCGTCCGTATCACTCTGGCCATAGCTACTACGGGGATACAGCGTGTTCCAGCCACCCTTCATGTATTGTTTGACATACCCTTTCTTGTTGAAGGAATCCACCCATTCCGGCAACCGGCTCATATAATAGTTGCTGGTAATAAAATTCCCCGTGGAGTCTTCCAGCCAAAAAGCAGCGGTAGCCGTATGACCCGTAGGCAGAATGGCCGCCCGATCTTTCAGCGACACCCCTACCACCTTCGACCGGAAATTATCCGCCATCATCATCTCGTCGGTGATAGTTGACACCAGCAGATTACGCGGAGACATCTTCCCCTCTTTTGATTCCGGATCCTTTGCGCCCACACCGTGTACCGTGCTGTCATCGGTGCAATACATACGCTGGTTCGTAGCCTGCTCGACCCAGTCGTTGCCGCTGATTCCGCTGAAGGCCGGGACACTGCCCGTAAAGATACAAGTATGCCCCACCGCGGTAAAAGCAGGCAGATAATTGATCATCGTATTATCACAGCTGAAACCCCGGCGCATCAAACGCTTAAACCCTCCCTCCTTGTACCGGTCATAATAACGGTACAGGTAATCCCAGCGCATCTGATCAACCACGATACCCACTACCAGTTTGGGACGTGCAACAGTATCGGTATGTTTGGGGGTGCAGGCGGCGAAGAACAGCAACAGTAAAAGCATACTGAAGCAGTGGAAAAGAGGCTCTATCGGGGGTTTCCTGTTCATAGCAAAATTTTGCGCAAAAGTATTGGATTGAGGCATCACCCAAATGCGTTATTTTTGCGGCAATATGAACCTTAATAATTTCATAATATGGCAGATATCTTTGAAAAATTAGTCAAGCACAATGGACCGATAGGTCAACACAGGGAAAGAGCGCATGGATATTTTGCCTTCCCTAAACTGGAAGGTGAAATAGGCAGCCGGATGAACTTCCGCGGAAAAGAAAAAATAGTTTGGAGCCTCAACAATTATCTTGGTTTGGCGAATCATCCCGAAATTCGAAAAATTGACGCAGAAGCTGCCGCAAAATTCGGTATGGCAGCCCCCATGGGCGCCCGCATGATGAGTGGAAATAGCAATTATCACGAACAGCTGGAAAATGAACTGGCCGCCTTTGAAAAAAAGGAGGACGCTACCCTGTTTAATTACGGCTATCAGGGTATTATGAGCGCCATTGACGCCATCTGCGGCCGTCACGACGTCATCGTTTATGACGCCGAAAGCCATGCCTGTATCATCGACGGGCTTCGTCTGCACCCCGGCCATCGCTACGTATTCAAACACAACGATATCGAAGACTGTGAAAAACAGCTCCAAAGAGCGACTGCTCTCATCGAGAAAAATTTAACCGGCGGCATCCTGGTCATCACAGAAGGAGTATTTGGTATGGCCGGCGACCAGGGCAAGCTGAAAGAAATCGCCGACCTGAAGAAACAATATGAATTCCGGCTGCTCGTGGACGACGCCCATGGCTTCGGTACCCTGGGTAAAACAGGCGCCGGCGCCGGCGAAGAACAAGGCGTTCAGGACCAGATCGACCTCTATTTTTCCACTTTCGCCAAATCCATGGCCTCCATCGGCGCCTTCATGGCCGGAGATGCAGCCATTATCGACTACATCCGTTACAATACCCGCTCCCAAATCTTCGCCAAGAGCCTGCCCATGCCCATCACCATTGGCAACCTGAAAAGGCTCGAACTGCTGCGGACCCAGCCCGAACTGCGCAAGAAACTCTGGGACGTGGTGAATAAATTACAAAAAGGCTTGAAAGACAGTGGCTTCGACATCGGCAAGACCGATTCACCCGTAACCCCTGTATATATGAAAGGAGACGTCCCGGAAGCAACCGCCATGGTAATGGACCTGCGGGAAAATCACAACATCTTCTGCTCGATCGTAGTCTATCCCGTCATCCCCAAGGGACATATCATCTATCGGCTGGTGCCAACGGCCATACATACGGACGAAGACATCCAACGGACCCTGGAAGCATTCCGGGCTACCAAGAAAAAATTGGACGCCGGAGACTATAAGGTACAGGCAATCCCCGATATGGCGGAAGCGTAAACCTTAGATTAAATAATTAATAATCATTAGCCCCGGGCCCGCAGGACCTGGGGGTTTTGCTTAGATTACACTAAAGAGAGAAACAACCTTTAGCCGTTTAGGGGCAAAAAAAGCCCCGCCAAAGCGGGGCTGCACTAATCAAATACCATTAACCATTAAACCTTATCCTATGAAAAAACAAAGGTAAGGTGTTAGCATTGAAACAGAAGAAGTCAATACAAATTTTTTTTAATAGTATACCATTAACTTGATTTAGATCAAGCTTCTCACCTACAGATTATCCTCTAGAGGTATACGCGGAGCGTATCAGGGCTAAATCGTTATAGTAAATTTGCTGTAAGGCCCGCAGGCTAATGCCGGCTAAGTGTAATTACTGATAGGGTATCCCTACCAGCTCGCGTGGAAATTTTTTTGGTAATCGTCAAAAGATTTGGTCCTGTAAGCGCCTTCGCCGAAGTATTTCACCAGCAATTCCAGCTCTTTAGGTTCCATGTACCCCGGAATAGCCTGAGGTTCCTCTCCGGGCACGATGATTATTGTGGTAGGAAATTCCAGCCGCCCATGCGTCAGGTAAAGCGCAAACTCATTCGAGCGGTATTGCGGATTGAAGTTGTATGCCTTGCCCGCCCAATTGATCGTAGCATGGGTCTCGGCGTCAATTTTGACCGTATAAAACTTTTCCTGAAGATATTGAGCGACCTGTTTGTTGGAATAGGTCTTTTTATCCATTTGCTTGCACCAGCCACACCAGTTGGTATAAAGATCGATGATCAGCGGCTTTTTCACCTCTTTCAGCCTCCCCGCCGCTTCCTCTATCGTCAGCCAGGAAATGTTTCCCGCCTTCGCCACCCCCAGCCCCACCGGGCTCCCCGCCGGCACGCGCCTGCCCGAGCTGGAAAAAACAATAACCAGTCCCCCCACAATCAACAGTTTCAATAAAAAAACCCCGTTCCACCTTTCCATAGTATTTTTGTCATTCGTTATCAACAAATAACGCCCCATCATGCACAAAATTGTTGTTGCCGTCACCGGCGCCAGCGGGTCCATCTACGCAAGGCTTTTACTGGAAAAACTCTCGGCCCTGCAGCAGCAGTGGGAGGCCGTATCGGTCGTTATGACGGAAAATGCCCGGGAAGTATGGCGCACTGAGCTAGGAAATGAGTCCTATGATCAATTCAACTTCCCCTTCTTTTCCCAGCGCGACTTCCACGCACCCTTCGCCTCCGGTTCGGGCAAATATGATACCATGATCATTATCCCCTGTTCGATGGGAACCCTCGGCCGCATAGCTTCAGGGTCTTCTTCCGACCTCATTACACGGGCAGCCGACGTCATCCTGAAAGAAAGACGAAAACTCATCTGCGTAGTCAGGGACACGCCTTATAACCTCATCCATATCCGTAACATGGAAACCGTGACACTCGCCGGAGGCATTATCTGTCCCGCCACCCCTTCCTTCTATAGTCTTCCAACAACTATCGATGAAGTAGCCGCCACCGTCGTCGACCGCGTGCTCGACCTGGCCGGACTGGATATATCTACTTTCCGCTGGGGGGCCTCTCCTAATTCCTGAGATCCACCTCCTCCGCACCCGGAAACTTAGCCTTATTATAAGCCAGCTGCGCGTCGGAAACCGCTGCATTCCCATTCATCTTGCTGGTCTCCAGCGTATAGCGGTTGCCACTTTTATCAAACCACTTGATGCTGACCAGCGTATGCTGGGTCTTGTCGATATAAAGCAGGGCTTTGAAGAAATTTTTCGTCTTATCGGTAGGAGTTAACTCTATCTCCTGTACAGTACGGGTCCCGATCTTGCTTTCGCCATTCAGCTTATAAAGAAAATCCTTGTCGTAAAAATTGGTAAAGATCTTATCGGGACTGATGGTTTGCGTCGAAGGATCGGCCTTCGTGATGGTCACTTCATTCGATGATTTGTCATAAGTCCAGATATCCTTTCCATCGCTGAAGATGTCCTGGCCGCCGGCGACATTGACATGGTATTTGTTGCCCTTGAGATAAATAGTGCCGGTCTTGCTGCCCTGGAGCTTTCCCTTTGAATCTTCTACTTTCAGAACAAAACTGGATTGAACGGCTTTAAACGATTTCAGCTTTGCACTAAGCCCATCCAATACTTTTTTTGCGTCGGGATCACTCTTACCAAGGCTGTTGTTCTGCGCCTGTGCCATAAAAAACCCAACTCCCAGCACCAAACTCATAAGGATCGACTTACTACTTACTTTCATTTTTTTTATTTTAGGTCAGTATATACCCCGCCGGGCTATTCGCCGCAAATGTAGGCATGATTGCATTAAAAGAGTCTTAAAATTACGCATCCGGCTTGGGTCCCCCCATCCTGGAAGGGATTGGGCCAGGGCCTGATACCTTCTAGGGATTCAAATACTGATCCAACTCCATTTCGGTCCTGATCAGCACATCCCGCGGCTTACTACCCTGTCCCGGCCCTACCACACCAGCCGCTTCCAGCTGATCCATCAGCCGGCCCGCCCGGTTGTAACCCAACTTCATTTTGCGCTGGAGGAGAGAAGTGGACCCCAGTTGGTTCATAACGATAAGACGGGCGGCCTCCTCGAAAAGAGGATCGCGGTCGCCCAAATCAAAATCCTTCGCCTCCATGTCCTTCTCATCGACATACTCCGGCAATTTATACGCCTCGGGATAACCCCTTTGTCTGCCGATGAACTGGGTGATCTCTTCCACTTCCGGAGTATCGACAAAGGCGCACTGAAGACGGGTAATTTCCCCGTTATACGAGATAAGCATATCCCCCTTCCCAATAAGCTGGTCGGCGCCGCCCGCATCGAGAATGGTGCGGGAGTCTATTTTTGAAGAGACTTTAAACCCGATACGGGCCGGGAAGTTAGCCTTGATCGTACCGGTAATGATATTGACCGAAGGACGCTGGGTGGCAATGATCAGGTGAATGCCCACCGCACGGGCCAGCTGGGCCAGACGGGCAATCGGCATTTCGACTTCCTTACCCGCCGTCATGATCAGATCGGCAAACTCATCGACCACCAGCACGATAAACGGCAGATACTGATGACCCTTCTGGGGATTCAGCCGGCGTTTGATGAATTTCTCGTTGTACTCCTTTATATTACGCGCATTGGCCTCTTTCAGCAGGTCATAGCGGTTATCCATCTCTATGCACAAGGCATTTAAAGTATGTACCACCTTCTTGGTATCCGTGATGATCGCCTCTTCCTCCCCGGGAAGCTTGGCAAGAAAGTGTTTTTCAATGATCCTGTAAATACTAAGCTCGACCTTTTTGGGGTCCACCAGCACCAGCTTCAGCTGGGAAGGGTGTTTCTTGTACAACAACGAGACCAGGATAGCATTGAGACCTACCGACTTACCCTGACCAGTGGCGCCGGCCATCAACAGGTGGGGCATGGCAGCCAGGTCGACGATAAAGTTCTCATTGTCGATCTTCTTTCCGATAGCGATGGGAAGAGCAAAATTGCTGTGCTGGAACTTCTCGGATGACAACAGCGTACGCATGCTCACCACCGTTTTCTTTACATTGGGCACTTCGATACCGATGGTGCCCTTCCCGGGTATGGGCGCGATGATACGAATACCCAGCGCCGCAAGGCTCAGCGCAATATCGTCTTCCAGGTTCTTGATCCTCGAGATACGCACGCCGGCAGCCGGCACGATCTCATACAACGTGACGGTAGGACCGACAGTGGCGCTTATCTTTGAAATAGCAATATCGTAGTTCTTCAGCGTGTTGATGATCTGGTTCTTGTTGGCTTCGAGCTCCGAAGGGTCCTGGACGATCTTTTCACTGCCATGGGCTTCAAGCAGGTCGAGTGAAGGATATTTATAGTCGCGCAGATCAAGCGTCGGTTCATAATCCGGCATGGATCCCGCCAGAAACGGCTCCTCTGCCCCATCCCCGGGAATTACCCCGCCTTCCGGGCTCGTCCTGATCTCCAGCTCCAGGCTACCCGGAGGGGGTGTTTTCACCAGCGGCGGTATGGGCGGAATAGCCAACGGCGGCGCTGGCTCTTCACCAGGCTCTTCGTCGGGCTCCTCTTCCTCCCCGACGACGACAGGCTCAATTTCCGGCTCCCTCTCTGTCACCGTGAACTCGATCTCCGGCTCGGCTGCCACAGCAGGCGGTGCCAAAGCCACAACACCGCTTTCTTCCTTCAGTACATTCCCCTTGGCCTGGCTGAACTCCTCGTCGACAAACAATTTCGCACCAGCCCCCTTCTTTCCTTTCCCTTTCTCCGGCTTCACCGGCGGCTCGACCACCACAGGCTCCGGTACAAGCGCCTTCTCTTTCACCGGCCGGGAAGGCATTTTAAACACCGGGTTGAATCTCCAGATAAAATAAGCCAACCCTGCTACAAGCAATAAAGCAGCCGTACCAATCCAACCCAGGAAACGGGTCAGCCATTCGCTGATCATATCCCCCACAGCACCACCCCAGGCAAAACCACTGCCCTGGGTAACAAAAGCAAAGGCAACAGAAAAGAACAGGAGGCCCGCCAGTACATAGCGGAGATTACGGGGAATAGAAAAAACACGACGCGCAAACAAGAGGTTTACCCCTACTATAAAAAAAATGGAACAAAACAAATAAGAAGCCAGCCCAAATCCCTTGTAAAAGAATTGGTGCGAAATAAGGGCCCCCAGGTTTCCCAGCAGGTTCGTCACTTTTACATTGGAAGAGGGAAGCAATATAGAGGCCCCCTGAAAAACTTTATCCTGGTCTTCTTTCCAGGTAAAGAGGTATGAAGTAAATGCAATAAAAAGAAAGACGGCGAGCAAAAGAAAGACAGCCCCTGTGATCTTGTGGGTACGTTCGTCTTTGACGATCTGCTTCACTGTTACCTGGGATTCTTTTTCAGGCTTCAGTTTGTCTGAATCAGGCGCCTGGCTCTTCTTTGACTTCAGTCGGTTTGCCATGGATACAAAGATAATAATTACCGCTAATGTCCGCACACTTCGCTTCTCATTCACTTTAGCTTCTCAATATTATAATTATTTAGTTTACCTTTAAAAAAACTCCTTGTTAAGAGCCATGCCGGCAATGTCGCGACTGAAACTGATAATTTTCCTTGTTATCCGGACAGCCTGTTTCTGCTTCCTTCTATTGGCTTTCTGGCTTGATAACCAAGCCCAAAACGTATCGGAACCACCCGTTGCCGACCTGGCGCAGACCGGGTTGCTGAATAAATTGGAGCAAAACACCTGGTATTATTTTTCCAACAACAGGTCCATTTCCATCGATCAATTGCCCTGGCTTCCCTACCGGAAGGGAACCAAAAAGTTTGAACATTTCGTTGCCCCGGACAAGGTCAATCAAAAAACTGTCCTCCGGTTTACACTAACCAACAGCAGCCAACGCCCCCAAAGCGCCTGGTTCTGCCCCGGCTTTTTCATGGATACCATCGACATCTACCGGCTGGTCGACCAGGCCCCCGCTCCGCCAAAAATAACAGCCGTCCCCCCGGTATTGCCCAATGACCCCGACAGCCTGGGCTACCGGAAAATAACCCTGGGCCCCCATGAAAATGCTACCTTCTATGCCGTGCTTTCTCTTATAAAAGCCTCTAGCAACTCCATCAACCCTACGCTTACCCGGGATTCCCTGATCCAACAGGGCATCATGCTCACTCATAAAAACAAAACAAATATCGACGTCATCACCAACCTGTTTGCGGGAATCATGCTGATGATGATCTTTTACGCCACCAGCGAATACATACAGAGCCGCAAGCCCGAATTTCTCTATTACGTGGGTTATTCTCTCTGTATCAGCGTCCTTTTATTCCTCAAATCCACCCTGAACCAGTCGACCACCTCCTTCAATTATTTTTTTGAAAGTTTCCTGGACAACATCATTTTTTCCGTCGGTTATATCTGTTACATCATTTTCCACCGGAAATTCCTGGAGACCAGCAAGAATTACAAGACCCTCGACCGCTACCTGTTCTGGGGCTCCATGGCCATTACCACAGGGATGGGTCTATACATCGTCTTCTATTTTCTGTCCCCGGATTTTCGCATCGCTAATACAATTGAAAACGCTACCAAGATACTGCTGCTGATCATCTCTGTAATATTTGTCCTGAAAGGGCTTACCTACCACAATCAGCTGATGAACTACATCGTCATGGGAAATATTTCCCTATGCCTGTTGTCCATTATTTCCCAGCTCATGATCCTGACCAACTTTCATTGGGTAAAAGGCACTTCTGTACTCAACCTGGCCCTCTTTTACTACGAGCTGGGCATCACCATCGAACTGCTCTTTTTCCTCTTTGCCCTGACCTACAAGAATAAAATGGAGATCATCAGCAGCATCCAAAAGGAAGAAAAACTAAAACTGGAAACCGAGCGCAAAGAAATGGAAAAACAGGTAGCCGTACTCGCAGCCAAACAGGACGAACGCAACCGGATCTCCGTCGACATGCACGACGAGCTGGGTTCCGGTGTGACTGCCATCCGCCTGATGAGCGAGATCGTGAAAAGTAAAATGAAGGACCAAACCCTGCCCGAGATCGAAAAGATCTCCAACTCGGCCAACGAGCTGCTCAACAAGATGAACGCCATCATCTGGACCATGACCAGCTCCAACGATAGCATAGAGAACCTGGTGGCCTATATCCGCTCCTACGCCGTAGAATTCTTCGAGAATACCGCCATCGACTGTTATTTCAGCATGCCTGCATCCATCCCGCCCCGCGAGATCAGCGGAGAAAAACGGCGAAATATCTTCCTCTCCGTAAAAGAAGCCCTCAACAATGTGCTCAAACATTCCCAGAGCTCGGTAGTACGGATCAATGTCACCGTGAATACCCGGCTGATCATCGAGATCCAGGACGATGGGGTCGGCATCAATATGGAGAAACTGCGGAAATTCGGTAACGGACTCAATAATATGAAGAAGAGGATGGCGTCCATCGACGGGGAATTCAATATTGAAAACTCAGACGGAACACGGACAACCTTCTACCTGGCCTTATAACTACTTATAGAACTTCGTCGGGGCTTCGTCCCTTGCCCCTCCTCGTTCGTAACCTTCGCTACTCTCGGTTACCTTTCCTCACCCCCACATACAAAAACAGCCACCCCGCAATAAAGAACACCCCACCCACCGGCGTCATGATCCCCGCCAATGTCCTGTGCGTGCTCTCGGCAATAGCCAGCGCAGTCAGCGCGTACAACGATCCGCAGAAAAGAATGATCCCCATGATAAAACAATTCCCGGCCCAGATCATCCACTTGTTATGGATCTTCTCAGATAAGAACGCCACAAAAAGCAGCGCAAAAACGTGATAGAATTGATACCTCACCCCGGTCTCGAAAATAGCCACCGTCTCGGGACTGGTCATCTGCCGGAGTTTGTGGGCCGCAAAGGCCCCCAGCGCCACGGAAAGTGCGCCAAGTAATGCCGCTATCGAAAGAAAATTCCTGTTCATAGTATGTCAATTCATCTGTTATATTTCCTCTTTCATCCTATCCGGCTCCTGGTCATTATTTAATAACAACTGGATCAATTCCTCCAGGTTGGTATTCTCTTCACTCACCGTCAGATCCGCCTGCTGATAATACATCCTCCTCTCGCTGAGCTTGCGGATAATATATCGCCTCAGGTCGTCGTCATCGACCTCACTGATGAGCGGGCGGCTCATTTTTTCCTTCAACAGGCGCTGCTGCAGTATTTCCACGGAAGTGTTGAGCCAGATGACCTTCCCGTTCTTCTTCATGAACTCGATGTTGTTGAAGAAACAAGGCGTGCCGCCGCCGCAGGACAGGATAAAACTCTCGTGCCGTTCTGCGATCTCTTCCAGGGTCTCTTTCTCCTGGTAGCGGAAGTACTCTTCTCCTTTCCGTGTAAAGATGTCCGCTACGCTGTGGCCTTCGTTTTCCACGATGACAGTGTCCAGGTCATAAAAAGGTATCCCCAGTTTTGTCGAGAGATGTCTGCCCCAATGCGTCTTGCCGGACCCCATAAACCCTATTAAGAATATCTTCATTTAAATGCGTTTAGCCCGGTGATATCCATACCGGTGATCAGCAGGTGCACGTCGTGCGTCCCCTCGTAGGTGATGACGCTCTCGATGTTCATCATATGCCGCATGATCGGATATTCACCGGTGATGCCCATTCCACCCAACATCTGCCGGGCGTCACGGGTAATTTGTGAAGTTATTTCGCAGCCATTGCGTTTAGCCATGGAGACTTGCGCCGGCGTTGCCCTCCCTTCATTCATGAGGGTCCCCAGTCGCCAGTTGAGCAGCTGGGCCTTCGTGATCTCAGTGACCATTTCCGCCAGTTTTTTCTGCTGCAGCTGGAACCCGCCAATAGGCCGGTCAAACTGGACCCGCTCCTTGCTATACCGCAGCGCCGTGTCGTAACAATCCATTGCCGCCCCGATGACACCCCAGGCAATGCCATAACGGGCCTTGGTCAGACAGCCGAGCGGCCCCTTCAGCCCCTTTACATTCGGCAATATATTCGCTTTCGGCACTTTCACATGGTCAAAAACGAGTTCGCCCGTAGCCGAAGCCCGAAGACTCCATTTCCCATGCGTGGTGGGAGTGGTAAACCCTTCCATCCCCCTTTCGACAATAAGTCCCCGCACAACACCCTCCTCGTCTTTAGCCCAGACCACCGCCACCTGTGAAAATGGGGCATTGCTGATCCACATTTTGCTGCCGTTGAGGATGACATGGTCGCCGTCATCTTTAAAATTACTGAGCATACCGCTGGGGTCGCTGCCATGATCAGGCTCCGTAAGGCCAAAACAACCCAGCCACTCGCCGCTGGCCAGCTTGGGCAGGTATTTGCGGCGCTGTTCTTCGCTGCCATATTCATAGATGGGGAACATCACCAGCGAACCCTGAACCGAAGCCGTACTACGGACGCCGCTGTCCCCCCGCTCCAGCTCCTGCATCATCAGGCCATAACTGATATAATCCAGCCCCCCGCCGCCATATTGCTCCGGGATGGTAGGCCCAAAACAACCCAGGTCCCCCAGTTGCTTGACTATCTGCCGGGGAAACTCCGCCCGCTGAGCATAATCCTCGATAATGGGGGAGATTTCCTTTTTTACGTAATTCCGGACGGCATCCCGGACCAGCTTATGCTCATCTGTCAGTAAATCATCCAGTTGGAAGTAGTCCGGACTCTGAAAAACATCTATTTTTGAGGATGTAGCGGCCATGACGAGCGGTTTAACGAATATTTGATGCTAAAGTAAGAAAAACCACCCGTAAGGATGCAACATCCGGGAAAGGCCAGTGTACTTATTCATAGAGACGGCACGAGCGGCAGGACCAACGGCCTATCACCGGCGATGGACTCCGCAAAAAGCCATCTCCGACAAACACAATGAACGCTAAAACAGCCGAATTGGAGATTACTGAACCAATACTACACGACGAATTGGTGGAACGATGCAAAAAGGGGGACTCCCGGGCTTTTGCGGCGTTGTATCAGAAGTATGCCAAAGCGATGTATAACACCAGCCTGCGCATCGTCAACCATACGGGGGATGCGGAGGATGTAATACAAGAGGCTTTTACGGACGCATTTCGGTCCCTGGAAGATTTTCATTACAAATCCACTTTCGGAGCCTGGCTGAAAAGGATAGTCATCAATAAATCGATCAACCAGCTGCGCAAAAGGAAAATGGACCTTATTGACATAGAAAAGACGAATATCGGTCACCTTCCGGACGAACAGGGACTGGATGAACAGGAAATACAAATGAAGGTAGAAGACATCAAAAAGGCGGTCACTCTATTACCAAATGGATACCGGACCGTCCTGACCCTCTACCTGTTCGAAGGATATGACCAGGAAGAAATAGCAGAGATCCTGCAAGTCACGCATGCTACCGTGAGAACACAGTACATGCGGGCAAAACAAAAATTGTTACAGCATATAAAACAAGGAATATCATGAACAACCGGTTAGAACAATTTGTCCGGGACCATCGGGAAGAATTTGACACCGGGGAGCCGGATAACAAGATCTGGGAAGAGATCAGCCGGGAAATGGATCCCGGCAAAAAAAAACAGACCCCCGTGGTCCAGATCCAGATTCGTTGGATTAAATGGAGCGCCGCCGCCGTCCTCCTCCTGATCGCAGGTGCGATATGGTTTTTCAGGACCGGCAAGGATACCCAACAACCCGGCCTCGTCCACCAGGCAAACACCAACAACCAGACGAATACAAACCCTTCCGACACATCCGCGAAGAACCCGGCCAACCTGGCTCAAACACCGTCCCCGGCCGTTGCTAACCCGGTATCCGACAGCCCCACCCTGGCCAGCATCCGCCCCGGCGGCAACAAGGGTAATACAAAGACCGACCCGGAGCTGGAATCTTCAGTCAGTGAAGAAATGTACCACTACGCAAAACTCGTGGAGATCAGACATAAAGAGCTTAAAGCCATAGAAAAAGACGAACCGCTATTGTACAAGCAATTCGCTCTGGACGTCAACAAGCTGGATAGCGTATACCACAGCCTCCAGGAACATCTGCCCAAAAATCCAAACCGTGAACAATTATTAGAAGCAATGTTACAGAACCTCCAACTGCAGATGGAATTACTGAATCATCAGCTCGAGATCATCAAGCAAATTAATCATTCAAAAAAATCAGAATATGAAAAAGCATATAAGACTGTTTAGTTCTATTGCCCTTTTTCTCGTCTTATCTGCTCCGGTGCTTAGCCTCGCCGCCAACGGCCCCAAAAGCTCCGGCGGCCCCAAGGACCCCAACAGCCCCAACGGTGACCAACAGGTAAAGAAACAACGGCTGATCAATAAATCCTATCCGGTGACGGCTGACGACAAACTGGAAATAGACAACCAGTTCGGAAACGTCGCCCTAAGCACCTGGGATAAAAACGAGATCACCGTAGACATCGAGATTGGCGCCCGTGCAGCCACGGACGAAAGAGCACAGGAGATCATGAACAAGCTGGACGTAAAAGACTCAAAGGATGGCCATATTATCGCCTTCAAAACGACGGTCGACGAAATCCACAACGGCGGTAAGAACAAAGCTGGCGAAGGCGAAAGGTCATTCTACATCGACTATGTCATTCACATGCCCACCGGCAACTCGCTGCAAATAGAAAACAGCTTCGGAAAAACAGAGGTCGCCGACTTCAAAGGACTCGTTTCCCTGACCAGCAAATTCGGCAGCCTCAACACCGGCAAGCTCGACAACGTCGACCTCATCGACGTGGAATTCGGCAAGGCCTTTATTACCGAGATCAACAACGGTAGAGTGATCTTCAAATACAACGACCAATCCCGTATCGGCAAGGTCAACGGCGACGTGAAAATCACCAGTGAGTTCTCGGGTAATGTACAGCTCACCGTTGCTAACAATATCAAGGAGCTTTCCGTCTTCGAATCCTACTCCACGGTCCGTATGGTAGTCGAAAAAAGCCTGTCCGCCGACATCGACGTCCACACCAGCTTTGGCAGCTTCCGCAACGAAAGCGGGTTCAGCATCAATGAGAACAAGGAGTCGGATGAAAATGACTATGGCCCTAAATTCGACAAAGACTATAGCGGAAGGGCCGGAGAAGGCCGTGCCAAAATTCGTATAAAAAGCAGCTTTGGAACAGTACGCCTTTCCCACAACGGCGCCGGCAGAGATCAGGATGAAAAAAATAAAAATAAGGATAAAGACAAAGGCAAGGACGAGAGCAAAACTACTGACCGCCACAGCCTCCGTTCAATCGATCAAAACCGGTCTCTAAAATCCTATCTTGCATCCTAGTCCAAAACCACAGGAATGCACGAACAATTTACAGTCGCGCCGACGCTGGAATACGCCCGGCAGAAAGACCGGGAAGACAAGCTGAACAGCTTTCGCTCCCGGTTTTACCATATCTTAGAGGGCCTATGACTCCATCTTCCCCCCTCTCTCGTTTTTTTACGGGTTTATCGCGCCATCTCACCCTCGTTGTCCTGGTCGCGCTGGTAGCCGCCGTATTATTGGGTTACTTCGCACCCGCCGTCGCCATTAAAACAGAATGGATGGGACTCTGGTTCGTGAAGCTCGTCAAGCTCTTCATTCCGCCAATCATCTTCTTCACTATCGTTGCGGGCATCAGCGGCATGAGCGATCTGAAAAAAGTAGGCCGCATCGGCATCAAGTCCCTGATCTATTTCGAGGTCGTCACCACCCTTTCCCTCGCCATCGGCATCGCGCTCGCCTATCTCATCCAGCCGGGAAAGATCGACAAGACCGGCCTCCCCATCCAGGACGCTTCCAAATATGTGAAACAGGGAGCAGCCGGCTTCAACTGGCTGGAATTCTTCAAGACTAACCTGACCCTGCAAGTGCTCGTCCTCGCCATTGTTACAGGCATCCTCATCGGGTTTATGCCCAACCGCCAACGCATTGTCTCCTGGTTTGAATCGGCCAGCAAATTCGTTTTTCGCATCCTCAAATACGTCATGTACCTCGCCCCGCTCGGCGCCTTCGGCGGCATGGCTTTCACGATCGGCAAATTCGGCATCCGCACCCTCATCCCACTCGCCAAACTCATGGCTTCCGTCTACGCCACCATGATCCTCTTCGTCATCATCGTGCTGGGACTGATCCTGCGTTATTTCAAGCTAAACATCTTCACCTATCTGAAAAATATCCGCGACGAGATTCTCATCGTCCTGGGCACTTCATCCTCCGAAGCGGCCCTGCCTTCCCTGATGACCCGGCTGGAGCAGATGGGCTGCAGCCGGTCCGTCGTTGGTCTGGTCGTACCAACAGGTTACTCCTTCAACCTCGACGGCACTTCCATCTATCTTTCCATGTCCACCATTTTCCTGGCCCAGTTATACAACGTGCACCTTACCACCGGCGAGCTGCTCAGCATCCTGGGCATCCTCATGGTCACATCCAAAGGCGCTGCGGGAGTGACAGGCAGCGGCTTCATCGTACTCGCATCCACCCTCACCGCCATTCAAAAAATACCCGTCGAAGGCCTCGCCTTTCTACTCGCCGTAGATAAATTTATGAGTGAGGCCCGCGCCATTACCAATATCATCGGCAATGGAGTCGCAACCCTGGTCATCGCGAAAAGTGAGAAAGAATTCGTTGCTCCAAATACCCCTTCATCTCCCGGTGATACCCCGCCGCAGCCATCTTCGCCGCTTCTGCAAAATCCTCCCCGCCCGACGCAAATATGACGGCCCGGCTCGCATTCACCAGCAAGCCCACCTCCTTATTCATCGCCCGCTGTGATATCTCCTGCAAGGAACCACCCTGTGCCCCAACGCCCGGGACAAGATAAAAATGATCCGGCGTCAGCCTCCGTATGTTCACAAACGACTCCGCCTGCGTCGCGCCGACGACAAACATCAGGTTATCCGGGCTCCCCCAGCCCGCAGCCGTCGAGAGCACCCGCTCATACAACAAACTATCCCCCGCCTGCTGTAATTCAAAATCCTTCGACCCGGAATTGGAGGTCAGCCCCAGCAGAATAGTCCATTTGTCCTTGTATTCCAGGAAAGGCCGGACACTGTCTTCGCCCATATAAGGCGCAACAGTGATGGCATCGAAAGCCAGTGTTTCAAAAAAAGCCCGTGCATATTGTGAAGAGGTATTGCCGATGTCCCCGCGCTTGGCGTCGGCAATCTTGAAATGCGTAGCAGGAATATAGTTGACCGTCTTTTCCATGGTCTCCCAGCCTTTTACACCATCCGCCTCATAAAAGGCCGTATTGACCTTATAGGCCACGCAATGATCCTTAGTAGCATCGATAATTTGCCGGTTGAATTCAAAAACCGGGTCGGCATGCGAAAGAAGATGCGGAGGAATTTTTGCGCGGTCTGAATCCAATCCAACACAAAGATAAGAACCTGTCGACCGGATCCGGGTTACTAACTGCTGGCGTGTCATGCTCCAAAAATACATTATTTCTGTTCTTCATCCGGGCCGTTGTCCCTCAATTTTGCATCTGCCTCACTCCGGCTTCCTGCCCCTCATCTCAGCCGCCACCGCTTTAGCCGTCTCATCCCCCTGCTCCAATTGCCCGATGACCTGGTGATAACTCTGCTCATCCCTGTTCTGACTGAGCTTATAAGCGGCCTGCACCTCATCAATGCTGATCTCAAATCCAACTATCCCCCTTAGATCATCACTGACAGATTTTTCCGGTATCTCTTCGATCGTCACCGGCTTCGGCAGATGTTGCTCATACGTATTGATCAGCCGGGACAAGGCAGCCCTAAGCGCTTCCCCTTCGACGATCGTCACCGTCCCGGTGATATGCACCGCAATATAATTCCAGGTAGGAACCTTCATTTCCGTATACCAGCGGGGCGAGATATAGGCGTGGGGACCGGGAAAGATAGCCAGCACCTTTGCTCCGTCCATCAACGTGTATTTTTGTTCGTTGCCGCGGGAGATATGCCCCATGAGGATGTCATTTCCGGCTGCATTCTTTTCCAGTTGCAAAGGGATATGCGTACCGATGGGCAAACCGTCTTTTACGGAGACCAAAATAGCAAAAGAATTTTCTTTGATGAAGGCATGGATCTTTTCAATATCCTTTTCTTCATATCGGCGGGGAACGTACATAAGGCTAAGGTACTGATTTTCCAAAACAGCCGGTATTCAGACAGAAATTGCTTAATTTTATCCTATTACACCTATCTGAATTACACCTATCTGATGAAATTTTTGCTAACCGCCTTTTTTACCCTCTTCCTATCCTTTTTATGGATGGGCGGTTTTGCCCAATCCGATCCTTCCATTCCCCAACCTGATGATAGTGAATTCAATCTCTTTCTACTGGCACTGGCAATCGCATTTTTTTCTGTTGTGATCGGCGCCATAATTACCGGATCGATTCTCGTCACCCTTTTCCTGTTATTGGTGCTGGCGCTGGTATCAGCAGGTATACTTTCAGCAGGAATACTCGTGGGATTTTATCGAAAATCGCTGGGAGCCGGTTTCAGGACAGCGCTGCTCATCATTTGCAGCCTTACCGGTATACTGTTGGGATCTGTTTGTTTCATGCTGATCAACAACATCTTCAAAATTCACCTGACGCCTTCGACAGCCGCCCTGGCCGGTGCATGCAGCGGGTTGCTGGGCGGCTTCTTATTGGGCATTGTCCTTGCCGGCATTATCCGCATCTTTATGAATTATTGCCGGCAGAAGCTGTCCTTCTAGGCATTCCGCTCATCCGCAAGCGCCCAGGCCCTAATCATCCGCAAGCGCCGCAGCCCTAAGCCACCACTTCCGCCACCTTCTCCATCCTCATATTGGCATTCAACATCGCAATGCTGCGAGCCGCATTACCCGCAAAATCCGCGAACGCTTTCCGGCTGACCGCATCATCCGTCGCCATTATCGGGACGCCGGCATCCCCGCCTTCCCGGATGCTTTGAACCAGCGGTATCTGACCTAAGAAAGGAATATCGTATTCCTCAGCCAGTCGCTTCCCCCCCTCTCTACCAAAAATATAATATTTGTTGTCCGGCAATTCAGCCGGAGTAAAGTAACTCATATTTTCCACCAGCCCGATGATCGGCACTTTCAGCTGAGCCTGACCGAACATCGCTATCCCTTTTTTCGCATCGGCCAGCGCCACATCCTGGGGCGTGGTCACTACGATGACCCCTGTCACCGGCACCAGCTGCATCAGGGTAAGATGAATGTCGCCGGTACCCGGAGGCATGTCGATGACCAGGTAGTCCAGCTCATCCCAATACACATCGGTTACAAACTGACGGATGGCGCTGCTGGCCATAGGGCCACGCCAGACCACAGCATTCTTTTCGTCTACCAGCAATCCTATGCTCATCAATTTGATCCCGAATTTTTCCAGCGGCACGATAAGCCCCTTTCCGTTCTCGCCACCGCCCATCATCAGGGGGCGTTCCCCCCTCACCCCAAACATTATCGGAATACTAGGCCCATATATATCCGCATCCATCAGCCCGACACTCGCCCCTCCCCGGGCCAGGGCCATTGCAAAATTGGCAGCCACAGTACTCTTTCCTACTCCTCCCTTGCCGCTAACTACTGCAATGATGTTTTTAACTTTCGGAAGCACTTCCCGGGCATCTTTACGATGGGTCGTCATTTGCGACGTAAAATTCACTTTCACGGTCGCATCTTTATTCACCAGCAGCCTTACCGCATTGATACAGGCATTTTTGATATGATCTTTCATCGGGCAGGCCGGCGTGGTCAGCACTACGGTAAAGGCAACATAATTCCCGTCAATGGTCAGATCTTTTACCATATTCAATGTCACAATGTCTTTTCCCAGATCTGGTTCCTGTACATTGCTAAGGGCCGCTAAAACTTTTTCCGGGGTCATGCGCAAGATTTTGTTAAAAACTCTAATTTGAGACAAAATTAACCAATGACCACCTTACTTTGTTTACGATTTACGGTTTAAAAGTTAATTTTGAGACTGAATGAAAAAAATTGTACTATACATTCTCCTGCTGTCCGCTCCGTTCGCTGCACACGCTCAATTTGACAAGCTTAAAGATTCTGTGGTACAATTGTATGGTGTCATTATGACAGCCGATAGCTTAAAGGGCATTCCCAGCGTGAGCGTAGTAGTAAAAGGGCGTAACCAGGGTACCTATTCCAACGATCAGGGGGTATTTTCAATCGTGGTATTAAAGGGGGACGTGATCGAATTTTCCAGCGTCGGTTATAAATCCTTTACGTTAAACGTGCCGGATACATTCCGGGGCAACCAGTACAGCCTCATTCAATTGATGGTGACGGATGCCCAATATCTGCCCGCTACGATCATCCGGCCCCGACCTACCCGGGAGCAATTCGAGCGCGACTTTGTCAATACCAGGGTCCCCGACGACGACATAGAAATAGCCCGTCAAAACAACGATGTCGCCAAACGACGGGTACTCTCCCGAAGCCTTCCGGCCAGTGCCAACGAAGCAGCCGCCACCTATCTGCGGCAGAGTGCCGCGCGGTATTCCTACCAGGGCCAGGCTCCGCCACAGAATATCTTCAACCCCCTGGCCTGGGCCGACTTCATCCAGGCCTGGAAACGGGGTGATTTCCGGAACAATAACTAAGCCATATGCAAAATATCTCCGTTATCGGCGCCGGTACCATGGGCAATGGCATCGCGCATGTCTTTGCACAACAAGGATTTACCGTCAGTTTGATCGATACGCAGGCCCCCCAGCTGGAAAAAGCGCTCAAAACCATTTCCCGGAACCTCGACCGGCAAATAGCAAAAGGCCTGCTGACAGAAGAAAACAAAAACACCACCCTCAGCGCCATCACCACCTATACCGAACTATCCGCAGGTGTGGCTAAAGCCGACCTCGTCGTAGAAGCCGCCACCGAGAACGTCGAGCTAAACCTCAAGATCTTCCGGCAGCTGGACGAACTGGCTCCCCCAAACGCCATCCTGGCTTCCAATACTTCTTCGATATCCATCACCCGCATCGCCGCCGTAACCCGGCGCCCCGCGTCTGTGATCGGCCTTCATTTCATGAACCCGGTACCTGTGATGAAGCTGGTCGAGATCATTAACGGTTATGCTACAGAGCAGGCCATTACCCAACAAATGGTAAAACTCGCCGAAAAATTAGGAAAATCTCCCTGCGTCGTGAATGACTATCCGGGCTTTATCGCCAATCGCATCCTGATGCCCATGATCAACGAAGCGATCTACAGCCTCTATGAAGGCGTAGCCGGCGTACAAGAGATAGATACTGTCATGAAACTGGGAATGGCCCATCCGATGGGGCCTCTGCAACTTGCCGACTTTATCGGACTGGATGTCTGCCTCTACATCCTCCGCGTACTCCAGGACGGATTTGGCAACCCTAAATATGCCCCTTGCCCCCTGCTGATCAATATGGTCGCGGCCGGTTATCTCGGGGTCAAGAGTGGAGAGGGCTTTTATAAATATGCACCCGGCAGTAAAGACCTGGTCGTCAGCAGCCGGTTCACGCCCTGACCCTAGTTGGTCCTTTTCACTTTAAGACTTCCCGTCACCGGGTAGCTCTTCTGCGCCACAGAATCCATCAACGAGCCGCTAAAGGTCCCGATAACATAGCTGTTCACACTGCCAAAACTGGTTATGTTCACCGTCAGCTGATTGGTACCCGCAGAATTTAAACCGGGCGCGTAAAGCGCTAAATCCGATCGGTAAGGCCCCGTCGCAGACAAAGGAGTATACAGTTGAAAATATATCGTCTTACTTCCATCAGTAGAGCTTGCATATACCGAAGTAGATGTATAAAAAACCTTATCCCCCGGTATGGTCCAATCATATTGCTTTCCATTAAAGTTACAGGTAATATACTGATCGATCGGATTACCACAGGTTGAAAGTACCCCGGCATCCACCTTACCGGTGCTGGCAGTAACAGTCACGCTGCTACTCACCTGCAAAGTCTTAAAATCACCCGCAGTCAGCTTCACCGATGTGTTCGAATTATAACAACGATTTATCGGTAAAGTAAAGGAGCCCTTGGCAACAGCAGCGTTATAATCCAGACCGTCTACCAGCACAGTTACCCAACCACTGTCAACAGGATTATTCAAACAATCCACCACACTACCGGTAAGGGTCAGTTCCGCATCCGCCAGGGTAACCGTTATGGTACCCAGGTCCTGATCAGCCAATGCCGGCCCCACATTGGCCCCGGCCAGCACATTTCCGCATTCTGTTACCGCATGCATGACCAGGGTCTGTCCTTTCGGTATCAACCCTTGCGCAAAACCACTGGAATCCGTATACCCCCCACGCGTCCCATATGCGTCCGAATGAAATTGAATATAAGTATAGGCCAGCGGATTGCCATGCTGGTCCTTCAGGTGAACTTTAAAATTGACCGTACCCATGGGAACATCGCAATTCCAGTATGTAAAGTGCACCTGAAGGACCAGCATGGCAATCCGCTGGCCTATACTTATATTCAATTTCATTCGG
>WNFI01684697.1_pt1 | contig 49235 bp, 33 predicted proteins | sample 5400471 | NCBI WGS metagenome assembly WNFI01 (sample SAMN13153348, study PRJNA577476) | soil metagenome | isolation source: 100 cm saprolite on Douglas fir-dominated hillslope | place: USA:California | collected 2013-09-17
CTTTAGCCTTCTAACTCCGTCAGGACCCCGAAGGTAGCAGCGGCATGAGGTGTCTACTGTCGCTCCGTCAGGCCTGGGATATTCGCGCGGGTGATGGCTTTGCCATCCTCGCGCGTTTTTTTTTGCCGCTCGCCTTCTGATCCGGTCATTAGCTTGATGATCCGCCTATGGCTCTCTCGCTCGCTCGCAAATACCGACCAAAAAAATTCGCTGACGTCGCGGTCCAGTCGCACGTCTCGACGACGCTCCAGGGGGCTATAGCGAGAGGACGAGTGGCCCACGGCTACCTGTTTTGCGGGCCGCGGGGGACCGGCAAGACGACGCTCGCCCGCGTGTTGGCGATGGCGCTGAACTGCGAAAACGAAGCGGTTCGTAAGGCCGGCGAGCCCTGTGGCGAGTGCGAAAGCTGTCGGAGAATCTGGACAGGCTCGGCCAGCCTCGACGTTGTCGAGATCGACGCGGCGTCCAACCGTGGCGTGGACGACGCGCGCGACCTGCGCGAACGCGCGATGTACGCACCGTCCGGCGACGATCGCTACAAGGTCTACATCGTCGACGAAGCCCACATGCTGACGCGTGAAGCGTGGAACGCTCTGCTCAAGATTCTCGAGGAACCGCCGCCGCGCGTCGTATTCGTGTTCGCGACGACTGAGCCGCAGAAAATCACGCAGTCGGCGGCGCCGGTCATGAGCCGCCTGCAGCGATTCGATCTGCGTCGGATCGGCTCGGCGGACATCAAAGCCCGTCTCGCCGTGGTGCTCGCGGCCGAAGGCGTCCGGTCGGACGCCGACGCACTGGCGCTCATCGCGCGCGCCGCGGACGGCTCGATGCGGGACGCGCTGAGCCTTACTGACCAGGTGCTATCGCTTGGGGATGGTTCGGTTACGCCGGCGCGCGTACTGGACGCCCTGGGTCTCGTGCCCGAGGATGAGTTCCTTGACTTGTTGGTGCTGATAGCCGAGCATCGCGCCGCAGACGTCTTTCCCCTTGTGGGCCGGCTCGCGGACGCCGGGGTCGATTTCTCGACCTTTCTCGCCGGCTTTGGGGACATGGTGCGCGCGCAGCTGGCGATCGTGCTGGGCGGCACCCCCACCGATGTTTCTGATCGGGCACGCGACGCATTGATGGCGCGTGCCTCGCGCTTCGTCGCCGCGGACCTAGTTCGGATGCTGACCGCCCTCACCGATCTCGAACCGCATTTTCGTCGCAGCGGCCAGCAGCAACTGCTCGTCGAGACATTGCTCGTCCGCCTCGCTTTGCTCGACCGCACTGTTGACCTCGAGGCGGTATTGCGCCGCATCGGCGGAGGTGGCGGTGAGTCGGGATCTGCCCAACCGAGAGCCGAGCCACGACCGGATCCGCGGAGCATCGCGCCGGCCGTCCGCACGTCCACCGCCGTTCCAGCGGGGCCGGGCGAGTCGCACGCCCCGACTGCACGTTCTGTCTTCGAACCGACGTTGGAAACGGCGCGCCCGATCCAATCATCGAGCGCGCAACCGGCACCGGCCGCAATTGAAGTGCATCGAGAACTTCCAGTGCCCATCGATGTCAACGCCGTGTCGGAGAGATGGGACGCCCTCGCGACGCGTTTGCGCCAGGCCGGCAAGGCTTTGATCGCAACGGCGCTCGAGCATTCCACGCCCGCGGCAGTCACAGCCCGCGGGGATGTGACAATCACCCTCGACGAGCCGAATGACTTCTACGCGAGGGCGATTCAGAGCGGCTCCGCCGATATCCTGGCGATTCTGCGGGAATGGTTTGCTCCGGTGGAACGGGTGCTGGTCGAGGGAGCGGGGAGGGCGACCGCGGGCCCGCCGAAACGAATGACGGATGAGATGGTAAAGGCCGAGAAGCTGGCGGCGCTGATGAAACAGGATCCGGTGTTGGCCGCCGCGATCGAAACGTTGGACCTCGAAGTGGTCGACTGACGTGCTCCTCCCTTTAGGTTAATTGGCATGGACATCATGGCCCTCATGCGTCAGGCGCAGGAGCTAAAGAAAAACTTCGAGAAGACCCAGGCGGAGCTCGAGCAACTGACCGTTTCGGGATCGGCTGGAGGGGGAATGGTCACTGCCGACGTCAACGGCATGGGTCAGATCAAGCGCGTGAAGCTCGACGCCACGGCGGTGAACCCGAACGACGTCGAGATGCTCGAGGATCTCATCGTCGTCGCCGTCTCCGATGCACAGAACAAGGCGCTGACGGAGTCGAAGTTGCGCGGCGGCAAACTTGGCGAAGGCATGAACCTCCCGTTCGAGTTGCCATTCTGAGCTGACGGCTGACCGCAGACAGCTCACGGCTTATTGCGCATGTCCGCCATCGACGAACTGGCAACGGAGCTTGCTCGTCTTCCCGGTATTGGGAAGAAGACCGCGCTGCGCTTGATCTATCATCTGCTGCGCCAGCCACCGAGTCAGAGTCGGCGTCTGGCCGAGACGCTGATCGCGCTCGGAGAGCGCGTCAGGCCCTGCGCGCAATGCTTCAACCTCACCGAGGAGGAGTTGTGCGCGATCTGTCGAGACCCGCGGCGGGACGCGACGGTGATCTGTGTCGTCGAGGAATCGTCCGACATCGGCGCCATCGAACGGGCGGGCGAATTCCGAGGCGTATACCATGTCCTTGGCGGCCGGCTGTCGCCGCTGGACGGGGTCCAACCGGACGATCTGACCGTGGAACACCTGGCGGAGCGAACTCGCCGCGGCGGAGTTCGGGAGGTCATTCTGGCGACCAACCCGAGTCTCGAGGGGGAGGCAACAGCGTTGTACGTTCAGCGGCAGCTGGCCGGCCAGGCGATGGTGGTGACGCGGATCGCCCGCGGCATTCCCGTTGGCGGCGATCTTGAATACGCCGATGGAGTCACCATCGCGCAGGCACTGACCGCCCGGAGGGCTATGTGAGACGCCACACACGAGTTGCCGTCGCCGCCGGGTTCCTCGGGGGGATGGTCGCTGGCGCAATCGTCTGGAGCGCGCAAATTCATAGGTCGCGGCGGGAGCTGTTCAGCCGCCGTCCATGGCGCCGGCTTGCCGCGTTGGGCTACCTTGCCGGCCGTCCCGGGCTCGATACCGTGCGGCTCCTGACCGACTATGTTCGCTGGGAGCAACATGGAACGCTGCGCCAGCGTGGGGAGCGACTCCTCAAACGAATGCAGCGCCACCTCGATTAGTCAGGAGTCGCATGTCCGCTGGTGCGGCAAGTTGGTCGTTTACCGAAGATGATTACGGCGCGATAACGGAGTCCCTCCAGCGGTTTCTGGTCGAATCGCAGGCGCGCTGTGCCATGCTCGTCGATCGGGCCGGACAGCTCGTCGCCACCGTCGGCGAACAGCCGACCTTCGATCCCACGGCGTTCGCCACCCTGACAGCCGCCGATTTCAGCGCCAACGACCAGCTGGCGAAGCTGATCGGCGAAAACGACTTCAACTCACTCTTTCACCAGGGCGAAAAGGAGTCGATGTATCTCGCCGACATTGCCCGGCGGGTGATTCTGGTGGTGCTCTTCGACAATCGAACCACGCTCGGACTCGTGCGCCTGAAAATGAAAATCACCGTCGAGGAGCTAAATCAGCTATTCGCCGTCGTCTTCCAGCGCGCCAAGGACAACCGGAACAGCACCACCGGTCTCCTCTCCGGCGCTGAAGACGAAATCGACAAGATGTTCCAATAGGGACGCATCTATGTCGATGATCAACTACGCGTCAAAAGAGATCAACTGCAAGATCGTGTATTACGGGCCTGGGCTCGGCGGTAAAACGACTAACTTGGAAATCGTCTACGGCAAGGTCACGCCCGACACCCGTGGCAAGTTGATCTCCTTGGCGACTGAAACCGAGCGCACGCTGTTCTTCGATTTCCTGCCAGTGGATCTCGGCCAGATCCGCGGCTTCAAGACCCGATTCCACCTGTACACTGTGCCCGGTCAGGTGTACTACAACGCGAGCCGCAAGTTGATCCTCAAGGGGGTCGATGGGATCGTATTCGTCGCCGACTCGCAGGTTGAGCGCATGGAGGCAAACCAGGAAGCAATGCAGAACCTGTACGACAACATGGCCGAGTACGGATATGATCTGACGAAACTGCCGTTCATCATCCAATACAACAAACGCGATTTGCCGAACGCCGCGCCAATCAAGGAGCTCCAGGCGTCGATGAATCCCGGTTGGGAGGTCACCGATCCGGAGAAGCAGAAGGCGACGCCCGACCCGAACCATCCCGGCGAGAACCTGATCGAGCAATTGCCGACCGGCGAATGGATCGAGCGTGCGTCGTACTTCGAGGCGGTTGCCGTCACGGGCGAAGGAGTCTTCGACACGTTGAAGGGCATTAGCAAGCAAGTGCTGAAGGCACTTTCCTGATAGGCTTTGGCGTGTGAATCTTCCCAATGCCATCACCATCGGGCGGATCGCCGCGTCGCCGCTGGTCGGATGGCTGCCACTCACGCCGTCGTCATCGTTTCGCTTGACTGCGTTTCTTCTCTTCGTCGTGCTCGCGATCAGCGACTACGTCGACGGGCGGCTCGCTCGATCGCGCAAGGAAATCACCGATCTGGGCAAACAGCTCGATCCGCTCGCCGACAAGCTCTTTCTCGTCGTCACGATGATTCCGATGTACCTGCTGATGCGCCCCGCCGGCGCGAACGCGGGAATCGTCCATGTGGCCGACTCGCTAAAGTTCGTGACACCCTGGGGGAGCGTGGGCCTCCCCCTGTGGGTGGCGATCGTCATCATTGGCCGCGAGGCCGCGATGACCATTTTCCGACAGATGGCGGCCCGCCGGGGCGTCGTAATTGCCGCAATCGGCTCGGCGAAATGGAAGACCGGATTCCAGATGGTGTGGGTCGGCGCCGCATTCTTCTGGTTCTGGGCCGCGACGTCGGCGAAGGAGAACCAGTGGACCGGCTCGCTGTGGGCCAATTTCCGGTACTTCAATGGAATCGTCGGCGTGGGATGCATGATCGGAGCGGTCGGGCTGACCCTTTTCTCCCTCGTGCTCTACGTTCGTCGGTATAACGGTGTCTTCCTCTCGCGCATGACCGCGCGGCTGTAAGGCGCCTCGATGAAGCGGAAGGCCATGCCGGTTTCGCCGCCGGTGGAAGTCGTGACGATTGGCGATGAGCTCCTGCTTGGGTTCACGATCGACACGAACGGCGCGTATCTCTCTCGAAAGCTTGCCGAGATCGGGGTAGCGGTGTCCCGCCGCACGTCAGTCGGCGACGGTCTCTTCTCGATCGAAGACGCTGTCGGTCGCGCCCTGGCCCGTTCGAACGGGGTCATCACCACGGGAGGCCTTGGGCCGACGTCGGATGACATGAGCAAGATCGCGGTCGCGAAGCTCTTCGGCCGCAAGCTGGTCATCGACGAAGAGCATGTCGCCTGGATGCAGGATCGGTGGCGCACGCGGTTCGGCAAGGAAATGCCGCACTCGAACATGATGCAGGCGGCCATCCCCGAGGGAGCGACGAAGCTCGTCAACCGCCATGGCTCCGCTCTCGGAGTGTTCATCGAGGACGCACGCGGCTGGGTGGCGATGCTTCCCGGCGTCCCTCGAGAGCTACGCGGTATGACCGACGACACGCTGGTTCCGCTCCTCGCCAAGCGGATGCCGCCAGGCGCGGTCATTCAGAGTCATACACTTCGCACGACCGGCGTCGCCGAGTCGCTGCTCGGTGACCAGCTCAGGGAGTTGAAGCTCGACGATGACATGTCGCTCGCTTATCTCCCATCGGCCGACGGCGTCGATCTGCGGTTGACGCTGAGAGGGCATAGCCGAGAATCCGGAGCACCATTGCTGGCCTCGGCGGCGATGCGCGTTCGTGCGATCGTAGGCGATCCGGTTTATGGAGACAACGAGGACGATCTGGCCGCAGTCGTTCTCACCCTCTGCCGGCGGAGGAAGGAGACGATCGCCGTCGCCGAGAGCTGCACTGGCGGCCTGCTCGGCGGGCGGCTGACCGCCGTTCCGGGATCGAGTGACGTGGTGCTCGGCGGCGTGATCGCCTACCACGATGACGTGAAGCGGTCGATGCTCGGCGTATCCGAGTCGGACCTCAGGGTACACGGCGCCGTGAGCGAGCCGGTCGTTCGTCAGATGGCCGCCGGTGCCCGCGAACGCTTTGGATCCACGATCTCGCTGGCGATAACGGGAATTGCCGGGCCAGGCGGCGGAACACCGGAAAAGCCTGTTGGAACAGTATGGATCAGCGTGGACATCGGCGGCGAGGTCAGCGCCCGCCGATTTAACATGATCGGCGATCGCGATGAAATCCGCCGCCGCTCGGTCCAGGCCTCGCTCGAGATGACGAGGCGTCGACTCTCGTAACTGCCACCTCGGCAGCGCGGAGTGGTCCGGCCGTTGCACCCCGCGGAAGGACCGGCGATCTATCTATCGGCGTCACCCGGCGCGACACGAGCCGGCCTTCTCACACGTACGATCGACAATGCGACAGCGAGATAACGGCGATTTCGACCTCAACGAGCCTTTGACCGACAACGGCGGCGCGCGTTCGTCTGCGGCCGATGGCATCCCGGCGGATGCCCTGTCGGACGACGACGCGGTCGTGGCTCGTGACGGAGAGTCGCGCGAGCTAGCCGATCTCCGGGAGAAGTATCTGCGACTCGCCGCGGAATACGACAACTATCGCAAGCGCTCGATGCGCGAACGCTCGGAGGCCGAGGCGCGGGGCCAAGCGAGCCTCATCAGGCAGCTACTCGACCCGCTCGACGATCTGTCGCGATTTGCGCATGTCGATCCAACGACAGTGGATCCGGCCACGGTCACGCAAGGGGCCGACATGGTCGAGCGCAAGCTGCATAAGGTTCTGTCGTCGTTGGGCCTGGAGCCGATCGATCCGGTCGGACAGCCCTTTGATCCGTCGCTGCACGAAGCCGTGACCACTGAACCCGCGGAGTCTCCAGCCGAGGACCATGTCGTTGCGCGAGTGTTTCAGGTAGGGTACCGGCACAATGGCCAGCTGCTTCGTCCGGCACGAGTCGTCGTGAAGCAGTGGAACGGCTGAACGCGTCCTGATCCGTCATGGCAACCAACAAGGACTATTACGCGGTGATGGGGGTGTCGGCCTCCGCGACGCAAGACGAAATCAAAAAGCAGTACCGGAAGCTCGCCGCCAAGCATCATCCCGATAAAAACCAGGGAGATCCTAAAGCGGCCGATCGGTTCAAGGAAATCTCGGAAGCGTACCAGGTCATTGGCGACGAAGAGAAGCGCAAACAATACGATCAGATGCGTCAGCTCGGCGCGTTTGGCGGCGGCGGGCGGTCCGGGCCTGGCGGGCGTGGAACGGGTTTCAGTAGCGGCTTCAGCACAGGGCAACCGGGGGGAGGCGACTTTAACTTCGAGGGCGGTCTTGGGAGTTTCGGCGACATTTTCAGCTCGATGTTCGGCGGCGGTTCGCGGGCGGGCGCGCGTCCGCGCGGGGCGGAGCGCGGCCAGGACATCGAATCGTCGATGGAGATTCCGTTTCGCACTGCGGCTCTCGGCGGCCGGGTGTCGATAAGCCTCGAGGCAAATGAGGAATGCCAAACCTGCCATGGTTCTGGTGCCGCCCCGGGTGCGAAGATCCAGACGTGTCCCGAATGTAGCGGACGCGGAACTATCTCCTTTGGGCAGGGTGGATTCGCCGTACAGCGGCCGTGTCCGATGTGCCTCGGGCGAGGGCAGGTTCCATCCGAGCGGTGTCCGACGTGCAACGGTGCCGGCGAGGTTCGCGCCCGGAAGAAGGTGATGATCACCGTTCCACCGGGGGTCGATACCGGAACGAAAATCCGCATCAAGGGCCAGGGCGGGAAGGGGTCCCATGGCGGGCCTCCCGGCGACCTGTTTATCACCTTCGACGCCCAGCCAGATCGATATTACAAGCGCGAAGGTCTCGACCTAATCGCGCCAGAAGTCATCAACATCGCCCAGGCGACGCTGGGATCCAAGACCAGTGTGGAGACCCTGGATGGGAAGAAAGTCACGATCAAGATCCCGCCGGGGACGCCGAGCGGAAAGCGGTTCCGAGTGCCTGGACAGGGAATCGAGAAGGACGGGAGCAAGGGAGATCTGATCGTGCAGGTCGAAGTCACCGTTCCCGATAAGCTGAACGAAGAACAAGAGAAGGCGATGCGCGAGTTCGCCGAGGCGAGCAATCTGAAGTTCTAGAATGCGGGGTTGGTGGGTTGGGAGGTTGTCGGCACCCTGCTCGACTCGTCATCATTTGATGAGTCGATTCCCCCACTGGAGCGTCAACCTGTCGTCGTGCCTCCGACGCCGTAGGTCCAGCGCGATCGCGGCGGCGCTGTTCATCGCCACGGGCTGCACGAAAGATTCGACGTCGCCGGACCACACGGTCGCGTCCATCGACGTCTTGCCGAAGACGGCGCGCATGTGGATCGTCGGGGATTCGACGACGTTCACGGCTTCCATCGTCACAGCGGCGGGCACGAGCGGCACCGGTATCCCCGTCATCTGGACTGCGCGCGATGCCGCGTTGCTGAGAGTGGTAAATGGCGTGGCGACGAGCCTCAGGAAGGGTAGTTCCACCTATGTCGTCGCCACCGCTGGAGGCAAGTCGGACTCAGCGCTCGTCGAAGTGCCGGCGACTCCATGCGCGGCCGTTGCGCCGACGAGCCTCGCGGTGGGTCAGGTCGTCACTGGGATAGGGGCAAACGGATTCTGCGCGACCGATACGCCAGGTGCCGAATACACGGTCCTTGTCTTCAACGCCTCGTTGGTCTCCTCCGCATCCGTGACGATCGAAGCGATCGGGCAGGGACTCGCCGCTACGCCCATCAGTGGGAGCGCATCGCTTGCCTCCCGCGCGCCATTTGTCCGTTCCACCGATCTCTGGCCGGTCGACTCCCGACGCCGCGATGTGCGCGCCGAGGAGGCCTTCCATGCCGCGGAAGTCGTGGCGCTGGCGCCGAGAGTCGCCGCGGCGCAGAAATGGTATCGGCATCGGCCGCGGAGCGCGTTGCGCGCCGCCACAGTGCCATCGGTCGGCGACATCATGCCGATGAACGTGAGCATGAGCACGTCCGCCAGCTGTCCCAGTCTCATCCACACCACTCGTGTGGCGGCGGTGTCGCAGTCCGCCATCGTACTCAACGACGTCAACAATCCGAGCGACGCATTGAGCGGCGCCTTCTCGGATGCCGACTATGCGTCGATCGCCGCGACCTTCGACACCCTCATCAGTCCGCTCGACGTCCAGACGTTCGGAGCGCCTACGGATCTCGACAACAATCAGCGCGTGATCATCCTGTTCACGCGCGAGATCAACGCGATGACGCCGGCTGGCTCGGCGACGTTCATCGGCGGCCGAACGATGCAGCGCGATCTCTTTCCGAAGACGACGATCGGTGACAAGGTCGGCTGTCCGGGGAGCAACGTCGGCGAGGTGTTCTATATGCTCGTCCCTGACTCGGCAGGTACGATCAACAGCAACAGCTTCAAGCACAGCTTTGTCCTCAGCCAGACGCCGGTGACGATCGCGCATGAGTACCAGCACATGATCAACTTCTCGCGGCGGATGTATCTGCTGAATCTGGCAGCCGACAAGTGGGCTGATGAAGTATGGCTGAACGAAGGCCTCAGCCACACCGCCGAGTCGCTGTTGTTTCATCATGTCTCGGGACTGGCGACGCGGACGAACATCGGGCTCAATGCACTGGTCTCCGCGGACAAGGTCCGGATCGCCTTCAACGACGACATGGCCGGAGACTTCTTTCTGTACGACGCGTACGTCGGCGCGACCGCGACCTCGAGCCCGTACCGGCAGAACGACAGCGTCACGACGCGCGGCGCGACCTGGTCGTTTCTGCGGTACGCGATGGATCAGCTCGGACCGGCGGATGGTGACTTGCTCTATCGTCTCGTGAATTCGGGCCAGATTGGACTCACCAACCTCGAGAATCAACTTGGGATCTCGCCTGCGGGTTTTCAGAGTCTGGTCCGCGATTTCACAGTCTCGGTGTATGCCGACGGCTATGTCAGCAACCTGGCGTCGCAATACACCCAACCGAGCTGGGACATGCGCTCGATTTATCCGGGATACAAGGATCCTTCGTTCTTTTTCCCGATCCTGACCCAGCAGCTGACCGACAACTCCGCGAAGCCGGTGACGCTCGTCGCTGGAGGATTCTCGGTGTTCCGGTTCAAGGCCCTGTCAGGAACAGACGCGTTGGTGCGCGCGACAGGCTCGGCCGGCGGCACGATGCCGCCCGCGGTCACACTGTCAGTGATCCGGACGAAATGACCCGTGGTGTCGGCGTACCGAAGTTCTTCGACTTCGGTTCGCTCAGGCCGACCGCCGAACTCAGGCCGCGAGCACCGGCAGGCCGGCGCGCGCGCGGCGCGACGCCTCGATGACTCCCCCGCCGAGCACGCGCTCGCCGTCGTAGACGACCAGCGACTGTCCGGGCGCGATCGCGGCTGTCGGCTGTTGCAACGCCAGCTCGATCTCGCCGTCGGCGAAGCGCACGAGCTCCGCGGCGACTGGCGAGGAGCGATGGCGGATCTGAACCTCCACCTGGGCTCCCACAACGGGCGGGTCAACCAACCAGTTCATCTCGCGAGCGACGACGCCGCTGCCGAGCAGCTCCTCCCGCGTTCCGAGAATGACGGCGCGGTCGATTGGCCGGATATCCACCACGTACATCGGCTGGTCAAAACCGCCCGGAACACCGCGACGCTGCCCGATGGTGAATCGCGCGTGCCCGTCATGGGTGCCAACGACCCGCCCGTCCGCGAGGATAAACGGGCCTGGGGACAGTGATGGAGCGCCGGGGCCAAGTCGCTGACGGATGATCTTGGTGTGATCACCGTCGGGAACGAAGCAGATGTCCTGACTCTCGGTCTTTTCGGCGATCAATTCCAGCCCGAGGCGATGCGCGGTCGCGCGCGTCTCGCTCTTCGATCGATTGCCCACGGGCAACAGCATTCGGCTGAGAACGGCGCGCTCGATCCCCCAGAGAAAATAGGACTGATCCTTGTCACGATTCGCTCCGCGGTGCAGCTCACCGTCCACGACGCGCGCGTAGTGTCCGGTCGCGATCCACTTGGCGTCAATCGAGTCCGCCTTGCGAAGCAGATCGCGAAACTTGGTGAACGTGTTGCAGCGGACGCACGGGATCGGCGTTCGGCCACGCGCGTACTCGGCGACGAAGTCGTCGACGACGTCACGGCCGAACGCGCTCTCGAGGTTGAGGACGTAGTGTGGCACACCGAGCCACTGGCAGACGCGCCGCGCGTCGTTCACCGAATCGAGGGAACAACAGGGCCGATCGGGAAGATCATCGCCATGGCAGAAAAGCTTCATCGTTGCGCCGACGACGTCGTACCCTTCGTCCACCAGCAACGCCGCCGCCACCGACGAGTCGACGCCGCCCGACATCGCGACCAGGACACGCTCCCTCATCGGCGCTTCCCTCAGACCAGCACCGGCGACACGCCCCGCGCCTTTTCGACGAGCGACGAGAGCACCGTGACGGCCCGCTCCACGCATGACTCGTCGTTCAGGCAGCCAAAGCTGACGCGGAGGGCTGCGCCGGCCAACTCGCGGCGGACACCGATTGCTTCCAACACATGCGACGGGGCCATCGACCCGCTCTGGCAGGCCGAACCTGCCGAGCATCCGACACCGCGAAGATCCAGCGCCATGAGCATCGATTCGCTGTCGATGCCGGGCACGGAAACGTTGGTGATGTGCGGCGCGCGGCGCGACGCGTTGCGTCCATGAATCACTGCGTCGGGAATCCGCGCGAGGAGCGCCGCCTCGAACCGATCGCGAAGTCGCGTGAGTCGCGCCACCTCCTCGTCGCGCTCGGCCCTGGCCAATTCCACTGCGCGCGCAAGGCCAACGATGGCGGCGACATTCTCGGTTCCGGGACGACGACCGCGGTCCTGCGTCCCGCCGTGAAAGAGCGGCTCCAGTGGAGTTCCGCGGCGGATATACATCGCGCCGCAGCCTTTCGGGGCGCCAATCTTGTGGCCAGAGATCGAGAGCAGATCGAACGGGGTCTTCGTCGCGTCGATCTCCACCTTGCCGAATGCCTGTACGGCATCAGTATGGAAGATGATCCCCCTCGACTTCGCCAACGGAGCGAGCCGATCGATCGGCTGGATCGTTCCGATTTCATTGTTCACCCACATGACCGACGCGATCGCGACGTCAGTCGTGGCCAACCGGGCGAAGGAGGCCTCGTCGACCACTCCCTCCAGCGTCATCCGACAGATCCGCTCATCGGCGCCCTCGATCGCCGCCTGATGCGTTGCACCGAGCACGGCCTTGTGCTCGACGGGGCTGGTCAGCACCGCGTTGCGATGATCGGTTCGTCGCCGAGTCCGCCAGACGCCGAGGATGGCGAGGTTGTCGCCCTCGGTACCGCCGGAGGTGATGATTATCTCATCGGGGCCGGCGCCCAAACAGCGGGCAATGCGTTCGCGGGCCTCGTCGAGCGCCGTTCGGGCGGCGCGACCCCAACGATGGGCACTCGAAGGGTTGCCGAAATGCCCGTTCCAGTACGGTGCCATTGCCTGAAGAACCTCGGCGCGAACCGGGGTCGTGGCGGCGTGGTCGAGGTAGATCGGATCCGGCATGGACTCCAATATAAAATGTTGCCGTGACTGCCGTTAGCGGCCAAGCTGGCAGTTTGCGAGCCGGCAGATGCGTCTACTGATCGCGAAAAAGGCGGACTCGAACTTCCCAAAGCGCAGGGAAGAATCGCTGATTGATCGTTCGCTGCAGGTACCTGGCTCCCAGCGTGCCACCGGTCCCGCCAGTCATGGGTCCGATGATCCGCTCGACAAGCTGCACGTGTTTGAACCGCCACTCCGCAAAACTCTGCTCGTACTCGAGCAGCGCTTCCGCCAGGAAAAAGAGAATACCGGGGCCGGGACCCGTGTATAGCTCGTCCAACGTCAGCCCCTCGTGTTTGACGACCGCGAGAAAGAGCGATTCAAGAGTGGGTCGAGCGAGCGCATGCGAAACGACGTCCGGGATCTCACCGCGCTCTTCAAGGGCCTGCATGAACGCTTCGTCCCTCGGCCCAGACGCCGCCTCGATCGCGCGAAACTGGACGCTTTGCGACCCGCTCGATGTGCCGAGATAGCCCCGGAACGCGGCGAAGTGCTGGGGCGGGAGCGTCTCGAGCGACGAAAGCTGCTGCGACACGATGTGCATCAACGCATTGATCCGTTGAACATGCCACAAGGCGCGGCCGCCGTCATGAAGCTCCAACGCGTCGATCAGCGCGCCGAGGTCGGCGAGTATGACCTTGAACCAGAGCTCACTGGCCTGATGGACGACGATGAACAGCAGTTCGTCGGGATGCTCGGGAGAGGACCGGCCGCGCTGGAGCCGCAACAATTCGTCGAGCGCGAGGTAGCCCGAGTAGTTCACGCCTTTGAAATCATCAGTGCTCAAAAGCTCGATACCTGAAGCGAGGTAACATCGTCGACGCGCATGGTCTCGGTGGTGTAGAACGGCTCGCCATATCGGCAGCGAATCATTGAGCCGTAGTGGGCCGACTGATGCCTGACCATGTCGTACAGCGGCTCACCGTTGGGGAAGACCTCGCCGGCTTGCGTCACGTCGCTGAACTGAGAATCGAAGCACCGAATCGACTGCATCTTCTGTTCGAACTCGTCGGAGATGTCGACGACGAATGTCGGCTTTCCGAAATCCTCGCGAAAGCTGACGCAGTGAATCAGCTTGCGCGGGCGATGCTTGGGCACGTCGGGCGCCAGCTTTGCCAGCCCGGCCACGAAGCAGGCATCGCGCACGAGTTGGGCGGTCGTATGATGATCCGGATGGCGTCCTTCTCTCGCCGGAGCGATCACGATCTGGGGCTTGAATCGGCGGATCGCACGGGCGATCACTTCTCGCGTCGCGAGATCGTTCACGATGCCGGCATCGGGCAGGCCGAGGTTTTGTCGAGCCTGGAGGCCCATGATTTCGGCTGCGCGGCTTGCTTCGGCGGCGCGCAAATCCGACGAGCCGCGCGTTCCCAGCTCACCTTGGGTGAGGTCGATGACCGCGGTCTTGTAGCCCTGTTTGGCCGCCTTGATCAGGGTTCCCGCGCAGGTGAGCTCGACGTCGTCGCGGTGCGCGGCAATGGCGAGGAGATCGACGGAGGTCATAGGGCGAACAATAGTGGGTTGGTGAGTTGACGGGTCAGTGATTGGTTTAACAGGATGCTTGTCGCGCTGACACGCAAACCGTCGTCCCTCCTCGAGTCGGGCGAACGCACCCACGTCGGTCGCGAGGCCATCGACGTCTCGCGGGCGCTCGTCCAACACGACATGTACCGCGCGACGTTGGCCATGTGCGGACTCGACGTCCATCGTCTCGATGACGCAGAGGCATTTCCCGACGGAGTGTTCGTCGAGGACACTGCCGTCGTCGTGGACGAAGTTGCAGTGATCACGCGACCAGGCGCAGCGTGCCGGCGGCCCGAGGTGGGGGGAATCGAGCTTGCGTTACGAGCCTACCGCGTGACTGAGCGGGTCGCCGCCCCCGCGACCCTCGACGGCGGGGACGTCGTCGTTGTCGGCAGAACGATTCTGGTTGGCCGATCCGAGCGCACCAACGAAGAAGGAATTCACGCCCTTGCGGGGATCACGCGACGGTTCGGATACGGCGTGGTTCCGGTGCGCATGCGGGGATGCCTTCACCTGAAAAGCGGATGCACCCTGCTGCCGGACGGACGGCTGCTGCTGAATCGCGCCTGGATCGAGATTGATGATCTTGCCGGGTTCGATCTCGTGGATGTGGCGAATGACGAGCCATGGGGTGGCGACGTGGCCATCGCCAACGACATGATCATCGCCGCCAAGACGTTTCCCAAAACAATTGTCATTCTCGAGCGCGAAGGGTTCGCGGTGAAGGCCGTCGATGTGTCGGAGTTCGCGAGGGCGGAAGGCGGAGTCACGTGCCTGAGCTTGATCTTTCGAGTTTGAGCACGGCAGAAACTCGCAAACACGTTGCGGCGGAGAAGACCGCCTCGGCAGATTGCGCAGATGGCGACCGATCCCATGCGAAGCTTCGCGAGAAGGCCTTACACGGCGTGCTCGAGGGCACTGGCGAAAGCGACCCCGCCGTTCGAATGGCGGCGGCCGAAGGTGCTGGGGTTCCGCCGCCGATCTCGGCCCCTCGTAGAGAAAATCCACAAGCACGCCTACAAGGTGAGTGACGCGAGAGCCGATTCGCGAGGCATTCTACGTCGCCTTCCTCTTCAATCCATATGACCGGTTGGCCGACACGCTCGGGTGGGAACTGCCAGACCAGCGCTATTACGACAAGGCGGGCAAGTTCCTTCTCAAAAAGGGATACAGTTAGCCCGCGATTGCGTCGCGATCAGTGCTTGAGGCGGGACAGGGCGAACTGCACCGCTAGGTCCGTCATACTCCACAGCTGAAGATCAGAGCCCGTGCCATACCGCACCGGCGCAATACGCCCGTCTCGCAAGCCGTAGGTCCAGAGCTCGCTATGGAAGGCCGATGCGTCGACCGCCGCCCGCATACGCGAAAGAGCGGTCCCAAACTCGCCGGCCTTTGTCGGATAGCGACCGCTCGCGAGCAGGTTGGTCACGCCGAGCATGAAGAGATTCACCTCACGTCCCCACACGACTCGCGGCCCATGATACTGGTCGCGCTCGAACTGTGGCCAAATCGAGGCCGGCGCATACGCGTCGTTCGCGACCACTGGTCCGACGTTGTCGATGAAGAGACCCATGGGGTACGGAAGCGTGAAGAGCCGGGCGTCGCGTAGCAGGTCGGCTGTCGACGAATCGATTCGAGTATCGGCGAGAAAGAGCCGTGTGGAGGGGTCGCTGTTGGCGACTTCGATCGGCCGGCCAGCGCCATCCAGCGACAGCGCGAGGAACGAGATGGAATCCTGATCGGCCCTTGACGTCGCGAGGACGTTTGTCCAATAGAGGCGCTCGCCGTCCGGGAGCGCCGCCAACCGTGCGTGCACGCGCGCTTGAACGTCGGCCGGGCTGAGCGTGACGACAAAATGGCGGGAGGCACCCTTCCAAACATCGATCGCGTGCTGAAGGGCTCGCGGATCGCGGATGTACGACCCGAGCGGAGTCATAGGTGCGAGCTCCGGGAGCGTGCGCGCTAGCGCATCGACCGAAACTCCGACACTCGGAAGTATCTGGAGAATGGTTGCCGTGGACTCGAGGGCATGCGGAGCCCAGATCGCGTTGACATCCATCGCGAACCGTCCACCAGCGTAACCCTCGTTGCTGTCTCGCCAGCTTGCCGACTGCCACTGCCCTGAGTCTCGCGGCGCGAACGAAACGAGGTTCGTCGCCGCTGGATCCGCCACGTATGCGGCGGTCATCCGCGAGACGAGCGCCAGCTCGCGCAACATCCGCCGCGCCCGCGACTCCCCGTCTGCCGAATCGAGCAGAAAGGCGCGCTTTCGGGCGAGCGTTACACTCGAATCGGCGAGCCAGCGGGCTTCGAGGACAGGCAGCTGAAACCCGTTGTCTATCATATGATAGTTCTCGCGCACCCGGCGGTGCTGGCGGAGCACCGCCGCCGCATGAGCGAGCAAACTGTCGGCCCCGGCACGGTCACCCGTGCCAGATGCACGAAACGAAGCGTCCACCATCCGCGCGTATTCGTCGGCCGCCTCGCGATCGGCCTGCCCGCCTAGCGCCTCCTCGTGGCTTACCTCGCCAGTCGGAGACAGCTTTCGCAGTACGCTGGCGATCACGAATGCGGACATGTCGGGTCGCCAGATGGGACGCATCATGAGCGCAGAGACGAGCATGTCGCGGCCGAAGTAGGTGGCGTACGCCGGTAATCCAGCCATGAGCTTCTCGTGCGACGAGAGTAGCTGCACGCCGCGCGTCTCGCGCTCGAGCCAGCGTGCACTCGGGGTGCTGGTGTCACGCCGAGCAGCGACCAGGAATCGGAGAAAATCAGGGCTGAATATTTCATTCCGCGTCAACGGCGTGAGCGCTTTGCCGGTCGTGTAGATCGCGACGGAGAAGGGAATGGCCTTCCCGGATCTCGCCGTAAAAGAAATTGAATCGCCAGCGCGCACAGCATTGACGCGACGTGAATCGACGCTTAGCTCGATGGCTAGGGTGTCACGCGCGTCGAGCGAGGGCTGAATGACGCGTGCGACCCAGACGGCACCGCGCGGGCCCGCAGTCATGGTTGGCTGAAGACGCGACCGCACCGTGGAAATGCTCGCCGCGTTCAGGTACGACAGATGTCGCGCTTGGGTCGCGCCGTCGAGACGCCCGATGGCGGCGAGGAGACGCTCCATCTCCGGAAGCACGAACGGCGGAGACCCGAATGGTCTTTGGTGTGCGCCGGCATGCTGAAAGTCCCGCTCGACGCGCATGGAGCCGAGGATGAACCAGCCGACGGAGATGTGTGGCGAGTTAGCGGTCAACTCGTAGGTCATCGTCCGTGAGCGCGGCGATCCTGAAACGGTGGCGCCCTCGCTCCCCCAATCGACCGGAGCTGGGCGGCCGCCCTCACTGCGAACGGTGAAGCCGATGCTCTCGTTCTCGGCATCTGCGAGCAATTCGGCGACTCGTCCGCCGCGATTATCGATATAGATCTGAACCGTGTTCCCGGTAAAGTCCCGGAAAAAGCGGGTTTGATACCCCTGATACGCAGCCGTGTCGTCGAGTGTCGGATCCGGGAAGGCCAAAAGCGGCTCAATGTGCCGCGAAGCGGGCGGAGCCATGACAAGCTGGAGAACTAATCCGAAAGTGAGCGGATTCATGACGTCGGAGGGGTCAACGGAGGTTTTGCCTCAGGACGAAAGACTAAACAATTGCATTTCTCAGCTACAAATCAAAGCAATAAATCCACTTGCGGGCTTTCGGCTTCGGGGTTATTTCGTGGTTAGGAAAACTTGAAGTACAATACCGCTGCACCTGATACCCCCCTTTCCCGGCTCCCCCGCTGGAGGACAGATCGTATGGCTCTTGTCCGCAGTGTACTTCCCACGCTCGCCGCAGTCGTCATGGCTGCATCATCGCTCGGCGCCCAGGCTACCGGTAGTATCCGCGGCCGCGTCGTTGACACCGCGAGCAACTTGCCGCTTGGGAGTGTCGTCATCAGCCTCGAGGGAGTCAACCGCGCGACGTCGTCGCGTACGGATGGCACCTATGAGCTGAATGGCGTTCCAACAGGCCTTCAGCGCGTCCGAGCACGGCGTATTGGCTATGCCGGCCAGACTCTCCAGGTGAGTGTCCGGACGGACGCCGTCGCCACCGCCAACTTCGAGTTGGTGCCGTCAGCCCTCGCACTGACCGAAGTGGTCGTCACCGGGTACGGCACCACGAAGCGAGAAGCCATCACCGGCTCCGTCGCCACCGTCGATGCGACGGATGCGAACAAGGGCGTGGTGACCAACGCGACGCAGCTCTTGCAGGGCCGCGTGGCTGGTCTCGAAATCGTTCAGAACAGCGGCGAGCCCGGAGCGGGCGCGCAGATTCGCATTCGCGGCGGCACGTCAATCAACGCCAGCAACGATCCGCTGTACGTGGTCGATGGCCTTCCGCTCCAGAACGACGGGATCACCCCAGGCGCGACAGGGGTCGGAGGCATCAATCCAGCGCTGGGACGTAACTCGCTCAATTCGATCAATCCTGATGACATCGAATCGATCACGATTCTCAAGGACGCGTCGGCCACAGCCATCTACGGGAGCCGCGGCGCCAACGGAGTCGTCCTCATCCAGACCAAGCGCGGCGCGAACCGAGGCGGCATTTCCGACATGGTGTATGAGACGTACGCGGCCGCTGCCAGCCCGACCAAGTCCCTCGGCCTGTTGACCGGGAGCGAATACCGCGCCTTCGTCACGGCAAACGTTGCCACGCTCGGGGCGACCGCCGTTTCCAATCTCGGACCGGCGGATACCGATTGGGAGAAGGAGCTCACCCGAACCGCCTATTCGACCAACCACAACCTGGCCTTCTCCGGCGGGTCGGAACAGACACACTATCGCGCGTCGCTCAACTACTTCAATCAGAATGGCGTCGTGCTCTCGAACGGGCTTTCGCGCTATCAGGGTCGGATCAACGCCGATCACTTCGCGCTGAACCAGAAGCTCAAGCTCGGTTTGAATCTGATGTCGTCCCGCGTGAACGACGCGTTCTCTCCAAACGAGAACACCGGCGGGTTCCTGGGTGGACTGTTCACCAACATGGCGATCTACAACCCGACGTTTCCGGTGCGCCGGGCGGACGGATCGTTCTTCGAGACAGGTTGCCCCGTCACGGCGACGACGTGCGTTCCCAGCGCGCAAGACGTGAAGAACCCGGTTGCCATGGCGCTTCAGCTTCAGGACAACGCTGAGTCGGACCGCCTGCTCGGAAACATCAGCGCGACGCTCACATTACTCGATAACCTTTCGACTCAGTCGACGTTCGGCGTCGACAACACCAATTCCGTTCGGCGGTCGTTCGCGCCTCGTGCCAGCGCCCTGGGCGCGGCGTACGGCGGCTTCGCGCGCCAGGGCGAGCGTTCGCTGAGCAACCTGAACTTCCAACAGCTGCTCACCTACTCTCCAAACTTCGGGGCCAGCGAGCTCGAGGTCGTTGGTGGGTACGAGTACACGAAGAACAACAACCGCGGGTTCGAGGCGCAGATGCAAGGGTTCATCACCGACGTGTTCGGCGTGAACAATCTTGGGGCCGGAACGCAGGCGAACTCCCCGACGCCGTTCTCCTACCTCAACGAAAGCTCGCTCGTTTCGTTCTTCACGCGCGCCAACTACGGCTTTAACCACAAGTCCTTCCTGACTGGCGTCCTTCGCCGCGACGGGTCGTCTCGGCTTGCGCCAGGGCACCAGTGGGCCGTCTTCCCCGCTCTTGCCGCGTCGTGGCGTCTGACCGAAGAGAACTTCATGCGGAATTCGCCGATGGGACTCTCCACGCTGGCGCTACGCGCCAGCTGGGGAAAGCAGGGCAACCAGGCGGTACAGCCGTACCAGACCCAGTTGCTGCTGCGCGCGGATCAGGGCGCCTCCTACCCGTTTGGCGGCACGATCGTCAGCGGCCTGCGTGCCGCGCAGGTCGGAAACCCGGATCTCAAATGGGAGACGTCGACCCAGACCAGCGGTGGAATCGATTTCGGTTTCCTGCGTGATCGAGTCACCGGTGGCGTCGAGCTATACCAGAAGGACACGAAGGATCTCCTGCTCGTCGTGCCAGTGCCACAACCAGCCGTGGTCAGCACTCAACTCGAGAACATCGGCAGCCTGCGTAATCGCGGTATCGAAGCGAACGTCGACATGGAGCTGTACAAGGGACCGAAGCGGTCCCTGACCGGTGGCCTCGTGTTCACCAAGGAAAGCAATCAGATTACGAGCCTTGGCGACACCGCTCGGTCCATCACCACTGGCGGCGTGAGTGGCCAGGGACAATCGAACCAGTATTCGCAGCGCATCAAGTTGGGCGACCCGATCGGCACATTTTTCGGGCCTCAGTTCCTTCGTGTGAATGCGGCCGGTCAGCAGGTTTTCTCCTGCAAAACGGGGAGCGCCGGATGCGTCAGTAACGAGACCACTGACCCAACCGACGGAGACAAGGTCGTAATCGGCAACGCCAATCCCACGTTCACACTCGGTCTCCGGAACAACGCGACGTGGAATAACTTCGACGCTAGCTGGTTGTGGCGCGGAGAGTTCGGCGGCAACACCTTCAACAACACGGCGCTGGTCTACGCCTCGAAGTCTGATGCCACGCAGGGACGGAATTTCCTCCGCTCGGCGTTGTCGATGAAAGATGCGATCAACGAGCCAGCGAAGTTCTCTTCGCGGTGGGTCGAGAGCCGCACCTTCGTTCGGCTGCAGAACCTCACTGTTGGGTACCAGGTCCCGGTTCGGTACACGGCGTCGCGTGCCACACGCCTCTATGTATCGGGCAATAACCTGGCGTTGTTCACGAAGTACACGGGCTACGATCCGGAAGTGTTCGTTGCCTCCGGCGTGGCATCGCGCGGCATCGACTATCTCGTCTATCCGCCCGCCAGGTCGTTCACGCTCGGCGCTCGCGTTCAGTTCTGACAGCCATCCTCGAGGGATCTAACACTATGAGAGTTCTTTCAAAGAAGCCGACGCGACTGCTGAAGCTGCCCTTTTTCCTCGCGCCGTTGCTGTTGGTGCTGTTGCCCAACTGTACCAACCTGACTGAGGTGCCGCACGACGCCCTCACTCCAGCGACCGCCTTCAAGACGGACGCGGAGATCCTCGCCGGCGTCGCGGGCGTGTACGCAGGATTGCGGAACGTGGAATGGGTCAGCTACGAAATCCTGCAGGACCTGACCACCGACGTGTCGATCGTGCCGACGCGCGGCAACGACTGGTACGACAACGGGCAGTGGCTCGATCTGCACCGCCAGACATGGACCTCGAACAGCGCGGGAACCTTGGCCTTCATTGACGGCGCCTGGAATGACGGATTCAGCGGCGTCGCGAAAGCCAACCTGATGATCGACGTGATCACCAACTCCGGACTCGCCCAGGCGAGAAAGGACTCGACGCTCGCCGAGCTCCGGACGGTGCGTGCATGGTACTATTACATGCTCCAGGACATGTTTGGCGGCGTGCCGCTGGTCACGACCACGGCGCTCGCACAGGCGCCGCGTACGACGCGCGACTCGGTCTTCAAGTTCATCGAGGCCGAGCTCATTGCGTCTGCGCCCAACCTTCCCCTGAAGTGGGACGCCGGCAACTACGGGCGAGCCACCAAGGGTGCGGCCAATGCGATACTTGCGAGCCTGTACATCAACGCCGCGGTATTCGACAAGAACACTGGCGTCAATACGGCGAGCTATAACAGCTGCCTCGGTGTCGCCGTCGTGGGCGGCGATGCCTGCACGGGCGCGATCACGGCGGCGAACAACGTGATCAACTCTGGCGCGTATGCGCTGAGCGCAAACTGGGGTGATAACTTCAGCACCAGCAACAAGAGCTCGACGGAGAACATTTTCGTCATCGTGCACACCGGGGCCGGCACGTCGGGAATCGGCGGCAACTGGCCGATGCGCACGCTCCACTACAACCAGCTCAGCACCGGCTGGGGCAGCCCGTGGAACGGTTTTGCCACGACCGCGGAAACGTACAATGCATTTGACGCGGCCGATGACCGTCGCGGCATGTGGCTGGTCGGCCAGCAAAAGAGCTTCGAGACCGGAGCAAATGTGACCGATCGTGCCGGCAAGCCCTTGATTTTTACCGTCGCGATCGCGGACGCGAACGTCGCCGGCGAAGGCGTCGGTGTTCGGTTCAACAAGTTCCCGCCGATGCCAAGTGCGGCAACCGGCACCGGGCATCCGAACGACTTCACCTTCTTCCGGCTCGCCGAGATGTACCTGATCAAGGCCGAAGCTCTGCTCGAGCAGGGAAATGCGGCGGCCGCGCAGGTGGAGTTCAACCGCATTCACAACATGCATGACGGGGCGAACCCGGTGGTGGTCAGCAGAGACGCGATACTCAAAGAGCGGCTGTTTGAGTTTTCCGCCGAAGGAAAGCGCCGAAGCGACATGATCAGACACGGGAAGTTCCTATCGTGGACCGAGGCGTCGGCGAACGGTCACTTGGACAAGTCAGGCCAAGCGTACCGCATCCTGTTCCCGATTTCGTCGAACCAGCTTGGCTCGAACCCCCTACTCAAGCAGAACCCTGGGTACTGATCGAATCATCTGCCGTCGATATCTTTAGACTATTGCCTGCTCCTCGCGTCGAGGAGCAGGCAATTTGTCTTTGTCGACTCTCCTCGCGCAGCATGAAAACGCATCGTGTCCTGAAGGCCGTGGCCGTGGTTTCCACGACGTGGCTGGCTGTCGCCTGTTCCGACCGCGACCACTCCGCGACCACCAGCCACCGCCCTCCGTCTCCCGCGGACGGCCACCTGTTCACGAAGATGCCGCCCGAGTACACGGGCGTGCGGTTCGAGAACCACCTGACCGAAACACGCGATCTCAACGTCTTCAAATACAGGAATTTCTATAACGGCGGCGGCGTGGCCGCAGCCGACCTCACTGGCGATGGGTTGCCTGAGATCGTGCTCACGTCCAATCAAGCTGGAGCGCGCCTATACCTTAACCTGGGGGCGTTTCGCTTCCGCGACATCACTGAACAAGCTGGGATCAAGTTCAAGGGACAGGGCGCATGGGTCACGGGGGTGACCATTGCCGACGTGAACGGTGATGGATTGCTCGACATCTATCTGTGTTACGCCGGCAATGGCACGCCCGAGCAACGCGCCAACGAGCTGTACATCAACCAGGGCGTTGGAGCCGACGGCGTGCCGCACTTTCGCGAGATGGCTGAGCAGTACGGAATAGCGGACAATGGCTACTCGACCCAGGCGGTCTTCTTCGACTACGACCGCGACGGTCTGCTGGATCTCTTCGTTCTGAACAATTCGCCTCGCCCGGTCACTAGCCTCGGCTCGAACAACACGCGACAGGTCCGCAGTGAATTCGGGGGAGCGCATCTCTACCACAACGTCGGCGGTCATTTCGAGGACGTCACCGAAAAGGCGGGCATTTTCGGCAGCGAGATTTCGCTCGGACTCGGGGTTGTCGCGACCGACGTGAATCGCGACGGGTGGCCGGATCTGTATGTCGCGAACGACTTCTTCGAGCAGGATTACCTCTACATCAACAACCACGATGGGACGTTCACGGAATCCATCGCCCGCGCGATGCCGTCGATCAGCTACTACTCGATGGGGTTGGATATCGCGGACATCAATAACGACGGTTGGCCGGACGTGTACACGACGGACATGCTGCCCGAAGACGACCTTCGGCTGAAGTTGACGTCGGCGTTCGAGTCATGGGAGGTTTACCAGCGACGAGTGGCGAACAACTTCCACCACCAGTTCATGCGCAACATGCTCCAACTGAACAACGGCGACGGCACGTTCAGCGACATCGGGCAGCTGGCGAACGTGGCGCGAACGGATTGGAGTTGGGGCGCGTTGATAGCGGACTTCGACCTCGATGGCTACAAAGACATTTTCGTCACCAATGGTATCCTGCGCGACGTGACGTCGCAGGACTATATCGCCTGGCTGAGCGACCAGCAGACGATGCACGCGGCGACGCAGGGGTCGCGTGTGGACTTCGTGCAGTTGCTCAAGCCGATGACGTCGACGCGTCTGTCGAACTACGCCTTCCATAACAATCATGACCTGACGTTCACGAACCTGAGCGCCGCATGGGGCCTGAATACGCCGAGCTTCTCGAGCGGAGCAGCGTACGCGGACCTCGATGGCGATGGGGCGCTCGATCTGATCGTGAACAATGTCAACGATACCGCGTTCGTCTATCGCAACAACGCGCGGACTCAGCTCAGCCAACGGCACTTCGTCCAAGTCAAGCTAGAGGGCCAGGGCCCAAATCGTTTCGCGATCGGGGCGAAAGTCACCGTCAACGCTGGCGGTCAAACGCTGTACCAGGAGCTCGAACCGACGCGCGGATTTCAGTCCAGCAGCGACTACGTGCTGACGTTCGGTATCGGCGAGCGAGACACCGTGTCGTCGATCTCAGTCGAGTGGCCGGACGGGCGGTTCAGTATCCTTGACAAGGTCGCGGCGAATCGCCGGATAACCATCAGGCAGGCGCAATCCGCGACGAAAGGGCCACCGTCGCCGATTGTTGCGCGGCCTTTGCTCGCCGACGTCACTGACCAGGTGCATCTCGACTTCGTGCACCACGAGAATGCGTTCGTCGATTTCGACCGCGAGCCGTTGATGCCGAAACTGGTGTCGACCGAAGGCCCGTTCATGGCCGTGGCGGACGTAAATGGCGACGGTCTGGATGACATCTTCATCGGCGGAGCCAAGAATCAACCCGGCAAGCTGCTCATTCAACAGCGTGACGGTCGATTCGTGAGCAGCAGCGAGAAGGAATTCGCCAAGGACTCCATCTCCGAAGATCTGGGCGCGGTGTTTTTCGACGCCAATGGCGACGGGCGTCCCGACTTATACGTCGTCAGCGGAGGGAACGAGTTCGGCGAGGGGGCCCCGGCACTGCAAGACCGGCTCTATCTGAATGATGGCGGCGGTAAGTTCCACAAGGCGGAGGGTTATCTGCCGCCGGAGTCGAACAGCGGCTCGCGCGTCGCCGCGGCGGACTTCGACGGGGATGGCCACATCGATCTGTTTGTCGGAGGCCGAGTTGTGCCGTGGCGATATGGTACGGATCCGTCGAGCATGCTGCTGCACAACGACGGCACGGGACACTTTACCGACGTCACGGATCAGGTTGCGCCTGAGTTGCGGCATATCGGCATGGTCACCGATGCTGTCTGGCGCGACATCGATGGGGACGGGCGGCCCGATCTGATTGTCGTCGGTGAGTGGATGCCGATCACGATCTTCAAGAACATGCCCTCAGGCAAACTCGAACGAATGAACGTTCGCGGCCTCGAAAAGACCAACGGTTGGTGGAACCGCATCATCACCGGCGATTTTACTGGACACGGGCGAGTCGACTTCATCGTCGGCAACATGGGTCTGAACGGTCGCTTACGAGCCAGCGCGACCCAGCCCACGACAATGTACGTCGGCGATTTCGCCGGGACGGGCCAAGTCGAGCAGATCATCACGACGTACAACAACGGCGTCAGCTACCCGATCGAGATGCGCGACGAACTGATCAAAGCCATTCCGGCGATTGGACCGCGCGTGCCGACATATGCATCGTACGCCCAGAAGAAGATCACCGACATCCTCACTCCTGCCGAGCTCTCCCGAGGCGTCACGAAGAGCGTCTTCACCTTTGCCACGTCGCTTGTGCGGAATAATGGCGACGGATCGTTCACGCTCGTTCCGCTGCCGACCGAGGCGCAGTTTGCGCCCGTGTATGGAATTCTGGCCTCCGACCTCGACGGCGACGGCCACACTGACCTGCTGCTTGGCGGCAACTTTGACGGTGTCCAGCCGGAACTCGGCCGCATGAGTGCCAGCTACGGCCTGGTCCTGCGTGGAGACGGCAAAGGGGGCTTCACCCCGATGCCAGGAAGGCAGAGCGGATTCGTCGTGCCCGGGCAGACACGCGACATTCAGCGCGTCCGGACGAGGCGCGGCGATCTGTATGTCGTGGCACGAAACAACGACCGTCCGCTAGCCTTTCGCACCACCAGGGGCAGTGCGACGCCGTCGGCCGCACCGCGAAAACGCCCCTAGTGCCTGTACTTCTTCATCTTGATGATGACCACGCCATTGGAGCCGCGGGTGCCATACATCGATAGGCTAGCCGAGTCCTTGAGGACTTCGATCGTTGCGATGTCCATCGGATTGATGCCGGCCAGGCCCGCACCAGGTGACATCGGATTACCATCGATGATGTACAATGGCTGACCCTCGTTTGCATAACCCGAGGCGCCGCGAATCTGCACCGACAGGCTTCCGTCGGCGAGGTGGCCGAGTCGGACGCCCGCTACGTTGTCGGCGATGATCTTCTCGATCGGTTGGCCGGCGTTGCCCGCGATGATCGTCGAGTCAACTACGGAATTCCGGGGCTTCTGTGGCGCGGCGGCCTGCGACCCGGTGGATGACGTCGAGGCAGCGTTTTGCGCGCAGGCCGCGATCCCCACGGAAAAGAGCATCGCGACGACGGACCTTATGGACGATGTCGACATTGGGTTCATTCCTTTTTGTGTCCAGCGTGCGATTCATGACGTCGTGCACGGATAAGCATAACACCAATTCGCGACCCTCGCTCGATAGCTTCGCCCCTCTCACGAGCCTTTCTCATGGACATTCGCTTCCGACAGATGGTCATTGCCTTGACGGCGTTCGCGGTTTCGCGGGCGGCCGTCGCTCCAGCCCAGACACAGTCGCAGTTCAAGGTCGCGTCCCCAGACGCGCGGACCGAAGTTCTCGTCGGAACCACCGGCGGCCGCCTCGTTTATAGCGTGCGTCGTGATGGACGGGCTCTCGTGTTGCCGTCCGTGCTCGGATTCGAGTTCCGGGGTGCCCCGACGTTGCGCGACAGTCTGCGCGTGACGGGGACGTCGACCAACAGCTACGACAGTACGTGGACGCAGCCGTGGGGTGAGGTCGCCCGCGTGCGGGATCACCACAATGAACTGCGGGTTTCGGTCGCGGAGACGTCGGCGCCCGAACGGAAGTTCGACGTCGTGTTCCGGGCGTTCAACGACGGACTCGGGTTCCGCTACGAAGTGCCGGCGCAGCCGAGTCTGGGCACCTTTGAGATCCAGGAGGAGCTCACCGAGTTCGCGCTGGCAGACGACGCGAAGGCGTGGTGGATTCCCTCGAACCGGCCGCGCCTCGACCGCTCCGAGATGCTCTATTCCTCGTCGCCGGTGAGCCTGATCGACAGCGTGCAGACGCCGCTCACCATGGCGACGCGCGACGACAAAACGTATCTCGTCATTCACGAAGCGAATCTCGTCGATTACGCGCGGATGAACATCAGGGGCGGACGGATGGAGAACCGCACGCTCCACGTAGCGCTCGCCCCATGGGTGGATGGGGTGAAAGTGCGCGGACATACGCCATTCGTGACCCCGTGGCGCACGATTCAGATTGCCGATCGAGCGGCCGACCTCGCGCCATCGGTCATCGGTCTGAATCTCAATCCACCGAGTGTCCTCCCGAATACCGACTGGATCAAGCCGATGAAGTTCGTGGGCATTTGGTGGGGCATGCACATCAACACCATGACCTGGAGCTCCGGCCCGAAGCACGGCGCGACGACGGCGAATGCCAAGCGCTACATCGATTTCGCGGCGGCTAATGGCATTGGCGGTGTCCTTGTCGAAGGATGGAACACGGGATGGGATGGCGACTGGATCAATAATCGAAATGCCTTTTCCTTCACTAAGGCCTATCCCGACTACGACCTCGCTGAGGTCGCACGGTATGCGCATTCGAAGGGCATCCATCTCATCGTCCACAATGAGACGTCCGGAGGCATCGAGAACTACGAGCGGCAGCTCGATAGCGCGTTCGCCCTGTATCACTCGCTCGGATTGGACGCCGTAAAGACGGGATATGTGACCGACACCGCTGGTGGCGGGCAATCGCATCATGGCCAGTACATGGTCAATCACTACCGTCGCGTCATCGAGACGGCCGCGAAGTACGGCATCATGTTGGACGTGCACGAGCCAATTCACGATACCGGCGAGCGTCGCACCTATCCGAACATGATGAGCCGTGAAGGCGCACGCGGTCAGGAGTACAACGCCTGGGGCGCCGAAGGTGGCAATCCGCCGGAGCATGAGACGAATCTTTTCTTCACGCGTATGCTGGCTGGCCCGATGGACTTCACCCCAGGGATCTTCGACATCTTCATCGAGCGAGGCACCGGCCGGCCGCGTCGCCTCGATGAATCGCGCCCGCGTACGACGCTCGCGAAGCAGCTTGCGCTATACGTCGTCCTGTATTCGCCAGTCCAAATGGCCGCAGATCTTCCCGAGAACTACGACAAGCAACCGGCCTTTCAGTTCATCCGTGATGTGGCAGTGGACTGGGATACGACGCGCGTCATCGACGGGCGGATCGGCGACTATGTGATCGTCGCGCGAAAGCAGCGGGGCGGTCGCGAGTGGTTCCTTGGTGCCATCACGGACGAGGAGGCACGGACTTTCGACGTCCCGCTCTCTTTCTTGACGAAAGGAGAGCGCTACGTCGCCGAGATCTACGCCGATGGGCCGACGGCCAATTGGGCGACGAATCCGCTTGCCGTGGCGATCTCGAAGCGGACGGTGACGTCGGCGTCGACGCTGCATCTGGTGCTGGCGCCGGGGGGAGGGCAGGCCATCCGTATTCGACCGGCGCGATGAGTTCCGAGCGCCCCAGATCGACGCTCGGTGGTGACGCGTGATCGCGTGTTTCACGACACGCTGATGCGATTGGGGCGGTCGCGGCAGGCAATCCTCGCGGCGGCCGCCGCGCTCGTCGGGTGTCACTCCGGAGCGCCTGCGCTCTTCGAGCGGCTGAGTGCGACCCGGACTGGAGTCGCGTTCACGAATGTCGTTCCGGAAGACACCGCCTTCAACATCCTGAACTATCTCTATTACTACAACGGCGGTGGTGTCGCAGTCGGGGACATCAACAACGACGGCCTCCCGGATCTCTATTTCACGTCCAACCGCGGAGCGAATCGGCTCTATCTGAATAAGGGCAATTACCAGTTCGAGGATATCACCGAGCGCGCGGGAGTGGCCGATTCGGTCGGCTGGAAGACCGGCGTAACGATGGCCGACGTGAACGGCGACGGCTTTCTCGACATCTTCGTCTGCGGTGTCGATTACCTGGGCGTTCACGGCCGCAACGTGCTGTACATCAACAACGGCGACGGGACGTTCACCGACAGGACCAAGGAGTACGGGCTCGATTTCAAGGGCTATTCGACCCAGGCGCTGTTCTTCGATTACGACGGCGACGGCGATCTCGACCTGTTCCTGCTCAACCATTCGGTCCACACCGAGCACGGCGGCGGATCGGTCGCGTCACGCACGGAGCGAAATCCACGCGCCGGTCCACGGCTGTTTCGAAACGACGGCGGCCATTTCGTGGACGTAACCGCGGCGGCGGGCATTTACGGCGGCGCATTTGGATACGGGTTGGGCGTCGTCGCCAGCGACTTCGACGGCGACGGGTGCATGGACCTCTACGTCGCCAACGACTTTCAGGAGGACGACTTTCTCTACCACAACAACTGCAACGGCACATTCACCGAGATCGGCACGACAGCGATGCCGCATACGAGCCGATCATCGATGGGGGTCGACGCAGCCGACTTCAACAACGATTTGCGGCCGGACGTCATCAGCGCGGACATGCTCCCAGCGCGCGAAGACGTGCTGAAATCGTCGGCGACGATCGAGAACTACGCGCTGTATACCCGCAAGCTTCAAGCGGGCTACCATCCGCAATTCGCGCGCAACGCCCTGCAGCTGAACCGCGGAGTGGGGCGGTTCAGCGATATCGGTTTCCTCGCTGGCGTTGCGGCGACTGACTGGAGCTGGGCGCCCTTGTTCGCCGATCTCGACAACGACGGTCGGAAGGATCTGTTCATCACGAGCGGTATCTATCGGAGGCCGAACGACCTCGATTACCTCGCCTACGTCGGTCAGCCGGCGATTCAGGCGTCGCTGCAAAAGGGCATCACGCCGGAGAACCTGACACTGGTGCATCGAATGCCACAGGTTGCCATGCCGAACCACGCCTTTCGGAACAACGGCGATCTGACCTTCACGGACGTTACCGACTCGTGGGGGCTGTCCGAGCCGGGGTTCTCGAATGGCGCGGCGTATGTGGATCTCAACAACAGCGGCGCGCTCGATCTCGTGGTGAACAGAATCAACCAGCCCGCCGCGATCTATCGGAACCGGGCGCGCGACGTGAATGGTGGACATTTTCTCCGGGTGCAGCTGCGCGGATCCGGTGGAAACACCGAGGGGATCGGGGCCAAGGTGTTCGTCGCGGAGGGCGGGACGACGCAACTCGTCGAGCAGGAGCCCTCCCGCGGGTTCGAGTCCTCCGTTGATCGACGGCTGCATTTTGGACTCGGCTCGGCCACGCGGATCGACTCTGTGATCGTTGTCTGGCCGGATCGCCGGTCGCAAGTGCTGACCAACGTCGCCGTGGATCAGACACTGACGCTCTCGCAGGGCGACGCTGAACAGACTGGCCTGCCGCAACGTCTGTTCTCTCTTCCACCTCGACCGGTATTCGCCGATGTGACCGCGCAGGTGGCGATCGATTTCCGTCACCGCGAAACGGAGTCCTTTGATTTCAACCGTGAGCCGCTCCTACCGCACGAGCTGTCGTCGGAGGGCCCGGCGCTCGCGGTCGGTGACGTGAACGGCGACGGATTCGATGACATATACGTTGGCGGTGCCAAGTGGCAGCCAGGCGCGCTGTTTGTCCAGGGGCGCGACGGGATCTTTCACGTCAGCGACCAACCGGCGATCCATGCGGACAGCCTCTTCGAAGACGTGGACGCGGAGTTCTTCGACGCCAACGGCGATGGCAAGCTGGATCTCTACGTCGTGAGCGGGGGCCATGAGTTTTCCGGCGCCGACGACGCGCTGCAGGACCGATTGTACATCAACGACGGACACGGGAACTTTCGACGCGATACCCATGCCCTTCCACGCATGGCCGAGAGCGGATCGTGCGTCGCCGTAGGCGACTTCAATGGCGACGGCCATCCAGATCTGTTCGTTGGACGCCGTGCCGTCAAAGGCGCGTACGGTGTTTCGCCGCGCAGCTATCTGCTCATCAACGACGGTCACGGGCATTTCCGAGACGCGACGATGGAGGTCGCGCCGGCGCTCGCGACAGTGGGTATGGTGACCGCCGCGGCCTGGGTGGACTACGATCACGATGGTCAACTCGATCTCGTCGTCACCGGCGAGTGGATGCCGGTGCGCGTTTTTCACCAGGAGAGCGGGCGCCTAGTCGAACGGACCGAGGAATCAGGGCTCGCTCGATCGAACGGGTGGTGGAACAGCATCACCGTCACCGACCTTAATGGCGACGGTCGGCCGGATCTCGTGCTCGGCAACCTCGGATGGAACTCCTATCTCACGGCATCTCCCAAAGAGCCTGCCCGTTTGTACGTCGGCGATTTCGCGCACGATCACAGCACCCAGCCCATCCTTGCGCTGTTCAAGGGAGGTACGAGCTACCCGGTGGCCGGCCGTGATGAGCTTTTCCGAGCGGTGTCCGACCTCGGTACGAAATACCCGACGTATGCCTCGTTTGCCGGTCGACCCATAGAGGACATTCTTCCGGCGGCGGACCGTCGGAAAGCGAAGGTGCTCGAGGCGTATGATTTTGCGACCTCCGTGGCGATCAACAACGGGAACGGGACGTTCACACTCTCGGCCCTGGCGCCGGAGGCGCAATTCTCACCAGTCAGGACGGTGCTGGCCGGCGACTTCAACGGTGATGGTCACCCCGATCTGCTCCTCGCCGGCAACGATTTTGGCGTTCCTCCCGTCTTTGGCCGATACGACGCCAGCTATGGTCTGATGTTGCGCGGGTCCGGGGACGGGCGCTTCGCGGCAGTAGGTCCTGACACGAGTGGCCTCGTGCTCGAGGGTCAGGTGCGTCACATTAAGGCCGCGCGGCAGGCAGCAGGAGGCCTACTGATCGTGGTCGCGCGTAACAACGACAAGCTCCAGGTCCTCCGGATTTTCCCTCCTCACACTGCCACAAACCGACCATGAGCAATCTCTCGCTGTTTGATATCCTCGTCATCGCCGGCTACTTCATCATTTTGCTGGCGATCGGACTATGGGCAGCGCGCCGGGAAAAGAACGTCAGCTCGGATTACTTTCTCGCCGGCCGCGACGTGGGTTGGCTCGCCGTCGGCGCGAGCCTGTTCGCCTCCAACATCGGAAGCGAGCACCTGGTAGGCCTCGCGGGCACGGGCGCCGCGAGCGGGCTGGCGGTCGGCCACTTCGAGTGGCTTGCCTGTTTCATGTTGCTGCTGCTCGGCTGGCTGTTCGTGCCGTTCTACCTGCGAAGCGGCGTCTACACGATGCCGGAGTTCCTGGAGCGGCGCTTCAACTCCGCCGCCCGGTCGTATTTCACGTGGGTGTCGGTGGTGGGATACGTACTGACGAAGATCAGCGTGACGCTGTTCGCCGGCGGCATCGTGCTGCGCGCGGTCACTGGCTGGGACGTCTACACGAGTGCCGGCATTCTGATTGTCATCACCGGCATTTACACGATCATTGGAGGCCTGCGTGCCGTCATCTACACCGAGGTGATGCAGGCGGTCGTTCTCATCATCGGCTCCGCCGCATTGGTGTTCTTTGGCTTGCACGAGATCGGCGGCTGGACAACGCTTCACAGGCAACTACCAGCCGACTTCTTCTCAATGTGGAAGCCGGCGAATCATCCCGACTTTCCGTGGACGGGCGTCGTCTTCGGCGCGCCGATTCTGGGCGTGTGGTATTGGTGTACTGACCAGCATATCGTCCAGCGCGTGCTCGCCGCGAAAAACATCAGCGAGGCACGGCGCGGGACTATCTTCGCCGGCTTTCTCAAGATTCTTCCGGTGTTCATCTTCGTGCTGCCGGGCATGATCGCCTCGGCGCTGTACGCCGACGTTCGGAACGGCTCCGGCGACTCGGCGTATCCGGCGCTTGTGACCCGTCTGCTCCCGACCGGCCTCAAGGGCCTCGTGCTTGCCGGCATGCTTGCGGCGCTCATGAGCTCACTCGCGTCTGCGTTCAACTCCTGCTCGACGCTGCTCACCTGGGATGTGTATCGCAAGCTACGGCCGAACGCGACCGAGCAGCGCCTGGTGGACGTCGGTCGCGCGTCGACGATCATTCTCGTCGGCCTCGGCCTCGCCTGGATTCCCTTCATGAAGTACATCTCGCCGCAGATCTACATCTATCTGCAAAGCGTCCAGGCGTACATCGCGCCGCCGATCGCGGCCTGCTTCCTCTTTGGCGTGATGAGCAAGCGCCTCACAGCACCAGCCGCCGTGACGACGTTATTCACCGGCTTCGTGATCGGAGCTCTGCGGTTAATCCTCGAGCTCAACAAGAAGAGTCTTGCGCCAGGCGGAATGCCGGCCTGGTTCGCGGGGATCAATTTCCTTCATTTCGCGGCGCTATTCTTCGTCTTCTCGACGGTGCTCCTCGTCGGCGTCAGCTTGCTGACGACGGCGCCAACCGCCGAGCAAGTTGCGGATCTCACGATACAGACCGCGATCACGTCACCAGCGATGGCCGAGCCCTGGCATCAGCGGAGACTGAACATCGTCGGCTCGGTGGTGCTTGTCGCGGTGATTGGTGTGCTGTGGATCGTATTCCGGTGAGATCCAGTGTTGTTCTCGTCTCCGCGGTGGTCTTGGCCGCCGGCTGTTGGGGTCGGGCCGCGACCCCACAAGAGACGCAGCTGCCCCGATCAACCGGCCTCTACGACCCGGTCCGCGATCTCGGCCCGCTATTTCGGGACGTCCAGCTCGCGGCGATCTTCGAGGACTCAAAGACGTTTGTCGACGCCCGGCCGCGATCCGTTCCATCGGAGATCGCGGAACGCTATGCTGTCGCCTCGAAGTCGCCGGGGTTCAGCCTGAAGACGTTCGTCGAGGAGAACTTCGAGATTCCACATCCCGTCGGTCGAGACTTTCAGACCGACTCGACGCGAACGATGGAGCAGCACATACGTGCGCTGTGGCCCGTCCTCACGCGCCCGCCAGACGCGACGGATCCCCACTCCTCGCTGATCCCGCTGCCGAACTCCTACGTCGTCCCGGGCGGCCGATTTCGGGAAGTCTATTACTGGGATTCGTACTTCACGATGCTGGGGCTCGTGGAAAGCGGCCGTACGGATCTCGTGCGCAACATGCTCGACAACTTTGCGCACCTCGTCGTGACGGTTGGGCACATTCCGAACGGAAACCGGACGTACTACCTGGGCCGCAGCCAGCCGCCATTTTTCGCGGCGATGGTCGGATTGTACGCCAAGGCGGCGGACACGACCGACGCCTTGCGCTACCTCGATGCCCTCGAGGCTGAGCATGCGTTTTGGATGGATGGAGCGGAGCTGTTGAAGCCGGGGCAGGCGGTGCGTCGAGCGGTGATGATGCCGGAGGGCGTCGTCTTGAACCGATACTGGGACGATCTCCCAGGTCCCCGACCCGAAGCGTACCGTCCGGACTTTCAGGTCGCACAGCCGCTACCCGACAGCCTCCGCGCGCAGTTCTATCGTAACGCGCGCGCGGCCGCGGAGAGTGGCTGGGACTTCTCCAGTCGCTGGATGAGGGATACGATGGACCTCAGAACGTTGGAGACGACGGAGCTGATTCCGGTTGACCTCAACAGTCTGATGTACAACGCCGAGCGCACGATCGCGGCCTTGCGCAGCTTTCGCCACCATCCCGGCGACTCGGCGGTCGCGGCACAGTTCAATGTCGCTGCCGCACGTCGCCGCCAGGTGCTGCTCACGGCGGCCTTCGAGCCATCCACGGGATTCTTTTACGATGTGCGTTGGCGGACCTGGGAGCGCGTCGTCGATCGTCCCACGTTGGCGGGTGTTGCTCCGCTGTTCTTCGGACTGGCGACCCAACACCAGGCGGTGCAGGTCGCCGCCAGCCTCGAGCGGAATTTTCTCAAGCCGGGTGGGTTCGTCACAACGATGATCGTGACGGGCCAGCAGTGGGATGCTCCCAACGGCTGGCCACCGCTCGAATGGATGGCCATCGAGGGCATCCGCCGGTATGGCGGGGTCGAACTTGCGAACAAAGCGCGCGACCGCTGGCTCTCGCTCAATCGCAAAACGTACGCGGCAATCGGCCGCATGACGGAAAAGTACGATGTCGTCGATTTGAATCGGCGGGCGGGCGGGGGCGAATACCCCACGCAGGACGGATTCGGATGGACCAACGGTGTGGCGCTCGCACTCAGTGCGCAGCTGCAGTCGCCCGGCCGAACTGCCCCACCGCCCACGCCGACTCGTCGGATTCCAGCACTGCAACATTGACGCATCGATCTATGCCATACCCCGTCGCCCGAATCATCAACCTGCTTCCTCCCGAGTCACAGAGCGCCTCGACGCTCAACGCAGAAGCGGTACGCGGTCGACTGCTGGCTGCGGACCCGCTCCGGGTGCTCGAGATCGGCGGAAGCTTTGCTCTCGTGGCGCAGGAAGGCGACCGAGTGTTGCTCGCGCGCAGTCTGGACCGGCCGCTGCGGTACTTTCTCGCGAAAGCCGCAGAAGGGCCAGTGCTGATTGTCGCGGAGCGGATCGACGCCATTGCCGGCGAGTTGGCGAGCCGAGGATGGTCCGACCAGTTTCATCCGAGCTATACGCGAATGGTGCCGGCACACCACGTAACGACGTTGCGGCTGATCGGGTGCCCGGATCCCAACCCCATTCACCGCCGGTTTTTCGACCCGCCGCGCGAGACTCTCCCGCCCGTCCTCGACATCATCGGCCGGCAGTATGTCGAGGCACTCTACGCGGAGCTTCGTCGCTGGCTCGCAATCCAACAGGCCAATCAACCGATCGGCGTGCCTTTTTCTGGCGGCGTGGACAGCGGCGCGGTGCTGCTCTGTCTCAACCATCTTCTCCTCAACGAGGGCCAATCCGCCGCCCGCCTCAAGGCGTTCACGCTTTCGGTCGACGGGGCCGGTGTCGATGCGCAGCAGGCGCGCGACTTTCTCGGTCGCACCGATCTCGAAATGCTTGGCGAAGTGGTCGACGTGCCGTCGACATCGCTCGACCCACTGCGCGCGGTCGCGGTCATCGAAGACTATAAGCCGCTGGACGTCGACTGTGCGACCGTCAACCTCGCGCTACTTGCCGCCATTCGCTCGCGCTATCCGGAGTGGCGTTTGCTCGTGGACGGAGACGGCGGCGATGAAAACCTCAAGGACTATCCGATCGAGGAGAACAGCGAGCTGACGATTCGCAGCGTCGTCAACAATCGGATGCTGTATCAGGAAGGGTGGGGCGTCGAATCGATCAAGCACTCGCTGACCTACTCGGGCGGCTATAGTCGCGGATGCGTGCGTAGCTACGCCTGCGCCCGCGAGTATGGATTCACGGCGTTCAGTCCGTACACGCGGCCGTCGGTGATCGCGGTCGCGGAAGCGATTCCATTCGCCGCAATGACGGAGGGGTCGACCGAGCGACTGTACGCTCTAAAAGGCGAAATCGTCGCCCGTGGAATTCGCACCGTGCTCGGCGTGACAATGCCCGTCTTTCCCAAGCGGCGATTTCAACACGGGTCGGTCTCGGCGAGCGCGGTCGCTCGGCTCTTTCCGCAGAACGAGGCTCGCTACCGCCGCCATTTCGAGAAGCTGCACGCGGCTGTCGCGTAGCGACGGATAGCGGGTCGGAGATGTCCTCTCTGCCGTCCAAGCGCTCTGCGTCGCCGATGGCCGCCGCGCTCCGGATTCGTAGTCTTCGCGGGCCCAAGCCGCGTGTCGATCCGTGGAAGGCTCACGGATCGGCGGTCGATGACGAGCGCCGGCCGGATGGAACTATCGAGCGCGCTCTGACGGTGTTTCTGTCCGGTGCCGAGTGTCCCTTCACGTGCTCTTTTTGCGATCTGTGGCAGTACACGACCGACGATCCGACACCAGCCGGGGCCGTACCACAGCAGATTGCCGACACACTGTCGTCGATGAGACGCGCCGGTGAGGATCGGATCAAGCTGTACAACGCCAGCAACTTTTTTGACCGTCGCGCCGTTCCAACGGAAGACCTGCCACGGATCGCCGAGCTTTGCGCCTCGTTTGCGGGCGTCACTGTCGAGTCCCACGCGAGCACGATAGGTCCGATGACACTCGATTTCGCGCGTCGTCTTCCAGTGAGCTCACGTCTCGAGGTGGCGATCGGTCTCGAGACAGTTCATCCAGATGCGATCGCGCGGTTGAACAAGCGACTCGATCTCGCCCAATTCGATACCGCGGCACGGTTCCTGGCGAAGCAGTCCATCGATCTGCGCGTCTTCGTGCTGCTCGGAGCGCCCCACGTGCCGCTCGCAGAATCGGTCGCTTGGACGGTCCGCTCCGTCGAATTCGCGGCGCAGCGTGGCGCCGCTGTGGTGTCGATCATTCCCGTGCGTGGCGGCAACGGCGAGATGGAGCGTCTGGAACTACTCGGTCAATTCACGCCGCCGACGCTCGGGCAGCTCGAGTCGGCACTCGAACGCTGTCTGGGATTGGCGAACACGGTCGTCACGGCGGACTTATGGGATGTTGACAGATTACCCGCTTGCACGGGGTGCAGGCAGGCGCGGATCGACCGACTGCGCCGTCTGAATGTGACCGGGCGTGGCGAGCCTTCGGTGACCTGCGCCCTGTGCCATGGCTGAACATTTCGATGTCGCCGTCATCGGCAGCGGATTCGCTGGGTCGCTCATGGCCCGCGTGCTCGCGGTGCTCGGCCATGACGTCGTGCTGCTGGAGCGGGGGACGCATCCCAGGTTTGCCATCGGCGAGTCGTCGACCCCGCTCGCCAATCTTTCACTGGAGCGGCTCGCGCGACGATACAATCTCCCGGACTGCTACCGTCTCGCGGCGCACGGGCGCTGGCTCGAGCACTTTCCGGATGTGCGCCGCGGATTGAAAAGGGGATTCACCTTCTATCGGCATCATCCAGGCGCCACCTTCGAGCGGAATGACCTCGCGAGCGAGCGGCTGCTCGTGGCGGCCAGTCCGAATGACGCGATCGCCGATACGCACTGGTTCCGCGCCGACGTCGATCATCACTTCGTGAGAGAGGCGTTGGCCTCGGGGGTGGATTATCGCGATGGCGTTGAGCTTCGCGACTCAGTTATCGACGATCGTGGGGCGCATCTCGTTGGAGAGCGCGCCGGAGCGCGTCTGGACATTCAGGCGGGCTTTGTGATCGATGCGTCCGGACCAGGCGGCTTTCTCGCGCACCAGCTCTCGATTCCGTCCGGCATGAGCGAGACGGTGACACGCTCAGCGATCGTCTTTAGCCATTTCACCGGCGCCCGTCTGATGTCCGACGTCTTTCCCGGCTTTTCAGAGGGTCCGTATGTCGACGATTTGGCAGCGGTCCATCACCTGATCGATGAAGGGTGGCTGTATAGCCTACGGTTCGACGACGGGGTGACGAGTGCGGGATTTGCGCTGTCACCGCGCGGCGGGACATCGCTGGGGCTTGGAGGGTCGGTCGATCCCCAAACGCTCTGGAGCAGATTACTCGATCGGTATCCGACCATTGCAGCAGTATTTGCCGACGCGAAACCGACGATGCCGCTCGCCTATCGTGCCGGTATCCAGCATCGGCTCACGCGCGCGGCCGGGAGTCGGTGGGCCATGCTGCCCCACGCCTACGCGTTCGTGGATCCGCTGTTCTCGACCGGCATCGCGTGGAGCCTGCGCGCTGTTGAGCGGCTTGCTCAGAGCTTCGAATCGAGCACGGAGGCGTCGGGGTTTCCCAGCGTCGACGCCCTGACTCGCTACCAGACTCTGCTGGGTGCGGAGGCTGACCAGATCGATCGCCTTGTCGCCGGCGCCTACGAAGCGATGGCGCATTTCGATCTATTCGCGGCGCAGGCGATGATCTACTTCGCCGCCGTGTCCTTCGCGGAGGCGCGCCAGCGGCTCGCCGCCAGCGAATCGGACTCCGTCATGTGGGACGGCTTTCTCGGCGTCGGTGACCGGGTGCTCGAGCCGCTGCCGCGCATCGCCTTGCACCAGTTGCGGCACGTTACACGAGGACAGGGCAACCCTGGCATCGCCGAGCAACGTGATGCCTTCGCGAGCTGGGTGCAGACCTCGATCGCTCCCCGCAACATCGCCGGCCTCGCCGATCCCTCGCGGCGTCACCTCTACCCGGTCGATCTCGAGCTGCTGGTTGACCAGCACGCACTGCTCGGCCTCACCCGCGATCAGCTCGTCGCGGGACTCCCGGCGCTTCGCGGGATGTCGCGTGAACCCGCGTTTGGCTGAATAGCCCGCCGGAGGTCGATCACCTTTGCGAGTGGTCCAACGATCGCCAACGCGAGAAATGCCGGCCCGACGTTGAAGGCCAAGGGCAGCGGCCAGCCCTCGTCCGAGCCGAACCGAATCGCCGTCTCGACCAGTGCGATGATCGTCGCCACCGCCATTTGCCACCGGCGCTCACGTACGATCGTTCGCGGATCGGTGATCATGAAGAAGACGAACAGCTGATACATCGGCCCGGTGATCGGGCCGATTTCCGGTAACACCGGCTGGTGAAGCAGCAGGGCGCGCAGGCTGTTCAGGACGAGAAAGCTGGCGACATACGTGAGCGTAATGTGGACGACGCGCACCCGTGCGGCGATGGCGAGGCCAAATGCCCAGATGACCAGGTTGGTCGCGAAGTCGTTGCCCCATTGGTGGCTGAGGACAGAGATGCGATTTGGCGCGACCAGAAGCAGCGCGGTGATCGCGAAATTGGTCGGATTCCAGAGGTGGCTGTTGCGAAACTGCAGGACGTACTTCGACGCAATCGCGAGGAAGCCCCCGAGGACGAAAGCCCAGAGCACGCCGCCCTGCGGCTTGAGGAGCAGCGTCAGGCTGAGTCCACTGATGTACGCGCTCTGCAGGTTGACAACCTTGCCACGCGTGAACCACGACAGCAGTGCCTCAGTCGCGACGCAGGTCAGGAGCGCTACAGCGAGACGATCGTACCCGCCAACCATGTGATAGCGGAGCTGGGCCACGATCAAGACCAGCGTGATGAGAAAGGCGATCAGGTAGCGTGGATCGACGTTTCTGAGGGTCCACCAGCGCCGGCCCGCAGTCGGGTCTGACACGACGGCGTCGCTCATTCCCGTCACGGCTTCGGCTCAGTAATCGTATGAAACTGGTCGACCGAGGGATTAGTCAGGATCTGCCGCGTTCCCGACGGCCAGTAGATGGTGACGCGATCCACCCACTCATTCCGCCCGAGCCCGAAATGCAAGCGACGATCGTTCTGACTCGCGAAGCCCATTCCCCCATCCACGACGCGGCGCTGCTTCGTTTCCCCCGATTCAAGGACGACCTCGGCGCCGATCGCGCTGCGATTGCTACGCGTGCCTACAAGCGCAAGGGAGATCCAGTGATTGGCGCTGTCGGGTCGATTCCGGTAGAGCACAGCCGGCTGATTCTGGTTCGCCACGATTACGTCCAGGGCGCCCCGATTCGAGAGGTCGGCCAGCGCGACAGCCCGCCCGTCGAACGTATCCGTCACGCCGACGGTCGAGGCGACGTCCACCCAGCCCGCGAGTCCACGGTTGAGGTAGACGCGCGACCGTTCATAGCCGGAGAGGCTGGCATCGCCGATGGCAGGCCAGGTCGACGCGTCCTCGAAGAGACGAGCGTTCGCCCCGGCGATCTTGGACATCGCGTACCAGTAGTTCTTTTTCGGGTTGGCGGAAATGAAGCCGTTGGCCACGAACAGTTCGTTGATGCCGTCGTTGTTCAAGTCGCCGAACTGGGCGCCCCAGGCCCAGCCGGCGTCGGCGACCGTCGCATCGGCGACGTTGTGAAAGCGCGCTGCGCCGGGACGGCGATCGGTGAGCTCGTTCACCCGGAGATTGTTGTTCTGGAAGAGGTAGCCACGCTCCGAAATGTTCGTCACAAAGACATCGAGATGGCCGCGGTTGTAGACGTCACCAAGGGCCACGGACATTCCGCTCTTCGACTCGCTCTCGAGACCGGCGGTGCTGCGGACAAAGCGCTTGCCGTGATCATTGAGATAGAGCTCTTCCGGGCCGTAATCATTGGCAAGATAGATGTCGGGCCAGCCGTCCTCGTTCAGATCGGCGGACGCAGCGGCCAGTGTCCACCGGCTGCCTCCCAGTCCCAACTTGTCGGTGACGTCCTCGAATTTCCCGTTTCCGAGATTGTGGAACATGAAGTTCCTGCCGCCGTTGGTCGCGAACTCGAAGCTGTTGTGCATGATCCTCGTGGTCGTGAGATGCCACAGATCGATGTCGCTACGGAAATAGGAGGTGACGAAGAGATCGAGCAGGCCGTCGCGATCGTAGTCGATCCAGATCGCGCTGTTGCAGTTCACCCACCGATGGAGCCCGGCGGCCTCGGTGACGTCCTGAAAGTGGTGGCCATCGATGTTCTTGAAGAGCGCGAGATAGCCATATCGATAGACGAGGAGGTCCTCGCGGCCGTCGTTGTCGAAGTCACCCCAGACGCTGCCCATCGACACGCCCTCGCCAGGCCCATTGAGATCGGCCAGTCCCGCGTTCGCGGCGACGTCCTCGAACGTACCGTCGCCGCGATTGTGGTAGAGCGCGTTCGGGGCGCCGAACCGGCTATTCGTGAAATACAGATCGGGCCAGCCGTCGCCATCGAAGTCGCCGACGGATACCGACGCGCCCAAGGCGGCGACGTGGGGTTCGATATTCGCGATCTTCTTGTCGAAGGTCGGCCGCCGATGAACAAAATGGATGCCGGCAGCGGCCGTTTCATCATGCAGCGTGAACCCAGGTCGGGCGGCGTCGGCAGACGGGCGCGCGGGTCCGTGATCGAGGTGAGCTGCCGCGGCAAGCGCGGCAAAGAACGGTACGGCGATGATCGCACGCCGCACCATTGGGCGGGAGGGAGGAGCCACAAAAGAGAGTATAGCGCGTGGACCTGGGGTGGGGTTTGGGGCGATGGCTATCGCCGCCGAGTCGCCGTCCTGGTGTTGTACGCTCGCAAATAGCTCTGGTGCGTCGAGTCAGCCGGATAGGACTCCCCAGCCGCGTATGGATACTCGCGAATCGCGTGGAAGGGCAGCGGTCCAACGGTCGTACCAAATGCCGTATTCAAGTCGGAGTCCTTGATCCAGCCGTCGGTGTAAAGCAAAAAGTCGCGCGTCCAGCCGGCCGGTAGGGGCGCCGCGGATGCCGCGTCGAACTGCAGCGTCGTCTCGTCCCCAGGTGCCATGATGACATACATGTCGTCGGATTGCTTCAGCAGCGGCAGCACGTCGCCGAAGCGGGTGAACGACCCTTCGATCGGCCGCCATGGGGATTCCGTCCTCACGCTGTCGTAATCGAACCACCACGGGCCGTACCGGCCGCCTTTGCGATAGGTGCGTGAATAACCGCGGAAATGCAGATCGGCGGACACGGCGTCGAGCGGAGTGACCCGTACCGGGGAGCTTTGAGCGTCGCGTGCGACGAAGGCCTGGTCCCAGTAAATCTGCAGGTTTGTGCGGATCCGAATGTGATGGTCGCTAGTCGGGAACTTCCCTGACAGGTCGATGACGATCGTCTTGTCCTTTCCCGATGGAAACCCAATGTTGGCGATGGCGGGCGTCCATCTCCGCTGCGCGTCACGCACCTCGAGCGACGGCATCGTGGGTTTCAGCGTCGATTGCTGCGAGAGCGCGACGTTGATGCTTGCGTCGGTGGGATAAATCCAGCCGCGGAGAAACAAGAAGGTGCTGTCGCGTCCAGCGTCCGGACCGAGATCCATGATCAGATCGTGGGGCTCGACGATTCCCTGATATCGAAGCGGTGTGAGGTTGGAGACGTACACGCTGTCCTGCTGGCGAAGCGCGGGGAGTACGTCGTTGCCGTGATCGTCGATTGCGGAGAGCGGCGCCTGCCGGTGGACTACGTTGAACATCCGCAACTGGACGGGGCCCGGCGGCACGAAGCGCTCGTCGACGAACACGTCCACCGAGTCCGGATGATCGACGGCGAGCAGCTTGACGTGGTCGGCGTAGGCGGTCTCCCACAGCTCCTCCGTGAGTTGCAAGACGTACCTTCCGTCGCGCGGTTGCAGCGCGTTGGCAGAGATTCGCAAGTACTCCTGCGATGCCCCGGCGGGAGCGTACGCGGTATTGCTGCCGAGTATGCCGAGCGGCATGCCGAGGGCGCTCCGCCACATGACGTCGGTCACGAATCGGAATCGGTGCCCGTCCCAGGTATAGAGAAAGGCGCACGAGCCCTTGAGCACCTCGTTCTCGATCACGTCCTGGTCGCTGCCGGGAAAGAAGACCGTTTGCGGCACGCCGTTGGGCCACTCGATACGCACGACGTCGGCCTTCAGATGCGGCCCAAGGCCGAATTGCGTGATGCGAGAGGTTACGACCCGCGTTTGGTAGAGTTCCCCCGCCCGCACCTCGACTCTCGCGCCGATTCCGAAATCGTTGTTCTTGCCGCTCCCCGTGCGGAGCCCGAACAGCTGAACCTGCAGGGAGAGGTTGGCGTTGCCACCGTCATTGCGCAGCAGTCGAACCCCAGCGGGGCTGGCGACGAACAGGTCCTGATCTCCGTCTCCGTCCACATCGTCGGCGGCAACCGAGGTTCCTCGATCGATGGCGGGAAGAACGCCGGACCGATCGACGAACTTGCCGGTGCCGTCGTTATGGAGCAAAAAAGCACCGCGTCCGCCGGCCACGACGGGAGTGCCGACGACAATCAGATCCAACCAGCCGTCGTTGTCGTAGTCCACGAACTTGGCGTCAAGCGCGGAGATAGCGCCAAGTTCCTTGAACGCATTACTGGACCGCGTGTCGCGGCGGAACTTCCCGGTGCCGTCGTTCAGCCAGAGGCTCGGGGCAGTTCCAGCCGAACCAGCGACGAGGATATCGAAGAAGCCGTCATTGTTATAATCGGCGACCGCGACGGTCGAGCCGCCGTCGACGCTGATGCCGCTCATCGAAGTCACGTCGGTGAATTGGCGATTGCCGACATTCCGATACAACGAGGCGTTGCCATGCTCACGCGTCACGATGAGGTCGATCCGACCGTCGCCATCGAAGTCGGCGAACGCAGCCGACCACGTGTTGGCGCTGCCAGCCGCTCCGAGTCCGAGAACCTGTGTGACGTCGGTGAAAGTGCCGTCGAGATTGTTTCGGTACACGATCAGCGAGGGTCCGCCGATCAGCACGAGGTCGAGATCGCCGTCGTGATCGATATCGACGAACAGCGCCTTGCGAGCGCCGCCGAGGTTCGTGATACCGGATTTCGCCGTCACATCCTGAAATCGCCCCGTGCCAGTATTGCGCAGGAGATAGGGTCGCTGGTCCGCGCCGATAACGAACAGGTCAAGCCGTCCGTCGTTGTCGAAGTCCACGAACGTTGCGTCAATGGCGCCAGCCGGAATCGAGATGCCCGACCGGTCCGTGACGTCGAGGAGCTGCCCCCCTTGAACGTGATAGAGATGAGTGTTGCGGCCATTCTGCTCCGCCGACGGGAATGAGACAAAGAGATCATCGACGCCGTCACCATCGAAGTCACCGAGAGCCATGGCGCCAGACGTTCCTGGTGCCGCCGACGATTGCGCGTTGGGAAGCCCCGCGTCCGTTGTCGCGTCCACGAATCGCACGACATCCGCTCCACGCGTCCCCCGTCCAGCGGTGCGCAACGTGACCAGGGACTTGGGAGTGAAGTTGAGCACGGGCCGGCCCGGAATAGGCCCTTCGAGCCATCTCACGTCGTCGAGGGATGTCTGATAGGCCGACGTCAATTCCATTGCGTGGAGAAACCGATCCAGCGGGGCCCGTACCATGGTCAGCTGACCTGCACGTAGAAGGGCGATGGTCTCAGTCAGCGGCGAGCGAGCGTCTGCCGGAAGCTCCGGCCCGATTCGCCGAACCTCCTCGAGCTGGCGCACGGCGCTGTCGGCTTTGCCCTGTCTCGCGAGCGCGCCAATCAGCTTGAGTCGCACCGCGAGGTTCGCCGGCGCGACCTCGATGACCTGGCGCAATTCGGCTTCGTAGCGAGTGCTGACGGAGGAATCGCCCGCTCCGGTTGGGGCGTCGAGCTCGGCGAGCGCATACAGGACGTGCGCGTTGCGCGGCGCGCTGCGGCGGAATTGTTCGAGCGTCGCCCGCGCCTCGGACACGCGTCCCGCAGTGGCGTACAACTTTGCCGCCATGAGGCCGATGTCCGCGTTCGCGGGATCGAGCTCGCGTGCGCGGCGCAATTGGTCTTCGGCGTCGGCGTAGCGAGCGCCTCGCAGATAGGTGAGGCCCAGATTGGCGTATCCGAGCGCCTCTTTGGGTGCGAGTGCGATGACCTTCTTGAACTGCGTCTCTGCCTCGGGCAGTCGCCCCGTTTCGAGGTAGCTGAGCCCGAGGGATTGAGCTTGGAACAGATCTTCCGGTCGCACTTCCTTCTGTCGACATCCGCTCGACGCGGCCGCGGCCATTGCCCCCAGCAGGACCAGCTGAATACGGCATCTCATTCGTCAGTATCCTGCGGGATGAGAATAGGAGTTTGGCGTTTTAGCTGACAAATGATGGTTGGATTGACTCTGATGTTTGTCGCTCATAATGTACCGCCACAATCGATGCCCAGCACAAAAGGAACGCTAGCAATTCTCACCGGCGGCGGTGACGTCCCGGGACTGAATCCCGCCATCCGGGCGATCACCATCCGCGCACTTCGCGAGGGATACCGCGTCATCGGCATTCGCCGAGGCTGGGCGGGACTCGTCGAGTACTCGCGGGAAAAGGGGGCCGACAACAGCGGCAACGTGCACGAGCTCTCCGAAGCGGACGTGAATCGCGCGGGGCGCACGGGCGGCACCTTTCTACACACGTCGCGTACTCGGCCGAGCCATCTACCCCTCGAGCGAGTTCCGCCGCACCTCAGCTCATACACCGCCAAGGTCAACGACGTGACCAAGGATGTGCTCAAGAATCTCGAGCACATCGGCGTCGATGTGTTGATTCCGATAGGCGGCGACGACACGCTCAGCTACGGCAAGCGGCTCCATGACGAAGGGATGAAGGTCGTCGCGATACCGAAGACGATGGACAACGACGTCTACGGCACCGACTACTGCATCGGATTCAGCACCTGTGTGACCCGCACGATCGAGCTAACGCACCGACTGCGCACGTCGGCCGGGTCTCACGAGCGGTTCCTCGTCATCGAGGTGTTCGGGAGGTACGCCGGATTTACGGCGTTGTTGCCGACAATGGCCGGCGCGGCTGACCGCTGCGTGATCCCCGAGCATGCCGCCGACCTCGAGCGGCTCACCGAACTCATGTCGTACGATCGCAATCGGAATCCGAGTCGCTATTCCGTGTGCCTCGTGTCCGAGGGGGCTACCCTGGCAGCCCAGGACGGGATGAGCTTCGAGAGCGAAGAGGCGGACATGTTCGGTCATCGAAAGCTTGGCGGAATCGGCGACAAAGTGGCTGCCGCGCTCAAGGAGTACTCGCCGAAGTACAACAATGGCCGGCGCATCGATGTGGTCAATCAGCGACTGGGATACCTCGTGCGCTCGGGCGACCCGGATGCCCTCGATTCGATCGTCCCGATGGTGTTCGGCAATCTGGCGCTCGACCTGATCCTCAAAAAGGAGTACGGTCGCCTCGTCAGCGTCCACAAAGGATTTTACGACAGCGTGCCGATCAGCAACGTGACGTCCGAAAAGAAGGTCGTCGACGTGAAGAAGCACTACAACACCGACCGACTGCGTCCGATCTACGAGTTCGACGGTGCGCCGCTGTTCATCATGACGAGCGACTGAGAGAACTGTTCGAATTCCTGCTGCCTCACGGGCGCCAGGTCTTCGAACGCCGCCACGAATTGGTCGGTTCGGGTCGAGCCAAATCGCCTCGCCCCCACCTTCAGAAACGCGAGCACGTCATCCAGGCTGCGTACGCCTCCCGCGGCCTTGACGAGGCAGCGCCCCGCCACCGCCTGATACATGAGACGCACATCGTCGAGGGTCGCCCCGCCGTCCGCATAAGCCGTCGACGTTTTGACGAAGCCGGCCCCGGTCTCGGCGATCCACTCACAGGCACGCCGCTTCTCCACCTCCGTGAGCAAACAGTTCTCCGTGATCACCTTCACCAAGCTGTCGTGCTCGGCGGCCGCTCCGACAACCCCTTCGATGTCCCGCATGAACATCGCCTTTTCCTCGTTCTTCAGTGCAGGGATGTTCATCACCATGTCAATCTCCCGGGCGCCGAGGTCGATTACCTCATGTGCCTGGTATTCCTTCATGGCTGGTGTTTCGTTGCCGTGGGGGAACCCAACGACAGACCCCACCAGCACTCCCGTGCCCCGCAAAGTGTCGGTTGCGACGCGAATGTAGTGCGGCTGTACCGTGAGCGTCGCGGTATCGAGGCGCCCGGCGATCTCGGCGGCGCGCAGCACCATCTCACGTGTGGCATCCGGGCGCACCACGGAGTGATCGAACAGCTTGGCGAAGCGGCGGATCACGCTGTCTGCTGTCATGCTCGCGCGACGCCTCTACCTGAAGCTCGGTGGCGCCGGCGCGAGGACGACAATGCCGCCGGTGACCGTAAAATGCGCGTCGAGGGTCGCCGCCGAGCTTCCCCCCGCCCAGATCGTGAACCCGCCTGGCTCGACGATCCACCGCATCTTGCGGTCATAGAACGCGAAATCGTCCGGATGAAGTTGAAAGGTAAGGGTTTGCTTCTCGCCTGGTTGCAATGTCACCCGCCGAAAGCCCCGCAACTCGCGTACGGGTCGCGTCACCGACGCGGCGTCATCTCGCAGATACAGCTGGGCTACCTCTGTGCCGGCACGCGTCCCGGTATTGGTCAGGTCCACAGTCACGGTGAGCGATTGCGTTCCCGGCAGTGTCACGCGTGACACATGAAGATTCGTGTATCCGAACGTCGTGTACGAAAGGCCGTGCCCGAACGGAAATAGAGGAGTAAACGGCGCGTCGATGTACCTCGAGTTCCACTTCTGACCCTCATTCGACGGGCGCCCGGTGCTCTTGTGGTTGTAGTAGATCGGCACCTGGCCGGTGACCCTCGGGAACGTCGCCGGCAGTTTCCCGCTTGGGGAATAGTCGCCAAGCACAATGTCGGCGACAGCGTTTCCGTGCTCCACGCCCAAGTGCCAACTTTCGACGAGCGCGGAGGTGCTGTCGGCGAGCCATTGCACGGCGAGCGGACGCCCAGCCATCAACACAGCGATGACCGGCTTGTTTGGGTTCGACGCTCGCGCCGCCCGGACCACCGCTTGGGCGAGTTGGAGCTGGGCGCCAGGGAGCTCGACGGACGTGCGACTCGTCGCTTCGCCGCTCATCTGATCGGTCTCTCCAAGGACGAGCACGACCGCATCCGCGGTGCGCGCGAGCTGCTCGGCTTCGGCGATTCCCGGGGTGTTTACCGGTCCATAAATGCGAGCCGTGTCGAGCGGAACACCTGGCGCGTACCCGATGGTGGCGCTGGGCAGTGCCCGGCGCAGTCCATCGAGCACGCTCACCGCGTCCTGGCTTCGGCCGATACCATGCCATGCGCCGAGGACGGAGGCCGAGTCAGCGGCAAGCGCGCCGATCACGGCGACGGCTTTCAGATCGCGTCGCAGGGGCAGGGCAGGCTTGCCTGCGACGGTATTGTTGGTAAGCAGGACGATCGCTTCGCGCGCGATCTCCCTGGCCGCCGCGCGATTCGCCGGCGTCAGGATCTCCGCGCGCTCCCGATCCACGCTCACATTGCGATAGGGATCGTCAAACAAGCCCAGAGCCGCCTTCGTCCGCAGAATGCGATGCACGGCGGTATCAATGATCGATTGGGGAAAGCGGCCGGCCGCGACCTCGGCCGCCAGCTTGTTCTGGTATAGCGTGCTCACCATTTCCATGTCGACGCCGGCGGCGAGGGCGCGCGTCGCGGCCGTGGCGCTGTCGCCAAGGCCGTGCTGCATGAGCTCCATCACGCCCGTGTAATCACTGACCACGATGCCCCGGAACCCCCACTGCTTGCGAAGCACATCGGTAAGCAGCCAGTCGTTGGCGTGAGATGGAGTGCCGTTGACCTCGTTGAACGATGCCATCAACGAACCGACACCCGCGCGAAC
>WNFI01205170.1_pt2 | contig 49073 bp, 53 predicted proteins | sample 5400471 | NCBI WGS metagenome assembly WNFI01 (sample SAMN13153348, study PRJNA577476) | soil metagenome | isolation source: 100 cm saprolite on Douglas fir-dominated hillslope | place: USA:California | collected 2013-09-17
CCCGCCATTGGCGATCGCGGCGTAGGCGGTGGCCATCTGCATCGGCGTCACGAGCTCACCCTGTCCGATCGGCAGGTTGCCCATCGACGATCCGGAGTAGTGGTTCAGCGCCAGCGCGAGCCCCGGTTCCTCGCCAGGCAGTTCGACGCCGGTCGGCGCTCCGAAGCCGAAGCGGTGCACCCACGAGTTGAAGCGGGTCGCCCCCTCGAGTTTGCCGATCTCGATCGCGCCGACGTTGCTCGAGCGCGCCAGGATCTGGGAGGTCGTGAGCGTTTCTTCGCCGTGTTCGGTGTCGTCGTGGATCGTGCGGTCGGCAACGTGGATCAGGTCGGGCACGTTGAAGCCGCTCTCGGGCGTGATCAGGCCCGCCTGCAAAGCGCCGGAGATCGTCACCGCCTTGAACGTGGAGCCCGGTTCATACGGGAAGTTGACCGCGCGGTTGCGAAGTGCCTCGGGCGTCGCTGCCGCCGGGTCGTTGGCGTTCGCCTGCGGCCAGTTGGCGAGCGCCAGGATCGCACCGCTGCGCGGGTCCATCACGATCGCCGTCGCGTCTTTCGGGTTGAACGCCTGAGCGGCGGCGCTGAGCACGTCTTCGGTCCGTTGCTGGATGTTCGCGTCGATCGTCAGCGCTATCGGCTCGCCGGGCACTTCCTGGTGCGGTTCGGTGGGGGTACACCCGCTTCATCACCGGCGTGCCGCTGATCCCTTCGATCTTCAGCTTCAGCACATCTTCCGCCTGCGGCGCCGGTACGCCGCGGGCGAGGTACACGAAGCCGGTGCGCTGCGAGAGCTTGCGCAGCAGCTCCGCCTGCGGCTTGCCGAGCAGGGGCGCCAGACGTGCGGCGACCGTCAGCGGATCATGCAGCAGGTAGGGATCGGCGGCCAGGTCCTTGGCGGGCTCGGAGACCGCGAGATCGACGCCGTTGCGGTCGGTGATCGCCCCGCGCTGGGCCATCACGGTTTCATCGCTCGTCTGCTGGGCGGAGGCTGCCCGCTGCAGCGTTCCGGCGCGGAAGACACCAAGGTAGGCCGTGCGCACCGCCGCGAAGCACAGCAGCAGGAACAGGCCGGCGAAGATCGCTCCGATCCGGCTCTGGACGGCAGCCACGCCTTGTTAGCCTCCCGGCCCCGCGGTGCCGCCGCCCGCTTCGGTCGACGATTCCCCGGTCGCAGCCGCTCCGGCCGGTTCCCCTTCGCTGGATTCACCACCCGTGTGAGAGGCCGTGGAGGGAGATTCCGCGGCCCCGCTCCCGGCGGCTTCACTCGAGGACGTTTCGCTGGAGGACCCTGCGCTTTCGGAGGAGCTCGCCGGCCCGCTCGCCGGGGAGGCCGTTTCGGTTTCGGACTGGGCCGGCGCGGAGCCGGCTTCCGCCACGGGTTCGGCCGGTTTGGGCGCTTCCTTCAGTGCGGCGGCGGCGCGCGGTACGTCGCTGCTCGCGTGCGATTCGTGGAACTTCAGGCCTCCGACGGCCGTCAGGCGCATGCCGATCTGCCCGGCCTGCGACTCGACGCGCCCGCCGCCGGCGAGTTCGGAGTTTTCGATGCTCAGCGCGGCGTTCTCCCGCTGCAGAGCGCTCTCCTTCTCGAGCGTCCGGCCGATGCCCGAGTTGAGCTTCAACAGGCCGAGCTGAAGGGTGACGATGCCGATCAGCGCGAAGGCGACGATCCCGATCCACAGCCGTCCCCGGATCAGGCGGTCGAGCATGCGGTGGCTCGAGAGCCGCTCGAGCATTCCCAGGGCGCCGAGCAGAAGCCCGCCACCCTCGGTCGCGACCCGGCGGGCAGGGGCGCCCGGAGCCGGAGCGCGGAGCGGGCCCGAGACGCGGCGCCGCCGTGGCGGGGCGACCGGCCGGCGGCGGGGCGCGAACGGTGCGGCCGGTACCGCCCCCGCGGCGGATGAGGCGGCTGGAGGGGTCACGGGTTGGCCTGCCGGAGCTTGCGGGCCGCGCGCAGCCGGCCGGAGGCGGCGCGGGGATTGCCGGCTGTCTCGGCCGCCGAGGGAACAATCGAGCGACGCGTGAGCAGCGTCGCTTCCGGCTCGCGCCCGCAGACGCAGACGGGCAGCTCCGGGGGGCACACACAGCCCTGGGCCCGCTCGACCAGGAAGCGCTTCACCCGACGGTCCTCGAGCGAGTGGAAGGAGATCCCGGCGAGCACTCCGCCCACCCGCAGCAGCTCCCAGGCGATCGGGAGGGCGCGGTCGAGTTGGCCGAGCTCGTCGTTGACGGCGATCCGCAGCGCCTGGAAGGAGCGCTTGGCTGGATGGCCGCCGCCGAACCGCGCCGGCGCGGGGAGCGCCGAGTTGATCGTCTCGACGAGCTGCTGCGTGGTGTCGATCGGCGCCTGGCTCCGACGCCTCACGATCGCGCGGGCGATCGCACCGGCGTGGCGCTCCTCGCCGAGCTCCCGCAGCGCGACGGCGAGCCGCCGCTCATCCCACTCCGCCACGATCTCGCGGGCGCTCAGCTCCTGCTCTGGATCCATCCGCATGTCCAGCGGAGCGTCGTAGGAGTAGGAGAAGCCGCGGTCGCGCGTATCGACCTGCATCGAGGACATGCCGAGGTCGAAGTAGGCGATGTCGGCACGCAGCCCCTCGGCGGCGAGCTCGGCGAGCGCCTCGGCATAGCCGGAGCGGATGAAGCGCACCGAACAGGCGGTCTCGGCTGCCAGCTCGGCGAAGCGCTGTTCGGCCAGCGGGTCGCGGTCGATCGCGATCAGCGTGCCGGACGGCCCGAGCCGCTCCGCGACCAGCCGCGCGTGCCCGCCATCGCCGAAGGTGCAGTCGATCGCCGTCTGGCCGGGCTGCGGGTCGAGCAGCTCGAGCAGCTCCTCGGCGAGCACGGGCACGTGCGAGGAGCCCGGCCGCCCGGCCGCGGATGCCGCGACGAGAGGGCGACGGCTCCCTCGCGGGCGGTCTCCGCGACGGCGCTTGGTGAGCTCAGGAGGACGCTCGGGCGCAGTGCGCTCGGGCGCGGCGGATGCGAGGCGCAGCTCAAGCAGCATCGTCGACACGCGCGGTGACCTCCGCGACGCCGCTGAGCAGCGTCGATCGATGATCGGCCCAGGCTGTCCGGTCCCAGAGCTCCATGCGGTCCCCGGCCCCGACGACGACGACGTCCTTGGCGAGGGCCGCATGCTCGCCGAGGAAGCTCGGGACCATGATCCGGCCGGCCGCGTCGAGCTCGGTGTCGTGGGAGCTGCCGTAGAAGAAGCGCTCGAGCTCGGTCAGCCGCGAGGAAAGCGGCGGCAACTCGGCGAGCGCGCGGGCCGTGTAGCTGTCGTAGTCCTCCGGCCGCCAGACCCCGACGCAGGGCTTCAGGTCGACGGGCATCGCGAGCACCACACCATCAGCCAGCGTAGAGCGATAGCGGGCGGGAACCGTGAGGCGGTTCTTTGCGTCGAGCGTGTGGTCGAAGGTGCCACGGAAGGGGGCCACTGCGGAGACTCCAAGTTGTTTACCGAGCCGAGGTGGAGGAGTGGGAGGAGCCCCTCCACCCCGGCTCGCTGCCGCGAACATAACCCACTTCCTCCCACAATGCAACCCTATTTGCACATTCTCTCCCACTCCACCTCCCCGACGCCCTGATCGGCGCTCCGATCCCCCACGGGCCGGGGGATCTCGCATAGCCGGCGGCGCTCGCGGACGGCCCGTGAGCCTGCAGGAGGGCATGCAGAACCGCGATGTGGGCGGGGCCTTGCAGGTACGGCCTTGCGTCGGGCACCACCGCACACATACGATCGCGAGCCCCGCCCGAACCGAAGCTCGATGCCCGCACCGTCCCCCCACATCGCCACGATCGGCCGACCGGCCCGGCGAGCGCTCGTGGCGGCACTGTCGGGCGCGGTGCTCGTGCTCGGCGCGTGCGGCTCCTCCTCCCATTCCGACGGCACCGAAGCGGACCCCGCTACCGCTGTGCCGGCCGCCGCTCCCCTGTACCTGGGAGTGACGGTTCGCCCCGTGGGCGCCCAACGGACGGGCGCGGTCGCCGCCGGCAAGGAGCTGACCGGCCGGCCCGAACCCTTCACGAGCCTGCTCGGGCTGCTGCAGACGCCAGGCTCGGCGCGACTGCAGTACAAGCGCGACGTGGCCCCCTGGCTCGGACCCCACGCCGCCCTCTTCGTCGACTCCCTCGCCTCGGCTGAATCGCTCGTCGGGCCACTCACCAAAGCGCTCACCTCGGGCGGGCCCCTGTCCGTCTCGCTCGGCGGCGTCGACGGCGCGATCGTGATGGACACCAGCGACGCAAGCGCGGCGCGCTCGTTCCTGGCGGGTCAGGCGAAGCGGGCGGGCGCCCACGCGACGAGCTACCGCGGCGTCTCCTACGAAGTCGGCCGCGGCGGTGTCGCCTTCGGGCTCGTCGGGCGTTTCGCCGTGATTGGCAGCGAATCGGGACTCCGTGGCGTGATCGGCGCCACCCAGGGCGAAGCGGCGCTGTCGGCGGCAGGCGGCTACGCGAAGCTCGCCGCGGCCGCCCCAGGCGATGCGGTCGGGCACCTCTACGTGAATCCTCTCGGTTCGCCGGCCGGTGCCTCGAAGGCCGGCGCCGGCTCACTCGCGCTGCTCAGCGGTGGTCGTCAGGCGAATGTCTCCCTGATCGCCTCAGCCGGCTCGCTCAGCCTCCTCGTCGACTCGCTTGCGAAGGGGAGCGCCGAAGGTTCGGGGGGCGGGCTGCTCTCGCCCGATCCCGAAGCCGCCCAGGCGCTCGACGAGCTTCCAGGCGATTCGTGGCTCGCACTGGGCCTCGGCCACGTCGGCGCCAATCTTCCCGCAGACGTCGCAGGCCTGAACGCGCTCGGCGGACTGCTGGGTTCCGAAGCCGGCGGCAGCGCGCTGAGCCTCGGCGCGCTGATCGGCGGACTGTCCAAGCCCCTCTCGATCCTGGCCGCGCCGAACGCGGCGGCACGGCGCGACTACGCGAGCTGGATGGGCTCCGCGGGTGTCTTCGCGGCCGGCTCGAGCGTGCTGGAACTGAAGGCGGCCGTTGTGATCTCCTCCCACGACCCGGCTCGCTCCCGAGCGGCCGTCGCGAAGCTCGGCGCGGCGCTGCGCAGGGCGGGCGACGAAGTCACGCACGCCTCGATCGCCGGTACCGAAGCGGCGGTGTCCGCGCGGCTGCCGGGGGTGCCGCTGCAAGTCGAGATCGCCGCCGGGCCGGGGGCGTCCGGCGCGAAGTTCGTCCTCGGCCTGGGCGAAGCCTCGGTGCAGGCCGCCCTCGCGCCCTCGGAAACCCTGTCGAGTGCCCCCGCCCGCGCGGCCGCGGCGTCAGCTCTCGATGAAGGCGCCGCGCCGAGCGTGCTGGCCGACGTGCCGACGTTGCTCGCGCTGCTCGAAAGCGTAGGCCTCACCGAAGACCCCTCGCTGTCATCGATCCTGCCCTACCTCCGCGCGACGACCACACTCGCGGGCGGCGGCCACCCGCTCAGCGGCGAAGTCGAGCGCTTCAAGCTCGTCCTCGGGCTCAAGCAACCCGCCGGCTGACGCTCAGCCCGATGGGCCCGCAGGCGAGCCGATATCGATCGCCCTCGAGAAGACCGGTCGGCCGTTCTTGACGCGATCCACGCCGTAGGTGGATAGCGTCGTTTCGCCGTTTGCCAGAACGGAATAGCGGCCGATCACGGAGTCCCGGTCCTGGGTCGACATGTAGGTGCGGATCACGTCCGGGCGGTTGTTGCCGCCCGCACCGGCGCGTTTGATCGCGTCGAGCACGCCGTCCATTGCCTCGTAGCCGTACAGGACCCAGGGGCCCGCTTCGTGATGGAAGCCGCGCGTGTAGGCGGCGAGCACGCTCCGTGCGGAGGGCGGGTAGAGGCTCTCGCCGAGGACGGGCGTGGTCAGGTAGGTGACGTCAGCCGCGGTGCCGATCGCACCGGTGAACGCTTCGCTCGTCAGGGAGCTGCCCCCGAGCAACGTCAGATGGGGGTCGGCGGCGTGCAGGCGGCGCCACAAGGCGATGACTCCAGGACCCGCTCCGGCCGCGACGAACACGGCCTGCGCCCCGCTCGCCTCGATCTTTTCGACCTCGCCTGCGTAGCTGCTTTCGGATTCTGCAGTCAGCGTGATGCTGTCGTGGCCGGCGAGCTTGACCCCTTCCTTCGTCGCATCCTGGGCGACGAGGTTCGCGAGCGGCATCTCGAAGGGATCCTGGTTGTCGAGCACATAGACGCCGCCGAGGCCGAGCGAGCGCATCAGTCGCGCCTGCGCCTCGGCCTGTGCCTGGTCGCCGGGCTGAAGCCGGGCGAAGTTGCGCTTGCCGCTCGGGTAGAAGCGGCCCGGCTCGTCCTGCCCGGCGCCCTGGGCGGAGGTCAAGCCCACGTAGGGGCTCGCCGGACTCACCTGCAGGATGCCCGCCTCGTTCAGTATCGGCAGGGAGATCGCCGTGGCGGGCGAGCCGTAGTCACCGAGGTAGGCGATCGTGCTCGTGTCCTGCGCGGCCTGCTTGGCCGCCGAGGAGCTTTCGCCGGGGCTCGTCTGGCCGTTGACGGGGTTGACGTCGTCGAGCGAGGCGTACGAGACCTTGAAGGCGCCGATCTGGCCGCCCGCGTCAGACAGCGCGAGCTTCTCCCCTCCTTCGATCTGCCTTGCAATCCCGGCCGAGGGCCCCTGCAGGGGAAGGCTCGAGTAGATGGTCAGCTGGCTGCCGGTGGTTTCAGATGCCGAGATGACGCTCCCGCAGCCGGCGAGCGCGGGAAGCACGGCGGCGATCGCGGCGAGGCCGAGCCGGCGCGAGAGCACCTAGCTGCGACGGCCGGGCAGGTAGCCCGAGAGGATCTTCACTGACGCGCCCACGAGGATGATCGCGGTCGCGATCAGGAAGGCGTCGAAGCCCTTGGCCCCCAGGGCCCAGAGCACGATCCAGACAATGAGCCCCGCGGTGACGGTGACGACCAAACCCATGCGCGCGAAATCCTACCGAGCCGGCGCGAGGCCCGCCGCGAGTTCCTCCACCACCGCCCCCACGGCCTCCGCGGGCCGGTCCGACTCGGCGGCGGCACGAACCAGCCGCGTACCGACGATCACGCCGTCGGCGCCGGCCTCGGCGGCCTGCAGCGCCTGCTCGGGCGAGGAGATCCCGAAGCCCAGCGCCACCGGCACCTCGGTGTTGGCCTTGGCACGGGCCACGATCTCGGCGAAGTGCTCGCCCAGCACCCGCCGCTCGCCGGTGGTACCCACGACGGACACCGTGTATACGAACCCGCGCGCCTGGCCGCCGATCGCCGCGAGGCGCTCGTCCGGCGTCGTGGGAGCCACGAGCGGCACCAGCGCGAGGCCCCGCTGATCGCATGCCACGAGCACCTCCGGCGCCTCCCCGTAGGGCAGGTCGGGAACGATCAGACCGCTCGCGCCGCTGCGAGCGAGCCGGTCGAGGAACGCGTCTACGCCGGGCGCGAAGACCATGTTCGCGTAGCACATCAGCACGACCGGGACGCGATCGGAGAACGAGGCTGCGACCTCCAGCACGCCGCCGACCGTCGCCCCCGCCGCGAGCGCGCGGGTGCCGGCCTCGTGTATCACGGGCCCGTCCGCCAGCGGATCGGAGTAGGGCATGCCAAGCTCGATCAGGTCGGCCCCGGCCTGTACACAGGCGTCGCCGATCCGCGCCGACTCCTCCAGCGTCGGGAAACCGCCCATCAGGTACGGCATCAGCGCCGCGCGCTTGGCGGGCCGGGCCTGAGCGAAGGCGGCGGCGATGCGTGACGTCCCGCTCGACCGCGAGACACCCGCTTCGCTCCCGGCCGCGGACCGGCCGGCGTCCGCGATGCTCAATCCTCCCCCTTGGCGAGCACCTCGGCGAGATCCTTGTCGCCGCGTCCCGACAGGCAGATGAGGTCGATGCCTCCGTCGGGCTGGGCCAGCACCCAGGCGAGCGCATGGGCCGTCTCCAGGGCCGGGATGATCCCCTCCAGGCGCGACACCTCGCGGAACGCCGCGAGCGCGTCGCGGTCGCTCACGGCGACGTACCGCGCGCGGCCGATGTCGCGCAGGTAGGCGTGCTGGGGACCGGTGCCGGGGTAGTCCAGGCCGGCGGAGATCGAGTGGGCCTCGATGATCTGGCCCTCCTCGTCCTGCATCACCGCGGAGCGCGCGCCGTGCAGGATCCCCGGGCGCCCGCCGACGGTCAAAGGCGCGCCATGGCGCCCTGTGTCGATCCCCTCGCCGCCGGCCTCCACGCCGACCAGCTCGACTTCCTCGTCGCCCAGGAACGCGGTGAAGATACCGAGCGCGTTGGAGCCTCCGCCCACGCAAGCGATCACGCGCGAGGGGAGACGGCCCTCGCGGTCGAGGATCTCCGCGCGCGCCTCATCGCCGATCACCCGCTGCAGGTCACGGACGAGCGCCGGATAGGGAGCGGGCCCGACGACCGAGCCGATCACGTAATGGGTGTCCTCGACGTTCGTGACCCAATCGCGGATCGCCGCGGAGGTCGCCTCCTTGAGTGTCCGCGCACCGGCATCGACGGGCGTGACCGTCGCTCCGAGCAGTTCCATCCTCTCGACGTTGGGCCGCTGGCGGCGGGTGTCCTCGACGCCCATGTAGACGACGCATTCCAGGCCCAGCAACGCACACACGGTGGCGGTCGCGACGCCGTGCTGGCCGGCGCCCGTCTCGGCGATGATTCGCCCCTTGCCCATGCGCTTCGCCAGCAGCGCCTGGCCGACGGCGTTGTTGAGCTTGTGTGAGCCCGTGTGGTTGAGGTCCTCCCGCTTCAGGTACACGGTCCGCCCAACGCGCTCGGATAGGCGGCGAGCGCGGTACAGCGGCGTGGGCCGACCCGCGAAATCACGGAGCAGGACGTCCAGATCGGCCCTGAAGGCGGGATCCAGTCGGGCCTCGGCCCAGGCCTGCTCGAGCTCGGCGAGCGCCGGCATCAGCGTCTCCGGGACGTACTGGCCGCCGTACGGGCCGTAGCGGTGCTCGACCTGGATGCTCACGCGGGCTGACCGATCCCGCTCGGCTCGGCGCCGGCCTGAAGCTCGTCGGCGGCTCGCACGGCCGCGAACAGCGCCGCCATCCGCTCGTGGTCCTTGTGGCCCGGTGCCGACTCCGTGCCGCTGGCACTGTCGAGCGCGTAGGGGTGTGCCGCGGCGATCGCCGCGGCAGCGTTGTCCGCGTCGATGCCGCCGCTCAGGATCAGCGGCACCCGCGAATGACGCGACGAGAGCAGCTCCCAGTCGAAGGTCTCGCCGGTGCCGCCGCGCAGCCCGGGCTGCCGCCGCGAACGCGCATCGAGCAGATGGAAGTCGACGTGGTAGCGCTCGACGTCGCGGATGTCGCCCGGCCCCGCGACCTGCTTGGCGCGGATCACCCGCGCGCCGGTCCGCCTGGCCGCCTCCGCGCAGTACGCCGGTCCCTCGTCGCCGGAGAACTGCAGCAGCGAGAGGCCGACCTCCTCGGCCGTCGCCGCGACGTCGCCGAGCCCGGCGTTGACGAATACACCGCAGATCTCCGCGCGGCGGCGCAGCACCGCCGAGATTCGCGCGGCCTCGGCGTGCGAGCAGCTGCGGGGGCTGGCGTCGTGGAAGATCACGCCGAGCGCCCAGGCGCCGAGTCCTGTCGCTGCTTCCGCGTCGGCGAGTGTCGTGAGGCCGCAGATCTTGACGCGCGTGGCCATCGCGTCAACGGTATCGGACGCCGCGCGGCGGACCCGGGGCGCGGCGCAGGGCGCCGTGAGCGCTCAGCCTTCGGGCGTGTTCGGGTTGGGAATCGAGTTCGGACGCTGGCCGAGCGTCACGCTGACCGTCATCGGCTTGTATTTGCCTTTGCCGGTCGCTCGCTCGAGCTTTACCGTCACGGTCTGACCCGGTTTCTTCGTCTCGATCAGGCTCGCCAGCCCTTCGGAGCTGGTGATCGCTTTGCCGTCGACTCCGACGATGATGTCGCCGCCGACCGCCACCTGGCCGTTTTCGATGTTGGTGTTGACCGTGCCGCCCTTGATGCCGGCCTTTTCGGCGGCCGTGCCCTTCTGGACCGACTGCACGAGCGCGCCGCTGCTGACGGGCAGGTTGAGTGCCGACAGCGAGCCGTCGACCGTCAGCGAGGTCAGGCCGAGGTAGGCGCCGCGAACGGTGCCGCCCTTCTCGAGCTGGGCGATCTCGGACTTGGCGGTGTTGATCGGCACGGCGAAGCCGATACCCACGCTGCCCGTGCTCGAGCCGCCGGTCTCGATCTGGGAGTTGATGCCGATCACCTCGCCGGCGGTGTTCAGCAGCGGACCGCCCGAGTTGCCCGGGTTGATCGGCGCATCGGTCTGCAGCACGTTGTTGATCGTGAAGCCGTTGGGGGCGGTGATCTGCCGCTGCAGCGCCGAGACCACGCCCGTCGTCAGCGTCCGTTCGAGGTCGAAGGGGTTTCCGATCGCGTACACGGGGTCGCCGACCTGGGCACCGTTGGAGTTGCCGAGGGTGAGGGGGTGCAGCGTCACGCCGTCGGGGTGGATGCGGAGCACCGCGAGGTCGTTCGAGGGGTCCTTGCCCACGACCTGCGCTTCGAGCGTCTTTCCTTTTTCGAAGCTCACGGTGACCTTCACGGCGTTCTCCACGACGTGGTAGTTCGTGAGGATCGTGCCGTTGCTGTCGATCACGATGCCCGACCCTGTCGCGGTCCCCTGGCGCTGAGTTTCGCCGCCGAAGAGGAATGGCGATTCGGTCTTCTGCACGATCGTCGAGGTGACGAAGGCGACGCCCGGAGCGTCTTTGACGTAGACCTGATGCGGGGTCAGCGCGCCACCGGTCCGCTGCGAGGCGTTCGACGGAACGACCGCGGCGGGTGCTTCCTGCACGGTGGTGACGACGGTCTTGCTTTCGCCGAGACCGCCCGCGGCGGCGACCACGGCGACGACGATGCCCCCGCCGAGCAGGGCGGAGACGAAGGGGATTGCGAAGATTCGTTTCATCTCAGGGCAGGATGATCGGAGGGTGTGAAGGACATCTAAAGGTCTTGGCGGGAGTTTCCTAAAAGAAGCTCAGAAGGATCTCAGCTCGTGCAACGCCGCCACGGGGTCGGCCGCCCGCATCAGCGTCTCCCCCACCAGCACGGCGTCGACGCCCTGGCGCTCGAGTGCCGCGAGCTGTGCAGCCGAGGAGATGCCGGACTCCGAAACGACGATCGCCGCCGATGGCATCCCCGGAAGCAACGCTGCGGTGCGGGCGAGGTCGACCGAGAAGTCACGCAGGTCGCGGTTGTTGACGCCGATGATGCGCGCGCCGAGCGCGGAGGCGCGTTCGAGCTCGGCCGCGTCGTGCACCTCCACCAGCACGTCGAGGCCGAGCTCGGCCGCGCCGGCGTGCAGCTCCGAGAGCTCGGCGTCCTCGAGGGCGGCCACGATCAGGAGCACCGCGTCGGCGCCGGCCGCGAGCGCCTCGTGAAGCTGGTAGCCGTCGACGACGAAGTCCTTTCGCAGCAGCGGCAGCCGGCTCGCGCGGCGAGCCGCGAGCAGATCCTCGAGCGAACCGCCGAAGTTGGGCTCCTCGGTGAGGATCGAGGCCGCCACGGCGCCGCCGCGCTCGTAGGCCGCGACGATCGAGGCGAGCTCGGCGGCCTCGTGCAGCGACCCGGCCGAGGGTGAGCGCCGCTTGAACTCAGCGATCACGCCGATGCCGGGCGCCGCCAGCGCCTCGCGGAAGCGGCCACCGCCGGCCCCCGCCGCGGGAGCGAGCTCACTGGCCGGCCGTTCCTCGCGGCGGCGCGCGACGCTCTCGCGGGTTTCGGAGAGGATGCGGTCGAGCACCGTCCCGGTCGCGCGGATCACCGCGTCGCCTCGCTCGGCGCGTGGCGCCGGCTCGCCGCGACGTAACCCTCGAGCGCCGCGAGCGCACGTCCGTCGGCGATCGCCTCGCGGGCCGCTTCGACACCCTCGGCGATGCTCGCCGCGCCGCCGGCCGCGTAGATCGCGGCGCCGGCGTTGATCGCGGCGAGGGCCTCGCCGGGTGGGGCGTCGACGCCGGGCTGCAGGATCGCGAGTGTATGCGCCGCGTTCTCAGCCGGCGTGCCGCCGGCGAGCAGCGCTCCGCCGTCGGGCCGGACGCCCGCGTCCTCGGGGGCGAGCAGGTAAGAGCGCAGCTCGCCGCCGTTCACCTCCACCACCCGGGTGGGCGCCGAGCAGGAGACCTCGTCGAGGCCGTCCTCGCTGGAGACGACGAGCGCCCGGTCGACGCCGAGCAGCGCCAGGGCGCCGCCCATCTTCTCGAGGAAATCCGGATCGGATACGCCGACGAGCTGGCGGCTCGCGCCGGCCGGGTTCGTGAGCGGCCCGAGCAGGTTGAAGATCGTGCGCACCGCCAGCTCGCGCCGCACGGGAATCACGAAGCGCGTCGCCTGGTGGTGGGCGGGCGCGAACATGAAGCCGAACCCGGCCTCGTCGATGCACTCGGCGACCTGCTCCGGGCCGAGGTCGATCCGTGCCCCGAGCGCCTCAAGGACGTCGGCCGAGCCGGAGCGGCTGGTCGCGGAGCGGTTGCCGTGCTTGGCGACCGCGCAGCCCGCTCCGGCGGCGATCAGGGCCGCGGTGGTGGAGACGTTGAAGGTGCTCCTGCCGCCCCCCGTGCCGGCCGTGTCGAGCAGATCGTCGCGGTCCGTCGGCACATGCGCCGCCAGCGCGCGCATCGTGCGCGCCAGGCCCGCCAGCTCCTCCACCGTCTCGCCCTTCGTGCGCAGCGCGATCAGGAAGGCGGCGATCTGAACTTCGGAGGCCTCGCCGTGCATGATCTCGCTGAGCACCGACGCGGCCTCGTCGCCGGAGAGATCCCGCCGCGAGGCGAGCGCGTCGATCGCGCCTGTCAGCACCGTGTCGGACATCTAGGCGCCTCGCGGTGAAGCCGTGTCGAGGAAGTTCGCGAGCAACTCGTGGCCCTGCTCGGTGAGGATCGACTCGGGATGGAACTGGACGCCCTCCGCAGGCAGCTCCCGGTGGCGCAGAGCCATCAGCACGCCGCCACCGCGGGCCGTCTCCTCGAGGCAGTCCGGCAGCTCGTCGCCGACGACCAATGAGTGGTAGCGGCCAACCGTCAGCTCCTGCCTGAGCCCTTTGAAGATCGTGCGGCCGTCGTGCTCGATCGTGGTCGCCTTGCCGTGGATCGGCTCGTGCAGCTCGACGGTGCCGCCGAAGGCCTTTGCCAGCGACTGGTGGCCGAGGCACACACCGAGCGTAGGTCGGCGTGCACGGCCCCGGAGACACGACGCAGCGCTCGTAACCGCCTTCGAGCAGCTCATCGACCGTCGTGCGGTCGTTGCGAACGGTCTCCACCTCCGAGCCCAGCTCGCCCAGGTACTGGACGAGGTTGTAGGTGAAGGAGTCGTAGTTGTCGAGGACCAGGACCCTCATGGCCAGTCCGGCTGCTCGCACGCCAGGGCCACGGCCCGCATCGCCGCGGTCATCTTCGCGACCGACTCGTCGAACTCGTAGTCGGGGCGCGCATCGGCCACGGTGCCTCCGCCGGCCTGCACGTGGGCGACGCCGTCCTTGACCGCGACGGTGCGGATGTAGATCGCCGTGTCGAGGTCGCCGCCGTAGCTGACATAGCCCACCGCGCCGCCATAGCCCCCTCGCTTGACCGGCTCGAGCTCGTCGATGATCTGCATCGCGCGCACCTTCGGCGCGCCCGAGAGGGTGCCGGCGGGCAGCACCGAGCGCAGCGCGTCTAGTGCCCCGACGTCCTCCCGCAGCGTCCCCGAGACGGAGGAGACGATGTGCATCACGTGGCTGTAGGTCTCGACCTCCATCAGCTCGTCGACGGCGACGGTCCCGTACTCGCAGACACGGCCGAGGTCATTGCGGCCGAGGTCGACGAGCATCACGTGCTCGGAGCGCTCCTTCTCGTCGGCCAAGAGCTCGGCCGCGATGCGCCGGTCCTCCTCGGGGCTCGTGCCGCGGGGACGGGTGCCGGCGATCGGCTTCGTCGAGACGTGCCGGCCACTGACAGTCAGCAAGGGCTCCGGGCTCGCGCCCGCGATCTGGAAGTCGCCGAAGTCGAGGAAGTACATGTAGGGACTCGGGTTGACCGCGCGCAGGCCCCGGTAGATCGAGAACGCCTCCACCGGGCTCGGCGCCGACCAGCGCTGCGACGGGACCACCTGGAATGCGTCGCCCGCGTGGATGTAGCGGACGATCCGCGCGACCATCGCTTCGAACTCCTCGCGCGGCATGTTCGAGCGGAACTCCGGCATCTCCCGAGGCTTGCGAGGCTCCTCCCGCGGCACCGGACCCGCGAGCGCCTCGCGGACGTCCGCGATGCGAGCGGCGGCTTGGGTGTATGCGCGCTCGACGTCGGGCTCCGCCTCGAGGTTCGCGTTGACGAGGATCGTGATCGTGTGCTTGAGGTGATCGAAGATCAGCAGGCCGTCGGTGAGCATCAGCGCGAGGTCCGGGAGACCGACGGGGTCGGGGTTCGGCTCCGCCAGCGGCTCGACGGCCCGCACGAGGTCGTAACCGAACACGCCCACGGCTCCGCCCGTGAACGGCGCGCGATCGCCCTCGGGCAGCGGCGCCTGGTCGAATCGGGCGAGCTGCTCCGCGACCAGCTCGTAGGGATCGCCGCCGTCGGGCAGCGACCAGCGAAGCACCGCGTGCGGTTCGAAGCCGAGGAACGACCAGCGCCCGACGCGCTGCCCCTGCTCCGCAGACTCGAGCAGGAAGGCCGGCCCCTCGGGATCGAGCGCCCGCATCTTCAGATAGGCCGAAACCGGCGTCTCGCAGTCCTCGACGAAGCTGACCGCGAGCGGGATCAGGTTGTGCCGGGCCGCCAGCGCTCGCGCCTCGTCGAGCGAGGGCGTTATCTCGAGCGGGCCGACACGGGACCCGTCCGGCGGCTGGGCCCTAGGAGCGACGGCCATCGAGCACCCGCTCGGCATCGCTCAGCGAGCGCCCGCGGCTGCGCAGCAGCACGAGCAGGTGGTAGAGCACGTCGGCGGCCTCTTCGTCGAGGCGCTCGTCGCTCTCCTCGCGCGCGGCGCGGCTGACCTCCTCGGCCTCCTCCATCACCTTCTCGCCGATCCGTGGCGGGTCTTCGAGCAGCTCGACCGTATAGGAGCCTGCGGGACGCTCTCGGGCGCGCTCCGCGAGCGTGCGCTCAAGCGCCGGCAGCACCTCGTGCGGCGCGGACGGGTCGAGCTCGCCGCGGTGGAAGCAGGTCCGCTCGCCGGTATGACAGGCGGGTCCGGCGGGCTCGACCAGGGCGAGAACGGTGTCCGCGTCGCAGTCGGTGCGAAGCGCGCGCACTGCCTGGGTGTTGCCGCTCGTCTCCCCCTTGTGCCACAGCTCGCCTCGCGATCGGCTCCACAGGTGAAGCTCGCCCGTCTCACGGGTGCGTTGCAGCGCCTCGGCGTTCATGTAGGCCAGCGTCAAGACCTCCCCTGTGCTCCAGTCCTGGACCACGCAGGGCACCAGCCCGCGCTCGTCGAAGTGCAGGAGATCGTCGATCGCGGCGGGTTGCGCGCTCATCCGCACGATTGTAGGTACCGCCGGAGGGCCGCGGTTTGAGACACACTGCGAGCGGATGCAGGGACTTCTACAGCGCAGGCTGATCGTCGTGACGGGCAAGGGCGGCGCCGGCAAGACCACGACCGCTGCAGCGCTGGGCCTGCTCGCGGCCGAACACGGCAGGCGGACGCTGATCGTCGAGTTCGGTGCGCAGTCGCGCCTCAGTGAGCTGTTCGGGCACAAAGCGCCCGAGCTCGGCGTCGAGAGCCGCCTGGCCGAGCGCCTCTCGAGCGTGTCGATCGACCCCGACAGGGCACTGCTCGAGTGGATCCAGGCGCTCGGCGGCCGGGTCTCGGGGCGGGTGCTCGCCTCGAGCGGCACGTTCCAGTACTTCGCCGCCGCAGCGCCGGGAGCCCGCGAGATCGTCTCGATGGTGAAGATCTGGAAGCTCGCCGGCGGTCGTTCGGGGCGCACGCCGCGCGGGGGCCACGAGCTCGTGATCCTCGACGCCCCGGCGACGGGTCATGCGCTCGGCCTGCTGCGCTCGCCCGAGACCTTCGGCAAGATCGCCCGCGTCGGCCCGATCGTGCGTGACACGGGGCAAGTCCGAGAGCTGCTCACGGATCCCGGCCGCTCGGCCTACGTGGCGGTGGCGCAGGGCACGGAGATGGCGGTAACGGAGACGATCGAGCTGCAGGACGGCCTCAGCGATGCGCTCGGGCGCAACCTCGAGGCGGTCGTCGTCAACGGCTTGCTGCCGCGGCGCTTCAGCGCCCCCGAGATGGAGTCGCTGGCGGCGCTCGCGCGGGACAACGGCGGCGGCGCAGCGCTCGCCGGCGCTGCCGCCCGGGCAGCGCGGGAGGTACACGGCCGAGCGAGCTTCCAGCACGGCCAGGTGACACGCCTTCGTAACCGCGGTTTCGACGTCGTGGCGCTGCCTTTTCTCTGGCAGGGCGAGCTCGACGTGGAGTCGCTGCGCGCCCTCTCCGCGCGGCTCGGCCGCGGCATCTCCGGCGAGCGGCGGGGCTGATCGGCCTCAACCGGCCACGCCGGCGCTGGGCCGGCGGCGCAGCTTCCCGGGCCCGGCTCGGCGACGCCGGCCGCCGGAGCGGTGGCTATTCGATTCCGAGGCGGTCGAGCAGTCCGTCGTCGGCGCGCCAGTCGCGGCGCACGCGGACCGAGAGGTCGAGGTGCACGCGCGAGTCGAGAGCGCTCTCCAGCTGCTTGCGGGCGGCCGTGCCGATCGCCTTGATCATCGCTCCCCGAGCCCCGATCACGATGCCCTTCTGCGATTCGCTCTCGACCCAGATCAGGGCTCGTACGCGCAGCACGTCGCCGTGCTGCTCGATCTCCTCGACGATCACCTCGATCGCGTGCGGCAGCTCCTGGAACGTTCGACGGATCGCCGCCTCGCGGATCAGCTCGGCTACGAGCTGCTCGACGGACTGGTCGGAGGAGGTGCCGGCATCGAACATGAAGGGTCCTTCGGGCAGCAGCGCGCCGAGGTGGGCGATCAGCTCCCCCACCCCCTCGCCGGTTCGGGCCGAGATCGGGAACACCTCACCGTCGAGATCGAGCGCGGCGGCCTCAGAGAGCACCTCCAGCAGCGGGCCGCGCCCAAGCCGGTCGACCTTGTTGACCGCGATCGCAGTCGGGCGCCCGGCGGCCGCGAGCCTGCGGGCGATGAAGCGGTCGCCGGGCCCGACGCCCTGCTGGGCGTTGAGAATCAACAGCGAGGCGTCGGCGCCCTCGAGCTCCTGTTCGACGCGCCGGGCCATGCGAGCTGTGAGCGCGTCGCGGGGACGCTGCACGCCGGGCAGGTCGACGAGCACGATCTGCGCATCGCCGCTCTCGAGCACGCCCCGAATCGCGCGGCGCGTGGTCTGCGGCCGGTCGGAGACGATCGCGACCTTCTCACCGACGACCGCGTTGACGAAAGTCGACTTGCCGACGTTGGGCCGCCCGGCGAGCGCGACGAAGCCGCTGCGCGTCACTGGGCGGGCCGGCGGAGCAGGTCTGACTGCAGTGCCAGCATCTCCCCGGAATCGGCCTCGTGGTCCATGCCCAGCAGGTGCAGCATGCCGTGGACGATCGCCTCTCGCAGGTCCGCCGTGTGCGCAGGGCAGATCACGATGTCGCCGAGCTCGCGTTGGCCGCCGGGGACCTCCGCGAGCACCTCGACGCCGTCGATCGGGAACGACAGCACGTCCGTCGGCTCGGCTTTCCCGCGGTGGCGGTCGTTGAGGGTCGCGATCCGCGCGGCGGTGACGTACTCCACGGCGACGTGAGCCTCCGCCACGCCGCGGCTCTGCGCCGTCAGATCGCAGAGCCGGCGCACCTCCGCTAGCGGCGGCGCATCCGGCGCGAGGTCCTCGCCGAACACCTCTACGTCGATCATCGCGATCAGGCGCTGCGGATCGTGCGGCCGCCGGCAGCCTGCGTCGCGCTTGCCGGCGCCGAGCGCTGCGTGTGTGCGTCATAGGCCTCGACGATCCGCTGTACGAGCTTGTGACGGACGACGTCCTCGCCGCCGAAGCGCACGAACTCCACGTCGTCGACGGAGTCGAGCACCTCGCCGACGGCGATCAGCCCGGACTGCTGCTCGCGTGGCAGGTCGACCTGCGTGATGTCGCCGGTGACGACCATCCTAGAGCCGAAGCCGAGGCGCGTGAGGAACATCTTCATCTGCTCAGGCGTCGTGTTCTGGGCCTCGTCGAGGATCACGAAGGAGTCGTTCAGACTTCTCCCACGCATGAATGCCAGGGGTGCGATCTCGATCACGCCGCGATCGATGTGGTCGGAGACCTTCTCGGGATCGAGCATGTCGTGCAGAGCGTCGAACAGCGGCCGCAGGTAGGGGTCGACCTTCGCCATCAGGTCGCCGGGCAGGAACCCGAGCCGCTCTCCGGCCTCCACCGCGGGGCGGGTGAGGATGATGCGGTTGACTTCATGGCGAGACAGAGCAGCCGCGGCCATCGCCACGGCGAGGAACGTCTTTCCGGTCCCCGCGGGCCCGACCCCGAAGGTGATCGTGCTCCTGCGGATCGAGTCGACGTAGCGCTTCTGGTTGACGGTCTTGGGCGCCACGCGCAGGCCGCGATGGGACCACACGACGTCCTCGAGCACCCGCGCCGGAGATTCGTGCGCGTCAAGCGCGCCGGTGACGGCCGTGATCGTTCCGGGGCCGATCTGGTGCCCGCGGGCGATCAGGTCGGAGAGCTCGTGTACCACTCGCTCTCCGGCGTCCGTCTCGCTCTCGTCTCCCTCGAAGGTGAGGATGTTGCCGCGCAGGAATACCCGGCAGTCCAGGTGCGCCTCGAGCGCGCGCAGAACCGCGTCCTGGCTCCCGGCCAGCTCGGCGGCCACTTCGTTGGATAGCTCTATCTGCGTCCTCATCCGTGCAGCGCGGCACGCACGAGCCCGGAGACTCGCTTGCCGTCGGCGCGGCCATCCACCGCCGCCATCGCGGTTCTCATAGCCGCGCCCATGTCCTTCACAGACTCCGCGCCGCTGTCGCGGACGGCCTGCTCGACGATCGCCTGCAGCTCCGGCTCTGAGAGCTCTGCGGGCAGGTAGCCGCCGATCAGCTCGCCCTCGGCCTCCTCACCGCCGGCGAGGTCCTCGCGGCCTGCGTCGCGGTACGCGCGCGCGGCCTCCAGGCGCCGCTTGCGCTCCCGGCGCAGCACCGCCAGCTCGTCGTCCGAGCCCTCCTTGGCGGCCTTCTGAAGCTCGGACAGGACGAGACGGAGCGCCCCGACCCTCTCCCTTTCCCCAGCCCGCATCGCACCCTGAAGGTCGGTTTTGATCTGCTCGACTATCGCCATCCTTGAAGGACAGGATACGCGGACGGTGGCGCCGACCGGAGTTTTCCTGGCCGGCGATCACGACTTGCCTGCGAACGCCGACAGATAGGGTGCAGCGCGTGGACGAGCAGACCTACGCGGAGGCGCTGGCGCCGTTCCTCGGCGAGACGGCCCGGCTGCGGCCCGACGGCGGGGAAGTGATCGATGCACATACGCACCTGGGGCTCGACGAGGACGGCCGCTCGCTGTCGCTCGAGCAGCTGCTCGCTCAGCTCGACATGGCCGAGGCGCGCCGCGCCTGCGTGTTCCCGCTGCACGACCCGGAGCGCAAGCCGGCCTACAGCCTGCCCAACGACCGCGTGCTCGGCTGGGCCGGCGAAAGCGACGGCCGGCTCGTGCCGTTCTGCCGCCTTGACCCCGCGGAAGGTGCCGTCGCAGAGGCCGACCGGTGCTTGGCGAACGGAGCGCGTGGGATCAAGCTGCATCCGCGCGCACAGGATTTCGTGTTCGACGGCGGCGACCTGGACGACGTCTTCGGGCTTGCCGAAGAAGCGGGCGTGCCGGTCTTGATCCACGCCGGCCGTGGGCTGCCGCCGCTCGCCGACGGGCTCGCCGACCTCGCTCTGCGCCACCCTGGCGCCGCGCTGATCCTCGCCCACGGGGCGATCTGCGACCAGGGCATCCTCAGCACGCGGCTGGCCGGGCACCCGGCGGTGCTCTACGACATCTCCTGCTTCTTCCCGCTCGATGTGATCGAGCTGTTCGCGCGCGTGCCGGCCGAGCGGATCGTGTTCGCCTCCGACCCCCCGTACGGGCTGCCGGCGACGACGCTCTACATGGCGGTGCGAGTGGCTCGTCAGGCGGGCCTCGACGAGCAGACGCTGTTCACCGGCGTCGCCGAGCAGGCGGCGGCGATGCTGGAGATGGCGATCGCCGCGACCCGCGATCCCGAACCGGGCGAGGACGGCGAGGCACTCGAGACGGTCGGGCGGGCCCTGCGTGCGGCGGCGAAGCTCGCCGTTGAAGAGGACGGGATCAGGCCGGCGATCGACCTCGTCTATCGCGCCAACGTGCTGGCCGCGACGCAGATCGCCGACACCGCCTGAGCCCGGCGCGGACGGGCAAGCGAAGTCAGCCGGCCCGCTGCTGCAGTCGCCCGTGGCCAGGGCGCAATCACCCCACTCTTGTGAGCTCGGCACTGCAGTCGCGGTGCGCTCGCTTCCACGGCCGGCTGCACGCCGCCGCGCGAGACGCCAGTGCTGACAGCGGAGGCGAGTGGCCGCCTACCGGTAGCTGCATCGGTCCTCGGGCGACTGCAGTTGCGCGCTCGCGACGCAGCCCATGCGCGGCGTAGGCTCGACGGCCCAACCCCTCCCCCACTCTGCTGAACTGAAGAAGCCCCAACTTCTCCTCTTGACACGTTCGCCCAGACGGTCGTAGACGGCGCCGGGACACCGTGCGACCGCCCCCTGCGGCGCCTGAACGTTAGGAGCTGAAGATGAGGACCGCAACGACGAGATCACCCGGCCGGGCCGCTTCGAGCGTGTCAGGGCGACAGCCGGGGGGACGCCGTCGTACAGAAGTGCTTCGCCGCTACCGCGACGCCGAGGGTGCCACACGCGAGCTGATCGCGCGGTCCGGCGCCCACGGCTCTGTGCTCGTCCTCGACAGGGACCTCCTGACGTCTGTCGAGGAGCGATTGGTCGCACACCTGTGCGAGGACGAGCCGCGAGCCAACGCGATGATCGCGGCAAACGCCTTTCTCGCCGCGGAACCCGGCCGGCGCGGCTGCCGCCCGCTGGCCGATCGGGACATCTACGCCGCTCCCTTCCCCGAGGAAGAGAGCGAGGAGACGCACGACCCGGGCGGAGGAAGCCTGGGGACTGTTGCCGGGGCGACGTGCGCGTTTCGCCTCCAGTCGGTGCCCTCGGAGATGTCGATCCCGGCCCTGCGCTGGACACGCGGAACCCTGGACGGCTGCGACGGCGCCGCCGTCGTGAGCCTGCGCGAGGCGATCGCGGCGCTCGAGATCTACGAGCCCTTCCGCACGCTGACGCGGCGCGCTCTGGCCCGCCGTGAAGACGACCCGGCGCTCTCGTGCACGGTGCTCCGGGCGGAGCTCTCGCGGGTGCTCGACAGCCCGATCGTGCTCAACCGCGGCGTTCGCGAGGCGGTGCTGGCGAAGGTCGCCCGCCGAGAGGCGAGCATGAGTGAAATCGCGATCCGCTGCGGCCGGCTCAAGCATGATTCCCGCGGCCGCACGACGGGCGAGACCAGCTGGCTGGCGCGGCGCGTGGGGCTGCTGCCCGAGGGTGGCCACGATCAACCGACCCGCTGGGTGCACAGCGAGGTGCTCGCGCTGATCGCCCGCGACGGCCTTGGCATCGCGCCGCGGGAGGTCGAGCTGGGGTGAGCCCGGCGGCTCCGATCCTGCTGGTCGAGGCCGACCGGCGGTTCGGAGAGGCGATCGCGAACCAGCTGATCGCCGACGGATACCGCGTCGAGCTGGCGAGGAACGCCCGCCACGCCAGGGTCCTTGCCGCCGAAACGCGCCCCCAGCTGGCTGTTCTCGGTCGGCTCGAGTCTCCGCGCGGTGCCGTATCGCTATTGGAGGAGATCCGGGGGGACGACTCCGGCCAGATCTGGGACCGGCGCCTCCCGGCGCTCGTGATCGGCGCCGGCGACGCCGAGCTCGATGCACTCCGCGCGTTCGAGGCCGGCGCGGACGACTTCGTGGCGATGCCGATCGTCTACCTCGAGCTGCGCGCACGGGTGTGCGCGGTGCTGAGGCGAGCGACTCCCGAGGCCGAGCCTTCCCTCGAGATCGAGATCGGCCCGCTGAGGATCGACCGGCTGCGCCGCACGGCGACGCTCGCCGGCGAGCCGCTTGCGCTGCGGCGGATGGAGTACGAGCTGCTGGCACACCTGGCGGAGGACCCTGATCGGGTCTTCAGCCGCGCGGAGCTGCTGCGAACGATCTGGGGCTACCGATCGAGCGGCTCTACGCGCACCGTCGACACACACGCGAGCCGACTGCGCACCAAGCTGCAGGGAGGCGATCGGCGCTGGCTGATCGGCGTCTGGGGTGTCGGCTACCGGCTGAGGTGAGCTGAACGCCGCCGGCGCGGCCGCCTTCCCCGGCCATCGCCGATTTCTGACTTCGAGCACCGGCCACGGCCGAGCGCTCGGACCGCGATGCCGTGCGCCCGGTACGCCTGGCGTCGCCTCCGACCCGTCTCCCCGGTCACGACGCCATGCGCGTTGCGCCTGGCGTCGCCCCCGGCCGGTCTCGCCGGTCACACCCACCAAGTCGACCTGCGGCGTCCGCCGCGGGCGAATCAACGCCGCCCGCGGAGGCGGCCTACCCGAAAGGACGACCATGCAATACGAACAACAGAACACAGACGCCAGTGGCGAGGCCGCACGCTCGCTGCTCGCAGACGGCCACGTGCTGCTCGACAAGGGCCTCGAGCTGGCCTTGGCGCTGGTCCTGGGCTCGCTGATCGCGCGCTGGCTGCGGCGCCGGGGTCTGCACTGGAGCTGGGCCGCCGCTGCCTTTGTTCCGGTGCTGGCGCTCGACCACCTGCTTGGCGGGCTCGCGCCCGCCGTGCTCGTGGCACTCGCCGCGGCGTCGGTGCGCGGGCGGCGGTGGCACCGCGACGATCTCGAAACGGGACAGGATCTCGGCCGCATCGCGAGGGCACGACTCACGCCGGCTGCGTCGGTGCGGGGCTGGGTCGCGACCAGGGACATGAAGCTGCCGCGTCCAGCGGGCCGGGGCGAACCCGCGGTGAGGCCGAGCGCGATGCTGGCGCTGGGTCGCGGCCTCGATGGGCGCGCCGTGACGGTGCCCTTCGTCGCCGGCGCGGCCAGCCACGGACTCGTCGTCGGCGCGACGGGCTCCGGAAAGACCGTCACGCAGACGCTGGTGGCGGTTCGCGCGATCGAACAGGGTCGCGGGGTGATCGTGGTCGATCCGAAGGGCGACGCGGGAATGCGCGAGCAGCTCCGCGACGCGGCCGGGAGGGCGGGCCGGGAGTTCATCGAGTGGACGCCCTGCGGGCCGACGGCGTACAACCCCTACGCGCGAGGCGGCGAGACCGAGATCGCCGACCGGCTGCTCGCGGGCGAGCGGTTCACCGAGCCTCATTACCTGCGCCAGGCCCAGCGCTATCTGGGGCACGCCGTGCGCGCGCTGCGGGCGTGCGAGACCGAGGTCTCGCTGGCGACGATCGTCGAGATGCTCGATCCGCCCGCACTCGAGGAACTGCTGCGCCACGCTCCAGAAGCCCGGGCGATCGCCGGTCACGCCTACCTCGACTCGCTGACGGCCCGTCAGCTCCGTGACCTGGCCGGCGTGCGGGACCGCCTCGCGATCCTCGCCGAGTCCGAGGCCGGACAGTGGCTCGTCTCCCCGGAGGGCGACGGGACGGGCTTCGAGGTGCTCGGCGCCGCCCGCGCGCGCTCGGTCGTGTACTTCGGCTTGGAAGCCGACAGCCGGCCGCTGCTCGCGCAGATGCTGGGCGCGGCGATCATCCAGGACCTGCAGAGCGCGGTCGCGGAGCTGCAGGCCTCACCGGTGTCGACGCTGGTCGTGATCGACGAGTTCGCAGCGGTGTCCGCAGAGCACGTGGTGGCGCTGTTCGGCCGCGCGAGATCAGCCGGCTTCTCGCTGCTGCTCGGGACCCAGGAGATCGCCGACCTCCGCCTGCCGGGCCGCGAGCGGACGCTCGAGCAGGTGATGGGCAACCTGTCGCTGCTGATCGCCCATCGCCAGGTGGTCCCGGCATCTGCAGAGCTGATCTCCCAGCTGGGTGGCAAACGGGGTACTTGGCGCGTGAGTCGAGCGAGCGGTGGCCGCTCTACCAGAACGCGCGCCGAGGAGCCTCGTCTCGCGCCCGGGCTGCTCAGCGAGCTGTCACCCGGATGGGCCGCGGTTATCGAGTTCGGCGGCGGTGCCGGGCCGACCGTGACACGGATCGTCCCTGCCGGAGGTGAGCCACGATGAGGGCCGCGAACGACGGTTGTCCGCCTGCGCGGCGCGAGCTCGTGCGCTGGGCCGCCGGGCTCGGCGCCGTCACGGCCGAGTCGCTCGCCGCTCGCGAGGGGATCGCCCTCGCATCGGCGCGCGGGCGGCTCGCCGCGGCCGAGCGCGACGGGATGATGAGGGCGTGGCGGCTGGTCCATGGCGAGCCGACACTTCACACGGTCACGCGCAAGGGGCTGCGCGCGGCGGACGTGACCGGTGTCGGTCCCGGCCGCGTCAGCCCGGCAGGGTCCCGGCACGCCGTCGCCTGCTGCGGGGCGGCGGCCTCGCTTGCGCTTGCGTTCCCCGATCACGGCGTGCTCGGGGAGCCGGCGATCCGCCGCGCCGAACGCGAGCTCGGGATCACGCCGGCCCTGCTCGAGCCGAGACTTGTGCGGCGCGGGATACCCGTCCGCCACCGGCCCGACCTGCTGCTCGCCGAGGGCCACGATCGGGGGCTGATCGCAGTCGAGGTGGAGCTGACCGTCAAGGCTCCCGAGCGCCTCGAGGCGATCTGCCGCGCTTGGGCGCGCAGCCGGGCGGTCTCAGGCGTGATCTACCTGGCCGCACCCGAGGTGCTCGCGCCGCTCAGCCGTGCGATCGCGTCCGCACGCGCGGCCGAGCGGGTCGTCGCGCTGCCGCTGAATGCGTTCGGCTGAGCCATCGCATGCTCTGCGTAGCGTGCTTCGCGGTGGGGATTGACCATCGACGAAGGGACAAGAACGATGCAATCCATCAATCGCGTAGTGCTCGTGGGCCGGCTGACACGCGACCCCGAGCTGGCCGCTCTTCCTTCTGGCCGAAGCGTGTGCAACCTGCGGCTCGCGTCCAACTCGAGTCACAAGGACTCGACGACGGGCGAGTGGTCCGAGCGGCCGCACTACTTCGACGTGAACGTCTATGGCCCCGCCGGCGAGAATGTCGCCACCTACATGCGCCGCGGCCGGCTCGTCGCGATCGACGGCCGTCTGTCGTGGCGTGAGTGGGAGACGACCGAGGGGCAGAAACGGCAGGCGGTGAGCATCATCGCCGACAGCGTGCAGTTCCTGGAGAGCGCCGGAAACCGCGAGGACGCGGAGCCCGGTGAGGGCGGGGACGGCGAGCTGGTCGGGGCCGGCGCCGGCGAGGACGACCTGTCGTTCTGAGCACCGAGCCTCTCGCGGGCGGGGTAGACTGCCCGCCCGCGAGAGCAGCCCGCGAAGGAGCGCCAACGATGCCAGTCAACCCCAGTGCGATCGGCAAGACCTACGAGCCCGTCGTCTATGCGGTGGGACGAGAGAAGATCCGGGAGTACGTGCGAGCGGTCGGCGAGACCGACCCGGTCTGCATGGACCTCGAAGCAGCTCGGGCAGCCGGTCACTCCGACCTGCTGGCGCCGCCGATGTTCGCCGTCGTCTACAGCGCGCCGGCGGTAGGTCCCCCGATCTTCGATCCCGACATCGAACTCAACTTCGCGATGATGGTCCACGGTGGCCAGGAGTTCGCGTGGGGCGTGCCGGTGATCGCCGGCGACGAAATCACGACGACGGCGTCTGTCAAGGACATCTCCGAATCCGACGGCCGCGGCTATTACGTGTTCGAATCGATCTCCGTGAACCAGCGCGGCGAGGAGGTCTGCCGTGGCACCTGGACCAACATCGTCAGAGGAGTGTGAGGGGATGGCGCAGCTGCAAGCCGGAACGCAGATCCCAGAGGTCCGGGTGACGCCCGACAAGTACCTGACGGTCCGCTACGCCGGTGCCTCGGGCGACTTCAACCCGATCCACATCGACGAGGAATTCGCGAAAGCAGTGGGTCTGCCGGGGCGGATCTTGCATGGCCTCTGGACGATGGCGCAGGTCGCCCGCGCGCAGTCCGAGGCCGCCGGCGGCGCCGAGCGGCTGAAGCGTCTGTCGGTTCAGTTCCGCGGCTTGGGGCTGCCGGAGCACGAGGTCGTCGTGACGGGCACCGTGCGAGAGGTGGAGAGCGGACGCGCGAGGATCGACACGGTCGCCGAGCAGGACGGCAACCAGATCATCCGCAATGCCGTCGCCGAGGTAGCGATCTAGCAGCATCCCCGCGCCGGCGCTCGAGGCGCGCCCAGTGCGCCGGTGCCCGCCAGCGCCGCGCCTACAATCAGGGCCATGCTCACACCCCGTCAGGAGCGCATCCTCGGCAAGGTCGTGGAGGAGTACCTCCATACCGGCCAGCCCGTGCCCTCGCGCATCGTCGCCGCGGACTCGGACCTGGACTGCGCGCCGTCGACAGTCCGCAATGAGCTGGCATTCCTCGAGGAGCACGGCCTCTTGGACCATCCCCACGTGTCGGCCGGACGGGTGCCCACCGACGCGGGTCACCGCTACGTCGTCGATGGGCTGCTGAGTGGCGTGCAGTCGACACCGCCGCCCGGCCAAGCTCTCGACCTGACGCTGATCCGACGCGAGGTCGAGGAGGCGATGCGTGCCACCAGCGAGACTCTCTCACAGGTCACGAACCTGCTGGCGATCGTTTCCGCGCCGTCGATCAACACCGCGACGATCCGTCACATCGAGGTGCTGGAGCTGCAGCCACGCGTGGTACTCGTCGTGATCATCACCTCTGCGGGCAATGTCTCGAAGATGCTCGGGACCTTCGAGCGGGACGTCGACCCCGGACTCGTCGCATGGGCCGGGGAGTACCTGAACGAGCGACTCGTCGGACTGCCGCTCGGTGCCCGTATGGTGCAGGCTCGGCTGTCGGAGCCGAGCCTCTCGCCGACGGAGGGCGCCTTCCTCGCCCACTACGCTCCGGCGTTCGGCGAGCTCGCGGTCGAAGGCGAGGACGCCCTGTACCTCGACGGCACAGCTCACCTCTTCCAGGCGGGCCAGATCGAGGAGGCTGGACGCGTGAACGAGCTGATCGCGCTGCTGGAGCGTCGGGTGGCGTTGCTGCGGGTGCTGCGAGCGGCTCTCGCAGAGCCTGGTGTGTACGTGCGGATCGGCCACGAGAACGAGCTCCCTGCGATGCACTCCCTGGCGCTCGTGGCGACGGGATACGGGCTCGCCCGCCGCAAGCTCGGCACGGTCTCGGTGATCGGTCCGGTGCGGATGGACTACGCAGGCGCGATCGCCACCGTCCGCGACGCCGCCAGCCAGCTGTCGCGGTTCGTCGAAGACGCGTACGCCGAGAACTAGGCCAAGGCCGTGCCACGCGATCCGTACGAGGTGCTCGGCGTCGAGCGCGAGGCCTCCGAGCAGGAGGTCAAGAAAGCCTTCCGGATGCTCGCCCGAGAGTTGCACCCTGATGTGAACGCCCACGATCCCGAGGCCGAGGAGAAGTTCAAGGAGGCGGCGGAGGCCTACGAGATCCTGTCGGACTCCGATCGGCGTGCGACCTACGACCGCTATGGCCATGACGGCCTGCGCTCCGGCGGCTACGCGCCGAACTTCGAGGGCTTCGGCTCGATCAGCGACCTGTTCAACGCCTTCTTCGGAGGCGGCCCCGGCGGCGGCTTCGCCTCCGCCCAGGGCGAGGACGCGGCCGGCGCCGAGCCGGGCACGCCGATCGAGACCTGCGAGCGCTGCGGCGGCTCGGGCCAGCTGCGGGCAGTCAGCCAGACGATGCTCGGACAGATGGTCCGGACGATGGTGTGCGATCGCTGCCACGGGGACGGCAAGGTGCCGGTCGAGCCCTGCCGGCGCTGCCAGGGCCGCGGCGAGGTGCGGGCGTCGCGGGAGCTCGAAGTGCAGGTGCCCGCCGGCATCTCCGACGGACAGCGGATCAGGGTCGGAGGCCAGGGCAGCGCCGGACACGCCGGTGCGCCGCCGGGAGACCTGTACGTGCTCGTGGGCGTCCGCGAGGACGAGCGGTTCGTACGTGAAGGAGACGACCTGATCACGGCCCTGGACGTGCCCGCGCCACTCGCCGCGCTCGGCACCCAGCTCGAGGTGCCCACGCTCGATGGCACGACGACGGTCGACCTTGTAGCAGGCACGCAGCCCGGCGAGGTGCTGACGGTGAGAGGCGAGGGGATGCCGAGCCTGCGCCGCGGACGCCACGGAGACCTCCGCGTCGTTATCAACGTGCTGGTGCCGCGGCGCCTGAAGCCCGAGCAGCGCGAGCTGCTGGAACAGCTCAACGAGAGCCTCACCGAGGAGAACCTGCGCTCGGGCGAGTCGATGTTCTCGAAGCTGCGCCGGGCCTTCGGCAGCCAGGCCGCGTGATCCGCCTCGCCGTTCGGGTACCGCGCGAGCAGGCCGAGGTCGTGCTGGCCGAACTGCTCGACCTGGCACCGGCCGGAGTCGAGGAGCTGGCAGTTGACGGCGGGCGCATCGAGTACGCCGTTTACGGGCCGCCTGGGGAGCTGCCAGCCCTGCCCGACCTGCGGGCGCTCGCGGGCGGCGCCACGGTTGAGATCTCCACGAGCGAGATCGCAGACGACTGGCAGGAGCGCTGGCGCGAGTTCCACAAGCCGGTTTTGATCGAGGCGCCGCAAACGGCGGTCGGCGCGCAGCTACGCGCCCTCCCGGCGATTCGGGTGCGGCCCCCATGGGAGCCCGCGGCCGGCGCGGAGGCGGATGCGATCGAGCTCGTGATCGACCCCGGCCAGGCCTTCGGCACGGGCGGCCATGCGAGCACGAGGCTCTGCCTCGCCCTGCTGCTGGAGCTCGCCGACGCAGACGGGACGGAGCTCGCGGTGCTGGACGTGGGCACGGGCTCGGGCGTCCTCGCGATCGCCGCGGGACGGCTCGGCTTCGCACCGCTGCTCGGACTCGACAACGAGGCCGAGAGCGTCGAGGCGGCGGCCGTGAACGCAACCGCCAACGACGTCGAGCTGCAAAGCGAGCGGTTCGATCTTCGCGACGAACCGCTGCCCTGGCTGGGCGGAGCCCCGCGTAACGCATCGGAAGCGCCGGCGCGCGGGACGCTGCTGATAGCGAACCTGTTGCGGCCTCTGCTGCTCGAGCTCTGCGAGACGATCGAAAGACCCCCGGCGGGTCTGATCGCAGGCGGCCTACTGATCGCGGAGCTCGACGAGGTCGCCCGCGCCTACGCCGGGAGGCACGGGCTTCTCGAGCGACGCCGCCGGACCGAAGGCGACTGGGGCGCGCTGTGGCTCGCCCCGCCGCCCGGTCTGGCCGCTTAGCCCCACTCATCGGCCGCTTGGCCCTACGCATCGCTGCCGAGGGGCAACGGTGCCCTGACCGCCGTGGCGATCGGGGAGCCATCGCCTGTCGTCTCGCTGCGAAGCGGGGCCGGCAGGCGCGGGACGCCCCAGCCCCCCAGCCGGCCCTCGTGAACGTCGCGCTCTGCGGCGAAGACGATGCGTGCCCGGCCAGGGTGCTCCCAGCTCTGCGGGTAGCTGCCCGCATAGGCATGACACGCCGACAGCAGCAGATCGGCGCGCCGTGCGCACTCCCGCGCCCGCGGGGCATCACGGCACACGAACACGACCGCGGGCACGGCCCGCCCGCCGCGGCGATAGCGCTCCACGAGCTCGGCCCATCCGGACAGGAAGTGGTCATAGCGCTCGACCTTGTTCGCCCATCCAGGTCGCGCGCACCTGTCGTCGAGCTCGATCAGCAGGTCGATGTCCGGCCGGTCGGGGCGAGGACCGGAGAGGACGATCGTTGCGTCGGGCCGAATCGTCTCGAAGCGCTCGGCCTCGACGCGGTCCCCTGACGGGATCGTGCGCAGGAAGTCATGGGCCGCGCGGCCCCCGGGGAGCGCCAGGCCATCCGGCCCGGGTGGCCGTCCGCGCGGACGCGGGGGGACGAGCGCCGAGAGGTGCGCCCCTCGAATCTCCCTGGCATCGGTCAGCGACGCAAGCGCCAGAGCCCAGCCCGCGGCGTGGAGGGAACGGCGGACCCGGCCGAGCCCCTGCTCACCGCCCTCACCGCTGGACCACGACGGCCGCGCTGTCGGACCCGCCGGCGTTCCCCCTCCGCGCTCAGCGGCTTCGAGCAGCAACCGCTCGCCCGCCGGAGACAGCGAACAGCACATCGGCACGCCGCCCCCATCGGGACGGTGGAACTGAAGTCGCTCGATCAGCCCGGCGTCTGCGAGCCGCTTGAGACGCCGCTGCGTGGTCGTCATCGAACGGGACGGATTCAACCTGCGATGGACCTGGCTGCTGAGCACATGGCCGAGTTCGCCGAGCAGAGCGAGCGTCGCGAGGTCGGCAGCCTCGGGTTCGAAGTTCAGGAGCGGCGAGGACGGCGCGGGAGCGCGGCGTGCCCCCCGCGCGCGATCGAGCTCGTGCAGCTCGCGATAGCTCGCGGCGGCCCGGCCGGGTAAGGCTCGCGGCTCGCCGGGCGAAGGGGCGCTTTGCTTGGCGGCGTCCGTCGTAGTCGGCCCCGCGGTATGGGCCGCCTCCCAGTGGGGCTGGATGAGGTCCGTCATGCGCCTGCCTCCGCGCGCTGCTTGCGCAGCGGCATGAATTGCCAGCCGGCGCTCGTCGACCTCCAGCGGGATCGTCTGTGCGACAAACGCCGCCTGGCGGCCCTCGGGCGTCGTCCAGCTGGCGATCGCATGATGCCGTGGCAGGCGTAGGCGCACCTCGGGGCTGCCGAGCGCCGAGAGCCTGCCGACGCCGGGCCTGATGCTGTCTGAGAACTCGGCCATCGTGAGCGCCGCCGCCGCCCGCGCATCGTCGGCCGACGCGGTCGCGAAGTACACGCGATGCGCGAACAGAGCATCGAGCTGATCGCGCACCTCGCGGTCGACCCACTGCGCATCGGTCTGCCAGCAGGCAACCGTCTCCAGCCCAGCCGAGCGCTTCAATGCGATCGTCTCTGCGAAGCCGCGGTTGAGCACGAGGGGCGCCTCGTCGATCTTCAGCGCCACCGCCGTCCGCGCGGCGAAGGAGACTCGATCCTGCTGGCGGGCGAGTGCGGCATCGAGCATGCCGACGAGCAGCTGCATCAGCACCGATGTGTTGCCGGCGCCCATCCCACCCAGCGCACCCTTCACGATGAGCACCTCACCCCCGGCGATGACCCGATCGAAGTCCACCCGCAGGGAGTCGTTGAGCAGTACCCGCTTGATCGAGGGCGAGTTGAGCAGCCGTGCGAGCTTGTTGACGGGAGCATCGAGCTTGGACGTCGTCGCGCTCCTCGCGTCGGCGAGCTGGGCGGTGAGCTCTGCAGTGAAGAAGCTCGAGATCTCCTTGAGCTCCGGGAGCCTGCGTACGCGCGCGCCGATCGATCGCCTGTAGGCATAGCCCTCCTCGCCGACCGACAACAGGCGCGCAGCATCCCAGAGGCTTGCGTCACGATCGGCCGCGAGCACAGCGATGATCGCGTTGCGAAGGTAGCGGTCCGAGGAGGCGCGAATGTCGGCGTCGCTGAACAGATTTTTCAGCGCCGAGACGACGTAGTCGGCAATCACGTCCGCGGGCGCCTCGACAGCCAGCGGGTTGAAGCCACACGTCGGATCGGCGAAATCGAGGAGCGTGCAGGTGCGGTCGGGCGGCACCGCGCTGAGGGCCGCCTCGGCCGCATCGCCCTTTGGGTCGAGCACGATCACGGCGCAGCGTTGCCGGCGCAGGTCCTCCGCCACGCTGGCGACGAGAAAGCTCGACTTTCCCTGCTCGACGGTCCCTGGAACCGCGGTGTTCTGGCGGCGCAGCTCTACGTGGATCGAGACCGGACCGAGGGCATCGCGAAGTACTCCGCGCCCCTCATCGGGCCTCATCACTCCGGGGGGTGCAGGCGCAATCGGGACGGAGCCCCGTGAGAACGGGACGGTCGCGTAGTCGACGCTCGGCAGCTGCCAGAGCTCACACACCTCCCGCGGAGCCAGCACGCCCCGCATGAGGCTCGGCAGGGGATTCCCCTCCCCTCGCGCGGCGCTGCGCTCGTATCGGCCGAGCGTGCCGGGGCGCGTGGCGACAATCCTCTCGACCAGTCTGTTCTCTGCCCGCCGGGCGCGGAGCACGGCAGCGATCCGCCGGCAGTCCCCCCGATCGGTCGCAAGCACCCGGATGTCGGCGAAGAAGAGCGCGGCGTGCTGGACGTCGAGGCCGCCTCTGAGCTCGACGTCCTCGACCATCGAGCGATCTCGCATCACGGCGTGCTCACGCCGCTCGCGAGACAGGCGTGCCTCGTGGGCCTTGTACATCCGCTTGGCGAGCCACTCGAGCGAAGGCGGCGCGGGAGTCAGGGCGATCTGGGTGAAGGCCGGCGCCTCACAGGCGCCCATCCTCGTCATCAGCGCATTCATCAGCGGCTCTGCGTGCCGATCGATGCGACGAGGGTCGGCGGTCCAAATGCGACGAGTGAACTCTCGGTGCTTCCGAAGCCGCAGGACCTTCGAGGGCATCTCGATCGGCTGCCCACAGGGGTCCAGCTGCAGATTCGGGTACGCGCTGCGAAGAGCCGTCTCGACGAGCTCCACCCCACTCGCCGGGCAGCAGACCGCAAGCCACAGCTCGCGCTCGCCGCCGTTATCCGCCGCCCTCGTGCAGTGAACCTCCACCGCCACCGACGGCTGGCCGGCGTGCAGACGTCGCCACCATGGCGCGCTCAGCGCCGCATGCAGGGCGGCGAAGGCCTGAGCCAGGGCCTGCGGCTCCGCGCTGTCACCCCGGTATGCCCGCACACGCACGCGGACGTACTCTCTCCGCGCGCGGGCACGCAGGCGCAAGATGCTGATCGTGAAAGCGCTCCCCGCGATCGTCGCTGTTGAGACGATCGCCAGCGCGGCGAGCCAGCCGGGCAGCAGACTCGCCAGAGCACCGGGAACGGCCGCCAGCGAGCGTCCGAGGCCTGTGAGGTCGGGTGCGCCGCTCGGTCGCCCGCGCAGCGCCTTCCCGGGCAGTCCGCCCAGCAGAGCTGCCAGGGCACCGGCTGCAGCGAGTGCCGAGGCAAGCGCGAGGGTACGCCAGAACAGCCAGCGGAGCACCTCCCCCGCTCCGACCCGGCGGCGGCCGTGTGACTGCTATGAGGCGGGGCCGGTGCGGCAGCTCAGCGAGGGCGGGTGGCGCGCTCGACGGCTGCGCCGCGAGAGGTCAGGTGCCAGGCGTTGGCGGCGCCCTTCTCCTGTCCGTCGCCCCTGTTCTCGACGAGCTCCAGCCGCGCCAGCCTCCCCAGCAGCTTGGAGATCTGACCCTGGTCGGTGATGCCCGACTGCTCGGCGATCACGCGGTTGCTCGCAGCGGGCCGCTCAGCGATCACCATCAGCACGCGTACTGTGCGATAGGTCAGCCTCATTTTCAGGCCCTCGAGAGGGTCGACGGCGCCAGCACGAGGCCGAGCCGGCCGGCGGGGCGCGGGCCGCGGCGTGATTCTGCCGGCTTCGCGCCCGGCGGCACGGGAGCCGAGATAGGGCAGCACGATCATGCTCATCAGGGGGCCGAGAAGCACGAACAGCGGTTCGCGGTTGCCTTCGAGAACGCGGCTGTGGAGAACCTGGAAGACCGCTCCGACGACGCCTTCGGCGGTCACCGCGGGCGGGTCGGCGGCGCCCGGAGCCGAGCGGCCGACGTCCACCGCCGCGCCGAGCTCTTCCATCGCCAAGCAGCGGCGCTCGAGCACCCTCTCGCCGGCTGCCAGCGCCTCGACGACGCAGAGCTTCGTCAGCGCCGGCTCATCGTCCATCATCGCCAGCAACGCGGCGAGGCCTGCGCGGATGCCCTCACGCCACGAGTCCTCCCCCTCGTATGCCTCGCGCACGAGGTCCCCGGCTTGCTCCAAGGCGTGGTCGAAGGCCGCCAGGAAGCAGTCCTCGCGGTCGGCGAACACGTCGTAGAAGGTCTTCCGCGAGACGCGGGCACGGGTGATCACCTGCGCGACGGTCATCCGGGCATAGCCGACCTCGTCGACCGCGTCCACGGCGGCCGCGAGCATACGACCCCGCTGGATCTCCGTGACCTGGCCCCGCGGCATCCCGCTCGGCCCCGGCCTCAGCCGGGTGCTGTTGGCTGGTCTGTATGTCAATGCCATGTTCCCGCCTGTCGCCTGTTTCGCCGAAACCACCCGGCGCCGTCACATCTCACCGCGGACTCCCGGGTCGGGGCCCGTTCGGTGCGAACGATGGAGAAGCATCATTGGTCCTGATTTCAAAGTCGAGACGCGTCTCTGACTTGGTCAGGCGCGCGCATGATGCGCGACGCCGGCTGACGTCTGAGGACACCGCGAGATGCACATGGCATCCCTGGCCCCATACCCCGCTTGGCCGTCGTCCACACATCTCGAGCCAAATTGAGACGGCTGCGTCGGACGGACGAATGGCTCGTTCGTGCGATTAACGCAAAAGCCCCACTAAAAAGAGGGGGCCGGCCAAGTACCGCTACGGGGATTCGAAATCCAGAGGCGGGGGCTCTAGAGAGCCATATTTGGCTCTAGCTAGCCGAGCTGCCACCGCTCCAGACCGCTCGAAACCGGTCCAGAACGGCGGCGCTTTTCACCCGTTTTCACCCACGCGGACGACCGGACTCCCGTCGATCGGGCAGGCGTCGCGCTTCTTGTTCAGGAGGTGCCCGTTCTTCTCGCAGCGCCACTGCCCGGCGCGAGGGCTCGTAGTCCCTGGCCTCTTTGCCTTCGCGGCCGTCGAGGCTTTGGCAGCGTCGGCTGCCTTCCCCGCGAGCTTGTCCGAACGCCGCTCAAGCCTTTCGGCTGTGCCAAATTCCGCCGACGCGCGCAGGCGCTTGTTTTTGCGGGCAAGCTCCCCGGCCCGCGCGCTCGCCACGGCGGCCTCGCGCGCCAACCTCCTAGAGCGGCCGAGTTTGCCGAACACGCTTAGCCCCCGTTCCGTCCGACTAGCACGGGGCGATCGTACCGTCGAGATCGTGCCGCGCCTAGCCCGAGCTGGCTACACCGTGGTACGCGTCGAGCTTCGCCGCCACTGTCGCCGCGGAATCCGAGAACAAGTGACCGTAGATGTTCTTCGTAGTGCGCGAGTCGCTGTGCCCGATCATCGCCGTCAGCTCCAGGTCGTTGAGCCCGGCCTCGATCAGGTAGCTGGCGGCGCTGTGCCTGGCCTCGTGGAGCGTGATCGGATGTAGCAGCTCCACGGACTCGGGGACCTCCGCGTCCGCGAGACGGCGCTTGTTCTCGCGCGCCCAAGCCTTCAACGCTCGCGCCCGCACAGTCGAGGCGACGAACGGCTCGGCGGGCGTGCGCCCGAACACGAGGTCAGCTTCCGCGCGGCCCGAGCTGAGCTTGTGGGCCACCATCGCGCGGCGGAGCACCCCGGCGAGCGGGACCGCGCGCTTGCCGGCGTCGGACTTTGGTTCCTGCTCGCCGTGGCGGTCATCCCAACCCCGCTCGACCTTGACAACGCCGCCGTCGAAATCCACGTCGGCCCACCGAAGGGCGCGCAGCTCGCCGCGGCGAAGGCCGCCGTAGAAGGCGCAGGCCCACAATGCCTGCTCGCTCTGCGGCAACGCCTCGATCAGCTCCCGCGCTTCGGCACGGTTCGCCACCCTTTCGCGCCGGCCCCCTCCCTTTGGGACGAAATGCGCGCCAGCCATCGGGTCCACGGCGAGGCATTCATCTTCGATCGCCTCGCGGATCAGCACCCGCAGCGGGTCGAGGTTGTTCCGTACCGATGACGCGGCCATGCCCTCGCGCTCCCACGCCGCCACCACCGCCTTTATCCGTGCCCGGTCGAGCTTGCACAGCGCCACGTGCCCGATCAGCGGGCCGAGATGCTTGTCGAGCGCCAGCTCATACCGCCGGACGGTCGAGGGCTTGTAGAGAAGGCCAGAGCGGTTCTTGATCGTCCCGTCGCGCATTCCCGCGAGCAGCGAGCGGCCCGCTTCTGCCACGGTCGTACGAGTCGGGGCCTTGATCTTCCCCTGTTCCACCGCCGCGTCCATTTCCCCGCGCCAGAGTTCCGCTTCGCGCTGGCCGGAGACGTCGCCGCTGCCGGCAAAGTGCTTGCGGATCAGTTTGCACTCGCGTGCGCTGTAGACGCTCGCCTGGTAGGTCGGGCGGCAGTTGCACGTCCTCGCCTCTCCCATCGCGCAGGCGCGACTGTGGACCCGATAGACGTACTTCGCGCCCTTGACCTTTTCGCGGATTCGCTCGGCCATCAGCGACCACCCCCAAACAGGGCCTCGACCGTCTCGCCCAACTCCCGGCTCAGGCCCAGCGCAAGGTCAAGGCTGGGGCTGCTGTGGTCAAGCTCGATGCGCGCGAGCGTCGATTTTGCGACGCCGAGCCGCGAGGCGAGCTGACCCTGCGAGAGGCCCGCGCGGTGGCGGGCTGCCGCTACTCGGGACCCGCGGGTCCTAGTCTTTCCTGCTGGCACGGGACTTACCTCCGGTGTCCGGCCCCCGACCGTTCGCGCGGTGCGGGGGCGCTTTTTCGTTGGCTCGCTCGATGCTGGCGAGCCCCTCCTCGGTCGGAGCAAGGACCCCTCCCCGCGCGACCTGGGGCGAGGCTGCGTCTAGCCCGGCGATCAAATGGAGATACCGCGCCTCTTTTCGACCGAGCAAGTCGAGAAGCGCGTGCGCACATTGCCAGGCGTGCCTGAAGCTCCACCCCACGAAGGCGGCGGGGGACGAACTCCCCTGGACCGTGGCCCATCTGATGCCGACCGCGCCCTCGCGCGATACGCGCACATTCCAGAAATCACCAAAGCGACCGTCTACAGCGGTCAGCTCGAAGGTCCACCCGTCCTGGGTCACAGACGGCGCGAGTCGAGGAGCGAAGGGCCGCAGGTGCCGTTCGTCGCCGGAGACCGCTTCGACAATCTGGCCAGCCGCGCCGTGGATTCGAGGCGTGAACAGGATCGGGGTCAGATCGATCCCGTACCCCGGGATCGCCAGGCCGAGGCCGAACTGTGCCGTCTCAGACGACTCAGGTTCGGTCGCGAGTATCTGAGCAGCGATCCTCTCCGCCTTCTCGACGCCGGCCCGGCGAGCCACGTCGCCTCGCCCGAAAAGGGTTGCTAGTCGTATCGGATCAGTCACTGCGATCGTTTTCCCCGAGACCCGCTCGAACACCGTCCCCCTGGTCATGCACGGAGGATCTGGCACGGGGGGAATCCGTACGACGGCGACGTGCCTTCGATCGCCGACCTCGAACGCCCTCACGTCGAGGCCCTCCGGGTAGGGTGCGACGCCGCTGGGCCCGTGCAGCAGGTTCGTGACGTCGCTTGGCGGGTCAGCGTTCGGGAACTCAGCTCCGTCCAGCGCCCAAGTTCCGCCTCCCTGATCGTGGGCCCCAAGAATCAAGTAGCCGGCGGCGTAGCCGTTTGCGAACCCGCACACCTGAGCCCTCACCGAGCCCGGGTTGACGTCCGCCTTCGCCTCCCACTCCAGCGGCTCGGCCGGCGCACCTTTCAGGAACGTCGCGAGGTCTTGAAGCTCTAGCTGATCCCAGGGGGGCCCGAAGACGGTCATGTGCAGGATCGACGGTCGCGGCCTATCGGAGGATCGACGCTAGCCGGGTTGGCCGGCCCACTGGCCGTGAGCCTGAGCGAGGATCGCGTCGGTTAGGCGGCCCGCTTCGTCGGGCCTCAGCGGATGGATGGAGGCGTCCCCGGGACCGCCCCCGGCCGTCGATACCTCGACGTAGCCGACCCGCAGCAGGCTGCGGTGCACCGAGGCGTCTTGAATGAAGCGCATCGGCAAGCTCGTTTCGCTCTTGGTCAGCACCCCCTGGCGAAGATGTATCCGCTGATTCGTGAGGGTGACAACCCCGGCCTTCCACCAGAACGTGTAGAGGCCGAGCGTCGCGACCTGGCGCAGCAGGACCGGCCAGCCGGAGCGCAGCATCGAGAGGACAATTTCCTCGTCCGGTTGGAGCCTCAAGGGGTCGGCCATCGCGGGGCGTAGTCTCTCACGAACCGATCCCGACTATCGGGAAACGATGCGCTCGATCATCTTCGGCTCGACGGGCAGGTCGGCGAGCGATGCGACCACCTCGGCGGCCTGCGCGATCGTCGCCGTACCGGTCTCGCGCGCCCAGCGTCCGAGCCAGCGGAGCGCCCAAGCGTCGTATTCGTCCGGGACCCCCTGCGCCACGAGAGGCAGGAACCGCGCTGCGGTCGCGAGGTCGATCGGCTTGCCGCGCTCAACGCGGACTTCCTCAGCGAGCGCGACGGCATAGCGAAGGTCGCCGCGGTCGAGGGCCGCGTCAAGCTCGGCGGCAGGTCTCCACGGTCTCGGCCCCATCGAACACATGTTCGCATAGCCGGGCCCGGCATTACTCTCTGCCTCCAATGACCGACGCTGACTGCCAAGTGAGTCAACTGACGCGAGATGCCTTCGAGGCGATCGCGTGGCTCGACCCGCCGCTCCTGGTCGGCCACAGCGCCGCGGGCACCTCGTACAACGTGACGATTGCGCGCAAGGCCACGGTCCTGACCCTGCCAGCGAAGGGCCCCGATGAGCTTGGAGGAGGAGAGGACAAACCGATCCCTCGCATCCCCGAGTTTCCACGTCCCCCGCTCGCCGAGCCGATTGTCCGCGGTGCATGGATGCAGATATCGTCTCGCGCCGTCCTGCGCGAGCGGCCCCTGATCGTAGAGGCGATCCGACTTCGATGGAAGGATCGGGCGAGAACGTCAGCGGTGCGGAAGGGGGACCACTTCGGCCCGGACTTCGATAAGGACCTCGGGCCGTGGCTCGCGCTCGCTCGCGACTGGCTAACCGTGTGGCGGGGTGGCGTGCGGCGGCCGATGATGTCGGAGGTATCCCCGCAAATCAGAATGGCGTCCTCGGCCTACGGCGGATCGATAGGCGGCGGCGGGTTCGCGCCGCCCGGTGTCTACCTAGAGCGGCGACAGATAAGCACTCCGGGCGAGGTTCGCGCCGCGTTCGTCGCCGCCTCGATCGGAGCGCGCCTTCCCCTGGAGCATCAGCTCCTCGCTGAGGCGGTCGTCTACGCGGCCGGCGGGCAGAATCGGCATGCGGTCATCAACGCCTGCTCGGCGGCTGAGGTCGCGCTGTCGCGGTCGGCTCGCCAGCTGCTGGACAAGGGCGGCAGAACCGAGAAGGAACAGGACGAAATCCTTGACCACGTCCGGGGCGTTAGCGAGATGTACAGGCTGAGTGCATCCCGCAAGGGCGGCCTGCCGGTCTCCCTGCGTCAAGTGCTCGACCAACTAGCGGGGCCGCGCAATCTAGCGGTCCATGCCGGCGCGGAGCCCGAGGAGGACACAGTCCGGGCGGCGGTCCGGACCGCTAGGGCACTACTGACGCTGTCACCACTGCCGTCCCCGCGCTCGTTCCGGGGCCCAGCTAGGGCAACAACCTGACCTCATTCTCGTGGGGCCCAAACCGCTCCAACGGGTAGTTGTCGATCCAAAGCGACGGGTGAATCACCGTGTATGTCGTGATAACCGTCTCGCGGCGGAATCGCTCCGTCTCAGGCATGTCTGACCACTGTAACTCGGCCCCCTCGCGCGACGGATCAGGCCACTCGTCGCCGCCGATCTCGTTCCTCACAGCCATGCCTTCGCCGAACCGTCCATGCCTTGCCGCATCGCTCGCAGTCCACACGAACCACTGGTAGCTCCCCGGGTTGCCCTTGTACGTGATCTCGGAATACGCGTGGTTGTGGACTCCCATGGAGATTCGGAGGTGCGGTCCCGCGAGTTCATCGGGGTCGGCGGGGTCGAGGTCGGCGAACGTTGTGACGCCCAGTCGGAGGGTCAGGAGGGGCCGGTACGGCGCCCGCCAGCGCCGCCGCCAGCGCCAACGCTCGATCCAGCCGAGGCGCCGATGCACCTCGTAGATGGGCCGGAACCTCGGAGACCTCGTAGTCACCGAGAACGCTAGGACCGTGTCGTCGTCATCCGTGATCGTCTGGACGTAGAAGTCTCGATCTATGAACATCGAGACCCCGAACACCCGCGTCTCGGTCCGCGTCTCCGGGCCTTCTCCCGATGGGTCGAAGTCCGGGTCAACCGAGGAAATCCACTCCGCGTAATCGTCCTTGGTCAGCGAGATACTCATCGCTGGCGGCTCGCCGATGACGGACTCAAAGAAGGCAAGGTGGGCCCCCGTGCCCAATCGAGCCAGCCTCTCGTACCTGTCCGCGCGGCGCCCAATCGTCCTTCGCCAAGAACTACGGCCAGCATTCCCGACAACCACGAGGGCCGCCAGTCCGGCGATCAGGGTCGGGACTTCGCCGAGCACTGCGCCTACCGTGACCACACTAACCCGCGCGTTTCACTGTCGCCGGCACCGCTCCGCCCAGCGCCACGTACCGCGATGATCCGGGCGCGATGCCTGCGGCTCCGCCCGCACGATGGGCCCACATTTCACTCGCCCCCGGGAAGATGAACACGATCCACCCCAAAGAATTTGTGCGCGTACTCGGAAATGTCAGCTGCGCTATCTCCGTCACCCTTGAACGGCTCGTAGCCGAGTGCATGTGCCAGATGAACAAGCTCCGTGCCGTCCGGGTAGTCGAGGTCCGGGAGGTACCGACCTTGATCATCTTCCTGCGTCTTTGCCACCAGACAGGCCCAATGGTTGACCCGACGTGCCCGCACTTTCCTCGCTAGAAGCAACACCGCGGCGATGACAGCCGCAAGCAGTAACACCGCGACCCAGGTCCGCTCTGCGCCGGTCGCGACACGAGTTCCTCCTATTTCGGCGAGATAGCCGCATGCTTGTATCGAAAATCCCGCGACCAGTCCCGCTACTCCCACCTCCGCGTCCGCACGCGAACCGATCAACCCGGCCATCGTCGCCGGGTTGTGACCTATGACCGCGGACGAGCGTCGCTTGATCTCGATTGGCTGTACCAACAGTCCCCTGCCAAGAAAGTATCCGCCTACGAGATCAAGCCCTACGCCTACTGTGAAGAGATCGTCAACCGAGAGCGGGCTTCCCATCGCGGCGAGTATTGCGACGGACACGGATAGAACAGCCCACCGTCAGCCCTCCATGTCGTGAGGACACTCGCTTCGTCCGTCTAGCGCGGCACGAGAACTGTGTGACCGGGTTCTTACGCCGTCGTACAGCTCAGGGGGGAGGCTCGCTCCCACCAGAGATCGACGAACTTGGTCCATTTAGCCGGCCAGCAAGCGCGGCCCGAGGTCCACGCCCGTTACGGCCTGCAACGCGTCGAGGTACGTGAGGCTCTCATCGGCTGCCATGAGGGCCCGCGCGTGCGTGTCGAGGACCCGGCGCGGGTCCTCCTCCTGCGTGGGCTCCGCGGCCGGCGCAGGGCCTGCGTGTAGGGACGTTGCCTGCGCGACGCTGGCCTCCAAGGACATGCCGCCGCGGAGGTAGCCGTCGAGCGCGGCGTCGAGCTGGCGCGCCGTCAAGCCGCCCAGCGTCCTCGCGACCTGCTGGTCCCTAACCTGCTGGTCAGTCGAGCTGGCCGGGCGAGTGTCCAAGGTGCGAGCGCCGCCGATAACGGTCTCCAGGGCACGCTTCCGCCCCTCCGCGTCCTCTGCCGCCCCGATCGCAGCGTCGAGCGCCCTTACGCTGCCCTCTGCGTCACGGTGCGCGCCGGCTACTTCTACGGGCCTTTCCAGGCTCCGAACGAGCGACAGTCCAGCGCCGGCCCATGCGAGGTTCGTTTCATCGAACGTCTCGCGCGATTCGTAGCCGCGGTCGAGTGCCCGGGCGCACAGCCAATCGCGTTCCTGTGCCTCATCGTCGCGGCGGTAATGCGGCAGGTCGAAGCCCTGCTCCACGAGCACCCGGCCCTGGCCGTCAACGCGCCGCGCGGGCAGCGCAGATGTCGCCGCGTCGAGCATCTTGACCGCCTCGGCGTCCCGGCTCTGCAAGGTGTTGATGTCCTGCGCCAGAGAGTCCAACGCGCGCACGCCGGCCCGCTCGGCAACGCGCGCCAACGTAACGGCGCCCATGCCGATTTCTGCCCGGACGTCTTCCCAGGCTCCGCGGAGCGCGCCGAGCGCCCCCGGGTAGTCGCTGCCCGTGGACAGCGCGACAGCGCGGACGACAGTGTCAAGCTCACGACGCCGGCCGGGATCGAACAACGCCGCGGGCGAAGCGTCCAAACCCACGGGCTCGCCACTAGGACGGGTGGCAGGCGCGCGAGGCGGGCCGCCCCACTCCGCCGGCAGCAGGTCCGCGGCGCCGAGCGCTTTCGCGCGTGCGATCAGGTGCCGGCGAGCGACGCTCTGGTCACCCTTCGCGGCCTTCACCTTGCCGATCGCCTCTTTCAGCTCGGCGCGATCCCGGATCGCGAGGCTGCCATCCGGCAGCGCGTGACCCGCCTGAATAGCGCGCTGGCGTTCCGGATCAGAGAGGAGGGAATCGAGCTGAATCGCGGCGGGCCATTCCGGCAAAGTGCGCACGCCAAGACGCAGGGCCGCCTTCTCCACGTACGGGCGCAAGTTAGGCTGCACGACAGCGATCGAGCACGCCGCTGCGACCTGCCGGGGGGTTGAGATCGCGTAGAAGGGGATCGGGTGGGAAGTCTCAGGCATTGGCATTCACGGCCTCTCCCGGGGGGTGGACGAGCAGAAATGTGACGAGGGCATAGATCGGCGTACCGGCGGGGCCGGCCAGTTCATCCGCGATCCCTACTGCGACAGTGCGAGCCTCGACCGCAGCGCGGTGAACGAGCGCGGCGGCGCTCGCAGACAACCCGCGCAGGGCCACCGCGGTCGCGAGCTGGGACGACAACGAGAACAGATAGCGGCGGTCCTGCTCGCTCACCTGCTCGATAAGGCGCAGGGCATCGGCGAACAGCGCGTGACACTCAGAGAAGCCGACAGCCGCCGAGCCGCACGCGCCGCACGCGACCAACCCGGCTCAGCGGGCGACGACGCAACCCCAGCAACATCAAGCGCCTGCCGCCACGAGCCAAACAGCTCAGCAACCTCATCCGAAGTCGGGCGACCCGGCTCCCGAACCCGCCACCCCACCGAAGTCGGCGCACGACCATCATGCGACGCCGCCCACTCCCTCAGCAGCGCGACAACCTCCTCCTCAGACCACTTCACGAGAACACCCCCGAACGAACCCGAAAACCACTCGGATACGAGACAGAGGCCCCGCGAGGGGGGTGGGTACAACGTGTGGCTTTTACCCGGCGGGGGGGCCTCCGGGATGTCATCGGTTGGCCTCGCCATCGGCCTGGCCGGCGGCGAGCGCGCGCTGTGCCAGGTAGTCCTCCAGGCTCGGTACTCCCCCGTGGCCGTGCTCGCGCTCCAGGGCGGCGAGCTGGAACACGGCGCGCTCGTGGGCGTCGAGGAGGTGGCGCAGCTCACGTGCGGGCGCGGTGACTTCGACGGTCCGGCCGCGCATCACGATCGGCCCGTTGTCGGAGAGCCACGCGCCGAAAAGGTCAAGCATCGCGGCCCGCTTCGCAGCAGCGTTGACGAGGTCCTGGCCGGCGGGCGTGTCGATCGCGCCGGGGAACTGGGCGGCGAGACGCGTGCGGTGCTCATCTTCGAGCGGCTGGCGCCTCGCAGCAGCGTAAGCGCCGTGGACCTGGCGGCCAGGGCTAAGCCCGCGGCGCTGCCGAGCAGCGACGGCAGGATCAGAGGACTGGCCTTTCACGAGGTTCGCGAGCTGCGCGGCCCGGCGCTCAGGGTCAGAACTGAGGCCCACAGCTTTTCACCCGCCTTTCACCCAGGCAGAGACGGCCTATGAACACGGGGGTTTTCGGCCCGCACGGACTCTGCATCCCCGTAGCGCTCACGAGTCCCCCAGAAGATTGGCCAGCTCATCGGCCGGGCTTACCGCGCGCCCAGCGAGCCAATCCTCGATCCCGACCACCGGGTAGACCCGAACCGTGCCGAGGCGCACCACCGGCAGCGACGGCCGGACGTGCTTGTCGAAGGTCTCATCACTCACGCCGCACGCGCGCGCCGCGTCCTCACGACGGAGAGCCAGCACGACGGGCGAAGCGGTCGAGATCATCGTCGCCGTCATCGGACGCGCTCGCTCCCAGCAGCTCGGACGCGCACCGCTAGGCCAGCACTGCGCAGCTCGGACGAGCCGCACGGATCAGCAGCCGCGCAGCGGCAGGGGAGTGTGCGCCCCTTATCTACGCTGTTCGGGTGCTTGTGAATCTGGAGGTCGCGGACCGGCTGCTCGGGCTGATCGTGCGAGAAGCGCGTGCGGTGGTCACGGGTTCGAGTCCTTATGAGCTGGCGCACGTGATCGGCGAATGGCAGGGCGAGGGCCTTGTGGAGCCGGAAGCGTTCGGAGTGTTTGTGCGCCTGGCGAATGAAGACGCGGGCGTGGACCTTCTGGCGCTCGCGGCTCACGACGTGCTTGATGCTGCGGAATGGCTGCGGCGTGAGTGGAGTCTGGGCTGAGGTGGTCAGCGGCCCCGGGTTGCTGGTCTTCCCGGTCATGCATGGCCCCCCGTGAGGCGCAGGTCGGCGCCGGTCAGGCGGTGCATGGCGCAGTAGCCGGCGAGCCGTGACGCGATGGCGCGGCCGTAGGGATCGGGCCATCTCTCCGCAAGCTCGCCCGGAGTGAGGTTGGAAGTGGTGGCGAGCGGCCTCGCGTGCGTGATGCAGAGGTCGATCGCGAGATAGAGCTGTTCAGCGGCGTAGGGAGACGGCCTCGCCTTGTCGAGATCGTCAACACAGAGAGGACCGCTGCGGCCTGTGAGCTGGTCGATGGTGCGGTCGCGTTCGGGGCTACCGAAGTCGCGGGCGAGAGCGGCGAGCGCGGCCGTGCTCAGCCAGACCGGCGTGGGGCCCTCCACGTGCTGTGCGCAGTAGTCGCGGACCGCGGCGGCGGCGATCGTGGTCTTGCCGACCCCGACGTCGCCGAGGAGCGCGATGCCGGGGAGTTCCCCGGCTGCCCATCGGTGAGCGGCTTCGAGCACGGCTTCGCGGCCCACGGGATCGAGGTCTCCGAGCTGGTGGTCGCGCAGCCCGGGCGGGAGCGCATCGCGAACCTTGCGTTCGACACGCTCGGCGGAGTGGCGGTGGGAGCACTCGCGACAGACGATGGCGAGGTAGCCGTCCCGTGCCGCGGCGGCCTGGTCCTCGTGAACGTTGAACGGGCGCGGCTCGCCGCAGTCCGCGCAATCGAGAGTCACGGAGATTGTCATCCGACGATCCCCTGGTCGTACTCGGCGGCCTGACGCGGGGCCTCGGGTGCTTTGGCCCCTGGGCCAGCGGCGCGCTGGCGGCGCTTGCGTTCCCGCCACGCCTCCGGCGATTCCGAGGGCTTCGGTTCGGGCTGGTGGACGTGCCAGCCGTGTACCAGCTCGGCCCCGACCTCCCGGTCGGCTTCGAGCATTCCAAGCTCGCGCATCCTGGCGAGTGTGGCGCGCGCCGTGGCGATCTTTACTCCGGCCTGCTCGGCGATGTCGCCATCGTCGGCAGGGACGTTCGGCGCGATCAGCAGGTTACCGCGGACCGGAGACTTCGCGGCCAGCGCCCAGACGCCCGCGACCACGCACCAACGCTCGGCGGCCGTGAAGCGCCGCAGCTTGCGGCTATTGCCGATCTCAACCCGCACCATGAAGGAGTCGAAACCGCTCACGCCGACTCCCAGGACTCTCGTCCGGGCTGTGCCTCAGAATGCCTGCAGGCGACCACGATTCGCCTCCGCCTCTCCGACGCCCTGGTCATCAGCCGGGGCGTCGATCGTTGTGGAGTCGGGACGGGCCGGCCAAAGGACGGTCTCGCGGAGTTCGAGCGCCTCGGCGATCTTCGCGCGGACTGCAGGGCCGGGGACGTAGCCGTTCTCAGCGCGCGAAAGCGTCCCGCCGTCGATGCCGGCCAGGCGTGCAAGCGCGGTCTGGGACAAGCCTCGCGCCCTGCGCAACAACTCGATTTTGCCCGGTGGGTAGATCGTGCCCATCGCGGCCGACTATCCACCCGCCCGCGCAAGCGCAAAGGCTTTGCCAAAACCCGGGACCGGGTCCCGGGAAAGGGTCCGGGGCCCTAGATCAGCCGGGCGGTGGTGAGGAAGACCGTTGATGTCCATGGAGCAGTCCTGTGGTTCGTGCTTCGCACTGGGACTTGCCTCCTAGACATCGCTGCATGCAAGCACGCCCTGCGGCGGAACGCGAGCCCCGAGAGCGCACTAACCGCGCCTTTCCTCGATGAGAGGGGGCGGCCTGTCCCGCCTATCCCTCCCTTCGACTTCTCTTACCTTCTCTTCGGGGCGGGATTCCCGCCCTTCGGTCCCGCGGGACAACAGCGGGACGCTTCCGCGGGACAGCACGGGACGCCCGCGTACGTCGCGGCGATTCCCCCGCGCAGCCGCGTAGAGTCCAAACGCATGACGAGAAGCGAGCGATCAGTAGTCAGGCGCGAGGTCGAACGACTCACGGCGGATATCGCGGCGGTGGAGGTTCAAGCCGCTCACGGCCGCGCCGACGCCGACGTGACCGCTGTAGACCGCTGGCTCCGCCGCCACAAGTTGGTGCTGGGCCAGCTCGTCGCGCTGCTCTAGGCGCCCCGGCGCGACGAAACCCGCGTAAGGTCGCATCGAGCCGAAGGTTTGGGCGCTAGCCGAGCAGGCCGGCCACAGCCGCCGCGGCTGCCACGACGGCCGCAACAGCGCCGATTACCGTCACGACGAGCAGTAGCCGGTTCGTGCTCTCCTGCCGGCGCATGATGGCCAACATGCCCTCCAGGGCGGAGGCTTGGCGCTCCCCTCGCTTGTCGCTCGCCGCGCGCCATTCCCGTACCGGCGAGGCGTCTATCTTCGGCACCTGCGGGAGTTGCTGGCCACGGACCGGGGCGAGGTCGGCCTCGATGCTGTCGAGAGGCGTCCCGGTGAACAGAAAGCGGTTGCGGTTTAGGAGTCCGCCGAGCGGGCCCTCCCGGCGGTACTCCTGCACCTTGCGGAGGCGCTTCCCGATGTCCTCGCCGATGGCTCGCGGGTCCGGCTCGCCATCGGGCTTCGCTTGGACGAGGTTGAAGACGACGAAGTCTCGGGCGGCATCCTCCGGGTTGGTTTCGCCCGCGGTCTCCAGCGCGATGCGCTGCGCCTCATACAGCCACGGCTCGGCGGCCCCCGATTCGATCTCGGCGGCCCGAGCCGCATGGGCCTCGCGTGCCGAAATCAGATTGTCGATGAGCGATTGTTTGTCCGGGGTCTCGGCCATTTCGTCGAAACCTGGGCCGCCCTAGCGCCGATGCGCAGGCGACAGCGCGGCCCGCTAAGAGCCTTTGGCGCTCGGTGGTTTCGCGCTTGTGGCTGCGTCCGATGGGGCCGGCGGCGCCTGAGTCGGACTAGCCTGCGCCTTCGGCGGCCGGAAGCCTCCCCCAGTTATCGCCTTTCCCTCGGGACTGGGGGCCAACCCCTCGCGGAGACGCACATCACGCGGCGGCGGAGGCGCATTCTTGTCGCGTCGATCGCTCATCACTCGTTAGGTGGAGGTGGAGGTGGAGGTGGAGGTGGTTTCGCGCTCGATGAGGAGTCGCTCGGAGCCGGCGGAGCCTGTTTCGGGCTCGGTGCCGCGTTCTGCGGCTGATAGCCACCTCGCTTTTCGACGGGGCGCTGACGTTCTTCAGTCATCGGACCATCGTAGCGCCGCGGCCGCATCACGGATCGCTGTCCGCGACCGGCTCCTTGGCCTGATCTTGCTGGTCGGCTGGGCGGGCGTAGAACTCGATCGAGACGATGTCCTCGCGTCCAATCCAGAGCCCCTCGGTGCCGGCGGCCTTTTCCGCGAACCAGTCGTTCTTCGGGTTGATCGCCCATCGCTCGGCGATGAATAGGTCGTGCGCGTGCTCCGAGTACCCGGCGAGACTGCCGGCGCCGAAGTAGCCACCGACGACACGCCCGTCTCGCAACGTCACCCGCAGCATCGGCGTGGTCGTGCGGCCGAACGCTTCATTCCATCCCGAGCTGACGCTGTGTGATGGCGAGATACCGAACACGCCGAGAACAAGTGGGCGCACCGTCCGAGAGCCACGCCACCACAACCCTGCTAGAGCGATCAACGTCGGGAGGACCAGCGCGATGATCCCTGCGGCTAGCAGATCCTCGCCAAGGGACTTCCGGCCGTGATAGAGCCCGACGACGTCGCCCTTGTCGACGCCGAGGAGCGCGCCTGTCCCCAGCACGATCGCGTAGATGACGGCGCTGTAGTAGAGAGCGTTCAGCAGGCGCTCAAACGCTGTGACCTCATCGCGTACCGCAAACATGCGCTCGCGCAGCAACAGCGTCACGAACCCCGGCAGAACGAACACGGCCAGGATCAGGAGAGCTGTCCCTGTTGGAGGCGTCATCTACGAGGCTTCTACCAGCGACCACGGACGCGCGGGCTGCCACGCGTTCGCGCGCGGACTTTTCACCCAGCGTTTCACCCACCCCCCCTGAAACGCGAAACGCCCCGCAAACACGGGGCGAATGCAGTACCGCTACGGGGATTCGAACCCCGGTTTCCGCCATGAGAGGGCGGCGTCCTAGTCCCCTAGACGATAGCGGCGCGCTGGGGTGCTCGACGCTAGCTTCAGGTCCGTGTCTGGGCAACCAGGTGGAGGTTCGAGTCCTCTCATCCGCATAGGCCCCCGCCGGCGGGGCGGTGGCAGCCCAACCCGCAAGGGGGTCCCATGAGAGGACGTTTCGAAGGCTCGGCAACAATCGATCGGCCGATCGGAGAGGTTTTCGCGTTTCTGGCCGACGGCCAGAACGATCCGAAGTTCAGCCCCCGTGTGCTCGAGATGTCCACGCGCACGGACGGTCCGCCCGGCGTGGGCACGATCTACGCGAGTACCGTCCGCGACGCCGGCATGAAGACGAAACGGGAATTCGAGCTGACCGAGTTCCAGCAGCCGACGAGGATCCGCTGGCGGGAGCGCTCCAAGAACCTCGTCACCGCCCCGGAAGGCGGCTACGACCTCGAGGCACACGACGACCACACCCACCTGACCGTCTTCAACGAGCTCGAAGGCCACGGCTTCGGCAACCTGCTCGTCCGGTTCGCTCTGGGCGCTGCGCGCAAGGACGCCGACGCCTTCGCGGGACGCATCAAGGACGCCGTCGAGGCGGCCACCCCCGCA
>WNFI01020818.1_pt1 | contig 49041 bp, 44 predicted proteins | sample 5400471 | NCBI WGS metagenome assembly WNFI01 (sample SAMN13153348, study PRJNA577476) | soil metagenome | isolation source: 100 cm saprolite on Douglas fir-dominated hillslope | place: USA:California | collected 2013-09-17
GACGGAGGAAAGCTTTTCCGAGCCGATGATGAGCGCGCGCTTGTAGCGGTTGGTCAGGAGCTGGCCGTAGGCGATCTCCAGGGCGTAGAGGAAACCGGAACAGGCGGCCGCGATGTCGAAGCACGTCGCATGGGCCGGCACGCCGAGCTTGTGCTGCACATAGCAGGCAGTGGAGGGCAGAGGGGAGTCGGGCGACGCGGTGGCGATGATGAGCAGGTCGATGTCCGCGGCGGTCACCTTGGCGTCGGCCAGCGCGGCGGTGGCGGCCTTGACGGCCAGGTCGGAGCAGGCCTCGTCCGCGGCGGCAATGCGGCGCTCGCGGATGCCGGAGCGACTGAAGATCCACTCGTCGGAGGTGTCGACGATCTTGGTCAGGTCGTGGTTGGTGAGCACCTTCTCGGGTGCATAGGAGCCGACACCGGCAATGATTACGGAGGCCATGGGGTCGGGTTAGTTGGCCGCCAGGTCGGCGACGGGCGGCGCGGACACGAGCGCGTTGGCGCGGGCGACATCCGCTTCAGTGTGGTGATACATGTCCTGCTGGATGATTTTCTCGGCGGCGCGGATGGCGCTGGCCCAGGCGTGGCGGTTGCTGGAACCGTGCGCCTTGAGGATGTTGCCTTGCACGCCGAGGAGGGGCGCGGCGCCGTAGCGGTCGGGATTCATGCGGGCCTTGAGCACGTCGAACGCGCCCTTGGCCAGCAGGGCCCCGCCCATGCGCAGGGGGTTGGCCTGCAATTCCTCCTTGAGCAGGGTGGTGATGAACTTGGCCAGCGATTCCCAGGTCTTGAGCAGGGTGTTGCCGACGAATCCGTCGCAGACGACCACGTCGACCGTGTTGCGGAAAACCTGAAACCCCTCGATCGGCCCGACGTAGTTGATGACCGAGGTGATCCGTTTGAGCTGCTCGTGCGTCTCGGTGATGAGCGTGTTGCCCTTGCCTTCCTCGGTGCCGATGGTGATCAGGCCGACGCGGGGCGAGGTGACGCCGAGGATGACCTTGGCGTAATTGGCGCCGAGGATCGCGTTGTGGACCAGATGCTCGGGCTTGGACTCGGGATTGGCGCCCGCGTCGATGAGGATGAAATGGCCCTCCGCGCGCGGAATGACCGCGGCCAGCGCGGGCCGGTCGACCCCCGTCATCATCCGCAGACGCAGGGTGCTGCCGGCCATGAGGGCGCCGGTGTTGCCGCAACTGATGGCGACGCCCGCCTGGCCGGATTTCACCAGCTCGATGGCGCGGAGCATGGAGGAGTCCTTTTTCCGCTTCAGGGCCTGCAGCGGTTTGTCCTCCATGGTGATCACCTCGGAGGCATGGACGATGGAAAGCTTGGCGTGCCCCTTGAGGCCGGCCGCGGCCAGCAGCGGCTCCAGCACGGCCTGGTCGCCGACGAGCACGATCGGGTCGATGTCCTTGTCGGTCAGCGCCAGCTTGACCGCCTCGACGACTTCCGACGGCCCGAGGTCGCCCCCCATCGCGTCCACCGCAATCCGGGCGTGTGCGGGTGTGGGACTGGCCGTTTCGGGGTGGATGGCGGGAAAACTGACCGGACTGGACGCTCGTGCGTTAAACTTCGACGTTCAGCACCTGGCGCCCGCGGTAGATGCCGGTCTTGGGATTCACACGGTGGGGGCGGAACGAGCCGCCATCGGTGTCCTTGGCGAATTCAGGAGCCTGAAAGGCGTTGGCGGCACGGCGATTGGCGCTGCGGCGCTTGGATTGTTTGCGTTTCGGATTGGCCATAAAAAGAGGTGAGTGGAGCGTCCAGTGGACGGAAACCGGAGCTGTTTTGCGATATAAAGAGGAGGGTGGTAAAGTTCGCCTTCGGGGCCGTCAAGAGTTATAGTCACCCCGGCCGGAGCGGCTTACAACAGGTAAAACACCGCGAGCACAAGTGCCAGCGCCAACCGGTAATAGGCGAACCCGGCCAGCCCGTGCCGCGAGATGAAATGGACCAGGAATTTGACCGCGATCAGGGCCGAAACCGCGGCCACCAAACCGCCCAGCAGCACGTTGCTCCAGCCGAACACCTCGATCATGGCCGGGCCCGATTTCGCTCCCTTGTAAACCGCCGCGCCGAAGAGGGTCGGCAACCCGACGAGGAAGCTGAACTCCGCGGCCTTGCCCGGATTCAACCCCGCGAGATAGCCGGCCACGATCGTCATCATCGAGCGGCTCGTGCCCGGCCACAGCGCCACACATTGCGCGAAACCGATGCCGAGCGCCTTGGGCGGGGTCAGGTCCGACGGGTCGCCCTTGGAAAATCCGATGCCGCTGTTCTGCCGACGCCACCGTTCCGCCCACAGCATCAGCAGCGCGCCGGCCACGAGGGCCCCGATCACGGCCCAGACCGAGAAAAGATATTGGTCGATCAGGTCGTGCAGCAACAGGCCGATGATCGCGACGGGAAAAAAGGCCAGGAGGACATTCCGCAGCAGCCGGAAACCCGAACTGCTGCGTCCGAGCAATCCCACCAGCATCGCGAGCACCTGGCGCCAGTAGAGCATCACGATGGCGGCGACCGCGCCGACCTGGATGACAACCGTGTAGGTGTCCGCCGCGAGCTTCACGGTGAGTGGCACGCCGGCGGGATTCTCCTTCGTCGGCGGCTTGTGCCAAAGGAGCTGGCCCGTCTTGTCCGTGAGCTGCTTGTCCGACTCGAGTCCGAGCAGCTGGATCACAATGATGAGATGCCCGGTGGACGAGATCGGCAGGAACTCGGTCACGCCCTCGACCAGGCCGAGAACGACGGCGTCACGCGCACTCAACTCGGCGACCGGGACGGGCCGTTCGGCCGCGCCGGTGCTCAGGGTGAGGGCGGCGGCCAGCAGCAGGCCGGGGCAAAGATTGCGGGGCGAAAACTGCACGCTGTTTAGCTCCCAGAAACACTCCGGGCTGTCGAGTTTTATGGTGGGCCGGTGCCAGGTTGGTTTTATGCTTTGCGCCACCTGCGGGAAAAGCTTCTGCTCGACGCCGCCATGGCCGCGCTGAACGACCTCATCACCAACCTGACCGCCAAGAAAGAGCTCACCGCTCCCGAAGTGAAGGCGGCCGCCAAGGCGCTGGGTTCGGCCTCGGTCAAGGATGACGCCAAGGCCGGGTTCCTGACCGCGCTCGCCGCCAAGGGCGAGACTTCCGCCGAGCTCGCCGGCTTCGCCACCGCCTTCCGGGCGCTGGCCGTGAATCCCGGCGCCGAGGAGTGGGCGCCGCGCGCGATCGACATCGTCGGCACGGGTGGCGATCATGCCGGGGGGTTCAATATTTCCAGCCTCGTCGTGCTCATCCTCGCCAGTTCGGGCGTGAAGGTAATGAAGCACGGCAACCGCGGCATCACTTCCCAGTGCGGCAGCGCCGACCTGTTCGCCGCGCTCGGGGTCGATCTCGACGCCCCGCCGGAAAAATCCCGCCGGGCGCTCGACCAGCTCGGTTACGCTTTCTACTTCGCCCCGAATTACCACCCGGCCTTCAAGCACATCGCGCCGGTCCGCAAGGCGCTCGCCGCCCGGGGCCAGCGCACCGTCTTCAACATCCTTGGGCCGCTCATCAATCCCGGCCGCCCGGCGAACATTCTCCTCGGCGTCTACTCGCTCCCGCTCGTGGCCCGGATGGCGCGCGCCTTGGAGAAACTCGGCCAGGCCTCGGGCTTGGTCGGGCATGGCGTCATCGGACCCAAGCAGGGCATCGACGAGATTACGACGGCCACGGTCAACCATGTGCAAGGAGTCGGACGGTTGCGCGAGCTGCGGGCGGTGTGGCGCGCCGCGGATCTGGGCCTGCATTCCGCTCCGTTCGACGTGCTGAAGGGCGGCGATGTCGCGACCAATGTCGCCATCGTCGAGGCCATCCTCGCCGGCCGCGGTCCGGCGGGCTTGGTGGACACCATCGTGCTTAACGCCGCGGTCGCGCTGCATGTCCTCGGTCGCGTTGACAACCTCCGCGCCGGGCTGGCTCCCGCCCGCGAGCTGCTGCTCGGTGGCGCGGTGCAGGCCAAGATCGCCGCGACGAAGGAATTTTACCGCTCATGAAGCGCCAATACTTCGGCACCGACGGCGTGCGCGGCCCCTACGGCAGCGCGACGATGAACGAGGACCTGGCGTGGAGGCTGGGCGCCGCTGCGGCCCGCTGGCTGAAGACGGCCAAGGGGGTGAAAGCCGCCAAGATCCTGATCGGCCGCGACACGCGCGCCTCGGGCGCCTCGCTTGCCCAGGCGATGGCCGACGGTCTGGCGCATGAGGGCTGCGCGGTTCTCTCGCTGGAGGTGCTCCCGACTCCGGCGGTGGCACGGGCGGTGCGGATGCAAGGCGCGACCCTGGGCGTCGTCATCACCGCCTCGCACAACCCGGCGGCGGACAATGGCATCAAGTTTTTCGGGGCGACGGGCATGAAGCTGACCGACGCCGACGAGGCGCAGATCGAGCAGCTCATGCCCGCGACGCGAACGGACAAGGCCAAAGCCTCGCTGCCTAAAATCGACGGAGCGTCCAATTATCTCGAGGTGACGGAAAGCCTGCTGGCTGCGCCGCTCGATGGCTGGAAGATCGTGCTCGATACCGCCAACGGCGCGACGATCCACACCAGCGGTCCCGCCCTGCGCGATCACGGCGCCGATGTGCGGTGCATCGGTGACGAGCCCGACGGTAAAAACATCAACGCCGGGGTGGGGAGCGAGCACCCGGAGAGAATGTGCGAGGCCGTGCGGCGGCAGGGCGCGCGGCTCGGCATTGCGCACGACGGCGATGGTGACCGCTGCATTTTGTGCGACGAGAAAGGTGACGTGCTCGATGGCGATGAACTCCTGGTGATACTCGCCTTGCACGCGCTCAAGCAGGGCAAACTGGCAAAGAAGACGCTCGTTGTGACCGTGCAGAGCAATCTCGGCGTTGATGCCGCGGTGGTCGTCGCCGGCGGACGCGTCGTCCGCACGCCGGTCGGGGACCGCTATGTCAGCGAGAAAATGCTGGCCGACGGTGCGAATCTCGGCGGGGAGTCGTCGGGCCACATCATCTGCGCGGATGTGTCGCCGACGGGCGACGGGCTCGTTGCGGCGCTCAAGGTGCTCGAGGTCATGCAAGCCACCGGCAAGCCGTTGTCCGAGCTGCGCCGGCTCTTGAAGAAATTCCCGCAACTCTCCACGGCCCTGACGGTGAAGGAGAAAAAGCCGCTGGAATCGCTGACGGCATTGCCCGCGGCCATCCAGGCGGTGGAGACTGAGCTTGGCGCGAATGGGAGGGTGCTCGTGCGCTATTCCGGCACGGAACCGAAACTGCGACTGCTGGTTGAGGGACCGACCGACGCCATCGTGAAGGCCGCGCTGGATAAGCTCATCGCCGCCGCCCGGTCCGACCTGGAAATCCTTTGATCAGCCATGTTCACCACCACGACACAACGGCACCACGAAATGCCTTTTTTCCATTCTGCTTGGTGTCGTGGTGCCGTCGTGGTTCATTTCCCCTGCATCCAATCATGTCCGAAGTCCTGGTCAATTCACTGAGCATTGCTCTGCAGAAGCAGGTGGAGAGTGCGCGGGCGGCCTTCGATCGCGGCAAGCCGGAGCAGGCGGCCGAGTTGTGTGCGAAGATTCTGGAGGAGCAGCCCGCCTGCCTGAGCGTGCGCAAACTCGAACGCGCCGCGCTGCTCAAGCTCGCGTCCGCGCGCCAAAGCGGACTTTCCAAGTTTGTGATGGCGGTGTCCCACGCGCCCTTCCTGCTCGGCGGAAGCATCCGCCTGAAAACCGAGCCGCAGGTTACCTTCGCCAGCGCGGCGAAACTTTTGCAGCGCGATCCCAAGGACATCTCGGCCCTGAATCTTATGGGGCAGGCGGCGATGGCGCTTGGCTGGCAGGAAACGGCCGTGTTCGCCTTCGAGGCGGCGTCCGACCTCAATCATGAGCGCGTCGATATCTGGATTTCCCTCAGCGGAGCATATCTGGCCAGCGGCCGGGCGAAGGATGCCGCCCACGCCGCGGAGGAAGCCCTGCGGCTCCATCCCGCCAATGCCGATGCGCTGACCTTGCAACGCAGTGCGGCGGTGGCCGTCACGATGGCCAAGGGGAAGCGGGAACAGCGCGGCGACTACCGCAGCAAACTGGCCGACGGGCAATAAGCCGCGCAGCTAGAGCAGTCCGCCAAGCTTGCCCCGAAGGCCCCGCCCCATTCTGAATGAGGGATGGGCGGCCGCCTAGGCGGGTTTTTTGGAAGGGTCGCACAAAGCCGCTCCTCTAAGGGCAAAGTTGGCGCCGTCGAATGCGGATCGTAAGTGTCGGCGCCAAGTTCTTGCTAAAAGGTGTAGCCGACCGAGCCGAAGATGCCGCGCCGCATGCCGAATTGCGCGGCGGTGACCCCGACGCCGGAGCCATTGCGCAATTCATAGGACTTGTCCGTGAGGTTCACAATATCGAGCCGCACTTTCCAATATTCGTTTTTGCCCACCTTGAAACTCCGTTCCACGCCGGCGCTGATCGAGTAATAGGAGGGAACCGTGCCGCCGTTGGGAATGTTCGAGCCGTCGGGCGCTGTAATGGATGTTCTCAATCCGCTGCCGTAGGTCGCATCCACGTAAACCAGGGTGCCGTCACGATGCTCGCCCCAACGATAGGAGGCGCCGAAGGAACCGCTCAGGGTCTGGTCGTGATCGAGATGGATCCAATGGCTCTGCACATAGGCCAGATCGCCTGGATCGAACAGGAACTGCGACGAAATCCAGTCTTTGCCCTTTGCCACCGAGTGGGCGAGGTTCAGGTAGGTTGAGAAGCCGCCGTTGGTGTAGGAGCCCGTCAGTTCCAGCCCATAAACCACTCCCTTCGCGTAATTGAATGCGGAGAGGATCAGGGTCTGTCCGAACAGGCCGTCGTCGAGTTGATCCTTGGCCCGCTTATAATAGCCGTCGAGCCCCACCTGAAACCCCGACCCAAGCTTCTGGCTGATACCGGCGTCGAAATAGTCCGCCCGCTCGGCCTTGACCGGGTCAGCTTGGTCGGAAGCCGCTGCGTTCGACGTGTTGTCGAATGCGAGCACCGTGCTGCTGGGTACGTATTCCACCGGTGGTGGCGTGAAATAGCGCGCATAACCGGCATGCAGGGTCGTCGAGTCCGATGCCTTGTAGATGAGATCGAGGCGCGGGCTGAGCTGGTTTTCGTGGTCAAACGACGAATTGAAAACATCGAAGCGCGCTCCGCCGTTGAGCGTCAGTCCGGGGGCGAGCGTCCATTCATCCTGCAGATACAGGCCGGCAAACAGGGCGTGGAGTCTCTGGTTTTGCGTGATCGGGAAGGCCGGGCCGGTGGCGTCACCGTTGCCGTCCACCGGGAAGATGGTCGTAGTCGCATTGTTGGTGACGGATTCATGCAGCAGCATGGCTCCCGCGCGAACAGTGTGCCGGTCATTCAGCGCGTAGCTGGCGTCGAGCTGCAGGCCGGCGGACTGGAGCTTGCGCGCCACGTCGCTGGCCACCCCGTTGAAATAAAGATCACCGGCCGAATCCGGCGTGAAGTGCGCCTGGCTGTCGCGACTCAGGGCGGAAACTTGATAGTTCAGGTTGCCGACCGATTTCTGATAAGTGGCGATGCCGAAGTAATTCTGTTCATGCTGATTTTCGTCCAGGCGGGCGGAATCGAAGACTCCTGGCACCCACAGCGTGCCATTCGGGGACGTGCCGGCCGTCAGTCCCGGGGTGTTGGGAACCTGGAACTTGCTGTCGGAAGCGCTGATCATGACCGTGAGGCGGCTTTGATCGTCGAGAAGGTAGGAGAAATAGGAGAACAGTTTGCCCTGCTTCGTCGTGTCGTGGACCGCGCTGGCGCTCGGGGTCGGATTTTCGATGCCGAGATCGTTGCGGTCGTAACTGCCGTCGACGAAGTAGCTCAGCTTCCCCGTCGAGCCGCTGGACGCGAAGCTCGGGCGGACGGTGCCGAAACTACCGCCGTAAAGGGAAACACTGCCGCTCTGGCCGATCGTGCCGCTGTTCGTGTGGATGTCCACGACGCCCGCCGTGCGGAAGCCGTATTGCGCCGGCAGCGAGCCGGTGATGAACTGCAGGCTGTTCACGAAGCGCGGATCGAGTTCCAGGCCGAATCCGGAGATGCCCTCCGGGAGCAACACGTCGTTGACGCGATACTGCAGGTTGGCGTGCTCACCCCGGACGTGGAGATCGCCGTTGCCCGCCGAGTCCTGGGCCACGCCCGGCACGCGCAACAGCACCTGGCTGAAAGGCGCATCCGCGCCCTGGGGCATGACCTGGATTTGCTGCATATCGATGTGAAATGACGAGGCGCCCAGCTCGGGCACGATGCTCTCCCGGGCCTGGTCGAGTTTGCCGTTCACGATGAACGGATCGAGGATGAGCTTTTCAGCGGACGGAGTTTCACCGGGATTGGGAGCCGGGTCGGCGGCTCGGGCCCGCAGGCCGGCGCCGCTGAGGAGGGAAAGAACAAGAATCGAACGAAAGGATGGGTTCATGGCGGAGTAATACATAATACGCATTGCAGGAGGCCGCACAGCGGCCGGGGGAGTCACACACGCAACAAAAGTGTCCGGGCGCACACGCCCGGACACGACGGAGGTTGACTCAACCGAGCGGGGGACCGCAGCCCGGCGGAAGCCGGAGTTGCACCTCGGCCACCGGCGAAGCCGGTTGGAGAAGGCATGAGCCCGCCGCGAAAAGCTCCGGTGCACTGACGCTGGCCATGGCACCAGTGCCTTCTTCCACGCCATGACTGAACAGCGTGACCGCGCACGTATGGTCCTGGTGATTGGCATCACTATGCAGCGCCGCGTGCAGCTGTGGGCTGACCGCGAGCAAACCAAGCACCCACACGGCTAGCGCACAAAATAGCGCCGTCCAGCGGGACGCTGGCGCAGGCACGGCTCGCATACTGATGGCGGTGGCCCTCATGAAGTTAAACCGGAAGATTATCACGAGACGTAAAAGGTCAAGTTTGGGTTACCACCTGTGACAGACCCACCTTGACCATTGCTGTGCTTTGAGGATGGTGGGACATTGCATGGGCCGCATGACCTCTCCTCCTCGGTTTGATTTTCCTCGCCAGACGCTGGCGATGGGCTGCGCCGTCCTGATCTTCGCCCTGGGTCTTTTTACCGCCAGTCCGGCGCTCCACAATCAGCTGCATCCGGGCCCCCATTCCTCTTTGGATGATGGTTGCGCCGTTGCGCTATTCGCGAACGGAGTTTCGGTGTCAGTGGGCGTGATCGCGCTGCCGCCGGTGATGGGGGAGTGGCGCGACCTGCCTGGCGTCGCATCACGGGAAGTTTTTCTGGATTCGCCGCGCTACCTGCTGCAGCCGGAGCGCGGTCCCCCCGTGGGTTGAGTTGGCGTGCGCCTGTCGTGCCGGATTCCGGACGACGGGCCTCATACGGTGCGACCCGGGTGCATTCCACCTCGGTCGTGTGCCTCGAGCCATAGGTGTCTTGTGCCCAGCCCAGCAATAATTGTGTCCCGGAATATCCATGAAACTTACCACTCTCATCGCGTGTGCCTCCGCCCTTCTCCTCGCCGTCCCGGCGCGGGCGGCGGAGGACGACGTCCAGCAATTGAAACGGCAACTGCAGCAGATGCAGGACGATTTTGAGAAGACCCGCCGCCAGCAACAGCAGCAAATCGACGCCCTCACCAGGAAACTGGATGAGTTGACCGGTCAATCGCCCGCCACCGCGGCGGCCAAGGCGAACCCGGCGAAGACGCTCGAGCAGGAACTGGCCGCGCAAATGTCGGCTGGTGCGCCGCCCGCCCGGACCGCTGAAACAGCGGCTCCGCCGGTCGCGGCCCTGGCCCAGGCGCGGGCGGGCTCCGCCTACATGAACATCAGTTACGGCGCGCTGATTGACGCCGGCTGGTCCAGCGCCGCGGATCCGACCGCCCAATTGCAACTCGGCGACCACGATCCCATCAAGCGCGGCTTTGCGCTGCGCAACGCGGAGATCGCCGTCGACGGCGCGATCGATCCCTATTTCAAGGGCTTTGGCAACATCGTCCTGAAACTGAACAAGAACAACGAGACGCAGATCGAGCTCGAGGAAACCTACCTGCAGTCGACCTCGCTCCCGGCCGACCTGCAGCTCAAGGCGGGCCAGTATTTCGCCAGCTTCGGCCGGCAGAACCCGCAGCATCCGCACACCTGGTCCTTCGTGGACCAGCCGCTCATCCTCAACCGGGCGTTCGGACCGGAGGGCTTGCGCGGCATCGGGGCGCAACTCTCGTGGCTCGCCCCGACGCCGTTCTACACGGAATTATTTCTCAGCGTCTTTGACGGGCAGGGGGGCACGGCTTTCAGCTTTCGCAATCCGGGCGACCCCGACCCCGCCGGCACCAGCCGCTTCGCCGGCCGGGCCACTGTCGATCGCCCCCTGCGCGGGGCGCAGGATCTGCTCTTCGTGCCGCGCGTCGCCACCTCGTTCGAGCTCAGCGACACGCAGACCTTGCTGGCTGGCGTCTCGGCGGCGTTCGGTCCGAACGACACCGGTCCGCACAGCCGCACCGAGGTCTATGGCATCGATCTCTACTGGAAGTGGAAACCAGCCAATGCCAGCCAGGGCTTCCCTTACCTCGCCTGGCAGACCGAGGGACTGTATCGGCGTTTCGACGCTGCGGCCGATTCGCTGGCTCTGCTTCCGGCGGAAACCCTGCGTGACTATGGTTTCTACACGCAGCTGGTCTACGGCTTCGTCCCGCGATGGAATGCCGGCCTGCGGTATGACTGCGTCACGGGCAACGCCGGCGCCAATGACGCCAGCGACCCGTTTCGGGGCGAACGTTACCGCATCGCCCCGGAGCTGACCTTCCTGCCCAGCGAATTCTCCAAGGTTCGGCTGCAATACAACTTCGACCATGGCGCGTCCTTCGGCACCGCCAACTCCATCTGGATGCAGCTGGAGTTCGGTCTCGGCGCCCATGGCGCCCACAAATACTGACCCGGCCGTCCCCGCTCATACCAACTTCCTCATGAAAACTTCTTCCCGACTCCTCCTGCTCCCTCTTCTCGGCCTGCTGGCCGTGCCCGGCGTGGCGAAACTCAAGGTGGTCGCCACCACGCCCGACCTCGGAGCCATCGCCCGCGCCGTCGGCGGCGAACAGATTGATCTCACCACGCTGGCCAAGCCCACCGAGGATCCGCACTTCGTGGACGCCAAGCCGAGTTTCCTCGTGAAACTCAACCATGCCGACGTCCTCATCGAGGGCGGTGCGGAACTCGAGGCCGGCTGGCTGACTCCGCTCCTCGAGGGGGCGCGCAATCCCAAGCTCGAGGCCGGCAAGCCCGGTCGCGTCTCCGCCGCCGAGGGCATCGCCTTGCTCGAGATCCCGTCCATCCTGGACCGTTCGCAGGGCGACATCCATGCCTCGGGCAATCCGCATTACCTGACCGACCCCTTGAATGGCCGGATCGTCGCGACCCACATCGCCCGGGCGCTGGCCGCGCTCGACGAAAAATCTACCGCCGTCTACCAGGCGAATTTGGAAAAGTTCACCGGGCAGCTCGACGCGAAGCTGGTCGAATGGCAGAAACTTCTCGCGCCCTATGCCGGCCGGCCGGTGGTGACCTACCATAACTACTGGATTTATTTCAGCCGCCGCTTCGGTTTGCCGATGGATTTGTATCTCGAGCCGAAGCCGGGCATCCCGCCGACGCCCGCGCATCTCGCCGCAGTCATCACCAGGATGAAGGCGGGCAACCTGAAGCTCATCGCCGTCCAACCCTATCAAAACCGCAAGACCGCCGAGACGGTCGCCAGCCATACGGGCGCGGTCGTGCTCGATTTTCCTTCGTTTCCCGGCGGCCCGGGCACCGAGGGCTATCTCGAATGGATGGATTTCCTCGTGCAATCGACCGCCCGGGGATTCTCCGCCCAGCCCTGACCTGGTATTTCACGCTCCCCCATGGCAATCCGACACACCCTCAGATCTATGCAATGTCATCGCGAGGCCCGCAGGTGGGGGCCGTGGCGATCCAGCTGGATTGCTTCGTCGGCCCACTCTGTGGGCCTCCTCGCAATGACAATTCGCAAGCTAACTCCAGTATTAGCCGCGCAGCCCTGACCACCACCGCCCCCCCTTCCTCCCATGCTCGAAACCTTTGAAATCATGAAGTGGCCGCTGCTCGCGTGCCTGCTTCTGCCCGGACTGCTCGTCTACCTCGGGCTGCACATCGTGCAGCGCGAAATCATCTTCGTGGACCTGGCGCTGGCCCAGGTCGCCGCGCTGGGCACCTGCTTCGGCATCCTGCTGCATTACGAGGCCAGTTCGTGGGAGAGCTACGCCCTGTCGCTGGGCTTCACCTTCATCGGCGCCGGCATCTTCACGCTGACGCGCACCAAGAGCCACCGCGTGCCGCAGGAAGCCCTGATCGGCATCGTCTACGTGGTCACGGCCGCGCTGGGCATCCTGCTCCTGAGCCGCAGCCCCGAGGGCAACGAGGAGCTGCGCCGCACGCTGATCGGCGAGGTGCTGCTGGTGACGCCCTCGCAGGTGCTGCGCACCTTCGGGCTCTACGTAGTCATCGGGCTTGTCCATTGGTTTTGCCGGAAAAGATTCCTCGCCATCTCCTTCGATCCCGAGGGGGCGGTGGCCCAGGGCATGTCGATCCACTGGTGGGACTTTGCCTTCTATGCGATGTTCGGCTGGGTGGTGACGAGCTTTGTGCAGATCGGCGGCGTGCTGCTTGTCTTCTCCTTCCTTATCGTGCCGGCGGTCTGCGCCAATTTTCTCGCCGACAAGCTCGGCGCAAAGCTGCTGATCGGCTGGGCGACGGCGACCTTGGCGAGCGTGGCCGGCCTGTATGCCTCCTACGCCCTCGACCTGCCCACCGGCGCGGCGATTGTCTGCGCCCTCGGCCTCGCGCTCATCCTCGCCATCCTCACCGCGAAATTCCACGCGGACAGAAATATATAGAGCGGGACTTTCTAACAGTTTTTGGGGGTGGATGAATCAAGTGTCATTGATGAGCGAGCGTAACTTTCGTTACTATGCATTGGGCAAGCCACTTCAAGCCTACCCGGCTCACAGCACGCCGGACTCCCGGAAACTGTAATAGCCCCGGCCCTGCGGGTCGGCGGCGGCGCGGCCGACGATGACGTGGTCGAGCAGCTCGATGTCGACGGTCTTGGCGGCTTCGCGGAGCTGCCGCGTCACCTGCACGTCCGCGGCGCTCGGCGCCGGGTCGCCGCTGGGGTGATTGTGGACACAGACAACCGCGGTGGCGCCGTGCCGGATGGCTTCGCGGAAGACCTCGCGCGGATGGGCCAGGCTGCTGGTGGCGGTGCCGGAGGTGATCTCGACCTGCTTGAGCAGGCGGTTCTTCCGGTTCAGGCAGAGCACCCAGAATTTTTCCACCGCGAGCCCGGCGATCTGCGCCGAGAAGTGGGCGAGGACCAGCTCGGGACGGTTGAAGACGGCCTCGGCTTCATTGCTGTGCATCAAAACCCGCCGGGCGACTTCCATGACGGTGACAAGCTGGAGGGCCTTGACGCGGCCTATGCCGGTCAGCCGGCGGAAGTCAGTCTCGTTCCACTTGACCAGCGCAGCAAACGAGCCGGCCTCGGCGATGAGCCGCTGGGCGATGGTGATGACATTGTGCCCGCGGCTGCCGCTGCGCAGCAGCATGGCGAGCAACTCGGTGTCGCTCAGCGCGGCGGCGCCGAGTTTTTCCAGGCGTTCCTGCGGGCGGTCGCTGACCGCCAGGTCTTTCACCCGCAAGGGCGGGCAGTGCTGCTCATCGCTCATGGGCCGGGGTGCTTTCGCCCGCTGGCCCGCGAGCTGTGATTCAGAAGTGCTTCACGTAGGCGTTGCGTCGGAGCTTCTCAAGCCAGCGCTCAGTTGCCTGGCGGGAACCCTGCTGGACGAGTGCACGCTCGATGTCGGGGCGGACTTCGTCGATCGTCAGCACGCCGGCATGCTTGCGGTCCTCGGCAAAGAAGATGAAGGCGCCCTCGGGCATGATAAGGGGCTCGCTGCGCTTGCCCTTCTCGAGGGCAAAGATGACATCGCTAAATTCCTTGCGGAGGTCGGAGCGGCGCTGCCAGCCCCAGTCGCCGCCCTTGCCCTTGCGCGAGTCCTGGCTGTATTTGCGGGCGAGGTCGCCGAAATCGGCGCCGGCGGACAGCTCAACCATGACCTCCGCGACCTTGGCACGCAGGGTATCATCCGTGTCTTCCGGTGCGCGGGAAATCTGGATCAGACGCAGATGCACGCTGTCCTCCTGATAGAAGGTGTCCTTGTGCTCCTTGTAGAACGCCTCGATCTTGACCGGGCTGACGGTGCTGGCGGACTTGGACTGCTGCTGGCGCATGTATTGGTAAATCATGTCCTCCTCCTGCTCCTTGCGGTAATCCCGCTGGGAGATGCCGCGGGAGCGCAGGTAGGCGAGGAACTTGCTGCGGTCGCCGTCGAACTGGGTAATGATGGTCTCGGCGATCTGGTTATCAATGTAGCTGGCGGGCACCTTGCGCTTCTCGTCCTTGTAGAAATCCTTCACGATCAGGACGCGGTCGATGAGGTTCTGGACGACATCCTCCTGCAGGGCCTCGAGTTTTTCGTTGAATTCCTTCTCGTTGCGGCTGGTTTTCTGGATCTCGGGGATCAGCGGGCCGACTTCCCGGCGGATGTCGTCCACCGTGATGATCCGGTCCTCGGCAATGGCAGCGATGCCGTTGGAGTAGCGCAGGTTAAGATTGTCAGGGGGCGTCGCGGCCAGCTGGCCGCGAACGGCGGTCAGGGCCGTAAGAAGGCCGGCGGCGGCGAGCAATTTCAGGGATGGTGGGCGGGAACCTCGGAGACTCATTTAGCGGGAAGATTTTGCAGAAAAGTAATGATTTCCTTCAACCTTGCAAGGGGGGTGGGGGCGGTCAAGCGGGGAAAGCGGCTGCTCAATTGGATGAAATCGTCGCGCCGGCCGGAATTGCGGAGGCATTTCAGCCGGCTGCCTTCGGACTCGACCGACAAGACTCCCCTTTGTTCCGCCCGGGCGCGGATCTCCGTGACCAAAAGCAGCGCGCGCACCTCTTCGCCGAACTTCCCGAAGCGGTCGCGCAGCTCGGTCTCGAGATCCCTCACCTGCTTGGGGTTCTCGGCCATCGCCAACCGCCGGTAAAAATCGATGCGCAGCCGGGTCTCGCCGATATACGACGACGGCAGCCGCGCCTGGACCTTGGCAATCTCGCCGGCAATGCGCTCCTCCTGCTTCAGGGCCGAGAAGCTGTCCATGGCCTCCGCGCGCGGCGGCGCGCCGTCCTCGCCGATGAAGACAAAATCCAGCTTCACCGCGGCGCGGACATACGAGGCCTGTTTATCGCCCTTGAGCCGGGCCACGCTCTGCCGCAGCAACTGGCAGTAGAGTTCGAAGCCCACGCCCACGATGTGCCCGCTCTGCTCGGCGCCGAGCAGGTTGCCGGCGCCGCGCAGCTCAAGGTCGCGCATGGCGATGCGAAAGCCCGCGCCGAGCTGGTTGTGCTGGCGGATGGCGCTCAGCCGCTGCCGGGCGAGATCGAGCAGCCGCGTGTGCCGGTGCAGCAGCAGGTAGGCGTAGGCCTGGTGCTTGAACCGGCCGACGCGCCCGCGAAGTTGATACAATTGCGACAGGCCGAAGCGGTCGGCGCCCTCGATGATGAGCGTGTTGCAATTCGGAATGTCGAGGCCGCTCTCGATGATCGTCGTGCAGACGAGCACCCGGTATTTGCCCGCCACGAAATCGGTCATCATCTGCTCGAGGCCGTCCGCGCCCATCCGGCCGTGGCCGACGCCGATGCTGAGACCCGGCAGCAATTCACGCAGTCGCGCCGCCACGTGGTCGATGCTCACGACGCGGTTGTGCAGGTAGAAAACCTGACCGCCGCGCCGGATCTCGTGCTGGACCGCCTCGACGACGAGTTTTTCGTCGTAGCTCTTGACGATGGTCTGGATGGGCAGGCGGTTCGCCGGCGCGGTTTCGATGGTGCTCAGGTCGCGCGCGCCGGTGAGGGCGAGGTAGAGCGTGCGCGGAATCGGCGTGGCGCTCATGGAAAGCATGTCCACGTGCGCCCGCCAGCGCTTGAAGACCTCCTTGTGCTTCACGCCGAAGCGCTGCTCCTCGTCCACGACGACGAGCCCGAGATCCTTGAACTTCACGTCGTCCTGCACGAGCCGATGCGTGCCGATCAGGATGTCGATCTTGCCCTCGGCCAGCGCGGCGAGAATGCCTTCCTGCTCCTTGCGCGTGCGGAAACGACTGATCATTTCGACCGCCACCGGATAGCCGGCCATGCGCTCGCGGAAAGTGTTCAAGTGCTGCTGCGCCAGCACGGTGGTCGGCACCAGCACCGCGACCTGCCGGCCGCCCATGACGGCTTTGAAGGCCCCGCGGATGGCGACCTCGGTCTTGCCGTAGCCGACGTCGCCACAGAGCAACCGGTCCATCGGCCGGGTGCGCTCCATGTCCGCCTTCAGGTCCTCGATCGCTTTCGCCTGGTCGCGCGTCTCGGTGAAAGGGAACGCCGCCTCGAATTCCTTCTGCCACACGTTGTCCGCCGCAAAGGCGTGGCCGGGCTGCGCCTCGCGTTTCGCCTGGATCTCCAGCAGCTCCGCCGCGAGGTCGAGCGTGGCGCGCTCGGCGGCCTGCCGGGCCTTTTCCCAGCGGCCGGAGCCGACCCGGCCGAGCAGCGGCTTGGCCTTGGTCAGGCCGACGTAGCGGCTGATGAGGTGCGATTCCTGCAGGGGCACGTGCAGCGTCACCTTGTCGTCGAATTCCAGCGAGATGACCTCGCGGATGCCGTCGCCCGTCTCGAGCTTGGTCAGGCCGCGATACTGGGCGATGCCGTGCGACAGGTGCACCACGAAGTCGCCCTCGACCAGCTCGGAGAAATCGAGCAGCTGATCCACGGCGGACTGGGCGGCGATGGCGCGCTTGGGCGGGGAGCGGCGCACGCGGCGCCGGCCGAAAATCTCGGTTTCACTGACGACGACCAGACCCTTGCCCACTGCCACGCTGCCGCGGTGTGTGATGCGGAATCCCTCGTTCAAGGCACCGCGCAGAAAGCGGGGCTTGATTTTCCTGAGGGCAGTGTGCTCGTCGAGCAATTCCCGCACGCGCTGCTCTTCGCCAACCTTGGAAACGACAAAGTCCACGGCGTAGCCCTCGCGCTTCCAAGCGGCCACTTTTTCCAGGAACTGGCGGCGCGCATCTTCCTCCGCGGTGAGGCGCTCGTGGGCGAGCAGGTGTTCCTCGGGGTAGGAGCGATGATGCACTAGTGATTCCGTGTCCCAGGTCTCCTCGGCCGATTGCCCGTCGAAAAGCTGGCTGGTCAGGTCGAGATCGCTGACCCCGAACAACCGGGCACAGGCCTCGGGCAGCCGGGCGATCAGGCTCAGGGCGTCGTCGCCGGCGAGGGAGTGAAACAATTCCTCCAGCGACTTCGGCTCAAGCAGTGCGACCTGCGCGGCCGGGTTCAGGTAATCCAACAGTGAAGCCTGCGCGGCCGAGGCGTGCAGCTTGGGCGAGGCGGTGAGGGTGAGGCGCTCCGCCGGCTCGCCCGATCGCTGCGTGACCGGGTCAAGCGCCCGGATTTCCTCCAGCGTGTCGCCAAAGAAATCCAGCCGGTAGGGCTGGTGGGCGGTAATGGGGTAGACGTCGACGATGCCGCCGCGCACGGCGTATTGCCCGGGCGCCTCGCACACCGCCTCACTGTCGTAGTCGAAGGAACGCAGCAGCTCCAGCAGCCCCTTGAATGTGCGTTCGGGCCCACGCCGCAGTTCCACTTCGCGTGCGGCAAAGTCGGCCAGCGGCGGCACGGGCTGCAGCAGTGCAGCAGGAGTAGTGAGGATGAGCAAGGTGCCCGACTTCGCGGTGGCCTGGCGCAGCGCGCGCAGTTTGCTGAGCACGGAAAGCCGGTCGCTCGCGGCGTTGAAAGCCTCGCGCATTTCGCGGTTGTCCGTCTGGGCTTCGGGAAAGTGGATAATCTCCAGTCCGCCCGGACTGGCGGTCGCGGCGTGGAACAGGGCGATGTCCTCGGCGAGCGAGTCGGCCTGTTGCGCCTCCTCGTGGACGACCAGCCAGACGGGCGCGGGATGCCGCCGGAGCAGTTCCGCGAGGGCATGGGGTTGCGCTACCGGGCAAACGCCGGTGATCTTTATACGGGAAACAGGATTTTCAGCAGGCAAAACTAGCGCAGGAACGCGCAAACAAACCCAGATTGGCTGGCAGCGCAATTCCGCGCTTCCGTTATTTGGCGCTTGCGCGATCTACAGCTTCAAGGTCACCAGGGCGGCGCGGGCGGCGGCCTCCTCGGCGACTTTCTTGGACGGACCCGTCCCGGTGCCGAGCTTGTCGGCCTTGAGGTAAACGGCCACCTCGTAGGTGCGGGCGTGACGCAGGCCGGTGGTTCCCACGACCTCGTAACGCAAGGCCGTGTTGCCATGCACCGGCTGCACCAGCTCCTGCAGACGGCCCTTGGGATTGTCCGCGCCCTCGGTCAGGGCGAGCCGGCCGGCCAGCGGGCCATACCAGGCGAGCACCAGGCGGCGGGTCGTGGCGAGATCGCTGTCGAGATAAAGGGCGCCCACCAAGGCCTCGAAGGCGTCCTCGAGAGTAGAGGCACGCGTGCGGCCGCCGGCCTCGTCCTCGCTTTTGTTGAGGCGCACGCAGGCATCGAGCCCGAGGTCGCGCGCCATCCGGGTGAGAAAAGCGCCCTTGGACAACACGGCGCGGCGGCGGCTGAGCACGCCCTCGCGTTCGGCGGTGAATTCGCGAAACAGGGTGTCGGTGAGGATGAACTGCAGCACGGAGTCACCCAGGAATTCCAGCCGCTGGTTGTGCGGGCCGGCGTCGGGATGATCCGGCAGGTAGGAGGGATGCGTCAGGGCCTCATTCAACAACGCTTGGTCACGGAAGCGGTAGCCGAGACGGGATTCGAGGGATGCAAGTTTTTCGGGCACGATTGGGAAAATCACAAAGGCCAAACGCCAAAGGCCAAACAATTCCCAAACCTGGAAACTTGGTGCTTATTTGGCATTTGGAGGCTGGAGTTTGCTGAACGGAGTTCAGCTGCTCGCGCTGTTGTAACGGCGCACACCGCGGTGGAACAAGAACACGGTCAGGCCGAACCAGAACGCGGTGATGCCCAGCAGCCAGCCGACGACCTTCAGGTCAAAGCCGTGGAGAAGGGTGCTGGCCGGGGCATTGCTCACGATGACGACCGGCAGGAACCAGACGAAGGCGACGTTGGCCAGACCCTTGAAGGCCTGGCGCGGCAGCCGGGAAAATTCATTGAGCGTAAAGTAGCTGCCCTCCAGGCCCTGCGCACTGGTGATCCAGAACGTCGGCACGATGCACAGCACGAGGATGCTGTAGTGGATGACGACCCCGCATGCCACCATCAGCGCATAGAGCGCGATGTCGGCGACACCGGGATGCAGCCCGAGCTGGCGCGCCGAGTAGATGACCACCCCGGCGGCGACAAAGGAGTTCATCAACCCGTCGGGATCGAGCTTGCGGGTGGTGGCCATGAACATGACATTGCCCGGCTGGGCGAGGAAGAAGTCGAAGTGGCCGGTGCGGATGTTGCGGCCCATCTCGAAGATGCTGCTCCAGAAAAAGCCCATGAGGAAGCGCTGGATCAGCAGCGAGGTGCCGACGAGGAGCATCATCTCGTATTTGGTCCAGCCGGCGACCGTGTTGGTATGGTCGTAGATGACGGAGATCATCAGGAGGTTGACCGACATCCAGAACAGCTCGACGAGCGCCCAGATGAAAAAGTCGCCGCGGAACATCAGCGTCCGCACGATCGAGTAGCGGGCGGAGGTGAGCCAGATGCGGGCGTAGTGGGCGAGAGTCATGGTCGTTCAGCCGCCGACGGCGGTGTGCAGGCGCAGGCCGCGCCGCCAGAGGAGCTGGCCGATGGCCATGATGATCACCACCCAGCAGGCCTGGATGCCGAGGCCGTGAAGGGCGGCGGCGGGGTCGTTGAGCCGGCCCGTGAAAATTGCGACCGGGAAATACATCTGGTAATAGTAAGGCAGGTATTGCGAGAGCCGGAAGAGCCAGTCGGGCAGCAGGTCGAGCGGGAAGATCTGTCCGCCGAGCACCGACTCGATTGCCATCGAGAGAATCACGAGGCCCTGGATCTCGAGCAGCCAGAAGCTGATCATCCCGAAACAGTAGGCGATGCCAAACTGGATGAGGGCGGACATCACCAGCGCGGGCAGGCCGATGGCGAGCCGCCAGGCGTCGAACGGCAGCACGAGGTAGTCCTTCATCAGCGGGTAGGTGATCAGCACGGGCAGGAGAATGAGCAGGCCGGTGACGAGCCGCGCCGCCACGTAGATGCTGAAGCGGTAGCCGAAGTAATTGACCGGCTTGAGCAGGAACTGGTTGATCAGGCCGTTGCGGATTTCTTCGCTGATCTGGTAGTCCTCGTTGAACGCGCCGATCATGAACTGCACCACGATGAGCGCGACGAAGTAGGTGAAGGTCTGGCCGAAGCTGAAACCGCCGATGGCCGGGCTCCCCGCGTAGGCGGAGGTCCACAGGATGAACACCACGATGAGGTGGAAGAACGAGAAAAAGCCGCGCACCGCGAAGTTCACCCGGTAAACCAGGTTGCTCTGCAGGCCGACCGAGAAGGCGGCGCGGTATTTGTTCAGGGTCGCAAGCATCGGGAAGGGAGCTAAGCCGGAACCGGCGCGGGTGCAACTAGGCGGGGCCGTTTTCCTTCAGCCCGAAGCGCTCGGCGACTTCCTTGCCGAGCGCGCGGTAGGCCGTGGCGCCGACTCCGTGCGGGTCGTAGGCGAAGATCGGCTTGCCGAAGCTGGGTGCCTCGCTCAACCGGACCGTGCGTGGGATGACGGTGTCGAACAATTTGCTGGAAAGATGCTGCTTCACCTCGTCCACGACCTGCTTGGAGAGATTGGTCCGGCTGTCGAACATGGTCATGACGATGCCGCCGACGTCGAGGGTGGGGTTGATTCCGGCCTTCTTGAGCCGGTCGACGACCTTGAGAATCTGGCCGAGGCCCTCGAGTGCCATGTATTCGCACTGCAGCGCGATGAGCAGGTGATCGGCGGCGGCGAGGGAGTTCATCGACAGCATGCCGAGGGCGGGCGGGCAGTCGATGATGATGGCGCGGTAGCCGCCGGAGTTGCGGAGCGGGTCGAGCACGGAGCGCAGTCGCATCAGGTAGTTTTCCTGCTGGGCCAGCTCGATCTCGATGGCGGCCAGGTCGACCTCGGACGGGATGAGGGCGAGGTGCGGCCACTCGGTCGGCACGAGCATCTCAAAGGCGCTGCCCTCGCCGCGGAGCGGGCCGTAAAGGCTCTTGCCCTCCTGCTTCTCGATGCCGAGCGCGCTGGTGGCGTTGGCCTGCGGGTCGAGGTCCACGAGGAGGGTGTGGACCTTGCGCTCGGCGAGGGCGGCCGCGAGGTTGACCGCGGTGGTGGTCTTGCCGACGCCGCCCTTCTGGTTGGCGATGGTGAAAACGGTGCAGGCCATGCGCGATTAACCGGAAACTGCCCGCGGGAGTCTAGCGAGAAGTGGAGGAGTGGTTCGAATCCGCCAACATTGGCGGTAAGGCTCCTGGTGGAACGTGAAACTCCGGGACACCCGGCGTCCTGAATTCGCCAGCTTCAAGCTTTCGAACACCTGAAATGAGAGATGATCAACATCGTTTCCTGGCCCGACTGGGGCAGCTGTCAGCTCGTCTGACGGTGGAGCAGACCTGCTTGGGTGCTGAATTGCCAGGCGCGTGATGTGCCGGTCTTGTCGTGGCCCGGTTGCTCAAGTCGCTTGGCAATCCCCAGTCGAACAGCGTCAAGTATTTCGCGATGGCGGAGATTCTGGAGCTCGCCAAGGACTGCGCCTGGTTGGCGAAGATGACGACCGCAGTCAGTCAGCACTGGAGGCGAAAGAATATGCAAAAGTCAGGACGTTCGCGAGTTATGACAGTGGAGGCTCAATCGACGCAATTAACCGCTAACCGAAAGGTAGAGGCTTTCGACTGGGGCCACTAGGGCCATAATATGTCTGCACGCAGCTTGCGACAATCACCTGAGTTTACGTTAATTGCTTCGCTTACATTAATACCAGACGCCTGCAATTTTGCAGGCGTTAATAATAACCATATATACCACATAAAATGAATACACGTTCCGCCAAGGGCTTCACCCTTGTAGAAATCATGATCGTCGTGGTCATCATCGGCCTTCTGGCCGCAATGGCCATTCCCGCGTTCCAGAAGGTCCGCATGGCCTCGCAGGATAAAGCGGTGCTTAACAACGCCCGCCAGCTTTCCGCGGCGGCCGACCAATTCTTTCTGGAGAATGGTGTCTCCACGGCTGATATAAGCAGCCTGGTCGGTGCGACCAACTACGTCAAGGCGGTCAACACGGTTGCCGCCGAGGCCTATCCAACTAGCTACACTCAGGGTATCACGATCACGATCGCCGGGGTCGCCGGGGCTCGCACCGTGACCTTCACTCCGTAACGCTGGCCAGTGTGCCCAGAAGGATTTACCCGAGGCTGTCTCCGCAAGGAGGCGGCCTTTTCTTTGGCTGAATAGAGTCACTACGAGGCCCGCAACCCCACCGCGAGTGGCAGGGTATTTTGGTGTCCGTTTCGGACCCCGCCACTCCAAACTCCTCGCTGCAGAGACAATTGGAAGTGGAGGCGCGGGGCGGAATCGAACCGCCGATAGAGCTTTTGCAGAGCTCGGCCTTACCACTTGGCTACCGCGCCGAAAGAAAACGAGCGCGCAAATTGGGCTAAAAAATGCCGTTCCGCAAGAACTGATATTCGCGACTAGACGGCTTGATCCGAACCGGGGTTTTCGCCATTAGGCTGGAGGGTGTGCAGCGGCGGCACCGTCCGCAGGGTGGGCAGGGCCAGCGCGACGATGACGGTCACGACTATCGTGCCGAGCCCGCCACCGGCCGCGGCGGCGACTGGACCGAAGAGGGCGGCGGCGAGGCCCGCGCGGAGCTCGGAAATTTCATTGGAGGAGCCGATGAAGAGCTGGTTGAACACCGTTACGCGACCGCGCAGTATGTCGGGCGTCAGCATCTGCACCAGCGTGTGGCGGACGACGACGCTGAAGTTGTCGCACACGCCGCTCAGGTAGAGCGCGGCCAGCGAGAGCCACAGGTTGGCCGAAAACCCAAAGAGCACGATGGCGGCGCCAAAGCCGGCGACCGACCACAGCATGCCGCGACCGGGATGCTTCGCCGGGGGGCAGGTGCGTGACGAGGAACGCCATCGTGATGGCGCCAAACGCCGGAGCGGCGCGCAACCAGCCGAGCCCCGCCGGGCCGACGTGCAGAATCTTGTCCACATAGATCGGCAGCAAGGCCACGGCGCCACCCAGCAGCACGGCGAACAGATCGAGCGTGACCGCCGCAAGGATCGGCTTGCGCTCCCAGATAAAGCGGGCCCCGGCAAACATGTCAGGTGCCGGCCCGCCGCCGCCCATACGCGCGGGCATCGTGACATGCACCCCAAGCATCAGCAGGGCAAAGGTGGCGGAGGCGGCGAGATCGAACAGGTAGACGGAGTCGTAGCCCGCGGTGGCGACAATAAATCCACCGAGCGTCGGCCCGAAGACAGTGGACAGCTCGAACGAACTGGCGCTCCACGTCACGGCATTGCTCACGGCCCCGGACGGCACGAGCAGGGGCACGAGCGCACCGCGCGCGGGGTTGCCGAAGACCCGGGCGGTGGACTGAAGGAACAGGATCAGAAAAACCAGCGGCAGCGCGGGGTTGTCGAAATGCAGTTCCGCCGGGTTGGTGTGCCGCTCAAACCGCAGGGCGATGGCCCGGAGCAGGCCGTTCGCCGCCCGGCGCGGTCCGCCAGCACACCCGCCGGGCAGCACCAGCGCGATGAGCGGAATGACATTGACCAGCCCGACGAGCCCGAGCGCGGTGGCCGAGTTGGGCCACTGGCAGATCTGTCACGCGATGGCGACGCCCAGGGCCTGCCGCCCGGTGTTGAAGAGCACATTGCCGGTGAGATAGCGCCGGTAGCCCGCGTGACGCAGGGCGGCGTAGGGATCGCGCGCCGTCACTCATGCGCGCCGCGCCTCACCGGCCGGGGCGAAGGGATGGACGGTCTGCTTCTGCGAAACCGGGAGATAGACGCGGAAGGTGGAGCCACAGCCGGGAGTGCTTTGCACCTTAAGGGTGCCGCCGTGGGTGCGGACGATGCCGAGAACGGCAGCCAGTCCCAGCCCCCGGCCGGTAAATTTGGTGCTGAAAAACGGGTCGAAGATCCGGGCGAGCACCTCGGGAGTCATGCCGGCGCCGGTGTCGGAGATCTCCATGCACACATAGTCCCCGGGAACCACTTCGGAGGAAGACCCCGCGTCGCCCACCCCGGGCAGGGGCAGGACCACAACCTGGGTGGTGAGGCGGATGGTGCCGGGTTTTCCCTCCACCGCTTCGGAGGCGTTGATCACCAGGTTCATGATGATCTGCCGGATTTGCGAGGCGTCCGCCTCGATCCGGGGCAGGGTCGGGGCCAGGGCGAATTCCAGGCGCGCCTGCTTGCAGATGGACATTTCGAGCAGGCGCGTCGTCTCGGTGACGAGGTCGTTCACATTCAGGCGCACGATGGAGAAACTGCCCTGACCGGCATAGGCCAGGAGCTGGCGGCAGAGCTCGGCGGCGCGATCGGCCGCGGTGACCACGCTCTCGAGCCGGGCGAGATTGGCGGCGGATACGCCGGGCTCGAGCCGGGCCAGGGCGCTGTTGCCAAGAATGACGGTCAGCAGGTTGTTGAAATCATGCGCGATGCCGCCGGCCAGCACGCCGAGGCTTTCGAGTTTCTGCGCCTCCTGCATCTTGCGCTGCAATTTGCCGGCCTCCTCCTCGGCCAGCTTGCGGGCGGTGATGTCGGTGTGGGTGCCGGTGATGCGCAACGGCTCGCCGGTGGCCGGGTTGCGCGCCACGACCTTGCCGCGATCGAGGATCCATTTCCATTCACCGGATTTTGCCCGCAGGCGAAGCTCGTGCGAGAACTGGTTCTTGCCTTCCCAGATCAGCTTCTCGTCCGCAAGAATCCGCGCCTTGTCGTCGGGATGGATCAGGTTCTGGAACTGCTCGCGCAGCGGTCCGATCTCCTCCAGGGTGTAACCAAGCATGCCGGCCCATCGTGGACTGCGCAGAACCCGGTTGGGCACAACCTCCCAGTCCCAGAATCCGTCCTGGCTGCCCTCGAACACCAGTTGGAGCCGTTCCTCATTCTGGCGGATGGCGTGCGCCTGGCGCGACAGCTCGCGCAGCAGCCGTCTTTGCCAGAGCAACACCCCCAGGGCCGCCACCGCGATGGCGGTCAGGAACGGCAAGTAGGGTTGCACGTCCCGCCAGCGCAATTGCTGCGGCTCCAGCGGGCCGAGCCATTTCTCGTGCAGCGCGTCATGCAGCCGGTTGATCCGCAAATCATAGAGCCCTTGGTTGATCCGGGCCAGCAGCGCCTTCTGTCCCGGATGGACCGCGAAGCAGAGGTGATAGGCGGCCTCCGGGAATTCCAGCTGGCCGCGCACCACATGGGCGAGCCCGAGGTGCTTGATCTGGTAATCGGCGACCACTTGCGTGCCCAGCAGCGCGTCGCATTCGCGACGCTCGACCGCGTGCAGGCCGTCGGCGTGGGAATCGACGGGGACGAGGACCGCGCCCCAAGGCTGTTTCAGCGCGAATTCATGGGTGATGGTGTCCTTGATCACCGCGAGGTGTTTGCCGCGCAAATCCGACACCTGGTCAAGCGGGGGCCGGTCGCTGCGGTAATAGAGCCCGCAGACCAGCTGTTCAAAGGGCACGGAAAAATCCATCCAGGCCGCGCGTTCGTCGGTCGAGGCGACCAGACCAAGAATATCACCCTGGCCCGCGCGAAAATCGCCGTAGACCTGCTTCCACGGGCGCAGATCGAATTCCAGCCGCAGGCCCTGGTCCTGGGCAATGGCGCGAATCAATTCGACCGCAAAGCCCTCCGGCTGGCCCGCGGCATTGAGCGTCGCAAACGGCGGCCAGGTATTTTCCATCATCACCCGGCAGGTCGTCGGTTCGGCGGCGATGAGCCGGCTCCACGCCGCCAGGCCGAGGCAGGCGCAAAGCGCAAAGGTCGTGGTGCGTGGCCGGATCATGTGTGTCCCGCTGAGAGAGATGATCGGCCGGCACAAATCAATCTTTTGCTTTCCGGCCGCTGAAGCAGCCGGGACCGCTTCAGCGCGTGAAAAACGGATTATGCTGCTTCTCCTGCTTCAAGGTGGTCAGCGGGCCGTGGCCGCAGCCCAGCACGGTGTCGGCCGGCAGTTTCATGATTTTTTGCCGGTTGTTGCGCAGCTGCATCTCGTAGTGCGAGGCGCTGCCGCCCATCGAGCCGGCGAAAAGCGAATCGCCCACGATGGCGAGCGGCCAGGAGAGGCCGGTGATATGGTAGGTCGTCTGGCCGGGCGAATGCCCCCAGGTGAACAGCGTCTTCAGCGCGAGTTCGCCGAGGTGGAAGTGGGCGTTCTCCTGGAAGGCCCTCGCCCCGGGCCGGTCGCTCGGCTCAAGTTCGCTCGCCCAGACCTCCGCGCCCGTGCCGGCCAGCCGGTCGAGATCGGCGATGTGGTCCTCGTGGGTGTGGGTCAGGAAAACATAGCGCAGGGTCAGGTTCTCGCCGGCCAGCGTGTCGAGCATCGGCCGGGCGTCGGCGCCGGTGTCGAACGCCGCGGCCAGCCGGCTGCGCGTGTCCCACACGAGGTAGCTGTTCACCGTCATGTCCGCGAAGGCGGTGTTGAACATGGCGAAGCCGCGCGGGAAAATCACCTGTTCCGGATACCACTCGCGCCGGGCGAGCGCCAGGAGGGCATTGCCCCCGAGCCCGAGGGCGTGGGCGACGGCCCGGATGGCGTGATCGCGGACCTCGCCGCCCTTGATGGCGCTGAGATCCTCGCGGGTGAGTCCGGCCTTCGTCGCGAGCGCGGCATCGCTGAGCTTGTAACCGCGCTGGGCCTTGCCGATGACGTCGGTGAAATTATCTTCAAGCGGGATGCGGGGCATGTCGCCCTCATTCATCCGGGCAAACGCGGAATTTCGCAAGCCGGCTTTGGGGGGAGGCGCGAGGGTTGACCTCATGCGACTGCGCGACATGCTGGGGGCATGAAAGCGTGGCATATCCTCGTTGGCGCGACCGGCTTGATACTGGCGGGCCAGCTGGCCGCGGCGGATGTTACGAAGCTCACGGCGCTGGAGCGCTCGCAGGGCTGGCGTTTCCTTTTTGACGGGGTGTCGCTCAGCGACTGGCGCGGTTACCGGCAGAACAAGCTGCCGGCGAACTGGCAGGTCGTCGAGGGCTCGCTGACATGCGGCGGCGGCACCGCGCTCGCGACCACGGAGGATTTCAAGGATTTCGAAATCGCCTTCGACTGGAAGGTCGGCGCCGGCGGCAGCGCCGCGGTGTATTACCGGGTGGACGAGGACATCGCCGAGGTTGGTGACTCGGGCCCGGTGATGCAGCTCGCCGGCGGGGAGATGGGCGGCAACGGCGGGCTGAACAAACCCTGGCGGGAAATCACGCTGCAACCCGATGTCTGGTATCGCGCCCGGATCATGGTATTCGGCAACCAGGTGGAGCATCTGATCAACGGCGAGCGCATCCTGACCTATGTGATCGATTCACCCGACTGGCGCGCGGCGGTGGTGGGGAGCCGTTACAAGGCGCTGCGGGACTACGGCCGGCTGGACACGGGCCGCATCGTGCTGTCCGGTCACGGCGCAAGTTTTCGCAGCATCAAGCTCCGGGCGCTCTGAAGCCGCCCCGGACTACATGCCCTTCTTGATGAAGCCGACGACCTCGTCGTCTTCCTTGATCCTGACGGGTTTCTGCTCCTTGGTGTTCGTGCCGATGTAATCTGCGGTGGCCGAGGCCAGGATCGGGAGATATTTGCGCAGGTCCTTGCTCTCGTCCTCCGCCGACACGTTGACACTCCAGACCTCCGGCGGGGCGCGGCCCTCGACGGATTCCTTGTTGGCGCGCGCCGAGATTTTGAGGTATTTCTCGTAGACGATGACCGGCTTGACCTGATCCTCGTAGCCAATGATCTCCGTGCGGGGCGGCTCGCGAATGGCGATCGTCTGATAGCCGATCAGCTGGCCGCGGTTGTTGTAGATTGGCACCTGCTCGTAGCGCACCCCGCCGCCCGTCTGGGCATAGACGGGAATGCTCATGGTCTCGAATTTCACGCGGGGCGAATCCATGCCGTAATCAATATCAATCACCACGTCGGCTTTGACCGCCCCGGGCGCTTCATACATGCCCTTGCCGGACAGGGCGGTCTTCACATAGCCGGCGACTTCCTTGTAGCGCAGGCTGCCTTCGTCCATCTTGGGGTTGTTGGCGCGGATCTCGTAGGATTGGGGCAGGGCGGGGGTTTCGTTCTGGGCGACCTGGGCGGCCTGGCTGATGGCATCCACCTGCACGACATAAGTGGTAGTGCAACCGCCGAACAGAACGGACAGGGCAATGGCAACCACGGTCCTGGCGGGTGGGGAAACAAACTGGGGTTGCATATCCGGCCTCCTGGGTGGAGTTGGTGACACTGGAGCGGAAAAAGACTAGGTACGGGGCGTTTTCTGCGGGGCGGGCGTAGTGGTCTGGTTCTCGGTCGTCTTTTGGGAGGGTTGCTCCCCGCGCAGCCGGGCCAGTTCCTCCTCCAACCGGGCGACCTCGGCCTCGGTGGTGAGCAATTTTTCCTGCGCTTCGTCCAGCGCCTTCTTTTTGGACAGGGCGGCGTTGCGCTCCTCCCGGAGCTTGGCCAAGCGACCGCTGGCGTCGTCCACCTTCTTCTGCGCCTCGTTGAGTTCCATGTCGGAGATGCGGAAGCCTTGGGCGACGGCGAGTTCCTCGTCCATCTCCGCCTTGGCCTTGGCCTCGGCCGAACGAGTCTTCGACAAATCCTGCTGATAGGCGCGTTCCTGGGCGAGGCGATCCTGCTCCTTGCGCTCCTTCATCTCCTGCGTCAGTCCGATGATGCCGCCGATGATGGCGCCCGCGGCCGCGCCAGCCAGGATGCCCTGACCCGAGTTGCCGGTGGGGTTGGCGACGGCCCCCACCACGGCGCCGGCGGCGGCCCCGGTGCCGGCCCCGGATGCGGTCTTGGAGGGCGCCACGGCGCAACCACCCGCCCCCACCAAGACTACAGCCAGAGTACCAGCCGTGATTTTCTGAAACAGCGCCGAGGAGGGAAATTTGCGGGCCATGCGAGTGAGGGTGGAGGTGGAACCTGGGGGGAGATCGACGGTGACAGTTTAGCCAGATTGGCTTTTTTCTCAAATCTACCTATTGATTTCTGCCTATAATTTTTTGGAGGGCATTTTTGACTGGCAACCCCTATCCGGCATCGAGAGTGTCCTTGCGGCAAACCCCATACTAGAACCATGGCCTCACGAAACAAGGGGATTTTTTCACTGGAGTTCCTCGTGCCGAATGTGTTCCTGCTGATCGCGGTCATCATCAGCGTGGAGCTGTTTTACCGGGCGATCGTCCGGCCGCGGGCGGCCGAACTGCTGATCGAGCGGCAGGTGATGATGAATCAAGCGGCCAGCAAGGGCAGCCGGGGCCACATTGAGGATCGTCCCATCCTCCTCATCATCAAAGACCGGGAGCCGGAGACGGAAGTGATCTTCTTCATCTGGGGCATCATGTTCCTCACCTACAAGTTTGTCCTGGTGGTCCGGGAGCGCAAACTGCTGGAACGGGATTTTGTGCCCGTCTCGCCCGGGGAACGCATCATTCCGGAGGATTCGCTCGACCGCTACAAGGAACTCAAGACGGCGGTCGAACGCGAGCCGAAGTGGAGCGAGCGGCTGCTGCCCGAGTGCCTGATGGCGGCCCTGCACCGGTTTCATGCGACGAATTCCATCCAGGATGCCGCCGCTGCGGTCCGCGAGCGATCGGAACTCGCCGCCGACCAGCTCGACTCGTCGCTCTCGTTGGTCCGTTACATCGCCTGGTCCATCCCAGCCATCGGCTTCGTCGGCACCGTGCGCGGCATTGGTGACGCGCTGTCGTTTGCCGAGGAGGCGATCAAGGGCAACCTGTCCGCCGTCACCACGTGGCTGGGCCTGGCGTTCAACTCCACTCTGGTGGGCCTCATGCTCTGCATCGCCCTGATGTATGTCCTGCACATCGTGCAATCGAGCCAGGAGGCGCTGATCATCGAAATCCAGAAATACTGCCGGGACAAGCTGATCGACCTGATGAAGGTGCCGGCCAAGGAAGAGTCCCGGGAAATATTCTCCTGAAATCCAAGTTGACCCGTCATGGCCACCATCGGGATTGAACTGTGTAATGCCGGATTCCAGGCCGCCCTTTGCGAGCAAAAGGATCCGCGGCTGCTCGCACCCGGCGGGCGCACGGGCATCCTCGACTGGCCGGGATATGCCTACCACGACGGCAAGAAATTCTGGTTCGGCCGCGCCGCGGAGGACGTCTGGTTCGTGGAGCCCCGGCAGGTCTGCCACGTTTTCTGGAACAAGCTCTCCCATGAGCCGTCCACGCTGACCGTCGCGGGCAAGCCGCCGTCGTTCTCGGAGCTGGCCTTTTATTTCCTGCGGGATTTCACGGAGCAGCTGGCCGCGGCGGCCGGCCCGCTGGAGAAGGTGGTGCTGGCCGTGCCCAGCGCCTATTTGAAGGACGCGGCCACGGAGGAGCAGAAGATCGGCCTGCTGCTCGGCATGGCGGGCGAGCTGAAACTGCCGCTGGCCGGCGTGGTCGACATGGCGGCGGCGGCGCTCTGTGATCCCCGTGGCGGTGGATTCAATCCGGTGCATCCCGTGGTGGTGGTCGATGTCAATCTGGACGGGGCGGATCTGACGCTGCATGCGGTGGAAAACGGCCGGCTGGAACGCAAGGACTTCGCCCACCTTACTCCCGCCGGCTTCGCCGCGCTGCTCAAGCACCTCACCGCCGCCATGGGCAACCGGTTCCTGAAGGCCACGGCGTTCGACATTCTCGAGGACGGCCACATCGAGCAGGCTTTTTTCCGCCAGACCAAGGATTTCCTCCTGAGCTGCGCGCCGGAGCACCGCTACCAGCTCAACACGGCGCGGCGCGCCTACGAAATGACGGGGACCCACGAGCAGATGGTGGTCGATGCGCAGACCTTCACCACGATGATCCTGCACGGCGTGCAGGCCATGGTGCAGAAATCGGCCAAACCGATCGAGCCCATCACGGTGGCGCTGACGGCGCGCACCGCCTGCCTGCCCGGCCTGGAATCCCGGCTGCGCGCCGCCGGCTTCATGCGCTTGTTGCGGCTCCCCGCGGGCGCCGCGGCCTGCGGCGCCGCCCTGATTGGGGCGGATCGGCTGCAGGTGCACAAGGAACTGGACGAAATTCCCGTGGAGATATCCGTGCCCCAATCCGAAGTGAAATACGCCAAGGGCGCGCCATGGGAGGCGAACCTGCAAAAGCCACGTTCCTCCGGCCCCCGCCCGCGGCCCACGCATGTCATCATCGAGGGCGTCGGCCATGGGATCGGCGGCAACGGCAGTTTCACCATCGGGGCCCCGAGCGCCGGCGTGGATCTGGCCCTGCCCGAGTCCTTCAATGCCGCCGGGGATTGCCTGGTGCAATTGCAGCGGGAAGCCGGCCGCCTGTGGCTGGTGGATGCCAATCCGGCGCACACCGCCAACGGCGCCACGCAAGTCCGCACCGCCGTCGAGGCGGGCGACCGGCTCGTCGTCAGGTGCGGCGCCGTGGCGGCTGATCTGCTCTTTGCGCACTGCCATGACCTGGGCGGGCCGCGGGCCTGACGTAATTTCGCCTGATTTCCCGCCATGGCCATGATCTCCGCCAAACGCCGCGACACGGAGGTGTTCAGCATGGCATTTCTGGATTGCATCTGCTGCGGTTTCGGCGCGGTACTGCTGATCTATATCCTGACCATCGCGCAGCAAAAGAGCCGCGACACGGAGAGCATCGACGCGGTGAAGGAACGGGTGGCGCAACTGGCGGCCCAGGTCCAGGCCACGGAGGACCAGGTCACCAGCCTGGAGCAGATGCTGGCCGCGGCGCAGACCGCGCTTGAGCAGCTCAAGACCAAGCGCTCGGGCGAGCAGGTGAACCTGACCAGCCGCCAGAAGGAACTGCTGCTGCTCATGCAACAGACCGGCGCGCTCAAGGATGCGCTCGACAAGTTGCTGGGAGAAAAAAAGGCCTTGCCCACCGAAGATGCGCAGCCCGTGCCCATCCCCAACGAGGCCCGGCAGCAATACCTGTCCGGCGTGAAGCTGGAGGGGGACTACGTGCTTTTTCTCGTGCGGGTGTCCGGCAGCATGCTGGGCGAGTCGCTCGACGACGCCATCGCGCGCTTGTCGGATCCGGAATTCAAGAAGCGCGAGGCGCCCAAGTGGCAGCGCGTCATCAAGTCCGTCCATTGGATGATCGCGACCCTGGCGCCGGAAACCCATTTTCAAATCCTGCTCTTCAACGAGGAGACCGTGCCGCTACTGCCCAGCCGCGGCGATGAATGGATCTCCCGCGGCGACCGGGCGACGGTGCAGGAGGCGCTCACCCGGCTGTATCAGGTCGTGCCGCAGGGCTCGGCCAACCTGGAGCGCGCCTTCTCGACCGTGCGTTACATGACCCATCTGCCCGACTCCATCGTGCTCATGACCGACGGCCTGCCGACCACCAGCGACTCGGCCCCGAACCCCGGTGATGCGGATGACGATGCGCGCATCCGTTATTTCCGCTATGCCCAGCGCCAGCTGCCGTCCCGCATTCCGGTCAGCACCATCCTTTTTCCCATGACGGGTGACCCCGGGGCCCCGGGCCTCTATTGGGAAATGGCCGGCTCCACCCACGGCGCCCTGGTCAGTCCCTCCGTCAACTGGCCTGACACATGATCCGCCGCCGTCCCACCACGATCTTCAGCCTGGCCTTCCTCGACTGCATCTGTTGCGGCTTCGGGGCGGTCATCCTTTTGTTCGTGCTCAGCGTGGACAAGCAGGACAAGGACACGCAGGAAATGCGCGACCAGCTGCGCCAGGTCGCGGCCGCCCAGCTGGCCAAACTGGCGGCGCTCAACGAGCGGAAAGGCGACCTCGACACCGGCCACAACGACGCCGCGCGGCTCCTGCTCGAGGCGCAGCGCACGGAGGAAAACATGAAGGGCCTGCTCGACGACCTGGCGGAAAAACTCCAGCAGGAAAAGCAGGGCCAGAAGGCGCTGATCGTGGACGTGGACGAGTTGAAAAAGGACATCGCCGCGCGGCAGAAGAAGCCGGACATGCTGCTCAACGAGCACATCACCCCGACGCCGATCGGGCTGCCGGCCACCAGCACCCATATCGCCTTCATCATCGACACCTCGGGCAGCATGCGCGACCCCACGACCGAGAGCCTGTGGGCGGTGGTGCTGCGGAAATTTGATCAGGTCCTCGATTCCTATCCGCAGGTCGAGGGGATCCAGTTTCTCGACGCCGACGGGCGTTTCATCTTCGGCGGGCGCACGGACGACAAATGGCTGCCCGACACGCCCGAGACGCGCGATGCCATCAAGCGGGCGCTGATGCGTTACCAGATTTACACCAACAGCAATCCCGTGCCCGGCATTGTGCGCGCCTTCCGTTCACTGCACGAGGGCGAAAACGCCGACTTGAAGATGACGATCTTCGTCCTCGGGGACGAATTTACCGGCACGGCCGATGCGGTCGTGCGCCGGCTCGACGAGCTCAACCCCAAGGACAAGGACGGAAAACGCAAGGTGGTGATCAACGCCATCCTTTTCCCCACTTCCATCAAGATGGGCTTCAACATGGGCAACACCGGCGTGAAACTGTCGAACCTGATGCGCGAAGTCACCTATCAGCACGGCGGCGCAATGATCGCCCTGCAGGATCTTGATGTACCGTAATTCCGCCGGCCCGGTGGCGTGGTGCCCGGCCTAGATGCCCAGAATCCACTTGATCAGCTGGAAGATATTCAGGCCGCCGCCCTGCTTTTGTTGCTGGCCTGGTTGACCAGGCTGGCCGGCACCACCACCACCGCCCGATTGACCTTGCTGGCCGGACTGGCTTGACGACTGGCCGGAAGAACCGCTTTGGCCAGATTGCCGGCCCTGGGAGTTTCGTCCCGACTGAGACTGCTGGCCGCCAGGCGAGGGGATTTGCAGCTGGTTGCCCTGACCTTTCTGGCCGCCTTTTTGTCCGCCCTTCTGGCCGCCGCTCGAACCGTCGCCTTGATCGCCGCCCTGGCCGTCAGAGTCACCCTGTGATTGGTCCATGCTTCCGTCTTTGCTGCCCTGGCCGTCCGCACCGGCTTGAGATTGGTCTTTGTCACCCTGTCCGCCATTTTGCCCGTCCTTATCGCCGCCCGACTGGCCGTCGCCCGATCCGTTGGAGCTGCCATCACCGTTCTGGTCACCGTCCTTTTTGTCCGCGTTGCCTCCGCCGTCCTTGTCGCCGTCGCCGCCCGTGGGATTGCCCTCTTCATCCGTGCCGGATCCGCCCTTGCCTTTGTATGGCTGGTTGCCGCGTTTGCCGTAAACGCCGCTGAAATTGAATTTCACCACATCGATCCGGCTGGTTGACAGGCTGGGGCGCTCACGAATGGCGGCGTCGCGCACGGCCTCGAGTTCCCACTTCCGGCCGCGGGCGGCCTCGCGGTCGGGCAGGGGGCCAAAAAGATAGGTGAGGTTTTCGTGCCGGTAGCGCACATACCAGCCCTCGTCACCCGGGCCCAGGCCGGTGATGTTGATCCCCGCGTATTTTCCCCGATACTCGTCGTAAGGCAGGTTCCATAAATCGGCGATCCCCTCCACCGGGTAGATCATGGTCACGGCGCGGGCGGCGGGCAGCAGCAGCGCGAGGAGCAGGAGCCTCAGCAGTATTTTCATGCGCGGGGGTAGGGCGCGGGGAATCAAAGGCCCTTGGGGACGACCCGGCCCTTTTCGACACCTTGATTGCGATTGCCCGATGACTGGTTGCCTCCGCTGGGAAGTTTCTTTTCGTATTGCTGGGCAATGGTGCTTTCGACCCCGACGACGTCCTGCGCGCTTTTGTCCAAGGCTTGGATCTGCAGCGTGGCGTCGCCGATCTGCAGGTCGCGGGGCGCCGTGCTCGCGGCCCCGGCGGCGTTCTGGGCGCCCTCGGGAACCTTCAAGTTGGCCACCTGCGTGCCCTGGGCCTGGGCGGCCGGTCCCTCGGCCGCCGGGGAACCGCCACCCTGCTGCTGGCTGCTCTGGGCCTGTTCAGCCTGTGCCCCGCCTGCCGCTTGCTGTTGGGCGTCCGCTGATGCGCCCCCCGCTTGCTGCTCCGAGTTCTGGGGCGGCGTCTCGGCCCCGCCTCCGGCGGTTTTGGTCGGGTCGCTTTTATCCGGCGATTGCTGCTGGCTGCCGCCCGGACCGGAATCGGGGGAAACCTTGGCGCCCTTGGGCCCTTCCTTTTCGCCCATTTCAATCTCGGACAGCATTCCCTCGAGCGGGCGCTTCTCTTTTTCAAAGGCTGAACCATCCAGCAGGTCGGGATCGGGGACGCCCGTCTTGCCGGGCTTGGCAGTTTTGACAGTGCTCCTCGTCGTGGGTATGCGCGGCGCCTGGATCGTGGGGGCGGGCGGCGTGGTGACCGCCGGGGCGGGCGGCGTGGTTTGCGCCCAAGCCGTCGCCGCCACGGTCGCGACCAGCAGGCAGAGGCGGCAAAGACGGAGTGGCATGGCGCGGGGGCTCAGCTGCTGGCGCGCAAGGTGCAGGTGACGTTGACGATCGGCGGCGTGGACCCATTGCGCACCTGCAGCATGAGCAGGACGTCCTGGTAACCTTTGCGGCGGCCGACGATCTCGTAGTTGCCGGGCAGGATTTTCACCGTCTCGCTTTTGATTTTGCCGAGCATGCGGAAATTGCTGATAGAAACCCAGGAATCGCCATCCGAGTGGAACGTGACCTCGACCGGCTGGCTTTGGGAGAGCAGCAGGGCGCGCAGCTGTTCGACCGGCCCGGTCAGGGGCAGGTAGGCGGGCTTGATGGCCATGGCTTCATTGAAGGAGCGGATGGCCGTCTGGAACTCGGCCTTGGCGGCGTGCTGCTCGGCGACTTCCACCAGCTTGTTGAACTGCATGAGCGAGCGGATCATCCGGCCGGTGCGGACATAGCCCTCCTTGGCCTCGGTGTTTTCGGCCTCGAGCTGCATCGTGGCGTTGTAGCCGCTGCGCGCCTGCTCCCATTCATATTTGTTTTCGTAGTCAAACGCCTTGGCGAGGGACAACTTCACCGCCTCGTGGTGCGCAGTCTCGCGGGTTTCCCCCAGGGCCTTCTTGACGTCATCCTTCTGCGGATAGACTTTCAGGGCGTGCTCATAGGAGGCGATGGCCTTCGTCCAGTCATGCGCGGTGCGCGCGGTCTGGGCGGCGGTGAGGGCGTTCTGGAAATCCGTTTCCTTCTCGAGGCGCTCGGCGCGGGACTTGCCCTGCTGGGCCACGGCGGAGAAAGCGTCGATCTCGAACGCCTTGGTGTAGGCCTCGCGCGCCTTGGCGTAGTCCTTTTTCTCCTCGAAGCCGGCACCCCGCAGCAAGAGGGCATACACCCGGTCGGCGACCTCCGCGCGCTTCAGGCCCTGCGCGGCGAGCTCGTTGCCCGGATCCTTTTCGAGGGCGGCCTTGAAGGCCGCGAGGCCCGCCTCGCGCTGCCCGGAAGCGACGGCCTCCTGGCCCAGACGCAGGCGCTCGTCCACAAATGATTTCAATGCCTTCTCGGCCCGGCCGAGGGCCGCGAAGGCGGAGTCGAATTGCTTCTTGGCGGTGGCGAAACGGCCGTCGATGAAAAACTGCCGGCCGGTGCCGGCGTCGTTCAGGGCGGTTTCAAATTCCTTCGGGGCCAGGCTGCGCGCGCGGTCGATCTCCTTCATGCGAAGGATGACCTCGTCATAGGCCTTCTGCGTCTCCTGCTTGAGTTTGACGTTCTGGCTGAAGTCGTCGATTTCGCGGTTCAGGGCATCGAAATGGGCGTAGGCTTGGGCGTAGTCGCGGGAAGCGATGAGGGCCTCGCCGGTGAGATAGGCCTTCTCGATGAGAATGAGCTGCTGCAGCTGGGAGGGATGGTCCTGCGGGAGGCGGCGCAGCTCGGTGAGCGCCTTCGCGGCCGTCTCGCGCGCCAGCTGGGCCTTGGACTCGCTGACGAAGGCCGTGCCGGGAGTTTCCGGGGCGCTGGCGACGGCGGGGCGGCTGCTTAAGAACTGCGGGCCGACCACGAGCCGGATGCCGCGGATCGCCACGCCGGCGATGATCAGCAAACCGAGGAAGCCGCCGGCGGACCACGCCGCGATGCGCAGGACGGTCCAGTGTCGTTTGCCGGCGACGCGACCATGCTCGGGATCCCAGTGAATGATCCGGCGTTTCTTCGCCGGGGAGGAGTCGGGTTGTTCACTCATGGCGCGGGGGCTTTCCAGAATCGCCAGACAGGCCAACAATTGGACTGCCGGCGAGCCGGTTTGTTCAACCGCCAAGGTGGGCAAATTTCTGCCCGGCGCAAATGCCAAATATTTACGGTGAGAGCACCCTTGCCAACCATGTCATCGGTGCTACTTTTCCGCCAGTCCCCGCCGCTTCGTAACCTTCCCCCATGAGACTGGTTGCCCGCATCCTGGCCTTTACCGGCTGCCTTTCCCTGCTTTTGACCCCCGGGTGCTATCAGGTGCCGGTCACGGGCCGCTCGGCCATCAGCATGGTCTCGGACAAGGAGGTCGCCAAGATGAGTCTCGCGGCCTTCGAGGAGATGAAGAAAAAATACCCGGTCAGCCGCAACAAGGACTTCCGGGAGCGGGTGCAGCGGGTGGGCGAGCACCTGGCCAAGGTGGTGTTCTGGGACGTGCCCGACGCCGATTGGGAGTTTGTCGTCTTTGAGGTGCCGCAACAGATCAACGCCTTTGCCATGGCGGGCGGCAAGGTGGGTGTTTTCAGCGGCCTCTTCAAAATCATCCAGAACGACGACCAGCTCGCCTCGGTGCTGGCCCATGAGATCGGGCATGTGGCGGCCCACCACGTCAACGAAAAGCTCTCGCAAGAGATGGCCATCCAGGGCGGGAGTCTGCTGGTGGGCGGAATCATGGCGGGCAGCGGCGCCGGCGGCCTCACTTCCCAGGCCGTGCTTGATGCCTATGGTCTCTCGACGGGCATCACGGCGGTGGGCTTCGACCGGAAGAAAGAAAAGGAAGCCGACCGCATCGGCATCATGTACATGGCCCGCGCCGGCTATAACCCGGAGGAATCGATCAAGGTGATTGAAAATCTTGAGAACGCGTCGGCCGGCCTGCCCACTCCGCCGGCCTGGCTGTCCACCCACCCGTCCAATCCCGAGCGCATCCTCCAACTGATGGACCTCATGCCCAAGGCCCTCGAGGCCTATCGAAAAAGCAACGAGGTCCTGACGCCCGTCCTGGTGAAATAATTCATGCCGGCCTCCCTCGCAGTGCAATCCTGGTTCCGCCCCATCCCGCTCGCTTTATCCCGGGGCGCCCTGGCCGCCTTTTTCCTGCTGGCCGGTGTCCGGGCCGTCGCGTTCGAAGCGCAGCCCGCCGATCCCGCGAAGCCCGACGAGCGGACTTCGCCGGTGGCCATACGCACCGTCTCGCCCGAACACCCGCCCGAGTTGCGCAAGAAGCTCCTCAACGGCGAAGCCGAGATCGAGTGCCTGATCACCGAGCAGGGCCATGTGGCCGACGCCCGGGTGGTCTCGGCCTCCCGGCCGGAGTTTGGCGAGTCCGCGCTGGCGGCCGCGCGCCAGTGGGAATTCAAGCCCGCTGAGCGGAACGGCACCCCCGTCGCCGTCCGCGTGCGCATCCCGTTCGCCTTCCAGATGACGACCGCGCAGATGCTCGAGGCCCTGGCGGGCCGCCCTCTCTTTGAAATCGTGAGCGAGACGATCGTCCCGGCCGAGCAGCTGCCGGCGTGGCCTACCCCCAGGCAGATCATCCTGCCCCGTTATCCCGCTGAGCTGAAGGGCAGCGGCAAATACGGCAAGGCCGTGGTCTCGATCACGATCAACAAGGAGGGCAAGGTCATCAACCCGAAGATAGTGAAGTATACCTATCCCGAGTTTGTCTGGCCGTCACTGGCCGCCGCCGTCAGCCTGGAGTTTCCGCCGCAAATGGCGGGCAAGACCCACATCTACGTCTCGATGGAAATGCAGTTTGATTTCGCGGCCGAGGGGTCCAAGCCCAAGGTGGTCGCCCCGGAAATAAAAACTCCGCCCGCCCCGAAAAAATCCGGCAGGTGAGTGCCGGATGGCGCTCGCTGACCAAGAAACTACAATGAACCCCAAACCCCACTTGAGCGGATAGACTTTTTCGATGCCTCGAAGTGTGATCATTTGCGGTCGGCCATTAGGGTTGAAGAAGAGAATCGGCGAGGCGCGCGTGCTCAAAGCGGTTCGATTTTCGTGATGCGGCCGCCCGCATGCGTCCAGCGATGGAGGACCGGGTCGGCGGCATGCTTCAGGGTCTTGAGCAACTCGGGGGCGTCGCGCTTTTGCAACATGAGCTCCTGCACGCCGCCGGTGTCGCAGCTGAAAACCTTGGCGTAGCCCTTGTAGAATCTGGGCTCGCCGATAATGCGCGAAAATCCGGCTGGCGTGGCGGGCTCGCGCCGATCCAAGGCGAGGAAACTGTAGGGCAGGGAGCGCAGGTCGATGCCCGCGCGTTGGCCGAACTTCACCCAGCCGGAATCCGCGTAGATGCCGGCGGGCGGCGCGGCGAAGAAGTGGCACCAGTGCCGGTCGTTGCCGGCGGCGAGCACGCCGCAGGCCGCCTGGTGCGGGCAGGGGGCAACGGCCTTCAGGCCGGTGCTGAGCAGTTTTTTCCGCCAACCGCCGAGTGCGCGGCTGACTTCATGCGTGCCAGGCTCAACCCACAAAACGGTCCCGGCTCTTGCGGCCAGGGTGCGCAACTCCGCGTGGGCCGGGTCATCCAGTTCATTGAGCACATGACTGACCACCAGCATGTCGATCGGTTCATCGCCTTGCAGATAGCGGTGGCTGGCGCGGTCGACCGCCAGTCGCGGGAAGGCCGCCCGGCCTCGATGTTCGGCAAAGTCCATCGCAAGGGCCGAGTGGTCATGGACCAGCAACCGCGCGCCGTTGGCCGCACCAAGAAATTCAACCACGCGCCGGCCGGCGATGCCGCTGCCACAGCCCCAGTCGAGCACCGTGGCGCCAGGCGGCGGTGCCCAGTGGCGCAGTTTCAATTCGTGCAACACGGCGTCCCACTTCCAGCCGATGCGCTCGCCGTAGGTGAAATCGTAGCACTCGAGATCAGTGAGCGTGTGCCAGTAGGGACCGCCCGCGGCGGCAGTGCCCGAGAGGAAGTTGTCACGCAGCCGGTCGAGGATTTCCCAGTCGAGCGATTCCCAGTTCATTGTCGGCATTTGTCGGTGGCGTGCTTGCACGCAACGTTGCGCGCAAGCGCGCAACCTACATAAGAGGAATGCTCTGCTTTTATCATTGGGACAGGTCGAAATAGAAATGCCGGGCCAGCGCTTGGGACTTGATGCCATAGAACGCGGCCAGTTGGCGCACGCTGGCCGCGGCCTCGTCGGTGCGGACGGCGCCGGGGCGCCGGGTGGCGGCGATCATCAGGTTCTTGGCCGTGTGCTCGGTGGAGATGAACTCGAAGACCTTGGTGTCGTAGCCGGCCCATTCCAGCAGGAGGGCGCGCAAGGCGTCGGTGGCGAACTCGGCGTGGCGCTCCTGGAATATCCCGTGGCGCAGCGCCGGCGCCAGCACCGGCGCCGCCTGCAACTGCGCGCGCAGCTCCTTCTGGCAGCAAGGCGCAACCACGATGAGCGCGGCGCCGGCTTGCACGCCCTTGGCGAGCGCGTCGTCGGTCGCGGTGTCGCAGGCATGCAGCGCGATGAGCACGTCGAGCGCCGGCAGTTTGGCCGATTCGATCGTGCCGCTGACGAAGTTGAGGTGCTCGCGACCGGTCTCCCGGGCCACGCGGTTGCAGAGCTGAACGAGTTCCTCGCGGGCCTCGATGCCCCGGACGTGCGTGGCACGGGACTCAACCAGATTAAAATAATCATACGTGGCAAAGGTCAGGTAACCCTTGCCGCAGCCCATGTCGGCAATTTCCAGAGGACGGTGCGTGGGCAAGGCGGCGTCCGCGGTGAGGTGGCTGAGGATCTCGGTGAACTTGTGAATCTGCCGGTGCTTGTCGGCCAGACCCTCGCGGACGGCGCCGGTCGCGGTGGTGACGCCGAGCTTTTCCAGCCACGGCTGGCTTTGCTCCGTGAGCAGCCGCTTTTTCTGCCGGTCGTGCGCGTCGGCCGGCTTTTCGTCCGCGGCCGGGCCGTAGGTCAGGCGCGGTTCGCCCTTCTTGTTGTATTCCAGCTGGGCCATCCGCGCGGTCGTGAACAGATGGGCGCTGTGGAAATCCGTGCCGATGAGCGCCGCGAGCGCGGTGATGGCATCCTCCGGCGCGTGGTTCTTGGTGATGTCCTGCCGGTCATGCCGCCAGACAAAGGAGAGGTGCGGGGTGCCGCGCAGCGTGACGGGCCGCACGAGCAGGTTGCGCAGCGTGGCGTCGGCGCCGCGCGGCTTGCCGAGGGTCAGCTTCACGAGGCTGCCGTCGCGCACGCTGGCGGCGAGCTGGGCGAGAAAATCTTCACGGGGTGGGGCGACGGTCATCAGGGCACGAGCATAGTGAAACCCCGGCGATTGCGAGCCGCGATGCCGCGTCGTCGTCAGAGTTTTTTCAGGGCCTCGATGGCCTGGGGAAACTTCGGGTCGGTCTTGAGCGATGCCTCGTAGGCGGCGCGGGCGCTGGCCTTGTCGCCCTGCTTCTCGAGAATGTTGCCGATGCGCCAGTGAACGGCGGCGTGGCCGGGCTGGTTTTCGGGCGGAGTCAGCGCGAGGCATTGGTGCAGCACTTCCAGCCCGCGGTCGGACCGGTCGCCCGTAATCGCGGCCAGCCGGCCAGTCTGATAAAGCGCGGCATAGTCTGCCGGATTGGCCTTGAGCGCTTCCTCGAACTCGGCGAAGGCCAGGTCGAATTTCTTGTCCGTCGCATAAACGGTCGCGACCGCAATGCGGCCGCGGTTGACGTCGAGCTTCTTGACTTCCCGGGCCTGCTCGAGGGCCTTCTCCACGCTGCCGCCGGCAAAGCCGGGGGCCTGCTGGTAGAAGCTCATGAGGCTGAGGCGGGCCTCAATATTCCTGGGGTCGAGTTCGACGGCCTTCTCATACTCCGCCTTGCACTTGCTCGCCAGGCCCATCTTGGAAAAAATGCCCGCCTTCTGCGCGGAAAGACCGTAGGCGTCGCCGAGCCGGTGGTGATAACGGGCGTCGTTTGACGAGAGGGCCACGGCTTTTTCAAGATAGGCGACGGCCTTCTCGTGGTCGTCGCGCTGCAGCGCGAGCCGGCCGAGGTAGAACTGGATGTCGGCGTTCCGGGGCTCGGTCGCGGCGAGGGTCTCGAAGGCTTTTTGTGCCTCGAGCGGCTTGCGCTGGCTGTAGAGCTCGACCGCGGCGGTGTAGGCCGCCTGGTCGAGGGCGGAGCCAAGCGTGGCAAGGCAAAGGAAAATCAGGACCGGGCGGAGTTTGCACATGGAAAATATATGAGACCGTCCGGCAGGAGTTGTTCCTTCATTCCGCACGCAACGCCACCATGGGGTCAACCTTCGCGGCGCGGCGGGCGGGGAGCCAGCGGGCGAGCGGGCGGCAAGGGAGAGTATGCCGACGACCCCGATGAAGGTCAGGGGATTGAAGGCGCTGATGCCGAAGAGCAGGCTTTGCAGGGTGTGGGCGACGGCGAGCAAGCCGGCCCGCGAATCACACAAAACCCGACTGAACGAACCGGCGGAAGGACTTGCGGCCGGGCAGGATTATTCCTCGCCGTCGTAGTAGTCCAGGGCCTTGCCGCGGACAAGATTCCGGGAGGGGGAGCGCACGAGCCACTTCTTGCTGTCGGGATAATGGCACGACTCGCCGATGGGGTTGTCGGCCACGACGCAGATGACCAGGTCCTCCTTGCCGTTGTTCAACAATCCGTGTGGTTCGCCGGGGCGGAAAATGAAGGCATCACCTGCCTTGATCGGAGTCTTGCCGCCCCTGTGCCGCACCGTCCCGCGGCCGGAGAGGACGTGGTAGAACTCCCACTGGGCGGCGTGGGAATGATATGGGTAGGGCATCTGGCCGGGCGCCAGCCGCAGGATCTCGACGTCAAACGGATGCCGCTTCATCAGGTCGGTGGAAGCCGGCACGCGGCCGAGCGCGACCGAGATTTCCTTGCTAGAGCCCTGGAAGGTTCCCTTGGGGGAGGTCCACGACTCCTCCTTGATGTCACGAACATTGATTTTTTTCATGGGGATGAAGCTTGTGCGACACGGAAGCAGGCGACCGTAATTCTGGCAATGCCGGAAACTGTGCTGACGCCTGGCTTGGCAGAGGGAGCAGCAAGACCGCGCCCCCCACCTGACCGGCCGCTTACTTCTCGCGGACGGCGATGCAGCCGTTGACGGTGTCGATGACGATCTCCAGACGTTTGAACTCGTCGTCCTTGGCGCGCTTTTTCGCCTCGAGACTCACCTCGGCCTTGTCCCAGACCGTGATCTCAATGTCGCCATCCTAGCCCCGTCCGCGCACGGGAATCTCCGCCCAACGGGACAACTCGCGGTGAATCTTGGCGACGCGCTCGACCTGGCCCTTGGCCGCAAAGCGCTCGTAGAAGCCCTCGTTGCGGAACTCGCGGGTGCGCTCGGTCCAGGGCGAGAGGCGGACGGTCCAGCGATCCACCCGGCCGTCGGCCGGTTCGGTGTCGCCGGCGGCGAGGTCGGCGCAAACGCGCAACATGGCCTTCAGGGAGACGGGCTTGGTGATCATGGAGTTCGCATTGCCCCAGGCATTGCCCCAGACGCGGGCCGAGGCCTTGAGGAAGTCGCGCACGACGCCGTAGTAACGCTCAGCGGTGCGCTTGTCGGTGCCGATCTGGACGATGCGCTTCCAGTCCAGCTTCACCCAGCGATGGACCTCGTTGAACAGCTCGGCCTGGAGGATCCACTTGTCCTTCTGGCTGCGGCCGCCGAGGCGGTTGATGCGGTATTGGAGCGGGCTGTCGTCGGACCGGTAGAGGAACTCGACGATGTGCGCAGCGAAGCGGCGGTCCCGTCGAAAATGACGCAGGGCACGCTGATGTTGCGGGCCTCGTCGGGATGCGTGCGGGCGAAGAACTCGAGGGCGGCCAGCCGGTGCTGGCCGTCGATGATGAGGAATTTCTCGGCCGGTTCCGACATCCGGCCGACGCCGGAACCTTCCGTCATGGGCTCGAAACTGAGCTTTTGCGGCGTGAACAGCAGGACGGTGCCGGGGATGGGCGGCTGGCTGACGGCGGTTTCGTAGAAATTGCGGATGGCACGGATCTTGGCGCGGGACAGCTCGCGCTGGAAGGCCTTGTCGCTGCGTTCCACGCGGCCGATGAACTGGGCGACGTCGTCCTCGGGCGGCGTGTCCTCGGCCCGGATGCTGCCGCCAGCCTCGTCGTAGTAGCGGCTGATGAAGCGGACCTTTTGCAGGAGTTTCTCTGACGGATAGGACGCGAAGTAGAACAGGGCGTCCTTCTGGCGAATTTGGGTGGCGATCATGCTCATGGTGGCAGAATAGCGGGAAACGATCGCGTCCGGCAAGTGACGTTCCTAGAAATTTTATGCGGAAAAGAAGCCCGTGGCCGGCGCACCCCGCCCGCCATCCGGCCGGCGCGAGTGCGGCGCGACAGGCCAGGGGGCCGGTTTATTCCGCCCGCAGGGCATCCAGCGGGTTCACGCGGCCGGCCTCGCGCACAGCGGCAGTCAGCGACGTGGGATCACCATCGGTCTTTACCACGAGGATAAGGTTGGTGCCGGCATTCTGGGCGTACGGGTGATAAAGCGTTTCCTTCTTCACATCCTCGTCCAGACTCTGGAACTTGATGGGTGCGACCACGCCGATGATGATGCGGAAATCGGGCGCATCGCCGCCGCGACCGATGCGCTTGCCGAGCGGATCCTGGCCGGGCGGCACGATGATATCGGGGCTCGAGTAGGAACCCTGGCTGTTGTTGCCGGTGAAAAGGCAGCACGTCGGTGAGGCCGGCGGCACGAACACCCGGCAGGGCGCGCAGGCGGGTGAGCGTGGCGTCGATGAACGCGAGGCGTTTTTCGGGCTGGTCGTATTTGGCGGCCGGTAGCGCCAGCTGCGCAGTGATGACGCCGCCGGGATTGAAGCCGGGGTTCTCCTGCTGCAGCTTCTCAAAGCTCCGCACGGGCAGGCCGGCAGCGAAGCGGGAATTGGCGAGGGCGAAGAGAGCCACACAGGCGGCGCCGGCGGCGAGGATCAGGGAAATGGAGGGGAGGAATTTTTCATGACGGAGTTGTGTTGATGCCAACCCCTTTGCTAGCGCCGTGCCAACTCCGGGGCGCCCTGCTTAACCCGTCCAATTGCAGGCAAACAAAAATTTGCCGCGAAAATCAAGGCGGGCGGCGCCCGCGCCATTCCCTCGGTCGCGGGAAGCATGATTCCCAAGAATGGGAAATCCACACGAGGTCGCCATGGCTCCATTCAAGTGGAGCGCGGACGACCCCGTCCGCGAATCTGTGATGCCTTGCTGCTTATTCGTAGCGGAGCGCCTCGATCGGGTCGAGTTGCGCGGCCTTGCGGGCGGGGTAGAAGCCGAAGAACATCCCGACCGCGGCGCTGAAGAAAAACGCGACCACCACCGAGGTGGTGGAGACGAGCACCGGCCAGCCGTTCAACATGGAAACGAGCTGGGAGGCTCCGACCCCAAGCAGGATGCCGAGGATGCCGCCCATCGAACTGAGGATCACCGCCTCGATCAGGAATTGCATGAGCACATCGCTGCCGTGCGCGCCGACGGCCATGCGGATGCCGATCTCGCGCGTGCGTTCGGTGACGGACACGAGCATGATGTTCATGATGCCGATGCCGCCGACGACCAGCGAGACGCCGGCGATGGCGGCCAGCAGCAGGGTCAGGGTCTGGGAGGTGGCGGTGGCGGCGGCGGCGATCTCCGCCTGGTTGCGGACAATGAAATCATCCGTCTGCTCGGTGGTGCGGTGCCGCTGGCGGAGCAGGGCGGTGATGTCGGCCTGCACTTCGTCGATGGTGTCCGGGGTGGACGCCTGCACATTGATCGAGCGGAGCATCGTCTGCTTGGCCACGCGCTTCATGGCGCTGGTGTAGGGGATGATCACGAGATCGTCCTGGTCGGAGCCCTGCACGGACAGGCCCTTGCCCACGAGCACGCCGACAACGCGGAACGGCTGGTTCTTGATCCGCAAGGTCTGGCCGAGGGGGTCGTTGTCGGGGAACAGCTGTTTGGCAATGGTCTGCCCGATGATGGCGACTTTGCCGACGCTGCGGATGTCCTGGTCGGAAAACATGGCGCCCTCGCTGAGCGGCCACTGGCGGATGCTGAGATAATCGGCGCCCTCGCCGAAGACGGTGGTGGACCAGTTGAGGCCGTTGGCGAGCACCTGCGCGTTGGTGCGCACCTCGGGACTGATGCCGGCCAGGTTCTGGACCTCGCGGCCGATGGCGTCGGCGTCATCGATGTTGAGGGTGCCGGCGCCAAACGCCCCGCTGCGCGCGCCGCCCTGGTTGAAACTGCCGGGAAAAATCAGGAGCACGTTCTGCCCGAGGCTGGCGATCTGGGCCTCGACGGTGGATTTGGCGCCGTTGCCGATGCTGACCATGGCGATGACCGCGCCCACGCCGATGATGATGCCCAGCGCGGTCAGGATGGAGCGCATGGTGTTGCGCCGCAGGGCGCGGAGGGAGACGGTGACGGTGGAGCCGAGGCGCATGGGAGGATCAGCCGGTGCCGATGAGCTTCGCCGCCGCCTCGGCCTCGAGGATTTTCCGGATCTCCACCTCGGCGATCGAGCGGGTGGCGACCTGCAGATCGTTGACGACGCGGCCGTCGCGCACGATGAGGTTGCGCCGGCAGTAGTGGGCGATGTCGAGCTCATGCGTGACCATGACGATGGTGATGCCCTGGTCGTTGAGTTTCTGGAACACGCCCATCACCTCGACGGAGGTCTTGCTGTCGAGGTTGCCGGTCGGTTCGTCGGCGAGGAGGACCTGCGGCTCGTTGACGAGGGCGCGGGCGATGGCCACGCGCTGCTGCTGGCCGCCGGAGAGCTGGCTGGGGAAATGGTCGGCGCGGTTGGCCAGGCCGACGATGTCGAGGCAGTGCAGGGCGCGGTCGTGCAGTTGGGCCGAGGAGCCGCGGTTCTTGCCGTAGAGCATCGGCAGCTCGACGTTCTCGAGCGCGGTGGTGCGCGCGAGGAGATTGAAACCCTGGAACACGAAGCCCAGTTTTTCGTTGCGCAGGTCGGCGAGCTGGTTGCGGTCAAGCGTGCGGACATCGATGCCGTCGAGCAGGAACGTGCCGCGGGTCGGCCGGTCGAGGCAGCCGAGCGTGTTCATCAGCGTGGACTTGCCCGAGCCGCTGGCGCCCATGATCGCCATGAACTCGCCCTTTTGCAGTTCCAGGGAGATGCCGCGCACGGCGTGCACCTGCACCTCGCCGGAGTCATAGGTTTTATGGATGTCCTTGAGTTGGACGACAGCAGGCATCGGAGAGGGGAAGGCGGGCGATTAGAAACCGCGCCGCTGGCCGCCACTGAACGGATTTGCGGCCCCCGGGGCCGCCGCTTTCGCGCCCGGCAGGCTGATGCCTGTGACCACCACGTCCTTTCCCTGCAGTCCGTCGAGCACCTCGGTGGTGATGCCGTCGGTGATGCCGAGCTTCACGCTGACAGCCTGGAGCTGCGGGGACTTCGGATCGCCCGCCAGCTTGTAGAGGGTGCGGGTGACCGGTCCGTTGGTGTTGCCACCACCGCCGCCGCGATTGCCGCCGCCACGACCGCCCAGGGCCGGCATCTCGAGGCCGCGTTCCTTCGCGAGCTGGGCCATCCTCGCGATGACTTCGGGCGAAGGCGGGCCGCCGCCTCCTCCACCGCCGCGCACGAAGCCGGCGTCGGCCATCAATTTGCGGCGCTCCTCGTCAGTGGCGGGCCGAGGCGCAGGGGGGGCATCGTCCGACTTGGCGTCCGCGGGCTTGGCGGCAGCCGCGGGCAGGGCGGCGACTCCCTCGGGGAGCCGCACGCGCAAGGCACTGTTGGCGATCCGCAAGGCGTCAGGCTGGTTGGCGACAATGATGGAGACGTTGGCCGTCATGCCCGGACGAAGCTTCAGGTCGTCGTTGCGCACCCTGATCATCGTGTCGTAGATCACGACGTTCTGGGAGGTCTTGGGCGAGTTGCGGATCTGGGAGACCGTGCCGCGGAACTGCCGGCTGGGGTACGCATCCACGGTGAAGTTGACGGCCTGGTCCAGCTCCACGTTGCCGATGTCCGCCTCGGAGACGGCGGCGTCAATCTGCATGCTGCGGAGATCATTCGCGATCACGAAGAGGGTCGGGGCGCTGAGGCTGGCGGCCACGGTGTTGCCGACGTCGACCTGGCGGGAGATGACGGTGCCGTCGATGGGCGAGTAGATCGTGCAGCGGGAGAGGTTGACCTTCGCGGTTTCGTTGTTGGCCGTCTGGATCTGCACCTGGGCGGCGGCCTGCGCGAGCTGGGCCTCGGCGGTGTCGAGGTCGCTCTGGGCGATGAGGTTTTTGGCGAAGAGCTCCCGCGCGCGGCTGGTGTTCGCCGTCATGAGCTGGAAGTTGGCCTTGGCGTTGGCGAGCTGGCCCTCGGATTGCAGCAGGGCGGTCTGGTAGCTGGAGGGATCGAGCTCGGCCAGGACCTGGCCTTGCTTCACCGTCGAGTTCCAGTCCACGTAAAGCTTCAGGATGTTGCCCGAGATCTGGCTGCTCACATTGACGTTCAGGATCGGCGCAAGATCCCCGGTGGCGGTGACCGTCTGGGTGATGGCGCCCCGGATGACGGTGGTGGTGGTGTATTCCGGCGCCCTGGCCTCCTCGGTGTAGCGGTAGTAGTAGTAGCCCCCGGCGGCAGCGGCGCCGAGGAAAGCAAGGGTGACGATGATTTTGACGCGGGAGGTGCCCGGGGATGCCATGATGAATGTTTAAGAGTGATATGGAGCGGTGCA
>WNFI01476821.1_pt1 | contig 49006 bp, 54 predicted proteins | sample 5400471 | NCBI WGS metagenome assembly WNFI01 (sample SAMN13153348, study PRJNA577476) | soil metagenome | isolation source: 100 cm saprolite on Douglas fir-dominated hillslope | place: USA:California | collected 2013-09-17
TTCGTTCGTCTTTGTGCGATCCTTGTCACGGGTCATCACCCGAGCCTTAGTCACACTGACCTTGCCTTGGCCAACATCGCAGTCAGACACCAGCAACGCAATCTGTTCGGATGGACGTAGTCCGGTGAAAAACCGAAATTCATCGTAATTGCCCTGCGCCTCGCCCCAGTCCTTATGGATTGCGGCAATGAGTGCCTCGGCTTCCTGGATCGTAAACGGATCAATGACAGGACGGTCTTTCTTGCTGATGCGGAAGCATTTAAGTCCAGAGGCTGGATTGTGCATCTCCGGATGGTCCCTATAACCGTACTCGAATGCGCAACGCACAGTGCTAACAACATTGTTATAAGTTTTCTTCTTAAGTTCTCTTGCATCGATGATCTTGACGAGTACCGAGTATTTTACTTTCTCGAAAACCTCAGTGCCGATTTTCGGCCGCCATAGGTGATCCAAGATCTTTCGGTAACCGTCGACAGTGGCGAACGCTAAGTCGTTTTTCGCCAGGCGCGATTCGCAATGTGTCATGAATTCATCGAAGACCTCGTTACAAGTCCGACGTGCCAGCGTGCCAGTTAGTTTCTTGATGTCACGGAATTCCGGAAATTCCTCCGCAAAACGGAAACTGCCGTTCAAAATGCGCGCCTTTATCTCCTCGAGTTGTTTGCGTGCACGGCGCAGGTTAGCTTCAGACGGTATGCGTGCAACGCTGGGTCGATAGCGAATACCTTCGAACTCGAAATCGAACTGAATTCGATCCGAGCCTTTCGCCATAATGCCGTTGTTTATGGACCTTCGACCCATCTTTGATACCCCACGAGATCGATAACAATATGCCCGTCCGGTGCACGCTTCCAGACCTTGCCTTCGACCCAATCGCCCCGCTCAATTTTCCTCTCCATGGCCTTGACCGAATAGCCGGTAACCACATTGGCAAGCGGCAACAACACGTAGCGCGCAGTGGCGACCATTACGGGCTGCGATCGCTCAGAATTCACGGATAGATTCCCAGCGATTGCTGATCAGATTTTAATGGACTGAAGGCGTGCCGAGACGGGGCGGCGCAAAAAAAACACTGAAAAGGGTGGTCATCCATAAGCGGTCAACCGAACTCTGTGGTTCCGACCGTCTAGGGTTAAGTTGTCACTTGTGACAAATCATGCACGAATCTAGCGAAAAAGTCAGTACGCAGATTTGCGGGAAAATAAGCGAAACTCCTTGCAACCTAGGTAAAATGGGCTCAGCTGAGGATTGCCTTGCGGTGTCGTGGTATTCGATTCGCGTTAAAGGTGTCAGTGAGGTCGGGGCGGCGATTGGTATAAATGGAGATCCGCGCCATGAAAACTGTAAACGATCAGTCTGTTCACAGTGAAGCGCTAAATGTCTTTAGAGATGGAGGTCGGATACTTGCTTCGCTCTTTTGGTGGCTCATCCGACTACCGGTTTACACAATGCTTGTGATTCTTGAGCCTGTTGTCGCCGTGATCTTCGGCGGGGTCGCGTTATTGGGTGTCCTGATATCTCTTTTTTTCAAATTCTCTGGCGGGATATCCAACTTTCCCTTTTGGACGGTGCTTTTAATTTCGATCGGCTTCGGTCTTGTGCCTATGATTTATGGAGGAATCATTCGCTTGTTTTCCAGGTAGCAGGATCCCCCATGTCGCCCAAGGAGCGTCAATACTGTGTGGTAAGCGGTCGGCACACGGGGTGCCCTAATTGCTTTTGCTATGCCTATTGCAGTGCAGGCACATGTCTCTGGACTTTTCGTATCTCAACATTAGAACAGCACACTTACAATCCCTGCATGTCGAGAGTTTAATCAGATCGCCTGAGGCAAGTTCGGTTGCGAGAAGCAGCAGTTCTTCGAATTCGATTTTGGATTGCGGAATCCAAATCCGAAACGCTTCAAATGCCTCGCACAGTCGATCCGCCGCGACCAGCGGAGGTAGTGCTGCGCTGTCCTTCGACAGCTGCTGGGGTAACGCGTCAAATGCAATGCATAAGGAAATTAGCGCGGCGGCTTCGCTGCGCGCCCACGGCGTTCGAAGAAACAGCGCTATCGATCGTGGCGGCGGACCACGCCGCCGCGAATTTTCGGCAACGCACCAGCGCCTTCGTAGGGTGGCCAGTCGATTGCGTGTCAGGCTCGTGTAGTCAACGATCGTCTGCGTTCGTACTTGGTGAAAAACCATGCGGCGAGCTACCTCAATACGCCTCAGGTCGCGAGAGAATGGATCGTCCATGTAGTTCATTGGTCTCTATCCTCCGTTGATACCCTGAGCATAAATTAACCCCAGCGCGGGCTAATGTTTCGCGCGAATATAAGTGAAACGCACGAATTTACCCTTGTTGCGGATGATATTTGAACGCCCTGGTGAAAGCCGTCGTTGCGCATCAAACATCCGGTGACATCGGGTTTCGAGAGACCGAGAGGTGCTTGAGGGAAACCCCTAACATCAATTCTTTGACCCATCCCGACCACGCACTCCTGTGCTCTGGATTGCATCCTAGAAATCCCGCCGCTCTTGGCGTGGCATCCCATGTGCCTTCGGCGATCAACCGCCTGACAACCTCCGAAATTCATGCGTACGCTCTACGCGACAGAGTGCCCGAATCGCCAGTCAGGTCAACGTACAAGGCAATGAGTGCTCGACGGACAATATAGTGTCGAGCACTCGGATGGTCGGTTCCATACACTAGCAATACTTGCACCGACAGCGTTTAATTTGCCCTATTTGCGGCATTTCGTGCCTAGCGGAAACCGCTTTACTACGGGAGCATCTACTTACGGCGAGTCCGTCGGAACGATGATTGGCAAACGAGTTGTTCGGTTATTTTGCGCAAACGCGTCTGATTCGACGCCACTTGTTCGGTTATTTAATCCACATGTTGACCCTAAGGACTGGGGTGTATATGTCAAAGCTTCAACTTCCGGCCCTCAACTCGCTTAGATTCTTCGAAGCCGTGGCGCGGCATCAGAGCATTAAACAAGCCGGCGACGAACTGCACGTGACTCACACGGCTGTGGGTCGGCACATACAAGGATTGGAGCGACAACTTGGGCGGGCTCTATTCGATCGACATCACCGAAAAATTGTCCTGAATGATGACGGTAAGATATTGCTTCGCGCGGTCATGACGAGTTTCTCCCATATACAACGCGCGATCGCACAATTGAGTAAAAATGAGCGCCCGGAAACACTGGTGATTTCCGTCGATCCGGACTTTGCAGCCCTATGGCTGGTACCACGACTGGCCGACTTCTACGAATTGGTGACCAATACTCTGGTCGAGATCCTTGCGGAAAGAAGATTGAATTCGCTGGACAATCCCCGGATTGATTGTGCCATCCAGTATGCCGAGGTGGGTTCAAGCCCCGAAGACGGCGAACTCTTGTTTAGATCCCGCCTCTTTCCCGTGTGCGCCCGAGGTCCAACACGCCATCCGCTGCGATCTCCGGAGGATCTTCGGCACCACATGCTGTTGCATGATCGATCGACTGTGGAATGGCAGGAATGTATTCAAGGCTTTTCGAGGGCCATCGACATCAACGTGAACTCGGGCGTGGTTTTCAGCGAAACGGCGCTATGCCTGGAAGCCGCCGTCCGCGGACAAGGCGTCGCCATCGGTGATGATTTCCTGGCCGCGATTCATTTGGCGGAAGGGCGCCTGGTGGCGCCGTTTGACTCGGCTTTCTACTCCCGAAATGCATACTATTTCATTGCCCCCAAGAGGGAGGCGAAGCACTCTGCCGTCACCGCCTTTCGGAATTGGCTATTCCAGAGTGTCGAGCACGTTCGTCACAACCTACACGCTCGTGGTCCCGTGACCAGCTAGTCGCCCGCCCGATCTATGGCAGTCGCTCTTGAGTGCCTACAAGTTGCGCAAAAGGCGACAAAAGATCGCTTGAGGCGAGGCGGGAGCTTCGGCATCCTGGGGGCAACTAGTTTCTAGCTTCGCTTGCCAGGCATGGTGAGCTATTGAGGAGCGGGCGGATTGCTGCGAAACGCCACGGATGTACGGCACAGTCTGCTGCCGCGCGCGGTGGCGCTTCCATGAAAGTACCGCTGCGCGATTCAGGAGGGGACGGAAACTCATGCGTCGAAAGACTAGATCTGATCAGCCAGCGCTACCGAACTCATATAAGTGGGGCAACATACAGACTTTTCAGATTGCGCAGAATCTCAACGAGAGATGCTTCGAGTGGCTTGTGCGCATTGCGAAGATCAATACGGCGCCACCTTTAGAAATTCTCACTTGTAACCGAGATTTGTGGATGAAGTTCGACTCTCGCGCCTGCACCCGCGCGGCCCGCAATCCAATAGTCATGTTCGATTGTAACTTTGGGCGCTATGACTGGTGGATACGCGCTGCGAGCCGTGATGCGGAACCCTTCCGTATTCACGGCTGTCGAGAGCATTGGGATGCCGAATATACAACGCCGGTGTTAAGAGATATTTTAACTGAGGCGCGTACCATTGCAGTGGCCGATCCGCGCGCCGCAAAGCTTGTTTTTGGGACGTCGTCACTTGGCGTCACGTTGCTGGCATCCCTGACGCCGTCTGATATTGACCGAATTGCGGTCCAAAATGTTTTCGAATTTCGCCCGAGATGGGCCGATAAAACTGTGTTCTGGCGAAACTTCCTGTCAGCATCCGTTGGGGAATCGGACGAAGAAATGGGAGAGGCATATTTCTTCAGTCTACAGATGCTTGGAAGTGAGTTCCTGAATTCAACTCCCGCTCGTAAGTACGAGTGCTCCTGCGACACTTAGATCGGGCTGGCGACCGCTACTTGAGTGGTTGCACACTCACCGGCGACTAAAAGGCAGGATCCGAAGGACGTGTGATTAGTTACGCTGAATAAAGCCTGATACTGCGACTTGTCCTCGAGCCGAGTTGTGTTTTCATGACGACCCAGAACAGCTCTAACGTGGGGACGAACGATGAAACGAATATTTGGCAGACATGACAGGCTGACCGCGATCGCGGTCGCTCTCACAATAGTCATGTTACTTCCCCAATTCGCATTCGCTCAGGCATCGCCTTTTCTCACAGGCGCCACCTCGCTGCAAACCAACATACTCGCGTGGCTAACACCCCTTGCGATCATCCTCATTATGGTTCTCGGCGGGATGGCAATGGCAAATCGTATGTCGTGGGGCTGGTGTATGGGCGCTATCTTAGGGATTGCGATCGGGTTCGGCGCGCCTCAGATCGTCACCTGGGTCCGCGGGATGTTCGGAGTCTAGCGCATCATGAGCGAACGAAACGCCGGGTTAACCGCCGACATATTGTTTGTAGCGACGACACGTCCACCCATGCGATGGGGTGTTACTTACTCAGCGTTGCTGTTCAATCTCGTCTTCACGATGGAGGTGTTTTTACTAACTAAGAATCTTTTGGTCTTGTTGATCGCGGCACCAATTCATGGAATCTGCGCCCTATTATGCGCACGTGATGCGCGATTCTTTGATCTTGTCCTTCTTTGGGGAAGAACTCGAATGCCTGCGTATTTCGCCAACTACCGCATATGGAAGGCGAGCAGCCACAGCCCGCTTGTGCTGGATCCACCCAATATGGCGGGACTGCGGCGAGCGACCGTGATTGCGCACGCGGGTCACGCAGATTCCCACGGATCATCGCTCCGTTTAATTAGCTCGGTCCATCGGGATGTGGAGTGAGCGCATGAGCGTTACGCGAAGAACCTCGATCGTTCGACGGGAGTTTATCGCATCACGCAGAATTCCCTTCAGCGCGCATGTGGGCCCAGCGATTATTACTACTTCCGCCGGTGATTTTATCCAGACATTCCGTTTGGCGGGGGCAAGCTTCGAGAGCGCAGACGATGAAACGCTCAATAATTGGCACGAACGGCTAAACGTCACCTGGCGAAATATCGCAAGTCCCAACATATCTCTGTGGTCGCACATTATCAGGCGGCGGGACTTTACCCACGCCGCGAAATCGATGGGCGCGACCTTTGCGGATCAACTGGCACGACGGTACCAGGCTCGGTTGGCCAATGAAACGCTCATGGTAAACGAATTGTATCTGTCGGTCGTGTTCCGACCGGTCACCGGGACTGCCCCAAGTCTTGCGTCCAAACTTCTGTCGAGACGCCATTCGTCAAGCATCAATGCGGACCTGTCTGACTCTCTCGATGCGTGCGCAAAGCTTGGCCAGGCTTTGGAGGCTTCCCTAGCACGCTATGAGCCGGACCGTTTGGGCATCTATGAGCGGCATGGAAGGCGCTACTCCACGTTGTTGGAGTTCTTAAGTTTGCTCGTGAATGGCGAATCGCGGCCTTGTCCATTACCGCTGGCTCCCCTGTGCGAAGTCTTAGCGACCAATCGCGTGCTGTTTGGTAGCGAAACCATTGAGTATCGATCGCCGAGCGAAACCAGATGGGGTGCCATGCTCGGCATCAAGGAGTATCCCACACCAACAACTGTGGGGATGTACGACGCACTGCTCTCTGCGCCCTTTCCGTTTGTGCTCGCGCAATCGTTCACGTTCTTGACCAAAGCGACGGGGCAGGGGTTGCTCCAACGGCAGCATGCACGCATGGCGAACGCCGGGGATTTTGCATTCTCACAGGCCGAAGAACTAGTCGTTGCCCTCGATGCCCTCACGAGCAACGAATTTGCGATGGGCGACCATCACCTTTCCTTGCAGGTCATCGCCGACTCATCAGCCGCGCTGAACGATCATGTAGCGCTCGCGCGCACGATGTTGGCGGATACGGGAATGACAGTGGCACGGGAAGATTTGGCGCTCGAAGCGGCGTTCTGGGCGCAACTTCCTGGCAACTTTAGCGACCGCCCCCGCAAAGCACCTATCACGTCGCGGAATTTCTCGGCAATGGTGAACTGCCATAATTATCCCTGCGGCCGCGCAAGCGGTAATCATTGGGGAGACGCTCTCGCGCTGCTCGTCACGAGCTCACGGTCGCCCTATTACTTCTCCCTCCACGCCAGTGACCCCAAGGACGCCGAAGGCGGCAGCCGCAGGGATACCGGGCATACGTTCATCTGCGGCCCGACCGGCTCCGGCAAGACCGTCTTCGTCGGGTTCATTCTCGCCATGCTGTACCGGCAGGGTACTACTCAGGTGGTGTTCGATAAGGACCGGGGGCTGGAGATTCTCGTTCGTGCTCTTAACGGCACGTATTTACCGCTGAAGAACGGCGTTTCGACGAGATTTAACCCCTTGCAATTGCCGCCTACGCCGGGAAACGTCGAATTCCTTAAGATCTGGTTGCGCAGCCTAGTTCGCAGTTCGGCATCGCTGGCGGTGAGGGAGGAGGCGGATCTGGATCACGCACTGCACGCAACGCTTGCACTCGAGCCTGCGGCGCGCCGACTCTCGCGACTGGTGGAATTTACCGACTCGACGCGGAGTGAAGGAATTCATGCCCGGCTCGCGCGATGGTGTTCGGGTCTGGGCGGTGATTATGCCTGGGTCTTTGATAATCCGGTTGATACCTTCTCTAGTCAAATGTCAGAAGCCGCGCTTTTTGGCATCGACGTGACGGATTTTATCGACAACGAAATGACCCGTACTCCGCTCACGCTGTATCTTTTTCACGTGGTGCGATCGCTGCTCGACGGCCGCCGGTTTGTCTGCTGGGCCGATGAATTCTCACGGCTGCTCGCCGACCCCAGTTTTGAACAATTCGCGAAGGACGGCTTGAAAGTGTGGCGAAAATTGAACGGGGTGCTCGCTGCGGCAACGCAAAGTCCGAGCGATGCGCTGAGCAGCGCAATCAGTCGCACGATCATTGAGCAGACTCCAACAAAGATACTGTTTCCGAACTCCGATGCAAACCGTGAGGAGTACATGCAGGGGTTTGGACTCTCTGAGCGAGAATTCAAACTCATCAAGGAACAGCTTGAGCCCGGTTCCCGCATGTTTTTGGTCAAGCAGGGTCATTACTCGGTGGTTTGCCAACTCGATCTCAAAGGGTTTGTCGGCGAACTCAAAGTGATCTCGGGCAGGGCAAGCTCCGTCGAGCGACTGCATCGAATCATGAATCGGGTGGGTTCAGATTCCGCCGACTGGCTGCCCATTTTCCAACTGGAAGACGACATTTCACAGATTTAGGGAGGTACGTATCATGCCAAAGATCCATTTTGCGATTGCAGTTAGTTTGGTCGTCGCACTGCTGGGCGTCTGTCCCCAGGCAAAAGCGCAATGGGCTGTCGTCGATGTCGGGGCCATCGCTCAACTGATTCAACAGTACGAAACGCTCAAGCAGCAGCTGACGACAGCGGAAAGCCAACTCTCCCAGGCGCAAGCGCAGTATCAGTCAATCACGGGCGGGCGAGGAATGCAGAATCTATTGAACGGCACCAACCGCAATTATTTGCCCTCGGATTGGTCCCAAATCGTCGCCGCAATCAATCAGACGGGAAACGGCCTTAATCCCCTCGCAGCGAATATTCAATCGTCTGTCCGCGCCAACGCGGTGCTTACTCCACAGCAGATGGCGACGTTCTCGCCAGCAGAACGTACCCAACTGCAGTCGGCAAGGAATTCGGCCGCGATCCTGCAGGCGATATCACAACAAGCCTTGATTACGACCAGCAGCCGTTTCGCCTCCCTTCAGCAATTGATTAATACCATCGGTACGGCATCCGACGAAAAATCGATTCTGGACCTCCAGGCCCGTATTCAGGCGGAGCAGGTCATGTTGCAAAACGAGAGCACCAAACTCGGGATTCTCTACCAGGCTGCGCAGGCGCAGGAATGGGCGAGAAAGCAAGCGACGCGAGAGCAGTCGATCGCGGGCGCAGGATCACTACGCGATCTGCCGCCGCTGCAATTGCGATAGAGGAGCGAAAGTCATGAGGTTTCGGCCCGGTGCACGGAGCGTGCGGATGTGTTTAGGGATCGTTGTCACGGTCGTAAGCGCCGCCGGCTGTGCACCGGTGCCGGATCAGGCCACGCACACGGTGGAGTACTACGGCACCCACGCGCAGGAGCGACAGGCGATGCTTGACCGCTGCGCCAATAATCCAGGTGAACTCGCACAGAAACCCGACTGTGTCAATGCGCGGGCGGCTGCCCGCCAGACGGGAGTCGGATCGTTGCAAGAGTTACCTCCGCTGCAACTGCCGGCTTCGACTCCAAACGACTCACCCGCGGTTACACACCCTTTGTCCGGCCTAAGAGGCGGCGACAAGCTCGTGCCTCACCGAAGCAAGGAGGATTAGCCGACATGGGATTCTTTGCGACGTTCAGCAGCTGGCTTAACGGGATTCTTGCGACGTATATCAGTGATCACACCGCGCGCCTGGCGACGATCCTGCAACCGGCAATTGTCACGTTGGCGACCGTCTACGTCATGGTCTGGGGCTATCTGCAACTGACTGGCAAGATTGAAGAGCCATTTGTTACAGGGCTCAAGCGCGTTGTCACTCTGGCTGTCATTGTGGGTGCGGCCCTTGATCTTTGGCTCTACAACGATCTGATTACTGACACGTTTTTTAATGCGCCGGGTGCTCTTGCGGCAGCCATGATCGGCGCCTACGACTCCGTTGGCATCGTGGATCAGGTCATTTTCACAGGCGGGGACGCGGCAAACCTTCTGATCCAGAAGGGCGGAGTGCTTGATGGGTTTAGCTATTGCATTGCAGGCTTCGCCATCTATCTCATTGTTGGGCTTACCGCTATCTACACCATGTTCCTGCTTACCCTGTCGAAGATCGCACTTTCGATTCTGCTCGCGCTCGGACCCTTGTTTATCGCGTTGCTTTTCTTCGAGACCACTAAGCGCTTCTTCGAGTCGTGGATCGCGCAGATGGCGAACTACGCCTTCATCACGATCCTGATTGTCATGGTCTCTGCCTTGATGATGGGCGTCGTGACGGCCGCCGCGCAACAGGCCGCAGCGAGGGGCGGCGGGATCGGAATCGCGGATGCGGTGCGGGTTTGCATGGCTGCCGGTCTGACATTCTTAGTGATGCGGCAGGTGATGCCGATGGCCGCCGGACTCGCCAGTGGCCTTGCCTTGAGTTCTTTTGGCGCAATGAGCGCTCTACTCACATGGGGAGTCGGAAGCGCCGCCCGTAACGTCTCGCGCCATACCGGCCAATTCTCGCGTGGGCTCCTCATGGATACGGAGACCAGCCGCTGGGACAGCTTGTCGAGAAAGACGGGTTTCGCCTTACGGCAACGTCTGGTTCGACGGGAGAACTCCATTCGGCGGGCCGCATGAGCTTCCCGCAAAGACAACTCACCGGCGTCCTAATCCTCGCGCTTCTTATCGCGCTGTGCACCGCATGTGCGTCCACTCCTAAACCCGTGAAATGCAATGCAGATCTAGAACCCATCAATCAGCCGGCGCCCCTCGGGAATTTGGCACCGACCATCAAAGCTCCGCAGTCACTCGTGTCTGAGCCGCGTACTCAGACATCTAAAGTTAACACAGGTGATCAGTGAGCAAGGACCCTGCGCGGGAGGCGTACTTCACGGAAGCCGCGTCCTGGGATGCGGACCGGATCGCCATGAAGGAACGGAGCCTGCGCGTTGCCTGGCGCACCGCATTTGCGGCAAGTCTACTGGCCGCCGTGGCCATCATTGCGTTGATGCTACTGACGCCGTTGAAACGCGTCGACCCCTTCGTCGTGCGCGTGGACAGTACCACGGGACTCGTCGATGTCGTGCCACTCTACGTGGGGAACGCACAGATGCCCGAAGCCGTCACGCGATACTTTCTCGATCACTACATTACGATTTGCGAACGCTTTAACTTCTCGACCGCTGAGAGTGACTACGAAGAGTGCGGGGCGTTCCATACGCCGCAGCGCAATCAGCTCTGGTATGCCGAGTGGGCAAAAACCAATCCGGAGTCACCGCTGAATACTTACAAGGACGGTACGACGATTCGGGCGCAGGTGACTTCCGTCAGCTTTTTTACTCGGGCAGACGGCGTAGCCGATCTTGCGCAGGTGCGCTACGTCAAAGTCAAGCGACAGGCCGGAAGCGCCGAGGAACAGAGGACTCACTGGATTGCGACCATCCGATATGCCTTCACCAAGCCATCCACGGAGCCTGCGACTCGTCGCTGGAATCCCCTGGGCTTCAAGGTAGTCGATTTTAGGCCCGAACCCGAGGCGTTGACCGAGGGTGGCGGATCGTCCGCCATTGTCTCCAAATCGGGTTCGACCAGTGGAGAGGATCGATGACTATCGCGCCGACCAACGAGCGGCGTTGGGTGGTTCATTCCCTTGTGCTAGTCACGGTCGCGGTACAGGCGGTCAGGTTGGCGGATGCCGAGACAGTTCCCGCGCGGGGTCAAATCGACCCGCGCATCCGGACTGCCGTATACAGCTCCGATGAGGTCTATCGACTGTATGGTTTCGTGGGATTTCATTTGGATTTGGAATTTGAGGCTGACGAGTCATTCACATCGTTAAGCGGCGGGGACCTCGAGGCACTGACTTACAGTGCCCATGACAACGTGCTCACGCTTAAGCCCAAGGTCGCGAGCGCCGAAATGAATCTCGCCGTCTCTACCAATAGGCGGCGTTATTACTTCGAGTACAGTGTATCCGCGCAGCCACCCGGGCGTTCTCCCGACCAAGTCGTCTACGCGGTGCGTTTCACGTATCCGACGCCAAAGTCATCGCCGGGCGACGAGCTGACGCCTGAAGAACGGGTGCGCTTGGAACTGGCGCGAGCATCCCAAAATCGGCCGCGTAACATCGACTATTGGTTCTGCGGGAACCGTGCCGTGAAACCCATTGCGGCTTCGGATGATGGTGTCCATACGCGCCTCACGTTCGGGCCCAAGGGCGAACTGCCCGCCGTGTTCGTAAAAAACGACGATGACAGCGAATCACTCCTGAATTTTAGCGTCGAGGAAGGTGACGTCATTATTCATCGCGTCGCCGCAAGATTCATTGTCCGGCGTGGCAAGTTGGTCGGCTGTGTTGTGAACAAGGGTTTTGCGGGCACTGGCGAACGGCTCGAATCAGGCACCGTGGCGCCAAATGTTACGCGCGAACGCAAGGATGCACGTCCATGAAGAGGGGTAGTCACCCAACGTCCGGCGCAGAACACACTGAGGAAGCGGCTCCGCCGGCATCCACGGATCTCGGAACCGCGGGATTTGAAGGACCGCCTCGAAATCGAGAGGAGAGGGCCGGAGCCCCCACTGATGACGATACCATCGTCGGCGACCGCGGAGTCAGTTCACTCTCCGGAGTGCGCACACTGCAATCGCGGATTACCAACGTTCTCGCGATCGGGCTAATGTCGACGCTCGGCGTGGGCTTGTTGGGGTGGTATTACGCTCGGACCGCCTCGCGACCCTCGGTCGCCAAGCATGCGGCACAGGCCGCCTCGCAAACTAAGGCGGAAGGCGACTCGCCGCTTCCGCCATTGGGAAAGATTGACCCGCCGGCCCCAGCAATTGAAAGGGTGCTGGGGCCGGCTCCCGTCGATCTAGCGCCGGTAAGCGCTGCAGAAGACTGGGCAAGATCTCCGCAGAATCTGCCGCCTGCGTATCCGCCCACGCAGCCGGCGCCAAAGTCGCCCGCAGAACTGGCATTGGAACGGCGGCTGGGCGGCCCCGTGTCGGTTTCTCGGACGAGCAGTGTACAGACTCCCGGCACTTCGATGGACGGTCAGTCCGCAAGCGCCGCAGCGGGCGCTGGGGTCGCGACGCCGGTTGCCGGAATGGACGCGGGGTCGGTGGCGACACCCGGGCTCACCGCGAGTGCCGGCGGTGAGACAGCACTCGCCGCGCGGCTGCGACCCAGCGTTACTCCCGCCGTCACGGCGCACATTCTGCCGACGCAGCGCTTGTTGCTACCCAAAGGAGCGTTCATCGATTGCACGCTGGAGACGGCCATCAACTCCTCGCTGCCGGGTATGACGACTTGCATTACGGCGACCGATACTTTCGGAGCCGACGGACAAGTTGTGTTACTGGAACGCGGTACCAAACTCACCGGCGAGACGGTTGGCACGGTACAGCGTGGTGCCGCGCGCGTGTTCGTGTTGTGGACCGAGGCGAGAACACCCGCCGGCGTCGTCATTCCGCTCGCTTCCCCGGGAACGGATGAACTTGGGCGAGCAGGGCTCGCGGGTCGCATCAATCGCCATTTTTTCGAACGTTTCGGCGCCGCTATCCTCATCACATTGATCGACGGCGCCGTTCAGGGCGCCGCGGCATCGCAGCGGAGCGGCGGCACGATCATCTATAGCCCGTCCGCCTCTCAGGACATTACCACAGAGGTACTCAAGAGCACGGTGGACATCCCGCCTACCATCGAAAAGCAAAACGGCGATCGCATTCAAGTGCTGGTCGCACGGGACCTCGACTTCAGGTCTGTGTATGAACTTAAAGCTGCCGCAGCCGCACGATAGTCGAGTCATCCCGCTGGTAGCCGGCGCGCCGCAGGCAGAAGCCTCCGCGCTTGAGCTCACGCTACGGGCACTGCACCCCTTTCTATCGCGCCAGGACGTCACGGAAGTGTGTATCAACCAGCCAGGCAAGGCATTTCTAGAGACTCGGACGGGTTGGTGCTGTGAATCCTTGCCCTTCGCGACGTTCGACTGGTGCCGACGATTGGCCAAGTTGGTGGCGAATTCGACGCGCCAACGCATCGACGAGGAATCCCCGCTCCTGTCGGCGTGGCTGCCCACCGGAGAACGCATTCAGATCGTGTTGCCCCCGGCGACGTCCTCCGGGTGCGTCGCAATGTCCATCCGTCGGCCGGCCGACGAAGTCTGGTCGATTGAGGAGCTTAGTAGGAGCGGTATTTTCCGTTCAACGCGTCGGGCAACGGAGGCCCTGGATGCTGCCGAAGAAGATCTACTGCGGCTGCTGGCAACTCAAAAATACGAGTCGTTCATGCGACTCGCCGTGACAAGCCGTAAGAACATCTTAGTCTCCGGGCCGACGGGATCTGGTAAGACGACCTGGACCAAGGCGCTCATCCGTGAGATTCCGGGCGAGGAGCGGTTGATTACCATCGAGGACGCACAGGAACTGGTACTCGACCGGCATCCCAATCACGTGCGGTTGTTCTATTCGAAGGACGATCAAGGCTTGGCGCGCGTGACGCCAAAGCAGCTCCTGGAGGCCTGCTTGCGGATGAAGCCGGACCGGATCCTGCTTGCGGAGTTGCGGGCCGAGGAGGCCTTCGACTATCTGCGCAACGTGAACTCTGGGCATCCGGGCTCCATCACGAGCGTCCATGCCGCGAGCGCTGAACTCGCCTTCGAGCAGCTCGTTCTCTTGGTGAAACAGAGTCGCGGCGGGCAGGAACTACCGCGCGCGGATATCAAGAACCTACTGTACTTGCTCGTCGATGTGGTCGTTCAGTTCGGTGTCGAACGGCACGAACGCTTCATCAAGGAAATCTGGTATGACCCAGAGCGCAAGCGACGCAGCCTGGCGAACGTCAACTGAGCCCTCGTGGCGGGGGATCGCGCTTAAAGTGCTGGTCGTCAGCGTCGTCGCCTTGCTCGCCGCGCAATACTTGGCTGGGTATCTATTCCTGTGGTGGTTTCGTGCAGACCCGCGACATGCCACGCCCATGACCGTCGCCCGCTATGCTTATTACTACGGGAACCAAGATCAGGTGCGGCGGCGGGCGCTGCTCGCTTCATTGGTCGGCCTGGCCGTGGTCGCTGCTTGTACTAGTGTTCTGTTATTACCGCGGCGGCGTTCGTTGCATGGCGACGCCCGGTTCGCTCGCCGGCGAGAAGTGGCCGCGGCGGGTCTGTTTGCGCGGCACGGTATCTTCTTGGGCCGTTACGGCCGTCGCTCGCTAATCTTGTCGGGCCAGCAAGGGGTTCTCCTCTCGGCACCGCCGCGCAGTGGCAAGGGCGTCGGTGTCGTCGTGCCGAACCTTCTGTTGTGGTCCGGCTCTGTCGTGGTCACCGACATCAAGAAGGAGAACTGGACGCTGACGGCAGGCTGCCGCAAGTCGCGCGGCCAAAAAGTGCATTTGTTTGATCCCTTGGCGGAGGACCGGCGCACAGCCCATTGGAACCCATTTTTCTACGTGTCTGCGGATCCGGTCCTTCGAATCAGCGGGATCCAGCGCATCGCCGGCATGTTTTATCCGGACCCACCCGGCGTAGACCCATTTTGGACCGCGAGCGCTCGGTCGCTGTTTCTCGGCATCTCCCTCTATCTATTTGAAACACCCCGTGCGCCAAGGACCATCGGCGAGGTCTTGCGGCAGGGAATGGCGAATGACGATGAGGGATTCGGCGCGCACTGGAAGAGGGTCATTGAAGGTCGGAAGTCCGGGAGCATGCCGCTGTCCCCACAATGCGTCCGCGCCCTGTGTGACGTCATCGATTTGGCGCCGACGACGGCGAGCAGTATCCGTAAGACATTCACGTCGCGGCTCGACCTGTGGCTAAACCCGATTCTCGATGAAGCGACGGCAACAAATGACTTTGATCTACGAGAGTTGCGGGTGCGGCCGATGTCGGTGTACGTAGGTGTCAATCCGGATGATCTCGAGCGTTTGAAGCCGCTCTTGAATTTATTCTTCGAACAGGCCATCGGCTTGCAAACGCGCGAGCTCCCCGAACACAACCCCAAATTGAAATTGCAGGTCTTGATGCTGCTCGACGAGTTTTCCTCGATGGGGCGCATCCCTGTCATCGCGAACGCCGTCGCCTTTCTGCCCGGCTATAACGTGCGAGTTCTCATCGTGATTCAAACACCGTCACAGCTGCGCGATGTGTACGGGCACGATGCGGCGGACACGATCCAGAAGGCGCTCGCCACCCGGATCGTCTATGCGCCGAAGGACTTTTCGGATGCCGAGGAGATTTCGAAGGAACTCGGCAATACGACCGTCAAGGCGAGATCGTTATCGAAACCCTCCGCGATTGGCTTCGATTCAAAGGGGCGGCGTCACCGCAGTGTCAACGTCAGCGACCAACGGCGGGCTTTGTTGCTGCCACAGGAAGTGCAGCACATCGGGCGCGAGCGGCAGATCGTCTTCTATGAGGGCTTGCGGCCGCTGTTGTGTCACAAGAGTCGATACTACCGCGAACGATTTTTCCGCAAGCGATTGCTTCCGGCGCCGGCGCGAGGTGTTGCCCCGCCGGCGCCCGTTGCAAGAAGTGAGGCAGACGCGCATGGCGCGGTTGCCCCAACGCCGGAGGTCATCGACGATTCATTCTCTAAAGCTCCGAAGCAGCCGGGTAGGCGGTCCCGAAAGCGTCGGCCAGGCGCCAATGGCGAGGACCCGGTGCGACTAAACTCAGGTAAACCCCGCACGCGTGAAGCCACTGTGGCCGACATTGAGCGCATCGAGACCCTAACGCTCGACGACTTCGCTGCTGATTTCAGTCAGGTGACGCTACCCGACGCAGATCGGCTCAGCGAGCGCGATCTCCAGGTGGCTGTCGAATCATTCCTGTCAACGTTACGCGAACGATAGGAGGCTTTCATGGCAGAGGCGAAATTGAATGGCGGGAGTGGGCGCGAGGCGACGACGTCGGAGCCGGGCCGTGAGCGTCGTCCGGCGTCCGACGTCAACAGAGAGAGCGAGCAAATTCGGCAGAACTCTATCCGTCCTAGCAATCGTGCGAAGAGCGTAGATCCTCGATCGACCCAACCCGACTCGGAACCCCAAAAGAGGCAGCCCGGGGGGAAAAAGCCGCGAGACCGCGCAAGAGAGATTCCCGAGGACGTTCGCAAACGTTTTACCCAAGTCGGTAATCAGTTCTTCTTCCCTGATGGTACGCGTGCCTTTACTGACCGCGGCAGCCGCATCATCTCGCGGTCTGAAAATACCGAAGTCATAAAAAGCCTCATCACGATTGCTCAAGCGCGCGGCTGGACGGACCTGACGCTGACGGGCACCGAGCGCTTCCGGCGAGAAGCTTGGTTCGTCGCTCGCCAGGCGGGACTCGAGGTTCGCGGTTATAAGCCGAGCACCTATGAGGAGGGCCGGCTCGTGCGGTCACTGGCCCGTGCGAGCGAATCGCGCGTGCCGGAAGGAAGAGCTGACCGTCCAACGGGAGATTCGAATCGACGAAATCCGGAGCCGGAAGATGCGCGGGGAGCATCCGAGGGCAGCGCGCGGCGCGAGCCCAAAGAACGGGGTAACGCGCTGCATATCGGGCGACTCGCCGACCACGGCCCCGCGTCCTACCGGCATGATCCGAAACACGCGATGTCGTACTTCGTGCGCTTGGAGACTTCCGATGGCGAGCGTGAAATCTGGGGCGTGGACCTGCATCGAGCCTTGAAGGAATCGCTGACTCGACCGAAGATCGGTGATGAGGTGGGTTTACGCGCCGTTCGGCGCGACACGGTGACGCTCCAAGAGGCGACCCGAGACAAAGATGGCAAGATAGTCGGTAACCGACCTCTCACCGCGCACCGTAATCGCTGGATTGTGGAGCAACGCGAATTTTTTGCGGCACGCGCCCAAGCCGCTCGAGTCGTGCGAGATCCGAAGGTCGAGCCCAAACAGGCGGTCCGAGCGCACCCAGAACTCGCGGGAACCTTCTTCAAAATTCGCGCGTCGGAACTGGCCGCGAAAGCGATCCGCGACCCCGAGGACCGGCGACGCTTCGTCGACACCGTGCGTAAGGCGCTAGCCGACGATGTCGCCCGCGGTGAACCCCTGACCCCCGTGCGACTGAAGGAACGAACGGAGCGGCAGGTGGAGCCGCGCGCTCGGCAGCCAGACCCGGCGCCTGTCCGCTGAATCGGTGCCGGCGACGGCCATGAACAAGAAAACCATGGGTGGAATCCGAGAGGGCAAGCTCACCATCGGGCGTCTCGTCGAGCATGGTCCCGCCAACTATCAGTTCCGGGAGTCTGAGGGCCCCTCGTATTTTCTCCGCGTGGTCACCATCAACGGGGAGCGAATTCTCTGGGGCAAGGATTTGGAGCGTGCAATGAAGGAGTCGCAATCCCAGGCCAAGGTCGGCGATCAGATCGCCGCACGACCCGTCAAAAGTGAAAGCGTCACGATCATGGAACGTCGTCGCGACGCCGAAGGCCGAATCGTCAGTCAAAAGGAGAAGCATGCGCGCCGCAATCAGTGGGTGGTCGAGAAGGCCAAGTTCTATGCCGATCGACAACGGCTCGCGCGCCGACTGCGCGACTCGCAACTGGAAGCTCGCGAGACCGTTCGAGAGCATCCGGAATTGAAATCGACCTTCTTGAGCATCCAGGCGGCGCAAGAGTTCGCCGCCCAACGGATCAAAGATCCAAAAGACCGAGAACGATTTCTGGTTCAGCTGCGCGCGGTCATGGCGGCATCCATTCAGAAGGGCGAGCCATTGCCCGAGGTTCGGTTGCGGGAACACTCGGTGGATCCAAGCGAGAAACCGGCGGCCCGGCGGCCGGGGCGGGATGAGCCGACGCGGTAGCCCGGCGGCATGTTTGCCGCACACCGCGCGACCTTTAAAGTTCTTGGTAGTCGAATGACAGCGAGATGCCATCTTGAAAACGACAATAGAACGACATAGAATCAATCCAAGCTTCATCTGGGGATTTGCTATGTCTGCCGTTGCCACGCCATTTATCGGGTTCGCGGAAGAATTCCGGGCGCCAGGACAGCCCGTCATTCAGCCAGAACGATTTGCCGATGCGCTCAACCTGCAAGTTCAGGACCTGGCCAAACTCGCCGGCGTTCACCGCACGACGGTGACGGAGACGCCGGGGAATGCGCGGTTGCAGGGGTTCCTGCGTGAAGCCTTGCGTGCCTTATCGGCGGCCTACGAGGTGACTCAGGATCGTGACCGCTCGATCTTCTGGTTCCGCAACACGCCCATCCCTGAGTTCGGACACCGAACCGCCGAATCCCTCGTTGCCGAAGGTAAGACCGACGCGGTGATCGCGTACTTGGCGTCGATTGCCGCCGGTTCCTCGGGATGATCCTGACCCGGCTTGGCCCGGACGCGCCTTTCTACCGCGCGCTCACGCCACGTTGGGCTCATCTCCCCGCGAGCGGGGCTGGCGCCGCCGCGGTCGGTGGTCGATTCAACCGACCGGGTGTAGAAGCCCGCTACCTCGCCGAAACTGCCGAGGGCGCGCTCAACGAATACCGCCAGGAGTCGCCGATGCTGCCACCGGCGACACTGGCGACCTACCTCGTGACGGCAGACCAGGTCGTCGATTTTTCCGGCTGGTATGACCCTGAGCAATGGTCGCCGCTATGGGCCGAGGCGTATTGCAATTGGAAGGGGCTCGCGTTTCTGGAAGGCATCGAGCCGCCGAGCTGGGCGATCGGTGATTTGGTGCGCGCTGCCGGTTATGCCGGAATACTCTATCGCTCGGCGAGAGTTCCCTCACATCGCTGTCTCGTCCTATATCCGGAGCTCGCCGATACCTTCACGGCGCCGGTGCATGACCCGGATCGACAGTTGCCGCGCAGTGCCGATTCGTGGAACGATGATTAGCAACCGCGAATTTCCGTCAAGCGACGACAAATAGAGGCAAGACGCTGACGCCAGTGGCATAGGCAGCCTGGCACCTGGTCCCTCACCCGTAGAAAGTTCTCAAACAACCTCGCGCTGGGTCAATGAGGGCGGGTATTGCTTTCAATACATCAATAACCTTTTACGGGAGTATCTGTTAGGAGCAAGCCCAGTGGTCTCATCGTGACCACTGAGTTGCGGCTACGAAAGCAGAGTTTGTGCGCGACGATCGAGTATCACGCGATGCGCGTAATGACCACCGCACATAAGAGAGCTCCCTCACGGGAGAAGTCGGTCATGCGTTCGACAGTGAAATTACTGCCGGGGAGGCTTTTCTTCACGCGGTTGACGTTCACGGTCCATTGGCGGCCTGTCTCATCCAGCCATTTCTGCGCTGCGGCCGGTGTGCCCTTGTCCACTACAAACCGGATCGCCTCCGCAAGACTCTCGCCGACCGCCAGCGCCTCGATTCTGGCTGTGACACTCCCCGGTATGCGAGCCGCCGGCTTTTGTGAACCCTTGGATGCTGCCATAACACTCCCGATACACGATGTTCTTGACAGCTTACCGCAAGGCGCAGGTCGTGGCACTGGACTCATCTTTCGGCAATACCTGGCTCAGGAGGGTTGCGAGTGTTAGCGGACTACGCTAACATCATCCCATGCGTCAGGCACAGGTCATTGAAGCATGGGTTGAACAAAGAAACGCTTCTGCCGATGGCTTGCAGGCGGTCGGACCCATCCTATATGTCGGCGATCGTCCGGTGGCCTGTTGGCTAGATAGGGCAGACGAGAATGGCGCACAGATCGCGTTCTATGCTTTGCGCATGGGCCGGTCTTGGCTACAACTAAACATCAATGAAGCTGTGCACTCCGTTCGTGGCACGTCGCTCAGGGTGCCATGCCCTTTACCCTCGCCGACGTCGGTGCAACACTCGGAGAACATCAACCATTTGGTGTGGGCGTGGCAGCGATCCATCGTCACGACGGCCCGTTCGACACGTTATGCATGGGGCAACTTTCAATGCGCGCAACGCGAAGCCGCGCACGCAAAGCTATATGCCTGGGCATTCGATTTACCCGAACCCAAGCCTAACGTTTCGCGCGAAATATTGTCGCGTGCTCGCCGGAACGCAGTCGCGAACCGGCGAGAGAGCATAGTACCCGAACCATCGCGCGATATTCTGCGCGCCCTGTGGCGCGGCGGCCGTGATCTGCGGGACGTTTTCCTAGGCCCGGTCATGCTGCGGCTTTCGGCTGACAGGCAGACGATTGAAACGTCCGAAGGAGAAAAGGTCGCCATCTCTACCGTACCAGTAGCCTTGTTGTGGGGCCTCGCGTGCGAATGTCGTCAACGGCGACGCCCGCTCATCTGGCGCATCGTCTCGGAGCGACCGCGCATCGGACGATGGAGTGTGCAGGTCGTCTACGCAGACGGATCTATGTGGGTGGGCTGCCATAGCCTATCCTTCGGCGAGCTCGCACGTCTTGCCGTTACACTCAACCTCCGGTAAGCCGCCTTGTCCTCAGCGAAGAAATACCGTTCGCGGTCGTCGAAGAAACGCACGTTCGGATTGGCGAAGCAGCCGAAGTGCATGGTCACGGCGCAGAATGATCTTTCGGTTGACGGGGCTAAACCCGAAGGTGTGCCGCTTCGTTAATCAATCGCTCGCCACGGGCTGTTTCCACTTCGCGCACAAACCAGATGGCATTGCCGTCATCGGGCGACAGGGTATTCTGAAGATGAGCAATAACATCATGCCGGGTGTGCGCCCTCAGCATATTTGCCTCATAGAGGTAATGATGCAGGTTAATCGAGTCTGCGAGAACCCTCCGTTCAACTCAAGGTGCACACCCTACGGACCGCTGGCGCGCCGCTCGATGTCATTTCTAGACATTCGCATGAGAGTACATCCTCGATCATTCCCACGGCCACATCCACAATCGGACCAACTAGAGGGAGGGCGGGATACGGAATCGCTACAGCCTATCACGTCGTGCTCGCAGTCCAGACCCTGCGCGCGCGAAGCGCGTGCTCGGCGAGTCGCGCGGACGCGCGAGTCTGGACAGCTGTGCGCGACATGATCTTTAGGCGCGGGCAATCCCGCCCGAGATCGAGGAGAGCGACAATGTCGCACGATAAATTCAACGAGCTCTTGGTCCGTGACCAGAGCGGTAACACCCGGCAGCCGTCTGAGGATGAAATCCTCTTTGCCGCGCGTAGCATCATGAGTCGTAGGGTACGTCGGGGCGCGTCCATGACCTCGCCGCAGTTGGTGAAGGACTTTTTGAGTATCAAGCTTGGGACGCGCGAGCACGAAATGTTCTGTGTGCTGCTGCTTGATAAGAGGCACCGACTAATTGAATTTGTAGAATTATTTCGCGGGACAATCGATGGTGCTAGTGTCCACCCGCGCGAGGTGGTTAAGCTGGCGCTCGCCAAGAACGCGGCCGCTCTGGTGCTGGCACATCCACACCCGTCCGGGGTCGCAGAGCCCAGCCAGGCCGATCAGCTGATCACACAAAGGGTGCGCGATGCGCTGTCGCTCGTGGACATACGTGTGCTGGATCACGTCATTGTCGCCGGTGGAGCCACGGTGTCCATGGCCGAACGTGGACTTCTCTGAAACGTGGAGTGACGGCGCGCGGTATTAACTTGCCGCGCGCCGTACGCATCCATAAATGAGTACTCTCTAACAATCCCTTAAGGGATCGACTGTTTCCCTGGCCAGGTCTCCTTGCGTCAGTGGGTAAGGTGAGCAGCGCTTACTCGTTTTTCTATCCGGACCGACGCACCAAGGCCATGTCCATAGCGAGAACTCAGTTCGTACGCCGGGCGTCGGCTGTGTGTTCAATTGAAACATTATTGCGAGCGCTGCCTCATTGGCGAACCTTAGCGCCTTGCTTGCGGGCGGTCTCGGAATAGTTCGAAAAGGTAGCTCAAGCGCAGGTCGAATCTAGAGGGAGACAATCGCTCGCCAACATCCTGATGTCATCTATCGGGTCGCTGACAGAGTGCGTCGGCGATCGGTCTTTGGGTTCCCCGTCGCTCGATGACATATGAGCCCGATCCAAGCGGAGACGAGATAAGAGGGCGGGATTACTGAATCGCTCCAGTCGATCACGCCGTTCTCGCCGTCAATCGCGGCGCGCAGTGACGGTTGCGATGACCGCCTAAGCAAGCAACCTCTGGTTCGGGCTACTCTAGTTGCCGTTTGTCGCTTCCCGATGACGACCGCGCCAGGAATGATAGAACCGTCGTCCTTTCCGCCACTGCTTCGGACTATGCCTGGCAGAGGCCCGCCAACACTCCTTCAAGATTTGCTGAACCCACTTAACCGTCATAAAGGGTCCGGGCCCGAGTTTCTCAATGACCTGTCTTGCGGTGAATTCAGGGTGCTTCTTCCATATCACACTAATGCGGATTCGTGCAGCCGTCCGACAATCGAGATTCCACCCTATCTGATTGTGCGCTGAACTACGCTTGCCAACGGCCATACGACATTCCCTCAATAGCTTCCAAGCCCGAGTGGAACCCAACGGGTGCTCAAGCCCTAAGCTCGCTATTACCTGCTTTGCAGTGAATTCCGGGTGCTGCTTCCAGATGGCACGTACGCGGGCTTGCACCACTTCGCGTCGCAGGTGACCGGGCGGGTGATGTAGGCCAAGACGAAGTCCCATCCTCAGCAATTGATGCCCCGTCCAACGCCCACCCATAGGTGATTCGATATCTCGCTCATTGAGTCTATTGGCTGCACCGCGGAACGAAATCGGTCTCCCGCTCCCGTATACGCCCGGCTGCCGGAATGCCCATTCGATGTGCAGGCGATAGGCCTCAGCCCGCTCCATGGCAGCCTTGCTTAACGCCGCACGACCCAGTTCACTGACTCGCCGCCGCCACGCCTTCGAGCGTACCGCCAGCCCAAACTTCTTCCCTTTGCGCTTTAAGGCGGCCGCGCTGGCCTTGCAGCGCTCCGAGATCATCTTGCGCTCTTGTTCTGCGAGCGAAGCATAGATGTGTAGTGTGAAGTCGTCACAGTCTCTACCGAGGGCCGCGACAACGAAATGTACCTTGTGCTCCATGAGCCCGGTGATGAAGTGCACGTTTCGCGACAGTCGGTCGAGCCTCGAGACCATCAGTGGGCAGCGCGAGGCCCGAGCCTCCTTGAGCGCCGCCGCAAGCCCCGGGCGCAGCAGCAGCGCATCCTTTCCGGCGCCGGTCTGAACATCCTGATACCAAGATTTGATCCTGAACCCTTCGCGAGCTCCGAACGCTTCAATGTCATAACGCTGCGCCGTAAGCCCTAACCCGCTGCGACCTTGTTCCCTAGTACTGACTCTTAGATACCCGATCGCGTCCTTCATCGTGAGGTCCTCCTGTAGATACCGTCACGATAGCCGCGGAGAGCCCACACACGAAACCGCCGCCCTCGGCGGCGCTCGCTGAAGTCCTGGAGCTTAAGCGTTCGGAAGATGCCAGCAGGGACCTCTGGCACACCTCTCCGCAGCGGTATTCATCGGCGCACGGCGACGAATCGGCTAGTTCGCTCGCGCGGGAGCCGTGCCATTAGAGAAGACGAAGTTCGTTTGAACAGCGCGCGCATGGCCGTGGTACTCGCCGCTCCCGCTGTGCTTAGGAGATTCTGCTCACGATTCGGTCGCACCTTCGGCGATTACCATCTGTGCGAAAGACAGATATAGGAGGGGCGGGGACGCGGGCAATCCCGCCCAAGACAATCTAGGAATTCGAAATGAACACTTCAATGGATATTGGTTTCTCACGTCATGCCAATGCTTTCTCCGGTTCCCTGTCGCTCGAGGATGTTCGCCATCGGGCGCCGGCGGTTTTTGCGGAATCTGCTCACGAACGGACCAGTTCCAGCTACCGATTCATTCCGACCGAGCGGGTCCTCGTCGGATTGATGCAGGCCGGGTTTGTCCCTGTGGAGGCACGGCAGACCCGGGCGCGGCACGGTGTGGCCCATGCCCGTCACGTGGTTCGGTTGCGGCGGCGGTTCGAGACTGTGCAATTAAAGGACGCTGTGCCGGAGGTGGTATTCCTCAATAGTCACGATGGCACGTCGGCGTACCAACTTCGGGTGGGGATCTTTCGGGTCGTATGTACGAACGGTCTCATCGTCTCGATGGGTTCATTCCCCTCGTTCCGGGTGGCTCACCGCGGCGATATTGTTGAGGAAGTCGTGGCCAGCGCGCTCGATATTTCAGAGCGGTTTGGGGTTCTGGCCGGCCAGGTGGAGCGGATGGAACACCGGGTACTGCCTAAGGATGAACAGATTGCGTTCGCCGAACGGGCCTTGGCGGTGCGGTTTTCTGAGCCCGTGGAGAGCGGAATACAGCCGACCCAGCTGCTGACTTGCCGGCGGGTGGATGACCTCGGGAATGACCTCTGGAGCGTCCTAAATAAGGTCCAAGAGAACCTCCTGCGTGGTGGACTGACAAGACTGGCCCCGAGTGGGCGGCGGTCACGGACGCGGCGTATCACTTCGATTCGGGAAGACCTGCGGATCAACAGCCGGCTGTGGGATCTGGCGGAGGAGGTGTTGACGGCTTGAAATCTTGACGGAGACGATCTTGGGGAGAGGGTGCCTCGCGGTGCCTTCTCCTCATTTTTTTTGGGTGCGGGCTGGGTATGGTCTGCGCCGGGTGGAGTCCCAAGCAGGCGTGATTCGGCAACGAGGAGGTTTCGTTAATTGGCGACACCGGTCAGCTTGAAGAGATCCAATCGATTGCGATGATGGCTCGTGTTGCAGGTTTCGTTAACTGACCTAGGATGTGGGAGGTTTTGTGAACTGACCTGCAAACCAGCCGGCCGACCGGCACGGCGACCCGATCTCGTGAAAATCAGTGCCCTGGCGGCGGGGCTTCGGAGGTTTCGTGTACCGAGTTCACTGAACCTGCCGCCAGTTAAGGAAACCTCCGGCTTAGGTAACGAAACCTCCCACATCGACAACGACGACTGTCGTTGTGCTGCAAATAGTGAACTGGATGTTCGTCGTGCGCGAGTAAAATCAACGCTTTGGAGATGTTACTTTGGTGCCGCAATTGTGAACTGGCCTTCAGATGTGCCGCAATCGCGTACTGACGTCAAACCAGCTCAGGTGCAAGCGCAACACTTCGACGACCGTGAAAAATGCGGATAGTGATCACAACACCTGCGAGGAGCACGATCATTCCGACACCCTCCACGAGCGTAGGCCAGCGGCGCCGGATCAGCAGCCCGAGCGCGGTTCCGAATACCGTTTCCATGGTTATCAACTGTGCCGAGAGCGCGACGGGCAGCCGCTGTGATGCGAAGGTCCAGGCCAATGCCCCGCCCAACGAGGCCGTCAGCGCCAGCACAGTCCCCCAGATGTAAAGAGAGGCGGCGACGTTCCATCCTAAGCCCAGTCGGGCCGAGGCAAACACATTCAGTAAGAGGCCGAAAGGAACAAAGGCGAGCATCCCCAAGCTGGCGCCGGTCATGATAAGCGCCGTCCAAACACCTGCATTCATCTGCGGACGTTTCGCCAAGGCGCTCTGGTTGAGCAGGCCAAACCAAACCCAACACGCGGCCGCCAAAATCGCCAGTGGAATGCCAATCAAGAGCGACGGCGCCTCGCCGATGGTGGCTTGATCGAAGCTACCCCAATTCACGAGCAGCAGACCGATGGTCGCCAAGGTAAACGGAAAGGCGAGATGCCGCCAAGCTATCGTAGGCTGCCGTAGGTTACCTGCGATCGCGAGCACCACAGGCACGAGGGCTAGGAATGCCGGAGCGATGACAGGGCCGGCATAAACGGCAGCGGCTGCCAAAGCTTGAAAGTAGATGAGATAGCCGATCAATCCGAGGGCAAAAGACATCAGCCAATCCCCGAGCCTTAAATTGCGAACGTTCTTCCATTTGAACATCAGATAGGCGAATGCAAGAAGGCCGGAAATCAGGAACCGGAACAACGCAATGTCGAAGATCGAATAGTCACCGATGACAAACGGCACGATGAAATTCAGGGACCACGCCAAGGCGGCGAGCAGCGCTGCGACTATGCCGATTAGTATGGAGGCTTTCATGCGCCCAGTATACCGACCTGCCGACACTAAGATCCCAAGGCCGGCGTTCGTGCTGTGACCGAGCCAGTGGGTGCTGTAGGCAGAGCCGAGGGGTTAAGCATCGTGTCGGGCAGTTCACAATTGCAGCCCTCAGTTCACATTTGTGGCCCCTAGTTCACTATTTGCGGCACATCGACAACGACTGTCAGTGTTCCTAGATAACCGAACTGACCGAATTGTGGCTTCGAGCAAATACAGGGAGTTAGCCGCCGTCGTTCTGTTCCTAGAAACCGAACTGAGCCATTTTGGTTCCGAGATACCGAACTGCCTGAACACCAAAATTGACAGACGACCGGAGTCACATGCCACCAAGTCCTTAATCTCGTATGTCATCGTCTCCGCAATCGAGATTCCCTGTGGCCGCGCCGAACTCCTGAGCCTCACAGCCACCAGATATTCGAGCGGTGATCAAAGGGGGCATCCAAGAAACCCGGGCCGAGGACCCCGACGCCAAGTCTCCCCTAGGGTTTGATCCCAGCGGCTTTGATGAGTCGCGCTGCGCCTTCACTCTCGCTCTGCACGAAGCGCGCGAACTCGGGCTGCGTCATGCTCATTGGCTCGCCCCCGTGTTTAGCGATCCAGTCGCGCAGATCCGGCCCGGCGAGCACGCGCCCGATGTCATTCGCAAGCTTGTCAACCACGCCGGTCGGAGTGCCAGCCGGGACCCATATCCCATACCAGATCGGGAAGTCGAATCCGGCGACGCCAGCCTCCGCGATTGTCGGCACCTCCGGAAGCAAGGTTGAGCGCCGCGCCGTGGTTACACCTAGCGGGAACAGTTTGCCGTCGCGGATCTGCGGTAGGGTGATGGAGATGGGCGCAATCATGTACGTAGTACGCCCTTCGATCGTGGCGGCGAGAACGTCGGCGATCGCATCCGTCGGCTGGGGAGGCACGTCCAGTGCCTTTATCCCAGCTTCGAGGTTGAATTTCACGATGCCCAAGTGTGTGCCGGTGCCCGTGCCAGTGGAGCCAAACTTGAGTTCACCTGGCTTTACCTTCGCCGCGGCAATGAGCTCGCGAACAGTGGTGATGCCAGCCGGCTTGCCTGCGACGAGCACGTAGGGCTGGTTGGTGAGCGAGGCGACCGGGATAAAATCCTTCAACGGGTCATAGGGAAGGTTCTTCGAGATTGCCGCACTGTATGCCTGAGCGCTGGTGTTTATCAGCAGTGTGTAACCGTTGGCTGGTGACTTCGCGACCTGCGCGGGGGCCGCTGTGGCTCCCACACCTGGAATGTTCTCCACTGTCACGGGTTGGCCCCACAACTCAGAAAGCTTCGGGGCCAGGGCACGGGCCAACAGATCGGGCCCGCCGCCCGCCCCGAACGGCTCAATTATGCGCACTGGCTTGGTTGGATAGTCTTGCGCGGACGCAGCCAGGTTTGTTGCGGTTCTTATCGTGTCCTCATGTGTTCCGGCACACCCGACGAGAAGAAGCGAGAGCAACGTGATTGATCGAAGCCTCAGTCTCATAGATTTCCTCCCCGCGTCGCGCAAACCGGGACGACCCAGTATTTATATAAACCGCCAGGCCCAAGTTAAACTCTACCAACGCCGGACGGGCTGCTTTCGGTCAATCCTAGGGGGCTGGTTGGAGTCACTCGACACTGCCGCGCGATCGTTCGCTATTGGCAAAACGGGACGCTCGGCGTTGCAAGTGTCGTCGCACGGCCGGCTCCGGCCATGGCTAGCGGTTCAGTACCAAGGAACTCAGTTCGGAATCTCGGAACCCAGTTCGGTTATCTCCGCCCACCGACAACGACAGAAGGATTGTTGCGTTTCGCTGCATTTTGTAAGAAACGCAGGATAGCCTGCCGGCTGCTATTTGCTACAACGTCACTCACGATGAGCGACGGTGCACATCTCACGACTTGGGTGAACCGCGAGACGAAGACTCGTTTTGCGGCGATCGCGCGTCATCAGGGGCTGTCAGATTCAGCCCTACTTAAGCGTCTCGTCGATATGATGCTGATAGCTGGAGGTGTGAACGACGGCGCGGCGATGCCGTCCATCGGCCGGGTTGCCATGGCATCGCGGCTATCGATTCGTCTTCGCCCTGACGACCAGATCCTTCTGCGTGAACGCGCTGAGGCGCGCCGGATGCCTGCGGCCACCTATGTTTCGGTGCTGACGCGCGCGCACCTGCGGTCCCTGTCACCGTTGCCGAAGGAGGAACTGCTGGCTCTCAAGCGAACCGTCTCGGAGCTGGGGAGCATTTGCCGCAATCTCAATCAAATTGCCAGGGCGGCTAACCAAGGAGATCGTGTGATGGGTCCCGGCCGCGACGACCTGAGGGCGATCCTACGGGTATGCGAGGGGCTCCGCGACCACGTTAAAGGATTGCTGGCCGCGAACATCAAGTCATGGGGACAGGGTCATGGCGAACCGCGCGAATAGCGAGGGGCCTTTCAGTCTGGTCAGTTACGCCCGTCACGGACCCGGACGACGTGACCACCTCTCGCCGGGGCAGATCGCACACGTTGCACGCACGGTACGACGATCGCCCGAGGTCATGGTAAAAGTATTGAGTCACGGCGGGAAGGATCTTAGGGCAGTGGGGCGCCATCTTGACTATCTGCGCTTGCGCGAAGAAGAAGAGCGCGAGATCGAAACCGACGACGGCGAACGATTGACAGGCCGCGCCGTCACCGACAAGTTGCTAGAGGACTGGGACTTGGACCTCGAGGAGCACCGGCATCGCTCGGATCTCGATGCTCGGGGTGGGGGATCCATGAAGCTGGTTCATAAGTTGATTTTCTCGATGCCGGAAGGGACGCCTCCGCAAAAGGTTCTGGCTGCTGTCAAGAATTTCGCGCGGGAGGAGTTTGCGCTCAAGCATCGGTACGCGATGGTGCTTCATACCGACGAGGCGCATCCCCACGTCCACATGGTCCTCAAGGCGGTCAGCGAACGAGGTGAACGGCTGCACATCCGCAAGGCGACCTTAAGGGAATGGCGGCGGGGATTTGCATGGCACTTACGAAAACTGGGGGTCGAGGCCAACGCAACAGACCGCGCAGTGCGCGGAATAACAGAGCCTCGTAAGTTGGATGGGATCTATCGCCCGATGACCGATCCGAAGCGCGTCTCGTCGCACATGATTAGAAGGGCGGAACTGCTGGAGTCGGAGCTGCGCGCAGGTGGGCTGAAGGGCGAACCGAGTAAGGCAAAATTGGTTGAAACCCGCAAAGTCGTGGAGCAGGGATGGCAGGGTGTCAGCGATATCCTTGTCCGGCAAGGCCATTCCGGACTCGCTTGGGAGGTTAGGCGATTTGCCGAGCAAATGCCGCCACCCAGAACCGACAAGGAGTGGCTTGCCGTACAGCGACATACGCCTATTCACAAACCCGCCGTCAAGGATCTGCCCGTATCACGATGAGTTCGCAAGGGTTTTACGGATAGGTCCAATTCCAGACTCTAGCAAGGTAGAATTCTTCGTAGCGGCGCGCGGGTGCTGACCGCGATCGACTCTTATTCGCATGGAGATGGCGTGACCCTAGAAAAAAGTACCCAAGCACCCGCACCTCGCGGGATTAATTGGACCAATCGCTCGGTGCTGGGCTTCGCGGGCGCTGAGGATCCCATTGCAGCTATTCAGAGAGTCGCAAGGGACAAAGTCCTGTGGGCGATTGATGCCGGATGGGCGGGTCCGCCGTTCAATCCGATCCGCTTGGCGGACCTATTGAAGATTCGCGTAGAACCCAAAGCCTCTGTGTCCGATGCACGTACGGTTGCGTACAACGACGGCATCAAGATCGAATTCAACCCGCTGCAGACACGCGAGAGACTACGCTTCTCGATTGCGCATGAAGTTGCGCATACCCTCTTTCCCGACGTGGCCGCCGCAGTTCGACATCGAGGTGGAGAGGTATCCGGTGATGATTGGCAACTTGAGCTGCTGTGCAATCTCGCAGCAGCCGAATTCATTATGCCAGTTGGAAGCCTCGAACCTAAACAGGAGTTGCCGTCGATCGAGAAGCTAATCGAGGAACGTCAGCGCTTCGATGTTTCCACAGAGGCGTTTCTCATTAGGGCCACGAAGGTGACTGCTGAGCCCGTCATAATGTTTTGCGCCTCTCCGCGTCTGGAGCAAGACAAGCTGTTGGGTTATCGAGTCGACTACCTAGTTAAGTCGCGAGCGTGGTCGAGCAGTGCACCCGTTCTCACCCTACCGCCGCGAGAGACGATTCTCAACAGTTGTACTGCGATTGGTTACTCCGCGCACGCAGAAGAAGAGTGGGCGGGACTTGGGCGGGTGGCTGTCGAGTGTGTGGGGCTACCACCTTATCCCACGGTACGCCTTCCCCGAGTAGCAGGTCTCCTTCGCGGAATTCGACCCCGTGACCAACAGAGTCCCGCACTGCAATACGTTCACGGGAATGCGCTGGAGCCCCGAGCCGACGGCCCGAAAATCGTCTGCCAGCTGGTCAATGATTCGGCGCGCCGTTGGGGTGGGGGAGTCGCGGCTCAATCCGCTCGCCGATTCCCTGAAGCTCAGAAGGCATTTTCCCTGTGGTTCTCCTCCATGCCGATGGGTGGGCGACTGGGCACCGTGTTCTTCGGAGTCGCGGCGCCCGACGTCACCTTAGCAAGCTTGGTGGCACAGCGAGGATACGGACCATCGGAGGCACCCAGGATCCGTTACTCAGCCTTAAAGAACTGCTTGCGTCGCGTTGCGGACGAGGCGATTGCCAAGAAGGCAACCATTCATTTGCCGAGAATTGGTATTGGTGACGCAGGTGGCAGTTGGGCGGTGATTGAAGGCTTATTGTGTGATGAATTCGTGGGTCGAGGCATTACTACTACTGTGTATGATCTGCCTCCAAGGAGTGAGCCCAGGACCCAATCCCTGTTCGGTCCCGCAACGGAATGAATGAAGGCCGCACAAATTCGCATAGTCCTGCTCTCAGGACCGGTTGGCGCAGGTAAGAGTGCGCTAGCTCAACAGTTGGTGGATCGTTACGGAGCCACGATCCTCAAGACACGCGCACTCATTGCGAAGATCCGGCCTGATGTAGCGGCCACACGCACAGCGTTGCAGCGCGCGGGCGAAGCGCTCGACAAAATCGACCACGGCGCCTGGCTCGCAACTTCCTTAGCTCAATTCGTGGAGGAACGACCGCGCGGCCAGGCCGTCCAACACATATTCGTTGTCGATTCGGTGCGCATTCTTGGTCAAATCGAAGCCGTAAGAAAGGGTTTTTCGCCCGAGGTTGTACACCACATACATCTCACGGCTGCCGGTTCTGAGCTTGCCAAGCGATTCGCGTCACGTAAGTCCTCGTTCAGCGAGCCGGCTAGCTATGAAGCGCTGCGTGAAAGCAAAACCGAGAGAGACATCGAAAAGCTTGTTGACGTCGCCGACGTTGTCGTCCAGACGGATCGATGTACGCCGGGCGCCGTATGCGTTCGGGCGACGGCGCTTCTAGGTCTGTACTCGCGGTCCGTCGAAGGTCTCGTCGATGTACTTGTTGGCGGTCAATACGGCAGCGAGGGCAAGGGCAACATCGTTGCCCATATCGCGCCGGAGTACCAGCTGCTTGTACGGGTCGGCGGGCCGAACGCGGGTCACAAGGTGTTTAACGACCCCGTGGAGGTCTATCACCACCTTCCGTCTGGGTCGAATCGAGCCTCCAACGCTCAGTTGCTTCTCGGCGCCGGTGCGGTCATTAATGTGGAAAAACTTCAGGCTGAGCTCTCAGTGCACAAAATCGGATCCGACCGTCTATCAATCGACGAAAACGCCATGATCATCGACGAGGCGGATATCGAGACAGAGAAGAGATTGCTGGCGGGAATTTCCTCGACCATGCAAGGAGTCGGCGCAGCCACGGCCCGTAAGGCGCTAAACCGGATTCCGGACGAATTCCTTCCCGAGGGATTTCCCAGAACACGTCTGGCTAAGGACATCCCGGCTCTGCGACCCTTCATACGCGAAGCACAAAAAATACTCGAGGTTGCGTACGTCCGCGGCGATCACATTCTGCTGGAAGGTACACAGGGGACGACCTTAAGCCTGCATCACGGCCCCTATCCCTACGTGACCTCTCGCGAGACGACGGTAGCCGGATGCTTAGCAGACTCCGGCATCGCTCCCACTCGAGTTCGCAAAGTCGTGATGGTCTGTCGCACGTTTCCGATCCGGGTCGGCGGTACCTCGGGATACATTGAACATGAGATTACGTATGAGGAGCTTGCGGAGAGATCCGGCATTCCCTTGTCAAAGCTTAAGGAAACTGAAATCACGACGACCACGAAGAAGCAACGCCGCTTAGGCGAATTTGACTGGGAGCAACTGCGGCGCTCATCGCTCCTCAACGGTCCGACGGATATCGCGCTGACGTTTGTTGACTACATTAACGCAGCGAACGCCGAGGCCTACCGATTCGAACAACTCAGCATGCCGACGCTGCAATTCATTGAGGAGATCGAGCGCGTGTCGGGCACTCCGGTGTCGCTCATCTCGACGAGTTTCAAGTGGCGTAACGTGATCGATCGGCGGGTGTGGTGAATAACACCGAGCTCGGCGAGTTACTGAAAGACTGTCCGACCCTCTTTCACATGGCTGAGCGGGGGAGCTGGCCCTCGATCAAGAAGCACGGCCTTTTGAGCACGTCCGCATTGCTAGAAGCGGTGGGAATCAAGGGAGCGGATCGGCGGCGAATCGAGTCTGAGCGGCGCCCCGAGAACGTGACGCTTAAGCATAAGGGCTTCGGCGAAGTTGTTATTCGGGATCAAAAGCCTATGGATGACGCCGGCCTTATTCGCTGTCTGCAGGATGGGATCACGCCCGCCGAATGGTATCGGCTGCTTAACGCCCGCGTATTCTTCTGGCTCACTGAAGATCGATTGCACCGGCTACTTTGTGCGGGCGCCTATCAAAACAGTGAGCATGATGTATTGGAACTCGATGCGGCCGCTTTAGTTACCGCACATCGCGCAGCAATCACGCTATCACCGATGAACAGCGGGTGTACGAAGCCGATGCCGCATCCGCGCGGGCGCCAAACTTTTACGAGCATCGGCGACTATCCGTACGCTCATTGGCGACCTCGGCGCAAGCGGGGCGAGCGCATCGTTGAATTGGCCGTCACCGGCGGCGTACCTGATGTTCGCAAGTACGTGCGGCGTGTTCTCGTGATGAAAGGGAAGGCGAGGATATCTACCGTGTGGGAAGCGTAGCGGCAGGCGAGAGACTGCTGGCCAAACTCGCTCGTTCTCGTGCGATAGCAACGTCGAGCACCCGACCAAGAGCTGTGGACCCCTCTCTCTATGCCGACAAATCAAGACTTGACCTACCAGCGGATCGGCGAGTTTGTCGTCCTTTATCAATGGTTAGAAAACCGGCTGCGAGAAATAGTGTGGCTTATTCTCGATCCTGATCGGAAACATTGGCCTCCTACTGCGCTTCGCAATGTGAGCAGTGCAGACCTATTCAGGAAAGTAGAGGAATTGTTTCTTGAATCGCTGCCGAAGTGCGCGTTAGGAGAGGATCTCGAGAGTGATTTCGCGATGCGTTTGCCGCTTGCGCCGAGCGCTTTGGGAGAATCAGACAAGCGCGTAATAAGATCCTGCTTTCTGCCTTCATTGAGTTGAAGGCGGGTGGCGAGGTAGCCGGTATTGTGAGGTTCGACCCGAAGAGCATGGTGGACGCGGAGAGCGGCGAGCGAATGTTCGACTCGGAGATGCTCTCGAATGAATCCTTTCGCCAGGAGTTCGCTGAAATGGCAGATCTCGCCATGTTCCTCAATCGCGGCTATTTGCAGCTGGTGCATCGCCCTTCAGACTCGGTGTAGGAGGTCCAGACAAAGGTCGCGCCGCGACCGTGGCATCCTGCAAAGAGCGATACCATAAAAGCTAACGGAACAAGCTTTTGATCCAGTTCCAGACATCCGTGAGCCAAGACTGCGTCGGTTGCGAGTAGTAGGCGCGCTTCTCAGCCTCATCGTATGCGCGGCCTTCGTCAATCTCCGCCTGTCCCATGGCTCCCGCGCGTATCGCCTGGCCGTTACGGATCACGTAGTGTGATTGGCATGGGTGATTCCAGTTCCCGATCGACGGGTAGAGTGAGACTCGCCCACTGACGTCGGTAAAGCGGTACTCGGTGGGACGAAGGGGCGTGACGATCTTGGTTCCACACCCGCAGCAGCAGCGATGGCAGGCGGTGCCGAACTGCCGCGAGATGTAGAGGACCCCATCCTCCAACGTCTTGGGGAAGGACTCCACGTACATGGGCCTGATGGTGCTAATCCTCACAGCACTACGCCCTTGATCAGGCTGCCGGTCTGGACATTGTAGAGGCTGTGGTACTCGTTGGCGTCGTCTCCATAGAATCCCAGCCACTTTTTCCATCGGACGACCGCCAGTGCGGCGTTCAGCATGTTTAAGTCCGCCACCTGGATATTCCGATAGATGTTGTTTTCTGGGCCATCGGCAAAAGACACGACCTGTTCGATGTGGGCATTTACGGCGGGGGTGCCAACCGTAACCCGAATCTGACCCCTTAAGGCAACATCGCGATCCAGCGATACGTCCATCCCGACATCGATGAACGGAATCTTTTCCACTAGGAGGAAGTCGATGATCACCTTTTTTGCCTTGGGATCGTCGATGGCAAGGAAAACGAAACTCATGTCGCGAAGCTCCGCCAGCTGCTGTGCCCTAACGTGGTAGCTATGCCGCACGATGCCCTTGCGCATGCGGTCGTACATGGCGCCGAACCAGTCGACCTTCTTGGGCTTCGTAAGATCCTCCTTGGCCGGGGCACCAGGCGCGCGAAAAGCATTGTGGAGCTCGAACTCGTCGCCATCGAAGAGGTGGATTTCCCCCACCGGCGTCTTGGCGAGGAGGTCGAGGATGTACGACCCCGTGCCACCTAGCCCGATAATCGCCACTTTGCCGACGAGCAGCTTTGCCGTTGCGGCCCCAATCCCCGCCCGAGTGGTCGCCATATCCGGGTAGTGGAATACGCTTGCCTGCGCTTCGACCACGGCCGGGACAGGCTTGTCGAGCTTCGGCGTGCAGGTGGGATCGATCTGGACCGCAGGCGACCAGATCAAGGCGATGTAGGTGGTCAGCTTTTTGTAGTAGTCCGGATACGGGATCTGACCGCTACCGGACTTTAGCTTCCTGGACATACCGACCCTGGTTTTGATGCCGTCGCCCTTGTCCTCGGGGCCCGCGTTTGCGATGAGCTCGTCCATGACCCTGCCGGCGTGATCGCATGGCGGGTCGCTGCCGATCCACCAGCACTGGTGGTTCGCCAACGGGTTCCTCACCTTGCCTGCGGCGTCGATCTCCAGCGGTGTGTATAGGTCGCCGTAGACGACCTCACCCTTGGTGTTCACAGAGGGGATGCCCTCGACGATGAGGTGGTTGGCAACGCTGCGGACGATGCGGAGGCGGTATCCCTCCGCCTCCAGCTTCGCCAGGTCAGGATTAAGACTTGTCGGTGTTGCGGACATCGAATTTCATCCCGTCGACAACCTTGATCTTGCCACCCTTAAGCACCGCGCCTTCTGAGCCATCCGGCTTGGTCCACGTGATGCTGTAGCGAACGTGGCCGTCGAACGGACCGTCCGGGAACGCCAGCTTCACCAGTTCGTCATAACTGATCTGTGGGCGGTCCCAGACGACTGGTTCAGTGTTCACGTAGATGGTGGTGCCGGCCGATTCGGGCTTGCCGGTCCGGAAGTGGTCGCCGTTCTTGAACTCGACCGTGGCGCCGTCGTTGGCGATCGGCGAATCCTCGTCATGGCCGTGTCCCTCCTTGAAGAGCTGCAGCCCGGCCGGGATGTGGGCAAGCAGGTAGAGCGCCGCTCCGGTCGTCGGGGTGGGCGACTCGTAGAGCTGCTTGTCGATGTGGATGCGCACCACATGCAGGTGCTTAACTTCTTGATTCATAATTGTGTATTCTCCTTTGAGGTCCGGAAAGATGGTGAGCTGGTGCTATTCAACGCGCCCTTACTGGGTTGTGCTCTCCGGCGGGGTGATTTGGACGCGAAGGTTTTATTTTTGTCGGCGCGTCCGGAACGCCGTTCCCGCGAGCCTAGGTAACTAGGACAGGTAGAGGCCGACCTATGCTGATGCCAGAACCCGAACCGCCGAAACATCTGCAACGCGCTGAAGTGGATGCTGCCCTGGTTCGCCTGGTGCAGGACTCGGGCGAGATGGCTCGTGCCCGGAAACTGGCTCGGGTAATCGCCCACGGATTGCCGGCCATGGATGCCGAGGATCTGCTAGGAAAGGCGATGATGCTCTTGCTGGCGGAAAGGCGGAAATGGCCGCGCGGGCTCTCGACCCTGGTGATGCTCAAAGGGGTGATGCGCAGCGTTGCCTATCGCACCCGCAGGAAGCTGGACTACCTCCTGGCCGAAGACCTCGGCGCCCCGTCGGATGAGGATTCCGAGGTCGAGTCCTCGCCCCTTGCCGAGGGTGTAAGCCCGGAAACGGACCCAGCGCGTGCCGTCGAGGGCGAATCCGAACTGGTTGCAGTTCAGAATGCGGTGAAAGGCAACGAGGAGCTGGAATTTCTCGTAGAGGCCCTTGCTGAGGGCCTGACCGGCATGGGCATCGCAAAGGAACTTGGCTGGGACGGGAAGAAATACGACGCGGCGCGCAACCGACTAAGCCGGCGACTTGCCGCGCTCAAGACAGACCGGAGTTAGCCATGACCAACCCCAACGGAGACGAACCCAGGAACGAGCGATTCCTTGACGCACTCGTCGAAGAGTTGCGGACGATGTCCGACACCGACGCGCTGGAGGGCGAAAACGCCGAAGATCTTGTCAAGCTTGGCGAGCGCCTTCTAAAGAGTGCGCGCGAGGAGGCTGGGAAGCTGCGCATGGCGGATGCGAAGCGCAAGCTTTCTGTCGTCTCAAAGACTCGAACTACCCTTGCTCCTCCTTCTGTCGCAGAGGCCAAGAGGTACTTGGAGTCCCACCCCAATCTCACGCTTGCTGCGCGCGGCCTGAATGAGTTGTCCGATGCGGATGTGCTGGATCTCTTCAATCAAGCCAGGAGCCTCGAAGAGGCGTCCGATGCCGGCGCAGAGGACGACGAAGGGTGAAGCCTGGAGAGCTGGCGGAGTCCATCATCGATGGATTTGCGATCCGCGATCCCAAGGACATCGATGTAGAAGCGATCTCCATCGATGCCGGGATGCAGGTCCGCTTCCGAAAGCTCGACGGTTGTTCCGCAACGCTACTGGGTATCGGGGATCGTGCCATTGCCACGATCAGCCCTTCGGGAAACAGGGGGCGCGACCGCTTCTCAATCGGGCACGAGTTCGGACACTGGTCGATGCACCGCGGCCTTTCGTTCTACTGCCGGGCGGAAAACTTCGGAAACTACACCAAAGCGGATAAGCTGAAGGAGAAACAGGCGGACGAATTCTCCTCCCGGCTGCTGATGCCCACGTCGTTGTTGCGACCTAAGATCGGCAAGCTCCGTGTGTTGTCTCTCAACGATCTCAGGGCGATCGCCGCAGACTTTTTGACGAGTGATGCGGCGATGGCTTTTCGGGTCACTTTGCTGGACAATTTTCCAGTGATCTTGTGCTGCTATTCGGCCGAGCGCAGGGAGTGGTCCTTGCCTGCTCCCATGGTGCCATCACGGTGGAGGCCGAAGGAGAAGCTCGATAAGGACACTTTTGCCCACGACTTCGTACGAGGGGGCAACACTTCTGGCTCTGGAAAGCAGTCTGCGGAAGCCTGGTTCGAGAATTCGTACGCGGACAGGTACGAGATCAGGGAAGAGTCCATTCCCTATCGGTCTGGGCAGGTTCTGGTGCTACTGTACCTACCAGATGAAATGCTGGACGCCCCGAGGAACTGGGACGACTGGCGAACACGCTATCGCAAACAGACATGAGAGCCTTTGGGAGGCGCCTCCCGACTGTTCTGACGCGCTGCAGTTCCTGTTGACCGCAGCTGCTCTAGTCAATCAGTCGTGGTTCAGCGTGCTCGCCAATGATGCAAACTTTGATGGATTTTTGACTATTCTCTACGAGATCGGATTCACTGGTGATTTTGTCCTGGGCGGTCAGGGCGGGAGTATGACATTCTATTCCTATGCGGATCGCCATGAACCGCGATTTGCGGAGGTACAGATTCACCCGTGTTTCAGAAAGGCGGTCAATACCGTTGACCGAATTCGGGAAAAGGCGGCGTCTTAGATCGTGGAGCTGCGAATGTGGCCGCCAGCGTCCCAACCTTACGTAAGCTCCAAGCTGCGTTCAGCATCTTTATCCATTAGTTTAGTTAGCTCCGTGCCGGCATAAAGCAATTGTCAAAAAACGGAGCAGGTCCATAGCGAGTAAACCGCGCTATATTTCCATGCGATCATTTAGTTTTGTCCGCAGGCGAGCGATTTCCGTTTTTGGAACCGCGGCCCAAAAGTAACTGGAACGGTAGGCCGATGACTGTGCAAACTTTAATGGTCGCGGTGACAGGATTTGAACCTGCAACTCCTACGTCCCGAACTCTCCAAGCTTGTGGATGGCGCGCGGTCATGATTCATCCCTGCCGCCGCATGCGTGGCCGCCCGGAGTCGGTGCCCCTTGATTAATGAGGTTTAAACAAAATGGACATTTGTCGGCACTGGATAGTGCGATCGAGCCTGTCTAAGTGGTCTCTCTCCTTATGGATCTCATCGGGTAGGCCATGAATCGTCAGAGGCGGCAATTCCGGCAATCGCTTAATTTGGTTTGTCATGATCCGTGCTCCTGACGAATGAGCGGACGATGGTTTCAAAACGCAGCACGCGGCAGAGAATCAATGGCCGTGAAATATTCCGGACTGATGTACTGGCAATACGGTCCACCGCTGCCTTTTGGCACGCAAACGGTGATTGCGTCGACCGTAACGCCTATACCGTACGGATCCTTAATGCGCCCCTTGTACCAGCACGCCTTTGCTCTTCCCGTCCAGCGGCCCGTCCAGCGCGCAACTTTCCACAGGGTCTCCTTATCGCTTGGCACGCACGCTGCTGTGGGCTCGTCAGACAGCTCGATTTTGTTGCCTGCGCGGACATACACCGCGAAGAGGCCCTGACCGTTAGAGTACATGTCGGCGAGATAGCGATTGGCGTCGGCGTATCCCTGATCCGCAGCTTTGCGATACCACGCGATGGCCTGTGCTCTGTCCACGGCCACTCCATGGCCGTGCTTGTACATCAAACCAACCATGCACTCGGCCGCCACGTCTCCCTGCTCCGCCACTTTGCGATACAACGCGAATGCTTGCACTTCGTCCTTAGCGACACCCTCACCGTGGGCGTACATTCCACCGAGATAAAACTGTGCGTTGGCGTCCCCTTGGTTCGCGAGGGGTCGCCACTGCTCCAGTGCTTTCGCAAATTCGCCTTTTTTGTAGAAAGCAAGACCGGCGCTAAAGGACGGCGCGATCAGCGCCGGGGCCGGCGCGCTACGATGACACGCCGCCATAACTAGCGATACCAACACCGCAAATATGAAGATGGAAACGAGACGCAAGTCATTCAAATCAAGCTCTCCAAAGCACAGCCGAAGTTCATACGAGCGTCCAGCAATACGCGCGAGGGATCCGCTGTATGTTCTTTCTTGCTTAGCGGTAACGGGGTAACCGGTGCCTGAATGTTAGTCATTAGAGCCAGAAGCTAGTTTCTCTGCGTGCCGTTGCGGTTATCCGGCGGATTCAATTTCGAAATCAAGAACTCCTCGAGGCCCGGCGCCTCGAACGATTCGATGACCGGCAGGGTTGCCAGAAACATCGGGCGTATCTTCCAGGTGCCTTGGGGTTGACAGACGCCCTTGCCGCGACCCTCGCTCCATTTGAAATGCTGGCTCAAGCGCCAGCCGAAATCGAAGGTCTTGCCGATGTAACTCAATTGCATCTCGGCGCCAAAGATGAAGTAGACGCCCGGCCGGCCGTTATTCGGCCAGGTCGCTGGCCAGTCAGCCGTGACAGTGATTGCGGTCGGCTCCTCCGGATGCAGCGCATAGAGACCGCTGAACTTGAACGGTTCGAGGCGCGGATGACGCCAGTCGGCATGGTACTCGGCGAGTGCCGTTTGTATCGATTCGGGGATATTCATGGAGACTCTTTAGCACGGAATCATGTAGGCTTGTGATTTAGTCTTTCCAAAATCGTATGGTGTGTGCGATATTTTTGTGTCCCAGGTAGTGTTGCAACGAGCGGGTGTCATGGCCCTCGTTGGCGAGTTTGAAACCGCACGCGTGGCGCAGCATGTGAGGATGATCGGGTAACGATAACTTTGCGGCCAATCCAATCCGAGTGACAAGCTTACGCACATTGCTCGCGGTCATCGGCCCCCCACGTTCCGAGAGAAACAAATACGGACTGTCCGGCCAGTCGCGCCGAAGCTGGCTATACTCTCCCGTTAAGGGAGGCGGGCTCAACGGGTCGTTGCAACATCATCTACTCTAATCGATATTTTAGAAGGTGGTGAGCATGGGACGACGTGGACCTGCCGGACTTAGCTTTACGGAAAGAGCCGATATGTGGAGCCGGTGGAAGGCTGGCTACCACGTGAGAGAGATCGCTCGCGCCTTTGGGCGTGACCATGGCTCGATCCGTAGCCTGCTTTTGCAACAGGGCGGGATTGCGCCAAGGCTGCGCACCCGAGTTCTATTGGCTTTGACTCTGGCTGAGCGCGAGGATATCTCGCGCGGGATCGCTGCTGGCGAGTCGGGTCGTGCGATTGCCACGCATTTGCATCACCTCGCCGGCGTCGACCCCGTAATCGTAGCGGGGCGAGTGAGGTTTTGAGGAGCCAGCAGTCGCTATCGGCGCGCGCATCCACCAAATCGCCCGTGAGTTCACCTTCGTACCGCTGTCACGGCGGTGGTGACCGTGCATCAGCCGATAATCACGCTTATAGTGCCTATCAACATCAAAGCCAAAGCATAGAAGTCCAACGTGCCTGTCATGACTATCGGCGCTGAGACATTGCGAGGCGCATCGTAATTTGGGAGCTTTTCATGAGTACTATATCTCCTTCAGATTTCCCCCCTGAAGTGGGCGACGAATTTCAACTCGATCAATCAAAGCCCCTGGTATTGCTGCTTGGGTGGGTCGAGCACGAGGGAATCCTCAGCTCCCTGAAAGCGGCGGGCCGTCAGTACAAACGGAAGATGCTGGAATCGGACCCCGAAAATTGGCGTTCAATCATAGAGGTGTTCAATCAATTCAATATTTCTTGTGTTCTAGCTAAGTTGACACCGCAGGCTTGCCGCCTAATCTGCATGTCTCAATACGACGGTGTTCGAGAAGAGATTTTACATCGATTGGCGTCGGTGCCGAATGTTGTCTTTGTTTACGAGGATATGTTTCTTGGCGAGCAAGCTGACAAGTTTCGCCAAGAATACAAGCCTTATCCCCCTAAGGAAATATTAGATCAGGCGTTGAGGTATTTCGGGGAGCACTCCATAGAGTTAGTTCCCTACAAGAAAAATGCTGAGGTCACAGTGATTGCTGAGTCATTTCTGGACGACACAGAGCGCAATCTAATATTTCGTCTATATGTTCCCAAGGGAAAACTCTGGTCCACAGAAGCCGATAAATTTCTGCAGTTATTCCAAGATTACCTCTCAAAGGTGGACGGGCTGGCAGTGAGGCTCGATCAGAAGAGAAGTGATCATGGTGTAATTTACGAATTTCACGGGTTGTCGGCCCAGAGAGCTCCAAGTATATCGAGTGAATTTCGAGAGTTTTCCACGTTGCTTGACCTATGCGTGTCTGACGCGGCGGCGGCGGCAAAGCTTCTTTCTGGCAAGAATCTTGATGCACGCGAGGTAACGCGAATTATTGAACGATTCGCCAAGGAGGCCCGTCGCCTTCAGCTAGACATCAAGCATGAAGCGGAATCTAAGCTAATGTCAGTGCGACATCGGGTGGAGGCTGAGCTGATGGATCTCGCACCGACCGACAGTGAATGGCAAGTTATCGGCTTGATGATTGATGCAGCAATTCCGAAATTGGCGCTCGGTTCACCGCCACCTTCCTTGTTATTGAATTCCGCAGTTACGCAGAGTGTTAGCAACGCGCCGACTATCACCTACAACATTCGCCCACAAATTATTAACACCGTGAACGGTATCGCGGCTGGGGAGGTCAATGGCACTCAGCATTTCGGTATTCCGCTAGAACAGTTGCTACATTTCATTAGGGCCAATGGGCGCGACAACGTTCATGAACTCGAAACAGCTGTATATGAGTTGGCGGATAATAGCGGCAGGCAAGTCGACAAACTTAAGGCAGGTGCCAAGATCAAGAGCTTCTTGATCGAGGCAGGCAAGCGACTAGGAAAAGGTGCCGTCGACGTCGGAATCGACGTTCTGAAAAAGATAGTAGAAGACCAGCTAGGGCTCTAGGTCGGCACATCCCGCACCTTGAGTCACGGGTCGGAGATTTCCCGTAGACAGAAGTCAAATTGGGCCCACGATTTGAATCTAGTGGCATCAGCGATCGACAGAAGGATTGATTGCGGTGCCAATGCCGGTCGCGCAAGCACGCAAGAGCTAATTTCAATGCCAAGTGTATATTAACGTGGCCGTCTAATAGGTAGGCACCAAGGCAACAGACCGACCATTGACATCCCGGTACCAGGGTCGATCGGCCCGACGGTCGTAATCCTGGGCGCGGTTACCGATACAACCGGCGAGGAGAAGGCAGCGTGAATCAAGCGGGATACATTGCCGGCTCCGTTGCGGATTTTCGTGATTGGCTGGCGGGACGGCTTCGTGGGGCGCCGATCGGTTTCGCTGTACCGGGTGCTATAGCGCACCCCGATCTGTCCAGTGCGCTTGCCGCCTATAGCTGGTCGCCTCGCGCGAACACCGGTCTGCCGAATCCGCACCGCGGTTTGCCACACGTCCACCCCCATGTACCAACGCTTGCGGCCCGCAGCCCACTCACAGTCAATACGGTCGTCCTGAATATAATTGGAGACGCGCTGCGCGCCGCCTACGCGGCAGTGCCGGCCAGTCCGCACGAGCTCTCGGGCGCTGTGGCCTCGGTCTTCCACTGGGGCGGGGTCTATACGGAGCCGCGGCCCGGGCGGGGTAACCGGGGTTGGCTCACCGCTAATCACCCCCACCTGTTGGCGATCCTCCAAGCTGTGGTTCTTGACCATGCCGTCGGGCAGGACACGAGCGCTGTCCCCGATCTACGGTTCAACTCCGGCATGACGAAGGTATATTCGCTGCTGATCGACGACTTCATCATGTACGACAGTCGAGTAGCTGCTGGCTTAGCCTGGTTAGCCAACCGGTGGTGGACGATGGATTGCCGACACCCGGCGGACACGCTACCTCCGCTCTTGCAATTCGCCTGCCCTCCGGCAAACGGGGCAATGGCGCCCTACCGCAACCCCCGCGCCGCATTATTCCCAATTCTTACTGCGGATCCCTACCAGCACTACAAATGGAACGTGAGAGCTAACTGGCTCTTGGCGGAAGCGCTGCGGGTGGCCGGTCATGCCGGTCCGTTCCGTTCGCTACGAGAAGTGGAAGCGGCACTTTTCCAAATGGGCGACCGGGTGATTTAGCGCTCCGCCGTCGCGAAGCCCATATGTTGATTTCATTCATGGGGCAGTTCCACGGCCGATGCGGCTCGCATCAACTAGCAGACGGTACTCATGTGGCCACGCGTCACGCAAGCTCGACAGCACCTTGGCGGCCATCGCCAAGGTGCCGGCCTGCTTTAGGTCGCTCCGAGGCAGTAAAGCGGCCCCCGCAATCCTCGCGCGGCGCGTTTCCACCGTGAGGTCGGCGGGGTAGACGGCGGGGTAGGTGCTCCGAATCGGAGTTGACCGGCGACAATTGGACCTGCCGGGCGGAAGAACTAATTGACGCTGGCCACGGAGTGGCGAAAAGCCTATGAACACGGAAAAAGGCGGACAATGCGGTCCCCAGCCGTACCTCTGAGTAAATTGAGGCGGACCCGTTCGGCACAATCGGCGACCCTTCGCCGCTCCGGTCAGTCAACGCCTGAAGATGGGGAGACATATAGTTGCCGGTAACGGCTCGTGGAGCGCGACGGGCCCGCGGATCACGGTGTGCAATCAGCTTTTTTGGTTTCCCGCAGGGGAAGTTGGCGCACAGCGCCGAGTAGTTCGGGGCCACCGTAGATATAAGATTACTTGCGCGGCTGGATAGGCCTCCTGCTTAGGCCGCGGCTTGCGACTACGACTTCAATTTCCCCGCCACGGGTATCCTTTTCGCCTTGCTCCATGATGGTCAATAGCGCACGAGCAATGTGCCTTTTAATAGTAATCTCGGCGACACTCATATGGTCGGCGATTTCAGCGTAGGTGTAACCGGCTCGGTGCGCAAAATAGATCTCGCGCATGCGTGGGTTCACCGCGTCCAATATGGCAGTGAGGCGATCCAAGCGCTGCTGATTTTCGAGAATTTGATCCGGAGTCGGGCTCGAGGCAATCAGCGGGCTTAGTCGATCAGCCTCCTCGATTGGCACTTCCCGGCGCAATCCCGAGCGATCGTGGCGATATTGATCGATCGCCAGGTTGTGCACGGCTCGTCGCAGAAAGGCCTCCTCATTCACAACGGCGTCGTCTTTGGCGTACACATGGAGGCGCAGCATTGCTTCTTGGATTAGATCCTCAGCGTCCTCTCGAGATCTTCCCTTACGCCTTAGATATTTCAGCAGGCGGGCAAAATACTCGGGGCGGTTCGAATCCGTTTCGGCGACATAAAGTGGGGTAAATCTCATGCCGCCGGAGAAAGCGTCAATCCGCTTGCTTTGCTGGCAATCGACAGAACGGGCCCAAACGTCGCGCGATCTGAAGATAGTCACCGGGATTTCCCTGTCACGCCAGAGGCGAGATCGACTTCATTGTAAACGTCCTGCAGTAGTCGAATGGCCCTTCGAAGCGTCTCTTCTTCGTCCCCGACATCAACTGATTCCTTAGCGGCAAGGGAGCGGTGGCAGACGATTACTAGGGATAGGGCTTGAGCAAAGCGATGCAGAATCTCGCACAGATTCTCTGATATTGGATCCACCCGTGAGGTTGGTTTTCGAACATTACGACTGCGGCGGCCCGGCGAGCGGCCTTTGCGCAGACTCTTCCGATTCTTACTCACGTTGTGCACCTCACGGGTCGTTTGGTCGTTAGGTGTCCCCGAAATAGGAGCACTATAGCAGTGACCCCTAAATGGGAGCAAGCGTGAATGTGCGTAGTTTGTTTCGCTCCTGATTCGGGGGCAAGGGATGGGAAAACAGCTTCGTACTTCTCGGCACAAGGCGCTTATGGCAGCCTTAGTCGCCGCGCGCGAGAGTGCCGGGCTGTCTCAACGCGAACTCGCGAAGCGATTGGACCGAGCCCATTCGTTTGTCGGCAAGATTGAATCCGGTGAGCGACAGCTAAACGTGCTGGAATTTTGCCAATACGCCGATGTATTGGGAGCAGACCCAGCGGATCTATTGAGATCGGTAGTGAAAGGGAAGGGGTAGGGGGCAGGAGCAGTACTGATAAGCTCCCGATGAGCCTTCATGTCCCCACCTCCTGGAGACGGTTGGCGAGCCTACAGCACCAGGTGTTTGCGTGGGTTTTGCGGGACCCGGTCGTGCTTCGTTGTGCTCAGTCGTGCTCTGGGGTCGATTTGCAACGGACATCCCGCGAGCGAGGTTGTTAAATATCAACTACTTGCAATTACCAAATTTTCAATTTCGACCGATCGGCTAGCTACGAATCATAAAGTCGGCACTTACCTGCCGATCCTGTGATGATTGCGGTCGTGGCATCCTGCCTTCCGAGAATCTACTGAACAGCCCATTGGCGCGCCAACTAGACTGAAGTTCCGTGCGCCGTGGAAAGGCGCGATCTCTCAGTGGGAGTTAACCCCACCCGGCAACTATCGCTCCAGCCGGTAGCCATTGGAGCGGTCGTGGAGGTAACAAAACGACCGAAGCCTTCAAAGTAAGGGTCACCTTGGGTGATTCTGCGAACACGCGGGCTGCAACGAGTAGTGAACGTTAAGCAGGTCCCGAAAACGAAGCTGCGGATGCCGACCTTGTAGGAACTCGGGGGAAGGCTGGTATGGCCGGTGAAGCGAGCGATGAACGCAATCGGTCAGTCCGCCGGGGTAGTGACGGCGGCACGCGTGTGAAGGGAGATCGACGCAACACGGGAAGTCCCCAGTGGTGGGCGGTGGCGCTCAACCGGAGACCCGCGAGGGTAGGGTCGGGCTGTTGGGGATGGCGGACGGGTCCGTACGACCGTTGAAGCCGGTGTAATGCCGGTGGAGGAAAGGGACCCGAGTTCAAGGCGAACGCAAGAAGTGGTGAAGGACGGCAGGAGATTGGATCATGATCCTCGAACCTCCGGATAAAGTTCAGAAGCTACAGGCGGCGTTACAGGCCAAAGCGAAGGGATCGCCTGGCTATCGTTTCTATTTGCTGTACGACAAGTTGTATCGCAGGGACGTATTGGAGTATGCCTACCGGTGCTGTAAAGCCAACCATGGCGCGCCGGGGGTGGACAGCCAAGACTTTGCGGCCATTGAGGCGTATGGCGAGGAGCGTTGGCTCGGTGAACTGGCGGACAAACTCCAAAGGAAGACGTATCGGGCGGAGGCAGTACGGCGTGTGTGGATACCGAAGTCAGACGGCCGAAAGCGGCCGCTCGGTATTCCTTGCATAGCCGATCGGACGGTGATGACGGCAGCGGTGGTGGTGCTTTCGCCCATCTTTGAAGTCGACATGCCGACCGAACAGCATGCCTACCGTGCCAATTTCAGTGCCCACACGGCGGTGCGCTCGGTGCACAGCCTGATGAACACCGGTCACACGAAGATTATCGAGGGAGACCTTGCCGGCTATTTTGATTCGTTACCGCATGCCGAACTTCTCAAATCGGTGGCGCGCCGGGTCTCTGACCGGCACGTGCTGCATCTGATCAAGATGTGGCTCGACGCGCCGGTGGAAGAAGACGACGGAAGGGGTGGGACGAAGCGAACGACGCCGAGCAAGGACAGCGGACGCGGGGTTCCACAAGGATCTCCGATCTCCCCGCTCCTCGGTAATCTGTACATGCGCCGGTTTGTGTTGGGCTGGAAGCAGCGCGGGACGGAGAGCAGGCTGCAAGCCAAGATCGTTTCTTACGCCGACGACTATGTCATTTGCTGCAAAGGCGATGTCGATGAGGCACTCGCCGAGATGCGGTGGATGATGCAGCGGCTAAAGTTGACGATCAACGAGGCGAAGACACGAGTGTGTCAATTGCCGCAAGACCGGTTCGACTTTCTGGGCTACACCTTCGGGCGATGTTATTCATGGAAGGCGGGACGAGCCTATCTGGGCACGCGACCGTCGAGGAAGAGCCTCACACGGATCATCGGGGCTATTCGTGAATGCACTGACCGGCGGACCCTGGAGCAGGAGGCCGAGAGCTTGGTGTCGCAAATCAATCGTAAGCTGATGGGCTGGTCCAACTATTTCTCGTTGGGTCCGGTCAGTCCGGCGTATCACGCGATCGATGAGTACACTCAGCATCGGCTGCGTCGGTGGTTACGTGCGAAACATAAAGTTAGGAATACCGGGAAGAATCGATATTCCAATGAGTACCTGCACGATCGGCTGGGACTTATTCGACTATACAAACGCACGGCGACATTCCCGTGGGCGACCGCCTGATGTCTTGTCCGAGAGCCGAATGCGCTAGCTGCGCCCGTTCGGTTCGATGAGCGGGAAGTGGAAACGGGGACATGGAATGGCTACTTGGGCACCGGCCACCGAAAGGCCCGGCAACAGACAAGCCTCACTCCTAAACCTACCGCGCCACTTCTCGACTCCACCCCGCGGTTGTATTGGCTGAGTAGTCAGCAGATCCCTAGTTTTTCTGTGTTTGGAGCGATATAGGGTGCATTACATGGGTACATATTGTAGTCACTAAATAGTTGACTATAGGGTGCTCTTGTGCTACGTTTCTTTGCATGTCAGAACGTGGAGGCGCCGTGCATGTCGTCACCACACGGCGCACCTACAAAGGCCGTGTGTACGAGACGCATCTGCTCAGGCGCAGCTACCGGGAGGGCGATCGCGTCAAGAACGAGACGCTTGGCAACCTCTCGCACTTGCCCGCACCCGTGATCGATCTGGTGCGCCGCGCGCTGCGCGGCGAGACCTTCGTGCCGGTCACCGAGCGGCTCGAGGTGTTGGGGTCGCGCCCCCACGGCCATGTCCAAGCGGTGCGCCTCGCGATGCAACGACTCGGGATCGAGACGCTCATCGGCTCGCGGCCGAGCCTCGAACGCGAGCGCATTTTGGCGCTTATCGCCGCCCGAGTTCTCGCCCCGCACACCAAGCTCGCCACCACACGTTGGTGGCAAACGAGCACGCTCGCTGAGGAGTTCGACGTGAGCGCGGCCGATGAAGATGATCTGTATGCGGCGATGGACTGGCTGCTCGAGCGTCAGCCGGCGATCGAGCGCAAGCTCGCAGCCAAGCACTTCGGCGAA
>WNFI01158231.1_pt1 | contig 48911 bp, 43 predicted proteins | sample 5400471 | NCBI WGS metagenome assembly WNFI01 (sample SAMN13153348, study PRJNA577476) | soil metagenome | isolation source: 100 cm saprolite on Douglas fir-dominated hillslope | place: USA:California | collected 2013-09-17
AGCGATCGAGACTTCAGGACGATGATTCAGCCAACGTGACCGTTAGATTTGTGGCTGGCCGACCCGGTAGCTCAGCTGGTAGAGCAACGGACTTTTAATCCGTAGGTCGCGGGTTCGAGACCCGCCCGGGTCACTGCTCCGTGACTCCCTGCCGCGTGATTCGACGCGGCGGGACACCCACGCGGTCAGATCGAACTGGTAAACGAATCGATCGACCGCGAAAACGAGCTGATTGGCGCGCATAGCGCGTGATCCACGCGCCCAACGCGTACGCCGGGAACTCTTGAGGCCGCAACCGCCGTAACGCGCATCCGATTCGTACACGATGAGTGAGAGCTCGCAGTACCGAACGCATTGACCGGCGCGGCAAACGATCAGACCGTAGACTCGAACGCCGCGCCTGTGGCCCTAGACGCAGCGTCGGTCGATCCGAACGGCCCGTCGGCCCTTGGTCCCGCCACGATACAACCGGCGAACGCGGCGCCCGTTGACCCGAACCTCTCACCCGCTCGCGGTCCCGCCGCGATACAACGCTCGAACGCGGCGGCCGTCGGCCCAAACCTGTCGCCCGCTCGCCGTCCGGTCGCGATACAACGCTCGAACGCGGCGGCCGTCGTCCCAAACCTGTCGCCCGCTCGCCCTCCCGGCGCGATACAACGCTCGAACGCGGCGGCCGTCGTCCTGAACCTCGCACCCGCTCGCCCTCCCGGCGCGATACAACACTCGAACGCGGCGCTCGTCGACCCAAACCTCGCACCCGCTCGCCGTCCCGGCGCGATACAACGCTCGAACGCGGCGCCCGTCGACCCAAACCTGTCACCTGCTCGCGGTCCCGTCGCGATACAACGCTCGAACGCGGCGCCCGTCGTCCTGAACCTCGCACCCGCTCGCCCTCCCGGCGCGATACAACCCTCGAACGCGGCGGCGGTCGACCCGAACCTCGCGCCCGCTCGCCATCCCGCCGCGATACAACACTCGAGCGCAGTGCCCGCACCATTTTCTCGCACGTTCGTACCCTTGAGCCGAGCGCCCCCAGCACTTCGCCGCGCGCTCGCACCCCTGGCTCGCGCGACCCCGCCCTTTTCCCACGCATTCGTAGGCCCGCAGGGTCAATCTTGGGTTCTCGGCCGTGACCTGCGGCACGGTTGCGAGAAGGCGCAAGATGCGACATTGTTCTACGCGATGCCGCGCCCCGCCTGACCTTCGGTATCTCGTCGGTCAGTCCCCTCCGTCACGCTCTGGCGAACTCCGCCTCCAAGCGCCATCCTCCTGCTCCCGCTCTAGGCCGAATTGTCGGCTCGAGACCCGCGAATACATGGCATTTTTCGGCACTCGAACACCACGCCAGGCGTCGGGCTATTCGGTCATCAATGACCGCCTCACCATCCGGGGCGAGCTTGATACGGACGGCACCGTGCGCGTCGATGGCCGTGTCGAGGGCCCGGTGCACCGGGCGGGGACCTTGATCGTCGGCACCGGCGGATTCGTCGTCGGCGACGTCGAGGCCCGCGATGTCATTGTCGCCGGCATGATCCAGGGCAACGTCCACGCCAGCGGCCGCCTCCAGATCGAGGCCGGCGCATCGGTGCTCGGCGAGATCCGCGCGAACTCGATGATCCTTCTCGAGGGAGCGACGATCCACGGCCAGGTGTCCATCGGAGCGACCCCGCCGGCCGCGGTTACCGCTCCCACCGGGACGGCGCGGCGGCTGGAATTGTCGGCGTTGCCTTCCGCCCAGCCGGCCTCCGCCGCCCGGCGAGTCTGATGAAGACGAGGAAGCGCGTACCCGGCTGGACGGTCATCCTCGTGCCACCGCAGCCTGGCGCTCGGACGCGCGAGGTCACCGTCAGTACTCGGTCGCTGATCAGCGTCGGCACGACGGCATTTCTGCTCATGGCCGGCGCGGCCACGTACACCGGCGAAACGTCCAATTTCGCGGCGACGACCGCCGACCGGCTTGCCGAGTCCCAGCGCACGGTCGTCGGGTTGCTCGACAGCGTCCAGTATCTCGGCGCGCTCGCAACCCGCGCCGCCAAGTTGCCGCCCAAAGACATGATTACCCCGGTCGCTGAGGTCCGCATCACCAGCGGCTTTTCTGCATCGCGGCTCCACCCGATTCTCGACATGTTCCGCGCCCACAAGGGCGTCGACTTCGCCGCCCGCTCCGGCACCGACATCGTCGCTACGGCAAATGGGCGCGTGAAGAGCGTCGGCTGGCGGTTCGGGTATGGCTTGACCGTCGAGGTGCAACATTCGGGTGACGTCGTCACGCTCTACGCCCACTGCCTCAAGGCCTACGTGCACGTCGGAGAACCGGTGAAGATGGGTCAGGCCATCGCCGCGGTGGGATCGAGCGGCCTTGCCACGGGGCCGCACGTGCATTTCGAGGTGCTCAATCACGGAACCTCGGTCGACCCCATCAAGTTCCTGGCGGAAAGCCGAGACTCGGTCGCCCAGGCGCGGGCCCTGTACGGCGTCCCACCGAAGCCGCGCGGCGCAGGCGGAAGCTCGAGCAGTGCAGTAGCGGGCGGCGGAGATGGGGGAAGTCTTGACAGTTCGCGTCGCTAGAGATAGCTCTGGCGTCCAACATTTTACATAGGCGGCCCGCTCGAGGCGGAAGCAGCCGTAGCAAGGAGGATTGGGATGTTCAACGATCGCAAGGCTGTCCAGAAGCCGTTAGCTCCGACGCTCAACACCGAATCCGGTAAGTCGGCTTCGATCACGCTGTTGACCGTCGTCGGTGAGCATGCGCGGATGGAAGGCAAGTTCGATATCACGGATTCGATCCAGATCGAGTGTGAAGTTGGCGGGGAGCTGAATGTCGGCGGCAAACTGGTCATCGGCGAAAAGGGTGTCGTCAGCGCCAACGTCCAGACGGTTGACGCGATCATCATGGGCCAGTACGAAGGCAACATGGTGGCGACCGGCAACGTCGAGATCGCCGAAACGGGCCGCGTGACGGGCAACATCACGACCGACTCGCTCGTGATCTCGAAAGGCGGATTCTTCAACGGCAACATCACGAAGATCAACGACGCCGGCGCGCGCCAGGTCGTCGCGATCGACGAGAAGCGGGGCGATCAGAAGCATCAAATCGCGTCGCGGTAAGCCAGCGAGAGGCCGGCCATGTTCGGGAACAAGAGCTCGACGCCCATGAAAGCGCGAGACTTTACGACGCACGTCAACGAAGGGACGGAGATCGAGGGCAAGGTCACCTTCAGCGGCACGGTGCTTCTCAATGGCCGTATCCGGGGGGAGATCGTATCCAACGACGTGCTCATCGTCGGGGAGAAGGGCGTCGTCAATGCCTCGATCCACGCGAGCATCGTCGAGATCTCCGGCGAGGTCGTCGGCAACATCAACGCGACAGACCGCATCGAGCTACGAGCCAACTGCCGCGTGTTCGGCGACATCGATGCCCCGGTCGTCATCATCGACGAAGGGGCGCTCCTCGAAGGCCAATGCCGGATGACGAAAGGCCGGCCCAAGGACATTGGCGCACCGACGCGCGATCCGTCAGTGGTTCCGCTCAAGAGACAGGAAATGCCGAGGTAAACGACCCACGCGTCGCCTTGGCGGCGCGAGACGGCGGCCGTGGTTAGCTTGCATCAATGACTGACGCGGCGGGATCGGCGCAATCGGCGGCTCGAGAAGATTTCGGGCCCGGCCTTCGGCTGACGCCGAGCACGGCGCGCCGGATCAGTCATCAGATCGAGCGCTCCGTTCAGGGCACGTACGGCGCCCACGCCGGACTCCGCGAGCTCGTACACCTCGGCGCGCAGCAAATGCTCGTCGCCGGCGCTTCTCGGGAGGCGGTCCGCGGTGAAATCGCCCGCTGCGTCTCCGATCGGCCGCCGGCCGGCATCGACGCCGAGCCGGCTCTGTCCCGGTACAAGGCCGAGATGGCGAAGCTCACGACGATGATGCTCGAGTGGGCTGACGAGTGCCTCCCGCCGCGATCTCGCTGACCGAGGATCAGAATCCGCGAATGGCCGCCCGAATCGCGGCGAGTCGCGCCGGCGTGCCGACGAACAGGCCCTCGGGATACTTCCGCCCCTGAATCATTTCGGCGTAGATCGCGGCCTGGTTGTACTGATTGAATCCCAGCCCAGCGAGATACTGAAGCCGCATGTCATTGTCGTGATTGATCTGGGCGTCCGCCATCCATGGTCCGAGGTGCGCGGCCTGGCCGGCGAACGTTCCCAGCAATTGTTCGGCTGACGCGAACCCGACTTCGGCAAGCGACCGTCTGACGAGGGCGTATTCCGGTCGGTCCAACTTTGCCTGAATCGCGTCGACGTCGATCCGCGGCGCGCCCTCCTGGCCCACGAGCACGATGTCGTAGCCGGCGCCGTTGTAGGTGTTCCCGAACACCATCGCGTTCGGGAACACTTTGAAGAACGTCGCGACTTCGCTCTTCACCGCTTCCGGGTTGCTCTCGTAGAGCTGCACGAAGACGGTGACGACGCCGCCCGGATTGAGGTGCTCCTTCGCGAGCGTCCAGAACTCTTCGCTATAGAGTGCCGCGGCACCCTTCACCCACGGGTCGAGGGGATCGGACGTGATCGCGTCGAACTTCTGATCGGTGGTCAGAATGAAATGACGCGCGTCGTCGATCTCGACCGTCACTTTGGGGTTCGTCACCACGTTGAAATTCTGTTCGCCGAAGTACTTCGAAACGACCGACGGAACGAGCGGCTCGATCTCGGCGATCGTCTGCCTCTTCACCGCCGGGTCGATGCTCACCGCCCCCGCCGTCACCCCGGCGCCACAGCCGATGACCAGAACGTTCGACGGATTCGCCGGCAGGAGCGTGGTCAGGTGTCCGAGCATGCGCTGCAACCGCATGTCCTGCGGTTCGCTCGACGCCTGCACCTTGCCGGCGTTGTGGTAGTTCAACACGCCATTGGCGAGCCGCGACACCGCGACGCTCGCCGTCACACCCTCGCCCACGTAGATGACGTCGTTCTGATTCTCCATGCGCATCGGCATCCAGCGGCCATACGCGACGAGCAATGGCGGAATCGGCACGATGCTCCACCCCATCACGATCGCGATGCCGATCGTCGCCACGCCGGCAAGGATGGTGCGTTTTCTTACCGCGTCCCTGCTGGGGATACCCGACTGAAGCGGCCAGAGAAGCGTGATCGTCGAGAGCGCCGCGAGGGCAATCAGAAAGCGCTGCGTGTCCGGCGTGCCGCGCCAGCGGATCAATACCAACGCAACGAGGGTTGACCCGGCGATGGAGCCGACGGTGTTCGCGGCGTACAACCGCCCGACGACACGACCGCTATCGCGCTCCGGGCCGACCGCCGCGAGCGCGAAGGGAAAGCTCGCTCCCCAGAGAATCGCCGAAGGAAGGACGACCCATATCGCACGAATGACGTCGATCTCGAAGGTGTATTTCGGGGCAATCGCGAGACCCGGGTTCACCGGCCAATAGGGCAGCTGTCGGGCGAGCGCAAAACCGGCCCAGGCGATCCCCAGCATCAGGAGGAATTGACACCACGCGAGGCCGCGGCGGGCCGAGGCTCGATCGCGGGTGAACACGGACCCCAAGCTGCTTCCGATGCCAAGTCCGAACAGGAAGGCGGCGAGGATCAGAGAGAAGGTGTAGACCGTGGCGCCGAGCAACAACGACAGAAGCCGGGTCCAGACGACTTCGGCGCCAAGCGCGCTCATGCCGGACAGGGCCACGGCGATATAGATCGGCCACTCGACGAGGTCGACGCCGGAATCGGCGGCCGTCGATCCTCCCACGGGTTCATACGCCGCAACTCTCGCGAGGAGCAGCGCTGAACCGGCGACGCCGAGATTGATCAACACCGCGACCGTCGTCGCGCGCTCGATGCCGTAGACGCGCAGAAGATAGAATCCGGCAAGCAGACAACCAAAGACGGCCCCGGCGATGTTGCTTCCATAGAAGAAGCCGAGCCACGACATGCCGCGAGGCGTGGTTTCAACCCAGCGCGCGATGGCGGGGAGTGTCGCCCCCATCAGGAGAGTCGGCGGCAACAACGCGAGCATGCAGAAGGCCGCCCGCAGAAACAGCCCTGGCATGCCATGCACGGCAATCGCTGTGTAGAGGCCACCGACGCGGGGGAGGAGCAGCAGCTCGAGCACCCCAAGGACCGCGATTCCAGCCTCGAGCATCGCGTACACGCGCAGCGGATGCTGTCGCGCAGAAATGACCCGGGACAGAAGGAGACTGCCGACGCACATGCCGCCCATGAATGTGCCGAGGATGACGCCAAGGGAGATCGCGGACGACCCCACGATCAGCGACAACATCTGGAACCAGACAATCTCGTAAATGAGGGCGGCGCACCCGCTGCCGACGAACAGAACGATCAATGCCGGCAAAAAGCGATAGGACGCTCCCACGCGCTCCGCTCGGGGTGATTCATTCTCGGCGGAACGAGTTGGGTTGGCCCTGGTCATGCTCGACAGACTGTGGGTGCGTGCGACACGCGCGCTCGGAAGGGGGAACGGCTGGCCGACTCTCGCACAAATGTACGCGGCGTCGCTGGAGATCGCTGACCACGACCGACAGGCGGCGCTTGACCTGCTCGGGTTCGCGGCGGACTTTCATGGACTGCGGTTCCCGCCGACTCTTCCTCGCCGATTGCCCATGCCGCGTTTTCTGCGTTCGCTCGCGCACTCGCTTCCCCTCGCCGCCATCCCGTTTGTCGGGGCACATGCCCAGCTCGATCTGTCAGGCGCCCGCCCGGGGCGCGACCCGAAGCAGCTGATTGATTCGGCGTACACGGCCAAGATTCTCGAGTACACCACCGAAAAGTTCTTCCTCTCACCGCTCGTCGACTATCTGCCGGCATCGAAGTCCGTTCCGACCCCGAAGGCTGTCCTTGGCGACATCGCGGGGGCGCCGACCAAACTCCCGTACTCGAAGGAGGTCTACGAGTACATGCGGCTGCTGGCCAAGTCCACTCCGCGTGTGAAAGTCATCTCGATCGGGACGACGGAAGAAGGGCGTGAGATGATCGCGATCGCCGTTGCGTCGGATCTGCTGATGGCGAAGTTGGACGCCAACAGGGCGAACCTGGCGAAACTGGCCGACCCCCGAACGATCGGGATGAACGATGCCGAGGCCGACCGGATCTCGAGCGTCGCCGCTCCCGTCTATTACATCACCGGCACCATCCACTCGACGGAGGCGGGGGCGCCGACCGCCTTGATGGAGCTCGCGTATCGTCTCGCGGTCGACGAGAGCCCCTACATCAAGCACATCCGCGATAACGTCATCACGCTCATCACCCCGATCGTCGAGGTCGACGGACGCGATCGCATGGTCGACATGTACGAGTGGCGCAAAAAGCACCCGGGCGAGACGGCGCCAAACGTCATCTACTGGGGACACTACGTCGCCCACGACAACAACCGCGATGCGATGGGCATGACCCTCAAGCTGACGCAAAACGTGCTCAACACGTTCGTCGATCAGAAGGCGATCGTCCTCCACGACCTTCACGAATCGGTCGCCTACCTCTACGACAACACCATCGGCGACGGTCCCTACAACTCGTGGATCGATCCGCTCGTGACCAACGAGTGGCAGATGATCGGCTGGAACAACGTGAATGAGATGACACGATTGGGCATGCCAGGGGTGTTCGCCCACGGCACGTTCGACACCTGGTCGCCGGGCTATCTGATGTTCATCGCCGCCACGCACAACGGCATCAGCCGTCTGTACGAGACCTTCGGCAATGGCGGGACGGCCGAGACGCAGGAGCGAACCCTTGGCGCCGCGGAAACGGCGCGCACCTGGTTCAAGCAGAACCCTCCCCTCCCGCGGGTGCGGTGGTCGCTGCGCAATAACAACAACTACGAGCAGACCGGGTTGCTCGTCTCGCTCAACTACGTGGCGACGAATAAACGGCAGCTGCTGCGCAACTTCTACGAGAAGAGCAAGCGATCGATCGAAAAGCCGGTCACCGAGGGCCCGGCGGCGTACGTCCTTCCCGCGAACGATCCTCGACTCGGGTCACAGGCCGAATTGCTGCGGATCCTCCAGAAGCAGGCGGTCGAGATCTCACGGGCCACGTCGGAGTTCACCGTGACGACACCGCGACCCACCCGGGCAGCGACCGCCGGTGGGGGTCGTGGTGGGGGTGGTGCCGCTGGCAGTGTCGGGGCGGATTCGGCGCAAACCACGAGCCAGCTGCCCGGTGAACCACGCACGTTCCCGGCGGGGTCATACATCATCCGCATGGACCAGCCGTACGCGCGCATTGCCGACGCGCTGCTCGACTACCAGTACTGGTCACCGAACGATCCGCAGAAGAATCCGTACGACGACACGGGCTGGACGTTCCCCGAGGGGTTTGCCGTGCAAGCGATTCGCGTCGTCGACACGATGGTGCTCAAGACGCCGATGACGCTCGTCACCGGTACGATCGGGGCACCAGGCGGCGTCAGTGGCTCGGGTTCGGTGTACGCGATCAACGCGAACGCCGACAACGCGCTGGCGACGTTGCGCTACAAGCTCAAGGACGCCGACTTTCAAGCCGCCGAAGAGCCATTCGATGCCAACGGGCAGCACTTCACTCGCGGCTCGTTCCTCATCACCGGTGTCGATCGCACCGCCCTCGACAATCAGGCCAAAACCCTTGGCCTCAAGGTGACGGCGCTGGCGTCGGCGCCGTCGGTCAAGACCCATCCCTTGCGCGCCGCGCGACTCGCGGTGATGCACACCTGGAGCTCGACGCAGACCGAAGGCTGGTGGCGTCAGGCGCTCGACATGCTGGAGATCCCGTACACCTATCTCAGCACCGCCGACGTGGCCAGGACTCCTGACCTGAGCGCCAAGTACGACGTCATCATCTTCGGTCCGGGCGGCGGCAACGCGCAGTCGATCATTCAGGGGATGCCGATGTGGCGGAATCCGATGCCGTGGAAGAATTCCCCGGAAACGCCGAACATCGGCACCTGGGCACAGACGGATGACATCCGTCCGGGACTCGGCTACCAGGGATTGGAAAAGATTCAGGCCTTCGTCGCCAAGGGCGGGGTCTTCATCGGCACCGAGAACACCGCCGACTTCGCGATCTCGATGGGACTGACGAACGGCGTCAGCTCGAGCACACCGAGCGTGCGGAGCGAGGTCGTGGGGACGCTGTTGCGAACCAGGCTCGCCGACGCGACGAGCCCCATCGTCTACGGTGTCAATGACAACCTGGCCGTTTACAGCGCCGATGGCATGAGCTTGAGCGTCAGTAATCAACGTGGCAGTCGCGGCGCTGGTGGCGGTGGTGGCGGCGGTGGGGGTGGGGGGGGACGCGGCGGCGGCGGAACTCCGAGCCGCGCGACTGGTCGCGGGACGGCCGACGATCCGGACGTCATTCCCGGTCGCCCTGCCCTGGAGCCGCACAACCTCGATTCTCTCCCGACCCGCGCGGCGACGCCGGCGTGGCAGGTGCCAGTGCCAACGGGAGAGCAGATGCGGAATCCCTTGAACATCATTCCGCCAGATCAGCGTCCGCGCGTTCCCCTGCGCTTCGCCGATCAACGCGACCTACTCGTCTCGGGCCTGCTCGACGGCGGCGCCGATATCGCGCAACGGCCGGTGGTGGTCGACTCGCCATTCGAGAGAGGGCACGTCGTCCTCTTCGCGAACAATCCACTGTATCGCGGGGAGACCATCGGCAGCTACGCGTTGGTGCTGAACACTCTCCTCAACTTCGACAATCTCAACGCCGGCCGTCGGCTGGACCCGAGGTAACGATGGTCGGGCACTGCTTGGTGAGCGGGGGATGACCACTGTATTCAGAGTCGCGGTCTTCATCTCGGCGCTAGCGGTGTCGACGTCCTGCTCGCGCAAAAACGGAGGCTCGTCGGCGGCGGACACCGCGGTGGGCCCGACCAGCACCGCAACGAATTCAACCGCAACGAATTCAACGACGAAGTCAGCGACCACGAAATCGTCATCACGCCCAGCTGGGGTCGCAGCCACCAGCGCGCCGCCAACAACGAGCGCCCGGCCCCACCTGACCAAACTCACACCGTCCTCGGGCTCCGTTGCCAGCGGGCAGATCATCACGGTCGAGGTCACGGGCGATGGGCTGATGCCCGTGGGCAACACGACGTTTTTTGGATCGATCAACCTCGGTGACCTGGCGTCTCCGGACGGTCGGACGATCCGGTTTGCGGTTCCACAAACGGTTCCGTCGCGCGGCGAGGTGCCGCCGATGGCAATGCAGCCAGGGACCTATGCCGTCTACGTCATGAATTCCAGGGGAGCGAGCGATACCCTCAGGTTCACGATTAGGGACCAACCCTAGGTTCGCGCAATCGTAGCACGGCCTTTGCCGATCCTAGACGGACACATGCACATGGAAATCGCCGAACGATCGGGCTCCAGTTGCCAGGAGGCCTTGGATCGCGTCTCTGAACGACTCGCTCACGTGGAGCGCCAGTCGCGGGCGCGAGCCCTCGCCGTTTCCGTCTACGACACCGCGTCCGGCGCGACGCTCAGCTACCAGGCTGATCGGTGGTTTCACGCCGCGAGCACGATCAAGGTCGCCATCCTCGCCGGAGTCTACGCCGCCATTCATGAAGGCCGGTGGCCGGCTCACGCCAGGCTCCACATCCGGAATCGCTTTTTCAGCGCCGCCGACGGGTCGCTCTTTCGCATCTCGGCCGAACGCGATGCGAACGCCGAGGTACACGCCGCCATCGGCAAGATGATGCGCGTTCGCGAGCTGGCCCATCACATGATCACCACCAGCAGCAATCTCGCGACGAATTTGCTCCTCGATCTCGTTGGCGTGGAGACCGTGCAGGGCGTGCTCGACCACTACAAGATCGACGGCATCGACTTCCGTCGTGGTGTCGAAGACGAGCGGGCGTTCGCCGCCGGAATCAGTAACCGCACGACGGCATCGGGGTTGATGTCGCTGCTGCGGCTCATCGAGGCGGAAAAGGTCTTCTCTCCGGAGCTGTCGCGAGAAATGCTCGACATTCTGCATCTCCAGGAGTTTCGAAACGGGATACCCGGACGCCTTCCGCGCGAAGTTCGCGTCGCCCACAAGACCGGAGACATTTCGACCATCGCCCACGACGCCGGCATTGTGTATCCGGCGAACCGGAAGCCGTACATCATCGCGATTCTCACCGAGTGGGATCCGGATACATCGGGTCGCACGGCCACTATCGCCACGGTGTCGCAAGAGGTATACACGGCGTTGACTGCCGGGACCGTCGATGGTTGAGCCCATTCGCGTCACCGTGCCGACGTTGACCGCCATCGACGGGCGGCGGCTGTCAAAGGAATATCGCGACGTGCTCGCTCCCGGCGGCGTCCGCTGTGACGCCGATGGAATCGAACATCGGCTGCCGCGGTTCTTCTATGAGATCCCGTCATGGGACTACGCCATGGGTGTGCGCCTGACACCGAACTTTGGCCTGTGGGAGCTCGTCCAGACCGACGTTCGCGAAGCGCCCGCGCTCCAGAGCTTCCCCCGGTACGTGCCCTGTGCCCTCCCTCTGCTGGCCTTCGCGCTCGAGCAGTTTCGAATCGCGGTTGGGACGTTCGTCCACATCGCGGCCAACGGAGGCTACCGCTCGCCGGGCCATAAGTTGTCGTGCGGTGTCGCGACGACACATTGCTGGGGTACGGCCGTGAACATCTATCGCATCGGCGATACGATGCTCGACACCTACGAGGCCTTCGACCGCTACGCCCAGATCGCCCGAGAGAGTGTGCCGGGCGTTCGCGTTCGCGCGTTCGGGTCGGCGCGGGGCGAGGCCGACGACCACCTTCATCTCGATCTGGGATACGTGGTCTCGGTCCCACACGGCCTCGTCGGCGCGCGCGGGGTCCTCGCATGAGACCGCGCGTGCCGCGCGTTCAGCCCGTCGCACGCAAGCGCGTCAAATACGGGGAACGACTTGGTGCGAGCGCGGCCGTTCAGCTGGCGGCGCTCGGGCTCGAGGCGGAATTCACTGTCGTCCTCGACGGAAAGCCGGTCAAGCCAGAGGATGTATGGGGTAGTCCACGCCATATCATCCGCGGCCCGCTCATGCATCGCACCGGCCGGTCGTATCATTTGCCGACGGGAGGGGCGGTCTACTTCGATACCGGCGTGATCGAGATCGCGACGCCGACGATCGAGCTCGCGGCGGGGTGCGCGGCGCGGGCCGGGCGCTCACTGTGGGAGAGTATCCGCTTGCTCCGCTCCGAACTGGACGCCTGGGAGCGATCGACCGGCCACACCGTGCAGCTGGCCGGGTTCAGCGCCCACTACAACATCTCGTTCGACATACCGGATGCGACACGTGGATCGCGAACGGTCGAACGACTCGCCTGGTTGTTGACGCATATCGTTCCCTTCCCCGTCATGCTGCTGGCGGCGAATAGAAAGTCGACCGGCATCGGCGTGCGCCCGAGAGGCAATCGCGTGGAGATCACGGCGGACTTCACTCCGGACGCCTCGCTGATGATCGCGTCGGCGACCGCGGCCGTCGGCATTGTCCGTCAGGTAATGACATGGCCGTCGTTCGATCTTCACCAGCTTGGCGCGCACGCCATTCCGCGGCTGATGCCATTCGTGCCCGGCAAGGCGAGCTCGCGCCAGGGCTGGGTGGCGGAACTCGTGCGGATCTTTCGCCCGTCGATCGAGCGGTATGCCGACGAGCGATCGATGCGCCTCATCGACGCGGTGATGGCTGGCCAGGTGCCATCGCTGCTGGAGCTGAAGGATCGGCCGCCCGCCTATGACAGCGTGGGAAGACTATGCACGTGGGCCGACCTCTTTCCCATCCGCGCGCTGGCTCGGTCGCGATACGAGCGGGTGTTCATTCGCGCGATCTCGCGGGCACCGCTCGAGCTCAACGGCCGGCGCTATATCCCGACGGGCATGAGGGGATGGTCGCACGTCGTGTTCCGGCGAGAGGGCGACACGAGCCGCCACGCGTTCTCACTCGATTTCCTGCTCCGACATCTCGACCGATGGGAGATCGGCCCCCGCCGTGCGCGGCGCGCCGGCAAGACTCTGGAACGACGGTTGGAACGCCGGGTCTAGCGCTCGATCAGCAACCCGGGCCGAAAGGGAGCGGCGCAATGGCTACGAGTTCGACGCGCCCAGCGCCCTCGAGCACAGCTGCCACTGTTCCTTGCATCATGTCGTCCGATGCTCGGGGATCCCACAGCAGGTCACCGAGGACGGCGTGAGCCCACGAGGGACGATTCGCCTCCGGTGTCAGCCGCGCGCGGCGGACCATGATGCCCCGTGCCCGGGCCTGGATCGTCGCCGCGACCATTCTATCGCGAGCCGACCCCGATCGTAGTTTGTCGATGAGACACACGCTCGGCAGGGCGAGCCGCGCCATCGTCGCCGGTTCCATTCCGAACGAGGAGTGTGCCACGCGCCGCGTGACGACCGGCGCGTCGAGCAGACGGATCATGAGTGCCACCGGGTCGAGCCGGTCGAGCGTCTGCCAATGAGCGAGATATCCGCTCACGATCGAATCGGGGATCACGGTCATTTCCGCCATTCCCCTGACCAACGCCGGCGCCGCGGACAGCGATGCGGCATCACCGGCACTTGTGGCATGGCCGGCGATCAGCTGATCCTGAATTGCCGTCAAGTAGCCGTTGCTTCGCCCAAGGCGCGCGAGGGCGTCCGCGACAAACCAATCCGTTCCGCGGGCGAAGACCTCGGCCGGCCGGCCGCTGGCCGGCGATGATCGCGCCCGCCCGACGACCCGTGCGGCGGCGAGCCCCCGGACAGAGGTCGCCAGAGGGCCACCGTTCTCCGCGAGCGCGCGATCAGTTGCATAGCCGCCGCCGGTCGCGAAGAGCCGTCGAGCCGACTGCCAATCCAGATCGTGCGCGAGCTCATGAGTCAGGGTCCCCGCCGCCGTTGCCGCCGACATGAAGAGCGCATGGGTACGCGGGTCATGAATGGCAAGCGCCGAGTCGGGCAACGCGCGCATGCCGATGCGAACCGCGAGCCCCGTCGGCTCATACGAGGGCAGCACACGCTGCAGGTCCTCGAGCGCCGACGCGACCATCCGTACATAGTATGGGCGCCAGACTGGCGGGACGTCGCCGTCAAAGCTGATCGCTCGCAACCCGAAGCGGCCCGCGATCTCCCCGGCGCTCGGCCCGATGTCGCCGGGAAACCACACCGGCTCCTGCGCCAGGGCGCGTAACGCCACCGCAACTGACACCATGATCCGCGAGACGACAGGCGATCGACGCCGAGCCCCGTCGCCCGAGTAGGCATATGCCGCGACCAGGGTCTCTTCGTTCGTCGCCCCCAACACAAACCGCGCCATCGCCGGGCTGATCGTCGAGTCCGCACGCAGCAACGCGCCGCGACTCTGGAGAATCACCGCCGCGGCGGCAACCGGCGGCAACCGTGCACCAAGCCGCGACAGGGTCACGGCCTGCCGAGCATCGAGCATTGAAGAATCGGCGAACGCCGCATTCGAGTGCGCATGTAGCGCTTCGATCTGACCCAACACGCCGGGCACGGCGGCGATGGCGTCCTCCTGCTGTCGCGGCGAGAGTGCTCCTATGAGAGGTCGTTCGACCTCGAGCGCCCGCGTGACCCGGTTCCGAATCAGCTCGTCGATCAGCGCAATGCCGTTTTCACTTGCTCGCACCGTCGCGCGATCAAGATCGCGCTCAGCGAGCGCCCGATCTCGACGCATTGCCGCGACCTCGGTGACCACCGGCAGGGCACTGCGTGAAAGCGCTCCGCTGGCCACGGCCAGCCCATACGCCAGACGGATCGTCGTCTCACCGACGCGCGGATCGCGTGCCGAGGAAATGACATGATCGATCAGGGTGAGATGATCGGCACCCGCGGCGTGGGAACCAATCGCGTCGAGAATCGACGCGTCGATCTCGTACGTCTCATGATTGAAGATGCAGTCGAGTATCGCCCAGGCGACGACGACGCCTGTCGAATCGGCGAGACGCGGATCCCGAATCGCCTCATCGACGAGTCGAAACGGACTCCCAAGGCCGAGCCGTGCTCGCTCGACGTAGGCCAACGAGAGGGCGCGCGTCGAGTCGCGTCCATCCGCCGCGATCGGGCCGTCTGTCTGGATGCGACGCATGGCCTGGCTTGCATGACGTCGGACGTCGTCAGAGACCGCGCCTCGGGACCCAAGCATGACGAAGAGGAGCGCCACCGCGACGAGCGCGGTACCGGTCACGAGCGAAAGCCTGCGCAAGGACTCTGTCATGCGTTGTGTACCCTACACGGCGAGCGAAGGTCGGGCCGTGATCCACGAACACCCCGATGGACTAGGACAGCGGCGGCGGCAGGACCGTTGTCGAGGGAACGTCGATCAGGCCCTCGATCGGCGAGCGGGGGCTCGGGCTATCGACGTCGATGTGGTCTTGCTCAGCTCGATCCGCCAGGACCTGAATGGCGGCGAGATCGAGTACCACATCGCCGGAGCTGAAGTCGAGCGACAACTGGCGAACGGGAATGAACGAGCGCCGATGGTGGGGCGTAATGCCGTGGCCGAGCATGCCCTCGAGGTGTGCCAGGGTTGCATACCCGACGTTGTTCTCCCAACGGTAGCTGGGATAGCGGCCGGCGAGGGCGCGCATCACTCGGTCGCGCGTCACTTTGGCGATGATCGACGCGCAGGCGATCGAGTAGCAGCAGGCATCTCCCCCCACGATCGCCGTATGCGGCGTTTCGAGCGTGCGGATCGGCTTTCCGTCGATAACCACATGGTGGGGCACTACGGTGAGACGGCGCAGCGCACGGCGCATGGCGATCACGGTAGCGTGATAAATGTTGACGCGGTCGATTTCGCGGACCGATGCGGCACCAACGCCGACGGAGACGGCCGTCGCGAGGATCTTTTTCGCCAGCCGGTCACGTTCCACGGAGGACAAGCGCTTTGAGTCATCGACGCCGCGAATCGCGCGGAGACCAGGCGGCATGACAACCGCACATGCGACAACGGGGCCCGCGAGGGGGCCCCGTCCGACTTCGTCGATCCCGGCGATGTGTGGTCCCAGCTGGCCCCGGAGCTCACGCTCGATGGCTCTCCAGCGGGCCACGATATCAGCTCGCCGAGGTCGTCTCCGGAACCACCACGCGAATCTTCTTCTCTTTGATTCGACCCGCCTTACCCGTCAACTCGCGCAGATAGAAGAGCTTCGCGCGACGCACCCGACCGCGACGAACCACCGAGACATCTGCCAGCATCGGGCTGTGTGCCGGGAAGATGCGCTCCACTCCAACGCCATTCGAGATTTTCCGGACAGTGAAGGTGGCGCTGACGCCGCGGCCGCCGCGAGCGATACACACGCCCTCGAACGCCTGCACACGCTCCTTGTCTCCCTCACGAACACGGACGTTCACCTTGAGGGTGTCGCCGGCGCGAAACGGGGGCAGCGCTTTCAGCCACTCTTTTTCTGTTTCGATGAACGGATGCATATGTGCAGGGCTACATGCCCGGACGGAGTGGGGTTTGGGGGGGACCCGAGAATATAAGCGACGCGGACGGGAAAAGGCAGCCTGGAGCCTGAGCCTACAGCCCTGGCTTGCCTGATAGCCCGAGCTCTGGCTCGAGCCACAGCTAAGGCTAGGGCTACTAGGGCTTTCTGGTAAGCCAGGGCTGTAGGCTCAGGCTTTGTCCGTTTCTTTCCTCGCCTGGCTCAACTCTCGTCCTTGTTTCTGCCGCCATGCCTCGATTTTCGCGTGGTCGCCGCTGAGCAACACCTGAGGCACGACGTGTCCGCGGTATTCGGGAGGCCGCGTGTAGCTTGGCGCGCTGAGATCGCGATCGAAAAACGAGTCGCCGTGCGCGCTGGCCAGGTCCGACATCGCCCCCGGAATCAGCCGGACCGTGGCATCGATGACGGCGAGCGCGGCCGCCTCGCCGCCGCTCAAAACGAAGTCGCCGATGGATATCTCTTCCGTCGCCAGATGATCGGCGACTCGCTGGTCGACGTCCTTGTAGTGGCCGCAGAGGAGGGTCAACGCAGTCCCGTCGGCGTAGCGGCGCGCGTGGGCCTGCGTGAACCGCCGACCGCGCGGTGACAGGAGCACGATCGGGGCCGTGGCGCCAACAGCCGCCACGGCTTCAAAAAATGGCTGAGGCTTCATCACCATGCCGGGGCCGCCGCCGTATGGCGCGTCATCCACCGTCCGATGGCGGTCATGTGTGTAGTCGCGAAGATCGATCAGCCGGTACTCGACGCCGCCGGCCGCTCTGGCCCGGGCCGGAATGCTCAACCCGAGCGGGCCGACGAAGAAGTCCGGAAAAATGGTGATGACGTTGATCGTCAGCATCACTCGATCATCCCATCGGGCGGATCGATGCGGACGACGCGGGCGGCGCGATCGACAGAGGTCACCACCCGATCGTACGGAACGATGATCGACTTGGCGTTGTGCCGCGAGACGTCGAGCGCCAGTCCCTGGGGCAGCTCGTAGATGTCGAGAACGGTGCCTATGATGTCGCCGCTCGCGAGCTCCACGCGCATGCCTTTCAGCTCGTGGATGTAGACCTCCCCGGCGTCGAGCGGAGTGAGATCACCCACCTCGAGAAAGAGGAACCGGTCTCGCCACAGGGCGGCTTCGTCGCGGTCGTCGATGCCGACGAATTTCGCGATATAACCCTCCTTGAACGGACGAAGCGACGAGATCTCGAGAGGTTCTGGCCGCAGGACTCCGCGGACGCTGCCCACGAAGATGCGTCGGCCAACCACGAAGACCGTCTCCGGCTCGTCGGTGTGGAGCTCGATCACCAGCTCGCCGCGCAGACCGTGAACCTTGCGAATCCGACCGACGATGACGTACTCGGGCGGGGCGGCCACCGACCCTTAGGCTTCCTTCTGCCCTTCCGCCAGCGGCACCGCGGTGGTCGACAGCTTTCGACCCAGACGCGTCTCGTGACGGGCCTTCAGCACACCGGCGCGCCGCAGCAACGACCGGACGGTGTCCGACGGCTGCGCGCCCTGATCGAGCCAGTAATTGGCGCGCTCGACTTCCAGATTGATGGCATCGTTGCCCTGACGCGGAGCATACTGTCCGATGATCTCGATGAACCGCCCGTCGCGGGGGCTCTGGGAGTCGGCGACGACGATACGATAGTACGGCGCTCTCTTGCGGCCGGTACGGCGAAGACGAATACGAACCATGTGGGGCTCCGATCGGGGTGATGGGTCCTGCTCCCTGGTTCTCGCGTCCTGGCCATTTGGCAAGGCGCCCCAGGTCTTCTCCGCTCTTCTCCGCGACTTTGGGCGCTCCCAAAGGCTCAAAAAAACCCGGATTCGAGACAGCCTCGAAAGCTAACGACAGATCGGGTTAACGGAACATGCCTGGCATCTTTGGGGGCCGGCCACCCGGGTTGTTGCTCATTTTTTTCATCATCTTCTGCATATCTCTGAACTGTTCAAGCAACCGGTTTACCTCATGAATCGGGCGGCCCGACCCCTTGGCCACGCGCGCGCGCCGCGGCCCGTTCATCAGACCCGGATTCTTTCGCTCGGCCCTGGTCATGGATAGGACGATCGCCTCGACATGCTTCATCCGCTTCGGATCGGCGTCCTTGACCTGCTTGAGCATCTTCGCGTTGACCCCAGGCAGCATTTTGACCAACCCCTCCAGGGGACCGAGCCGCTCCATCTGCTTCATCGCGGTGAGAAAGTCCTCGAGGTCCATGCCCTCCTTGCGGACCTTCTTTTCCATTCGCTTGGCTTCGTCGGCATCGAAGGCCCCTTGCGCCTTCTCGACGAGGCTGACGATGTCGCCCTGCTGAAGAATCCGTCCCGCCATTCGTTCCGGGTGGAATTCCTCCAGCGCGTCGAGCTTTTCCCCGACGCCGATGTATTTGATCGGCTTCTTGGTGACCCCGTAGATGGAGAGGGCGGCGCCACCGCGCGAATCACCGTCCATCTTGGTGAGGATCACGCCCGTCACCCCGAGGCGCGCATCGAAGCCCTGCGCGATCTTGACCGCGTCCTGTCCAGTCATGCCGTCGGCGACGAGCAGGATCTCGTCGGGGCGGATCGCGTCCTTGAGACGCTCGAGCTCCGCCATCATCTCATCGTCGATCTGCAATCGACCGGCCGTGTCGACGATGGTCACGCGGTCGCGCGCACGACGCGACTGATCGAGACCGGCCTTGGCGATTTTCACAACGTCGGTCGTCATGCGATCGGCGTAGACCGGTACATCGAGCTGTTTGCCGAGGGTCTCCAACTGGTCGATCGCGGCCGGCCGATATACGTCGCACGCGACGAGACGGGTCTGTCGCCCCTCACCCTTGAGTCTGAGCGCAAGTTTGGCCGCGGTCGTCGTTTTGCCGGAGCCTTGCAGGCCGACCATCATCACAACGGTCGGCGGGACGGAGCTGAGCTTGAGCCCTTCGCGCCGCTCCCCCAGCATCGAGGCCAACTCGTCATAGACGATTTTGACGAGTTGTTGGCCTGGCGAAACCGTCCGGAGCTGCGAGACGCCGACCGCCTTCTTTTCGACCCTTTCCAGAAACTCGCGGGTCAGCGCGAAGTTGACATCCGCCTCGAGGAGGACGCGCCGCACTTCGCGCAGCCCTTCCTTGATGTCGGCCTCGGTAAGGACGCCGCGACCGCGAAGGCGGGCGAACGTCGCTTCGAGTTTCTCTGAGAGCTCGTCAAACATGATTTGAAAGAATAGCTGGCTAGTTGGCTAGCTGACTAGCTGACTAGCTGACTAGACCAGGGATCAGAATATGGCCTAAGGCTTCACCCGCATTATACTTACGGCGCACCGGCTCCCGTCTAGCGAGCCAGCCAGCTACTCAGCTAGTCAGCTTCTTTCCTGACGCAATGGCCAAAAACCAACGCAAAGACGATTTCCTTCGCGCTGAGCTGCCGCCAACGCTTCCGCTGATGGCATTGCGCTCGACGATCGTGTATCCCCTCGGCACAATCGCGGTGCAGATGGGCGCGCCGGAGAATCTCGCGCTGCTTCGCGCGCACGATGAGCCTGGACTGATCGTCGCGCTGGTCGTCGCCAGCGGCGACCACGATGAGCCGATCGAGCCGGGGAAGTTCTCGGGAAGAATCGGCGTCGCGGCGCGAGTGCACGAGCGGATCAATCTGCCTGGCGATACCGTCCAGATCACGCTACAGGGACTTCGCCGCATCGTCATCGACGAGATCGAGCGGATGGAGCCGTTTCCGGTCGCGCGCATCCAGCCGGCGCGCGAGTCGCAGGTCGAGGCGGACGAAGTCGACGATTTGATCGCTCGCGTGGTGACCGCCGCCGACACGCTCGCCGAGCTGTCGGAGCGCATTCCCGACGAAGTGCCCGCGATTCTGAAGATGAATGTCTCGGATCCGGGGCGGTTCGCCGATCTCGCCGCGACGAACATGAACTTCCGCATCTCCGACAAGGACGAAGTGTTGCAGCGGCTCGACGTCGCCGAACGTCTTCGGTTCATCCTCAGCCGCCTCGAGCGCGACCTGGCCCGGGCCCGCGTGATGGAAGACGTCAAGCGGCAGACCGAGCTCAAGATCGAGCAGCACCAGCGCGAGTTCTATCTGCGCCAGCAGATGCGCGCGATTCAGGTCGAGCTGGGCGAGGCGGATCCCGGCGAGAAAGAGGCAATCGAGCTTCTGAAACGGATCGAGGACGCTAAGCTGCCGGAGAAGGTCGCGCAGGAGGCGCGGCGCGAGACGGAGCGAATGCGCATGCTCTCGCCGGCATCGAGCGAGTATCAGGTCGTGCGGACCTATCTCGACTGGATTCTCGCGCTGCCATGGAACGAGCGGTCAGGCGAGGAGGACAAGATCGATCTTCGGGTGATCGAAGATGCGCTCGACAACCGACACTACGGGCTCGATGAAGCGAAGGAGCGAATCGTCGAATACCTCGCGGTAAGAAAACTGAGAGGGGGCGACCCGCACGGCCCGATTCTCTGCTTCGTCGGGCCCCCGGGAACTGGCAAGACGTCGCTGGGCGAGGCGATCGGCAAGGCGATCGGGCGCGAGTTCTATCGCATCTCCGTCGGTGGCGTCCGCGACGAGGCCGAGATTCGCGGCCACCGCCGAACCTACGTGGGGGCGATGCCGGGTCTGGTCATCCAGGCCCTCCGCCGAGTGCATGTCAAGGACCCGGTGCTGATGATCGACGAGATCGACAAGATGTCCGGGGGCGGTCCCAGCGGCGATCCGACGGCCGGAATGCTCGAGGTCCTCGATCCATCGCAAAACAATACCTTCGTCGATCACTACCTGAATCTGCCGTTCGATCTGTCGGCGGTCCTGTTCATCTGCACGGCGAATAACCTGTTCGACATCCCGGCCCCGCTTCGCGACCGCATGGAAGTCATCAAGATCGCCGGGTATACGATCGAGGAGAAAGTCGAGATCGCGTGGCGGTACCTGCTCCCGCGACTGCTCGAGGAACACGGCATCACCGACAAGGACATTCAGTTCACCGACGAGTCGTTGTCGTTCGTATCAAATCGGTACTCGCGCGAAGCCGGCCTTCGGAATTTCGAGCGCAACCTCGCGGCGATCATGAGAAAACGGGCGCGCGCGAAGGCCGAAGGCGAAGAGGGTGCCTGGGTGATCGACGTCGAGAAGGTCGAGGAAGTCCTCGGGATTCCGCGCTACCCCGCCGAGGAAGCCGAGAAGGCGCCGGAAATCGGCGCGGTGAATGGACTTGCCTGGACCTCCACCGGCGGCGAGTTGATGATCATCGAGGCGCTGCGGATGCCCGGTCAAGGCAGGCTTACGGTCACGGGACAACTAGGCGACGTGATGCGCGAGTCGGTCGACGCCGCCATGAGCTACGTGCGGTCGCGCGCCGCGCAACTGAACATCGACGAGAAGGATTTCCGCGAGAGCGACATTCACGTGCATCTGCCGGCGGGCGCGATTCCGAAGGATGGCCCAAGCGCCGGAATCACGCTGACGTTGGCGATCGCGAGCGTGTTGAGCCGCCGTCCGGTCCGGCGCGACGTCGCGATGACCGGCGAGGTGACCTTACGCGGCAAGGTGCTCGAAATCGGTGGCCTGAAGGAGAAGATTCTCGCCGCCTACCGCGCTGGACTTCGCGAAGTGATTCTGCCGAAGTCGAATGAAAAGGATCTGCGCGACATTCCGGACGAAGTGAAGGCTCACATGACCTTCCGCTTCGTCGAGCGCATGGACGAGGTGTTCAAGCTCGCGCTTCTCCCCCCGGTTTCCGAAACCTTCGCCGACCGGCAGGAAGCGCCGGAGACGATGGTCACTCCGGCGGCAATTCGCGAGAACCGAATCTCGGCGGACTGACTCGACGTCGTTGCTATATCGTCCCGCCGACAGCATACTCTGGCGTCTGCTTGCGTTTCCACCCTTACGCACGAGAGGTGGCCGATGACCGTGAAAAACGCCCTGTCCCGTCGCGGCTTCGTTGGCGGCGTCGCAACCGCCGTGGGATATCTGACCTTCAAGCCCGGCCTCGGCCTCCTGGCGCAAGGCGTCGGACCAGCCCACAGGCTCGCGGCGGGCGCGCAACAACCGCTGAATGAATACGACTCCTACGCGAAGTTGTCGTTCAACGAGAATCCTTATGGTCCGCCCGACTCGGTGATGAAGGCCATGACTCACGCCTTCAAATACGCCAATCGGTACGGCTACCCTGACGGCGGGATCGTGGAAGAGATCGCGACTCATCACGGCGTGAGGCCGGAAAATGTCATGATCGCCGCGGGCTCTGGCGAGATTCTCGACGTCGTCGGCTCGGCGTTCGCCTCGAACGGCAAGAAGGTCGTCGGCGTGGATCCAACCTTCGCCCAAGTCTATCAGCACGTCACAAGCGTCAAGGGATCCGCATTCACCGTGCCCTTGCTGGAGGACTACCGGCAGGACATTCCGGGCCTCATCCAGGCGACCAAGAAGCACTATCGGGACGTCGGGTTCGTCTACATGTGCAACCCGAACAACCCGACAGGCCGAGTTGTGACGAAGCAGGAAATCAGACAGTTGCTCGACGGCGTCCCCGAAGACACGGTCGTCCTCATCGACGAGGCGTACCATCACTTCGTCGACGACCCTAACTATGCGACGTCCATTCCCTACGTCCTTGAAGGGCGGCCGGTCATCGTCACGCGGACGTTTTCGAAGATCGCCGCGCTTGCCGGCATGCGCCTCGGCTACGCGATCGCGCCCGCCGACCTCATTCGGCAGATGTCGCCCTTCGAGACCGGAACGATCAATGCGCTCGTCAAGCACGGTGGCGTCGCCGCGCTCAAGGACACCGAGTCCCAGGCGACGGTGAAGCGGCTGACCCTCGATCTGCGGAGAAAGACCACGACCCAGCTGCAGGGCCTGGGCTATACAGTGATTCCGTCGGAAACCAATTTCTTCATGGTCCACCTCAGGCGTCCCGTGGTGCCGGTGATCGCGGAATTTCAACAGAAGGGCGTCCTGGTCGGCCGACCATTCCCGCCGATGAACCAGCATCTTCGTGTCTCGATCGGCACGGCGGACGAAATGGACCGCTTCATGGTCGCCTTCAAAGACATCATGTCGAGGCCGATCACGACGGCCGGGCGCGGCGAGGGCCGGCTACAGTGAGGCCTGGCTAGACTCTCTCTCAGTGAAAGGGAGTCCTGTCGTTGTGACGCGGATCAGGGCGGAAAGTGCCCTGATCCGCGTACAAAATCCGATCCAACTTTCACTAACAAGGGGCTGGCATGACGGGGCAGGCCCCCATCCTCACAGGACCTTTGAAATCAGATAGAGCACCAGCCCGGCCAACCCCCCGACCAGCGTTCCGTTGATCCGTATGAACTGAAGATCGCGCCCGATGGCGAGCTCCACCCGACGCGACGTGGCGTCAGGATCCCACGACGCGACCGTCGACGCGATGAAGTCGCCGACTTCATCCTGGTAGCGCTCGACGACGACGATAGCCACATCGAGAATCACATCGTTCAACTTGTCGAGCAGCTCGGGGTCCTCGCGCACATGCCGCGCAAAGGTTGTGATCGCTCGCTCGGCGGCGCTTCCCTCGTGAATGGCATTCGGATTCTCGGCGTAGCGCACGACCGCCGCCTTCGAGTCCATCCACAGCGACGATGAGAAACGGCGAACGGTTTCCGTGGCCAGTAATTCTTCTTTCCAGCGCTCGATCTTGGCGGCCATCTCTGGCGAATTGTCGAGACGATCCATGAACTCCCGCACCGATCTGTCGAAGCGGGCGCGGATCGGGTGGCGTGGATCTCGCTCGATCTCGGCGAGGGTCCGTTCGATGGAGCCGAGCACCTTCCTGTAAATCTTCTCGTCGACGGCCTCAGGCAACCACCAAGGGGACTCCTTCTCGATCCGTTCCCGGATCATCTCGCGATTCTCATCGACCGTGCGCGCGGCGGCCCGAATGAAGTCGTCCAGGAGCTCCTGATGCCGGTCGCCCTCAGTGAGGACCTCCATCAACCGTGCGACGACGGGAGCCACCCGGAAGGCGCGAACACGCGACGCGACACTCCGCTCGACCATCGGCTCGACGTCCGCGTCCCGCAGCGCCTGCACCCCGGATGCCACGGCGCGGACCGTTTGACGGGCGATCGTTCGCGCGTGTGCCGGTTCGCTGAGCCACGCGGCAAGACGCTCGGCGACTCCGAGCGCGCGCAACCGGCTCTCGATCACTGCGCGCGACAAGAAATTCCGTTGCACAAACCCGCCGAGCGCGCGCCCGACGCGGTCCTTGCGCTTGGCGACGATCGCCGTGTGTGGAATCGGAATGCCCAACGGATGCCGAAACAGCGCCGTCACCGCGAACCAGTCGGCGAGTCCGCCGACCATCGAGGCCTCCGCCGTCGCCCGCAACGCACCCATCCAAAAGCCGAACCGCTGCTCGAGGACTCGAGCGATCACGAACACGACGGCGGCGCCGGCGAGCAGGTACGTCGCTCGGCGTTTCATCGCATCGAGCTGCGCCTGCTTGAGCGCCTCGTCCGGAACGACCAGCGGCAGAGCGGTCAGTGCAACGTCACCTTGGCAAGATCGAAAAGGCCAGTCTTCGTTCCCGCGGGCACATCGGTGTACGAGACGACCGTGCGCCCGTCGATTTCACGGGTCGCGACGACAATGCTCCGGCCGCCAACGTCGTAGCGCCGCGCACCTGCCTTGTCAGCGGGGGTGGCGGGCAGCTTTCCGCTGCTATCCGCATATCGCTTGGCGATCGTCGCCGTGAGAGCGCTCACGTACTCCGCCCCGTCGAGCGGTGTATCCCACGCACTGACCCAGACGATGCCATCACCCTTCGGGGTGTGGACGACCGCATATCGATCGCCCCCCCAACCCGCCGCCGCGGAGGCGGCCACGTTCGTGTTGGTGAGATACTTGAAGAAAAACAGCCGGGTACCGAACTCACCCATGTCATTCTCGTAATAGGAGCCGGCAATAGCCGGGAGCCTGACCTCGATCGGCAGGTCCCGACGCGCGCCAAAGTAGGCCGAGTCATGGAGGATTTGCTCGGTGGACTGGGGGAGGCTGTCGAACGGCATCGACGCCGGATGCCGCGAGTGGTAGCGTCTCACGAAATCCGCTCCGTTGACGTAGGGAAAGAGCAGGGATTCCTGAATCACCATCGGGGCGTTGGCGAACACTGGCTGGGTCGCCGTGTTCTCACGGATCATCGTGCGAATCTGCTCCCACCCACCCGGTAGTGACGCGACGAGGTTACCCGGGCCGCCCGTCATCAGGACCGCTTGCTCGTAGGTCGCCTGTCCCTCGATCACCGCCTGCGCGGCGCTCTGACGATCGCTGTCGTTCGTCTGATTCTCGATCGAGTCGAGATTCACGTACTGATCCTGGAGCGCGTGCACGAGCTCGTGCATGATCGTGAAGCCGACGTAGTCGGCGGGCGCGCCGTGCACGATGTAGAGAACCTTCGTGTGCGGATCGTAATAGCCGATGATCTGCTCCGTGAGGAGCGGGACGAATAGCTTCTTGAGACTGAGCGTATCGGGAATGAGACCGAGAACGCGAAAAGTCGCCTCTTGCCCGGCGAGCTCACGTTGCGGTATGGAGTCCTCGAGGTGCTTGAGGAGAAACGCGCGCACCTGGTCCTTGGTCCGGACCTCGAGCTTCGGCATCGTTTTGAACTTTCGACCGACCGATTTCTCGATCATCGGAACGTACTCGGCGACCTTGGCCGCGTACGGGCCTTCACCCGCCGGTGCACGGCGACAGCCTGCAAGGACGGCCATGGCGACCAGCACGCAGATCGGGAAACGAGATTTCATGGTCACTAATAAGAACAGCCGCCCTCGGCAAAGCGAAGGGCGGCTGTTCTCGGCCGACGAACTTAGCCGTGGACGAGCACTCGCATCAGGGAATCACCCCACAATAACGAGACCATCGCGGCAGGCGCCAAGAACACCCCGAATGGCACGAGTGGAAAGTCGACCGCGATCCCACCGAGCGCGAGCTCGGTCTGTTCACCACGGCCCGTGGCGCGTCGCGCCCACGTGAGAGGCGCGACCACGCCCAGAAACACCACTGCGCCGAGCGTGGCGCCAAGGAAGACCGTGATGAGCGCCCGCTGTGGGCCGAGCGCGGCGCCGACAAACGCCATCAGCGTCACGTCGCCGAGCCCCATCGCCTCTTTGCCGGTTGCGATCTCGCCGATCCAGCCAACGATCGCGATCATGCCGGCGCCGGCGCATGCGCCGACGACCGCATCGTACGGACCTGCAAACGGACTGACGTCACCGCGAACGAATCCAACGGCGGCCATCGCCAGCACGAGAATCAAGCCCGACAAGGTGAACCCGTCGGGAATCAGATAATCGCGGAGGTCGGTGACAGCGACCCCAAAGAGAATCGTTCCGAACAGCGCGACGCGAAGGGCAGTCAGCGTCGGCCCATAGGTGTTGACCGCAAGCACCCACCCCAGGGCGACGAGCAGTTCGATGATTGGGTATTGAACGCTGATCCACTCGTCGCAGCAGCGGCATCGTCCACGCAATGCGATCCAGCTGAAAATGGGAATGTTTTCGAACCACGCCAGCTGGTTGCCGCAATTCGGGCAACGCGACCGCGGGCGAACGATCGACCGCTCTTTTGGCCACCGTAAGATGCACACATTCAAGAATGATCCTATGGTGGCACCGAACGCGAATGCGTACACTTTGACCAACAGCGTCACGCGCGCACCTCGTGGAGGAGGATCCCGGCGGCGACGGCGACGTTCAGCGACTCCGAACGTTCGGCCATCGGGATCGAGACGAGACGGTCGACGGATGATCGAACCGACTCCGAGAGGCCCGCACCTTCGTTCCCTACGACGATCGCCAGGCGCGCCGGAGGACGCTCGCCTCCGATCGCGGAGCCGGCGGCATCGGCGCCCCAGGCTCGCACGTCGTGTCTGCCCCGAAACGATGAGAACTCGTCCCAGGTGCACATGATGGCAGGAAAATGAAAGTGAGCACCCATCCCGCTACGGACGACTTTGGCGTTCCATAGGTCAACCGTCCCAGGCAATGCGAGTACCGCGTGTGCACCGAGCGCGGCCGCCGTGCGAACGATTGTGCCGACGTTTCCGGGGTCTTGCACGGCGTCCAAGATCAACAACCGCAACGATTCAGGCAGCGCGATGTCATCCAGTCCGGTAGCGGGAATGCGAGCAAGGCCAAGCACGCCCTGCGGGGATTCTGTTTCGGCGGCCGACGCGAGCTCCAGCGGCGCGACCGACTCCACTACGAGTCCCCGGCCGCGGATGGCATCGGCGAGGGCGGCACCTCGAGGAGCCGCCTCCAGTTGCGGAGCGACCAATATTCCTTCGATTTCCAGAGAAGACCGAACGAGCTCTTCGACGGCACGGACGCCCTCGACAACGAACAACCCTCGTCGTTCACGGGCTTTGCGACGCCTGAGGTCGCGGGCCAACGTCAGCAGTCTCACGATCTTGGGTGCCTAAGGCGGTCGGGGAATGTCTCTTGCCAACTGCGGGATCAACTTGTTCAAGACGAGCGCACGCTAATGAGAGCAAAAATTCTTGTGGTCCTCGTGGCCACGACGGTGGCCGGTTGCGGTGTTTCCACGCAGCAGGAAGTCCAAATGGGGCAGTCGGAGGTGCAGCAGATCAATCAGCAGCTTCCGATCATCAGCGACCCCGAAGCCAACAGGTACATCAATGTGCTGGGCGACTCGATCGCCCGGTTGACGAGTCGCGGCGATCTCCCGTGGCAGTTCTTCATTGTCAACAGCCCCGACATCAACGCGTTCGCGGTTCCCGGCGGCTACATCTATATCAATCGCGGCCTCATCGAGCACGCCAACAAGATGGACCAGGTCGCGGGCGTTCTCGGCCACGAGATCGGACACGTGGTGATGCGGCATACGGTGAAGCAGATGGGACAGATGAACGCGGCGAACATCGGCGTCGGCTTGGCATGTGCCCTGACCAGCGTTTGCAACAGCGGCATCGCCCAGACCGGCATCAACGCCGCAGGCTCTGCCGTCTTCGCCAAGTTCAGCCGCGACGACGAAAAGCAGGCCGACGACGTCGGCTTCGAGAACGTCGTCCGCGCCCACATAAGCCCGAAGGGCATGGTCGAGATGTTTCAGACTCTGCTCGACATGCGAACGTCGTCACCCGGTCTGGTCAGTGGTTGGTTCGCCGATCACCCGACGGAGGAAAGCCGGATAGCGGATATCCAGAGCAAGATCGACGGGTTGAGTCCGGGGGTTCTTCGCTCGATGACCGAAGACTCGCAGGCGTTCCACAACTTCAAGTCTCGGGTCACATCGCTGCCGAGAGTGGCGACCGGGCGATAGTTTGGCCGAACGGACTTCCTCGTCAGTCACGACTCTTTCGGTGAAAGTTGGATCGGGTTTTGTAACGCGGATCGGGGCGGAAAGGGCGGATTACGCCCTGATCCGCGTCACAAATACAAGGCTCTCTCTTACCAATGCGGTCTAACCAGATTCGAACGACGCTAGCCCGGCAATCTTTCCACGATCCCCGCAACCAGGGATGACATCCGCTCGCCCGCGACGAGCGTGGTCTCCAGCACCTCGGCGTGGGTGATCGGCGTCGGCGAAATCCCGCTGGCGAGATTGGTGATGCAGCTGAAGCCGAGCACTCGCATCCCGCAGGCGCGGGCGACGATGACCTCCGGAACCGTCGACATACCGACGGCGTCCGCGCCTAGGAAGGCGAGCATCCTCACCTCAGCCGGCGTTTCGTACGACGGTCCGAGCAAGCCCGCGTAAACCCCTTCCTGAAGTGCGACCGATTGTGCCTTCGCCACGGCGTGCGCCGTCTGTCGCAGCGCAGGGTCATACGGTTCCGACATGTCGGGAAAGCGCTCTTCCCCGTCTTCGACCCGGCCGATCAGCGGATTCCGGAACATCAGGTTGATGTGATCGCGGATCATCATGATGTCGCCGGGCGAGAACGCGCGGCGCACGCCGCCGGCGGCGTTGGTGACGATCAGGGTTTGGGCGCCAAGCTGGTGGAGCACGCGAACCGGAAAGCCGGCCAGCGATGCCTCATGGCCCTCATACATGTGGAACCGACCGGACAGTGCGATGACGCTTCGTCCCCCAAGAGTGCCGGCGACGACGGCCCCTGAATGTCCGACCACGGTCGGCGACGGGAAGCCCGGGACATCTTCATATGATACGACGGTACGATCGGCGATTCGATCCGCGAGCCGCCCAAGCCCGGAGCCGAGGATGATGGCAGCGCATGGCGGCGACGCTCCAATTCGGGCGCGGATGACCTGGGCCGCGCGTCTCGCGGTCTCGGTGCCGTATTCGGTGCTCATCCACTTACCTCACGCCTCAACCTGTCCATCTCGCGCATTGCCCCAGCGATGAGTCCCTCTCGCTCCTGCCAGGGCACAAAGGCGCTGGCAAACCCATTGAGCGAGATCTCGCACAGTTCGTCGAAGGTAAAGCGGAGGTGCCGGGACGCATGATCGTATTCGTCCGTGAGGTTGACGCCGCTCATCAGTCGATTGTCCGTATTGAGGACCACGTTGAGGCCGCGATCAAAGTAGGCCCGCAGCGGATGTGCCTCGTAGCTCGCGGTGGCGCGTGTCTGAACGTTGCTCGTCAGGCAGATCTCGAGCGCGATCCGGCGATCATTCACGTACTGCGTCAGGGATTCATCTTCGATGAGTCGCGTCGCATGGCCGATGCGATTCGCGCCACATTCATGGACCGCTTCGCGGACCGAGCCGGCTCCGTCCCCTTCCCCGGCGTGGCAGGTGCATGCCATGTCGTGGCGCCGGGCGTACGCGAACGCCGCCGCGTGTGCCGACGCGGGATTCCCCGCTTCGCCGCCGGCGAGGTCGAATCCGACGACCCCCTTGCCGGCATACGCGACCGCCACCTCGGCGAGCTCCATCGACTCCGAAGGGCTGTGATTCCGAAGGGCAGTGACGATCACGCGGCCGGTGACCCCATGGCGGTCGCGGGCGCGATCGAGGCCCCGCGCGGCGGCTTCGATCGCTTCATCGACGGTCAGCCCACGTCGCGCGTTCAAGACCGGCGCGTACCGGACCTCGATGTAGCGAACGCCTTCGTTCGCTGCGTCTTCGGCGAGCTCGAACGCGATGCGCTCGAGCGCAGGGGCGGTCTGCATGATCGAAAGCGTCACCTCGAAGCGTTGCAGATAATCCTCGAGGCTGCGCGCATCGGTCACGCGCATGTAGTCGGCAAGCGCGCCGGCGTCTGCACGCGGCATGCTGACATCGTATTCCTGGCCGAGATCGAGCAGCGTCTGCGGACGAACGGATCCGTCGAGATGGCAGTGGAGCTCGGCCTTCGGCAGTCGGCGAAGGATATCGCGGTCGATGACGCCGCCAGTCGGCGCTCTATTCGGCTTTCGGTGGGGCACTCCGGTCGCGTCGAGGGATGATTCGAAAGATGTCGCCGGCCTGAACTTCGGTCGCGACGTCGAAGGGAAGTCCGCGGCTATCGGTGAGAATCTTCTCTCCAGAGCGAAGGGCCGCCGCGGCAGTGACGTCCACAGCGGTCACGGCGTCGAGCGCGCTGGCGCCTCGCGGAACGTCCACCGCCCTCGCGTCGATGAAAACACGCAGCGAATCTCTGCCGCTCATGGCCGCACGATCAGTCGCGGCGCGACTGGCGCGGCCACCGGCTGCGGGACGCTTTTCACGTATGCGATCAGCGCCTCGAGATCGGTGACCCCGACCGGCTCGATACTGATGGCGCCTGGGCCGAACCCGAGATTGTCACCGCCGGAAGACGTGAAGTTGCTTTCGACGACCGTGTAGATCGCGCGATCGTCGAGGGGGTGTCCGCCGATTGCGATCGAATCGACTCCGGGCATGGGGGCGGCGTGATACACGATTCGCGCTCCGCTGACATGGAAGTTCGGGAATCCCCTGCTCAGTGCGCGCTCGAGGACGGCCCGAACGTCGCTTCCGCGCGCGCGAACTCGAACGAGGGTGTTTGCGAATGGCTGAATCTCGAACAACGTTCCATAGGTCGCGAGGCCCGCCGGCAGCGATTGGCGAATCCCGCCGTTGTTCATGATACCGACGTCGCCGCGACCCACGACGCGCATCGCGTCGGCGATCAAATTGCCGAGGGCGAACTGGCGCCCCGCTTTGCGCATCGGCTCGGCGATGGTTGCGATGGGGCGATCGACGAGCGGCGCAACGCGCTGTACCGCTCGCCGCACCAGGTCTTGGATGTCGGGCAGCGGAACGATCGAATCGGTATAGAGCTCGCGAACCTCACGACGTACCGTCGACGCCGGCGTCCCCACCAGAAGATCGACGATGTCGATCGCTTCTCCGCGCGCCCGCGCCTGGACGACGGGAATACCACGGATGACGGCGTCGATCCGCGTGTGACTGTGGCCGCTGACGATCACATCGACTTTCGCCGACAGCCGCGTGGCGATATCGATAATCTCGCCATGGCAGGCCGATGGACTGCAGGTTCCTCCGGCGTGGGCGATGACGACCACCACTTGCGCCCCTCGAGCACGCAGCGCGGGAGCCATGCTATCGATGATGGGCACCGGATCGACGAAGCGCAGATCGGCGACATTCGCCGGCAATGTCGTGGTCGGAGTTTCGACGGTCGAGACGCCGATGACGCCGACGGTGATGAGGCCACGATGCAGGATCGTGTCGGCCGGAATCCACGGAACGTTCCGCCCATCGGCGTAGCGGACGTTGGCCCCCATAATGGGATAGTTCGCTTGAGCCATCATCGCACGTAAGGTGTCCTGGGTCCAATCGAACTCGTGGTTGCCCAACGCCGCTGCCGAAAGGCCGAGGTAGTTGTACATCTCGATCACCGGGCGCCCGAACGTCAGGTTCGAGGCCGGCGTGCCCTGAAACTCGTCGCCGCCATCGAGTAGCATCGTCGCGCACTCCGGCAGTACGCACTCCGCCTCAGCCGCCTTGATCGCCGTGGCCACCGTGGCCGCGCCGCCGCGGAGGGCGCCGGTCGAATCCGGCCGGGGCTCGAGCGCCCCGTGAAAGTCGTTGGTGGCGATGATGCGCAGCCGCAGCGGCCGCGCAATCGCCGGCTCGATGATCGCGCGAGGGCCCGGAACGACCGGCGCGGGGGTTGGAGCCGGTTGCGACCCCGCGCAGCTGACCCCGCAAAGGGCGGCCAGAACCATTCGACGCATGGCTCAACCTAGTTGACCGGTGCGCGGCCGGGGAGGCGGCGTTGACGCGCGCAAGCCAAGGCGGCGAGGTTCATTGTAGCGGACGCGAGATGTCCCCGATACAGGATCGTGACGGCCGGTCCGCTTCAACGGCAACCCGGCCGCCGGCACCTTTCCCTCTGCCCGACTTCATGACCGCAGGCCCGTTGATCATTGGAATCGCCGGCGGCTCCGGCTCCGGCAAATCCACCGTCGCGCGCAATGTGGGCCGCGCGCTCCACGTTGGATCGATGGCCGCGATCGACATGGATGGCTATTACAGGAACTTCGCGCATCTCCCGCTCGAAGAACGCAAGGCGATCAACTGGGATCACCCGGATGCATTCGACTGGGATCTGCTGCTCGAGCAGTTGCGGAGTCTTGCCGCGCGCGAGGCGATCGAGAAACCGATCTACGACTTCGTCACGCATACGCGTCGCGACGAAACGATCAGGATCGAGCCCGCGGACGTGGTCGTCGTCGACGGCATCCTGCTGTTCGTGGATCCACGGGTTCGTGAGCTCTGCGCGGTGAAAGTGTTCGTCGATGCCGACGCCGACATCCGACTCATTCGGCGGCTTCGGCGCGACATGATCAAGCGCGGACGCCCCCTCGATGAGATTCTCGACCAATACCTGCGAACGGTTCAGCCGATGCATCTCCAGTTCGTCGAGCCGAGCAAGCGTTACGCCGACGTCATCGTGCCGCGCGGTGGTCACAATCCCATCGCGGTGCAGATGATCGTGGCAAAGATTCAGGGTCGGTTCGGCGCCCTGGCATCCGGGGTGGGCGCATGACGCAGCCTGCCGGAGGAGGCGGCGAGCGAATTCTCGTTGTGGACGATGAGCCGGACATCATCGCCCTCGTCGCATATCATTTGGTCAAGCACGGCTATCGCGTCTCGACTGCATCCAACGGATTCGAAGCGGTCAGCGCCGCACGGCAGGAGCTGCCGGCGCTCGTGATTCTCGACCTGATGTTGCCGGGAAAGTCGGGATACGACGTGCTCGAGGAGCTTCGACAGATTCCGGCGACCAGGGACATCGCCGTTCTTCTGCTCACGGCGCGCAAGGAAGAAGAAGATCGTATCCGCGGTCTCGCGCTCGGCGCCGACGACTACCTCACGAAGCCGTTCAGTCCGCAGGAGCTCGTGCTGCGCGTCGGGGCAATCCTGCGACGATTGACCAAGGCGACGCGCGCGGACGTCCTCGTCATCGGTCCGATCGCGATCGACCGCGGCGAACATCGCGTCCGCGTCGACGATCAGGAGATCGAGCTCACGGCCACCGAATACAAGCTGTTGTTGATCCTCGCCGAGCGTCGCGGGCGCGTCCAGGATCGGGCCAATCTGCTCGAGTCGGTGTGGGACGCGGCGCCCGACATCCAGACGAGGACGGTGGACATGCACGTCCAACGACTGCGTACCAAGCTCGGGGCGGCCGGCGACCTCGTCGAGACCGTGCGTGGATTCGGTTATCGGCTACGGGCGGGACACTCGCGCCCGACGTGAATCTCACCCAGCGGCTGCTCACCGGGTCGCTCGCGCTCGTCGCGGTTCTCGTCGCCGCGATCGTCATCATCGCTGGCCGTCGTCTCAACGATCGCCTGGCACGGGAAACCGATGATGAGCTGCGCCGAGAGGCGGAATTGATCGGTATGGCCTGGAGCCACCATCCGTCGAATCCCGACAGCCTCGCTGAAGCCGCGGGCAAAGCGCTCGAGCGAGGGGTGACGCTGATCGACTCGACCGGTGTCGTCATCGGCGACGCACAGTTCAGCGGCGACGCCCGGCGCCGGCTCGAGAATCACTCCCAGCGCCCCGAAGTGATGCAGGCTCGAGTGTCTGGCGTCGGCCACTCCGTTCGGACCGGCGCGTCGAACGGCGACGAGGAGATGTATGTGGCCATTCGCCATCCCTTTGGCTTCGTCCGCGTATCGATCGGCACGTCTCGGTTCCGCGAAATCGTCGACGGCGCGCAGCGGGATGTCATGATCGCGTCGACCATCGCGCTCGTAGGCGTGATCGTCCTGGCGACGCTGTTCTCGCTGCGCATCTCGAGGCCCATCGTGGAGCTCCGGGATGTCACCCGCGCCATCGCCGCCGGCGATCTGACACAGCGTCCGTCCCTGTCGGCGCCTGGCGAAGTCGGCGACCTGGCCGCATCGGTGTCGCGAATGACCGAGGAGCTTGGCCTTCGCCTCAAGGCGATGGAGGCGGAGGATGCTCGACTCCTCGCGATCATCGAGGCGCTCGACGAGGGCATCATCGCGGTCGACGGCCGTGGGGAAGTCGTCCGAATGAACGAGGCGGCCCGCCGCATGTTCGGCTCGCGCGCGGCCCTGCCATTCCCTGCCGTCGAACTTCAGCTGGACGCGCCCTTTCGCGAGGCAATGGTCGCTGCGAGCCGCGGCGAGCGCAGCGAAGGCGTCGAGACGACAATCGCGGACCGTGTCGTGTCGCTAACGTCGCGCCCCCTCCCTGGAGGCGGCGTCGTGCTCGCCGTGATGGACCTGACCGAGCGCCGGCGGCTCGAGACGGTCCGACGTGATTTCGTGGCGAACGTGTCGCACGAGCTCAAGACGCCGTTGACGGTGATAGCGGGATTCGCGGAAACGCTGCGTGACCCTCAACTGGCCGCCGCCGATCGCGTCCGTTTCATCGATCTCGTGGCGACGAACACGGTGCGCATGCAGCGCATCGTGGACGACTTGCTTGACCTGTCTCGTTACGAGTCGAGCACCTGGACGCCGCATCCGGTCGACCTCGATCTTGCGGCGACGATCGAGGACCTGTTCTCGATGGTGCGGGCGTCGGCCGTGGAAAAAAACATCACCCTCGCCAGCGACGTCGACTCCGCGGTGCGCGTGGTTCGCGTCGACCCGACCGCGCTCCGCCAGGTGCTGTCGAATCTCATCGAAAACGCGATTCGGTACACGTCGTCGGGCGCCGTCACGGTGAAAGCATCACCAAATGACGGCGGCGGCGTCACGATCGCGGTATCCGACACGGGGATCGGCATTACCGCTGAGCATCTGTCGCGCATCTTCGAGCGGTTTTACCGCGCCGACCCCGCCAGGTCGCGTGCGGACGGCGGCACCGGACTCGGACTGGCCATCGTGCGCCACCTCGTTGAAGCCCATCGCGGCCGTGTGACGGCCGAGAGTAGCCCGGGCGCCGGAACCACGGTGTTCGTGTCCTTCCCACCGTCGAGCGGCTGACGGCGGACGTCCCGCGTCACGGCGGCGCGACGAACCGCAAACGGTAGCCGTCACGTCGATTCGTCTCGAGCAGCCCTCGGGCGGCACCGAGCTTGTCGCGGAGCCGCTCGATGGTCCCCCCGATGGACCGTGACGCGCGGGAGCCTCGACGGGCTCCGAGGGCCGACGCGAGATCGTGCTGCGACATGACTCGGCCGGCGGCCATCGCTAGCGCCTGAAGGATCTTGAACTCGGCCGCCGTCAATTCCAGTGGAGTGCCACCAACCTCGGCCCGCCGGCACGCGATATCGACGTTGAGCGGTCCGCGTGTCACGGACCGCGGCGATGGCGACCGAATCTCGGCAAGGAGGGCGGCTACGCGCTCCGCGGCTTCACGCGCGGGAAGACCGCGAGGAAACCAATCGTTCGCCCCGGCGCGCATCAGTCTCCCGTGCTCCGAGGCTTCTCGCTCCCGGTCTGTGACATACACGATCCCGAGCGGGGCGCGGTCGCGGAGGACGGTCAGCTGGTTGATCAGGAGCAATGCCGATCCATCACCGATGGGCGGGGCGATGACGGCAACGTCCGGAGGATGAGCCATGGCGTTGTCGATGGCTTCAGCGGCGGTTTCGGCTGTGGACAGCGACCCGGTGGCGGCGACGAGAAAGGCGGTCGCCGACGCCAGCCACGGGCGGTCGGCGCTGACGAGAAGCACTGAGCCGCCGCGCGGAGCCTGTTGTATGGGATCACGTGGGGCATCCAGCATGTGGGTATCTCGCCGACGCGCGTGACGCCCAAGCGAGTTTCGCGTCACGGTGTCGTATCGAGCCCCGGGGGAGGGCGCCCCGGCTCGCGCCGGACCGCGTTGTGCACTTTCTTCAGGGCATGATTGCGACCCGGGAACCCGCAACGTCCTCCGTCGGAGATCGCGCGACCGACCGCCGCCCGGTGGGCGGTCTGCGCATCGCGGCCATTGATGTCGGCTCCAATTCGGTGCGTCAGATCGTCGCCGATGTCCTTCCCGACGGGACGATCACGGTGGTCGATGAAATGAAGGCCGCGCCGCGACTGGGTACGGGACTCGAGGCGACGGGCCAGCTCGAGGAGGCGGCGATGACGCGGGCGATCGACGCGCTGCGGAACATGGCGATGCTCGCCAAGAAGCTCGATGCCGACCGTATCGTCACCGTCGCCACGAGCGCCGTGCGTGAGGCGTCCAACGCGGCCGTGTTCGTCACGCGGGTCAAATCACAGACGGGGCTTGCCCTGCGAATCCTGACCGGCGACGACGAAGCGCGCCTCAGCTATCGGAGTGCGCTGGCGCATTTCGAGCTGGGCGAATCGCGCACCGCGGTCGTGGACCTTGGAGGAGGCTCACTGGAGCTCGCCCTGAGCTTCGATGGCATCGTCGATCGACTGATGTCCCTGCCACTCGGGGCTGTACGACTCACGGAGCGCTTTCTGGCAAACGGCGACGAAGGCAAGCACCTTCGCGCCCTTCGGAAGCATGTGCGGCGGGTGATCCGTGATAACGTGCCCGTTCGGCCGTGGCGCGGCGCTCGACTCATCGGCGCCGGCGGGACATTCACCAACCTTGCCGGGGTCGTGCTCGCCCGCCAGGGAATGGACAGCGCGCGATCGGTGCAAGGCGCGGTCGTGTCGCGCAACGACGTCGAGCATGTGCTCGACACACTGGCGTCGATGTCCATCGAAGAGCGCCGGAAAGTGCCGGGACTGAATGAAGCCCGTGCCGACATCATCGTCGCCGGTCTAGCGGTGATCGCCGAGCTGGTGGCGCGCCTCGACGTTCGCGAGCTGGCGGTCTCGCGGTACGGCATTCGCGAGGGAATCCTCCTCGAGGCGGCGCGCGTCACGCCGGTGGTCGCCGACCATGGCGAAGCACGGACGCGCTCGATCACGGACCTCGCGCTCCGGTGTCGCACCGACTTGCGCCATTCCGAGCAGGTTCGGATGATAGCGCTCCGGCTGTTCGACGCCCTTGGCGAGCGTCTCGGGTGCGACAGCGCCGATCGCCAGACGCTCGCCGACGCCGCCCTGCTGCACGACATCGGCTACCATATCAGCTACGAGCGGCACCACAAGCATTCATACCACCTGATCGTGCACGCCGAGCTACTCGGCATTCCACCGGTCGAACAAGTGGCCATCGCCAACGTCGCTCGCTATCACCGGGGCGCCCATCCGGTTCGAAAGCACGAAACGTACGGCCAGCTCGACAAAGCCGTGCGCCGTCGAATCAAGCGCCTGTCGGCGATTCTCCGGATCGCGGATGGGCTGGACCGCGGCCACATGGCGGCCGTCTCCGATGTGCGCGTGCGGTGGATGCCGCGCGCGATTCGCATTACGCCGATTCCGCGCTCGGCTCGAGATCCGTTACGCCTCGAGGTTTGGGGCGCCCATCACAAGTCGGAGCTACTCGCCGAGATTTCGGGGGTTCCCGTTGAGATCATCGCGCCCGACCGCGCCGTCTTCTCATCCGACGCCATCGGCGCCGACGAGGTCTGACCCCAGGAGTCGCGGAGCAGGATCGCGTGTGAGGCCGTCTCTTGCGCGCCTGACCGCTGTTTCCATGCACCCTCGGGGGACAGCTCCCAGGCCTGACGGCGATCGTTGAGGTACGTGGCCAGCAGCGACGCGATTCGAGCCCGAAGGTCGGGCGAGTCGACCGGCGCGACCGCCTCGACACGGCGATCGAAGTTCCGCGGCATCCAGTCGGCCGATCCGAGGTAGTACTCCGGCGTACCCCCGTTGGCAAAGGACCACATCCGGGAGTGCTCGAGGAAGCGGCCGATGATGCTGATGACGCGGATGCGCTCGGAGCGCCCTGGCAAGCCGGGTCGCAGGCAGCAGATTCCGCGCACGATCAGATCGACCTCCACACCGGCGTTCGACGCCGCGTAGAGCTCCTCGATGATGTCGGCGTCGACCAGCGCATTCATCTTGGCCACAATCCGGGCCGGTTGACCCTCGCGCGCGAAGTCCGCCTCGCGGCGGATCAGCTCGACGAACCGATGGCGCATGTCATACGGCGCGACAAGAAGTTTGCGATAGAGCTGCTGGCGGGAGTAGCCAGTCAACGAGTTGAACAGATCGCTCGCGTCCGCACCGGTCGACGGGTTCGCGGTGAAGAGGCCGACATCCGTATAGATGCGTGCGGTACGGGCGTTGTAGTTGCCCGTGCCGAGGTGGACGTACCGTCGAATTCCGTCCGCTTCACGACGCACTACGAGCACCGTCTTGACGTGGGTCTTGAGATTCGCTGACCCGAAAGCGACATGGACGCCCGCGTCCTCGAGTCGTCTCGCCCACGCGATGTTGTTCGCCTCGTCGAAGCGTGCCTTCAGCTCGACGAGCACCGCCACCTGCTTTCCGCGCTGCGCCGCCTCGATGAGAGTCGAGGCGATCGCCAGGTCGCCGGAGGTTCTGTAGAGCGTGATCTTGACCGCGAGAACGTCGGGATCGGTCGCCGCCTCTTTCAGAAACCGCTCGACCGTCGCGGAGAAGGAATCAAATGGATGATGAACGATGATGTCGCGCTCGCGGATCACGTCGAACATCGATCCGGCGCCCTCACGGAGCTCTCGCGGCAGCGTCGGGTTGAACGGCGGATCCTTGAGCGCCGGCATGTCGACGCTCGCCAACGTCGCCAGATCGGCCAGATCCAAAATGCCGCTGACTTCCGAAAAGTCGGCATCCGACAGGCCACCGGGCGCCGACACGTCGTCTTCACGCAACTCGTCGAGCAGCAGCGAGCGAATGTTCGCCGGCATCTCGTCTTCGACTTCGACCCGCACAACCTCGCCGAACCGCCGCTGAAACACCTGCTCCTCGATCGTCGCCAACAAATCCTCCGGCTCATCCACGGGCAGCTCGAGGTCGGAAAACCGCGTGATCCGGAACGGGTACCATCCGACGATCTCCATGCCGGGAAACAGCGCGCCCAGGTTGGCGCCGATGACTTCTTCGAGAGGCACGAAGCTGTGTGGACGGCCCGGCACTGGCACCCAGCGGGGCAAGCTCTTCGGAACCTTTACCCGAGCGAAGTGCTCGTCACCGCCCGCGGGGTCGCGAAGCACAACGGCCAGGGAAAGGGACAGATTCGAGATGTACGGAAACGGGTGCCCCGGATCGACGGCCAGCGGCGTCAGAACCGGAAAGACCTGGGACTCGAAGTACCGATCGATCTCGCTCCACTCCGCGGGACTCAGGTCGGGAATGTCCAGCAGTTGGATCCCCTGCTCGGCCAGTTCAGACAGAAGTTCGGCCAGGCAGGCTCGCTCTCGCCCAACGAGCAGATTGACCTCACGCCGCAACGCGGCGAGCTGCTCCGCTGGCGTAAGGCCGTCCGGCGGCGCAAGCGTTACGCCGGCGATCACCTGGCGGCGAAGCCCCGCGACACGAACCATGTAGAACTCGTCCAGGTTCGAGCTGAAGATCGCCAGAAACTTTACCCGCTCGAGCAGCGGAACCCGCGAATCCTCCGCCTCATGCAGGACACGCGCGTTGAACGCGAGCCAGCTCAGCTCGCGGTTGAAAAACAGGGATGTCTGCGGTCCGTCGATCATCGGAATCAATTTCCTGCGGGGGTCAGGGAGTTTGGGGGAAAACTCCGACCAGGGCGAGCAATGAGTGTAACGATCAGGTCAACAACCTCATGTTTTCCCGCAGAAAAAGCGAAGGGTTACGCCCAGGGGTCGCCTAGCCGGTCCACGCGCCTATCAGGCAACCCGCGTGCGAGCAATCGGAGCATGGATCAGCTCGCGGTACCTCGCATCGAGCCGGTCGAGCTCGGCGTCCCAACTCAGCGACTCAGCGGTTCGCCGGGCCCCCTCGGAGAGCTGCCTCTGGATCGTTGAGTTTGTGGCCACCTCGACCATCGCCGCGGCCATCGAAACGGGGTCGTTCGCCGGCACCGCCAGGCCGTTTTGGAGGTGCCGAAGGTGGTCGGCTACTCCCCCCGCGGGTATGGCAATCACCGGCACCCCGCTGGCCATCGCCTCGAGAATCACCAGGCCCAGTGTCTCCGTTTGGGAGGCGAACAGAAACGCGTCCGCGCTCGCATAAAGCCGTGGCAGGGTGCGTTCGCGATCGAGCACACCAAGAAACGTCGTGTCAGCGCCGGCGGACGCCCGAAGCGCCCGTTCCTCAGGACCTGAGCCGGCGACGATGAAATGAACACTGCCCAGCGGCAGCATTCGTCTCGCCATGGCAAAGGCTTCAAGAAGCAAATGCACATCCTTTTCGGCGGCGAGCCGGCCGACGTGCAGAAAGATGAAGGGCGCTTTGCCAGCGTATGCCGACCGCATGCCATCGTCGCGGCGCTCAGGCCTGAACATTTTCGTATCGACGCCCCGCCCCCAAACCGTTGCCGACCGAACTCCCATTCGAATCAGGTCCTCACAGGCGGGCGCCGATGGGGTGAACGTCATCGCGCTGCGACGGTGAAATCGACCGATGTACCGGTTCACCGTTCCGCGCAACCAGGGTACTCCGTACGCCGCCATGTATCGTCCAAAGTCCGTGTGGTACGACGAAACCACGGGAATACCCGCGTGACGGGCGGCACGCTGGCCGAGGGCGCCGATCACGAATTCCGTCGCGCAATGGACGATGTCGGGCTGAAAGACGCGGATCGCGGTGCTGATGGTCGCCGCGTCGGGCGCCGATAACCGCACCTCGGGGTACACCGGCATCGACACGCTCGGGATTGACGTCACGATCTCCGCGCGGGGTCCGCGGCCGATCCGTGGCGTTTGCGCATCGTACAGAGGGGCCACGACGGAGCACTCCCATCCCCGCGCGATCATGCCTTCGACGGAAAGCGCCGTGACGACGGATACGCCGTTCACCTGGGGCGGGTAGGTGTCGGTGCAATACAGGACGCGGGGTGCACGGCTGGCGGCTGGTGTCATGCAGTCGGTGTGAGGAATCTGGAACGGTGACCCCCTCGCGTCACGATCTCATCAGCGACGGGTCACGACTGCGAGGCTTTTGTGCTGCCGCGCCTCCGCCAGCCGTTACCGGTCCGACACGCCTTCGTCGCGCCACCTTCCATGCACAGCGTGACATTCCATGCGACTCATGAGCACTCCTGCATCACACAAGGTGAAAGAGATCATGCGCTCTCCTGTGGGAATTCGCCGCGTCGTCGTCGTCGTGCTCGACGGCCTTCGTCCCGATGCGATCGAAGGCTGCGGTCTTCACAATCTGCAGCGACTGTCCGCCGGCGGCGCATGGACGCGTCAGGCCAGAACGGTCGCGCCGTCGGTGACCGCGGCCGCGATGGCGTCGCTCCTGACCGGAGTGAGCCCGGGTCGCCACGGCGTTCGAAGCGATCGGTTTCATATTCCTCGGGCGGCGACGTCCCTCTCGCCGGTGCCCAGGGTGCTGGCGACGTCACACTACCCCACGGCGGCATTCCTCGCCGAGATCCCGACGGTCTTCCGGGGCATCGCCGGCCGGATCGCCAATCAGCTCGGGATCGTCGACGCGCGGTTCATTGGACAGGACGCCGCCACGATCGTTCGGTCGGCGCGGCACGCGCTGTCGGTGCAGCGACGGGGCCTGATCGTCATGCACTGGCCCGACGCGGACCGCGCCGGCCACGACCACGGGTGGATGTCCCAGCCGTACGAGTCCGCCGCGCGCGCGATGGACAGCGCGTTGGGCGTGCTCGCCGCGCTGACCGAAGTTCCTCGCGATGCGGGGACGCTGCTCGTTGCGCTCTCCGATCATGGCGGCGGCGGTACAACAGCGAATGATCACGACTCGGATCATCCTCTCGACCGGACGATCTTCATTACCATGGCGGGCGGAAGCATCAAGCCTGGGCCGCTGCCAGAACCGACATCCCTTCTCGACGTGCCGCCGACGATTCTCTGGTCGCTCGGCATCACCCCGCCGGCGTCGTATGACGGCGTGCCGCTCGTCGCGGCCTTTCGGACCGAGCCTGAGCCGCGGCCGAGAGCCGAGCGCAATCCCGAGCTTGAGCAAACGGCCGCGGCATGAATATCCCGGCGCTATTCGCGGAAATGGACGGACGCGACCGCGCCCTGTTCATGCGGGTCGCGCTTCGGGCGCGGGGTCGGCGATCGGCGAAATACTTCTGGACGATCGTCACCCATTTGGGCGGCGCCGAGGTTACGATCGCCGCCGCGGTCATACCGCTTTTCTGGAGCAATGTCGCGGCCGTCGGCTCGAATGCGTTGCTGATCCTGGTGCTGTCGCATGCCCTCGTCCAGATGGTCAAGCGATCGGTGGGCCGGCCGCGTCCGTCGACAAGTGGCGACGTCACCTCGGTGGTGGCCGAGCCCGATCGCTTTTCGTTCCCGTCCGGACATTCCGCGGCTTCGATGGCGGTAGCGTTCGGTTATGCCATGGCCTTTCCGCACCTCGCGCTTCCGCTCGCGCTGATCGCGTTCATCGTCGGCGCGTCCCGAGTCGTTCTCGGCGTCCACTTTCCAGGCGACGTCCTGATTGGTCAGTTGTTGGCAGTAATTACCGGGATAGCGCTGATCGCTTTGCGCTGAGCGGCGTATCCCCACGAGGGTGAATCGGGTCAGATAGCTGACACCGCCCGTTCACCCAAGCCAGCCCCGCGCCTGGTGAACGATCTGCTGTGATCGTGCGGCCACGCGCCGCGGGTCCTCGAAGAGCTTGATGAGCGCCATGCCGGCGACAAACCCGCCCACGTGTGCCCAGACAGCGACCCCGCTGGAGACTTCGGGCCGAAGCGGCGTCAGCTGCGACCACCCGGTCAGCACTTGGACAATGAACCAGTAGATCAGCACCACCCACGCCGGGAGCGGGATGATCTTGATGAAGACCACGAAGATGAACAGCATGTTCACGCGCACCCTCGGATAGAGCACGAGATAGGCGCCGAGGATGCCGGCGATCGCCCCTGACGCCCCCACCGTCGGAATCGGCGAGTCCGGTTGAACGAGCACGTGGGCTGCCGCAGCCGCCAGGCCGCAAATCAGAAAGAACAGGAGAAAGCGCCCCGGTCCCATACTGTCCTCGATGTTGTTGCCGAACACCCAGAAGAACAGGGCATTGCCGAGGATGTGCATCCAGCCGCCGTGCAGGAACATCGAAGTGATGGGCGTCAGTATGGCGGTCGGAGCATTGTCGATGACACATGCCAACCCCATCCCGAGCGGGACCGACTCGCCGAGCGGAGCCCGGTGCGTCAACGCGCCCGGAACCATGCCCCAATCGCAGACCGCGATCGCCATCTGATAGCCGTTCCCCGCCCCTTCGACGACGAACCAGACGGCGAACATGGCCCCGAGAATGAGCCAGGTCATTACCGGCGTGTGCAGGGTCGGATTCTCGTCAGATATGGGAATCAAGAGCGCGGCGGATTAGTGGATTGGTGGGTTGGAAAACCTAGCCGTGCGTTCAGACTGGCGTACGTAACTGGATTGCCGGCGGTTCAGCCGGCCAAAATCTGCCAGAGTGGCGTAGAAAGCGCGTCTCGGTCTTGCTTCTAGCATCCACATGGAATTGCGAACGTTCGCTTCGGCTGGCGGGGCTTCACCAACCCGCCAATCCACCATTCCACCAATCCACTAGCAAATGGCAGACAAAGTCATAGGAATCGATCTCGGCACCACAAACTCCGTTGTCGCGGTCATGGAGGGCGGCGATCCGGTCGTCATCCCCAACGCGGAAGGCGGGCGGACGACCCCCTCGGTTGTCGGCTTCACCAAAGACGGCGAGCGTCTTGTGGGCCAGGTCGCCAAACGACAGGCAGTCACCAATCCCCAGAACACGGTCTTCTCGATCAAGCGCTTCATGGGAAGACGGATGGAGGAAGTCACCGAGGAGATCAAGCGCGTTCCTTATAAGGTCGTGCCCGGCACGAACGGACTCGCATCGGTCGAGGTTCAGGGTAAGCGATATACGCCTCCCGAAATCTCGGCCATGATCCTTCAGAAGATGAAGCAGACAGCCGAGGACTATCTGGGGCATACCGTGACCAAGGCCGTAGTCACGGTGCCCGCGTACTTCAACGACGCTCAGCGCCAAGCCACGAAAGACGCCGGTAAAATTGCCGGTCTCGACGTGCTGCGCATCATCAATGAGCCAACGGCGGCGGCGCTCGCCTATGGACTGGACAAAAAGAAGGACGAGAAGGTGGCCGTCTTCGATCTCGGCGGCGGCACGTACGACATTTCCGTCCTCGAGCTCTACGAGGTGGAAGGATCTCGGCAGTTTGAGGTCAAAGCCACCAACGGCGATACCCATTTGGGCGGCGACGACTTCGACCAGCGCGTCATGGACTGGATCGCGGCTGAGTTCAAGCGCGATCAGGGCATCGACCTGTCGAAGGACGCGATGGCCGTCCAACGCCTGAAGGAGGCGGCGGAGAAGGCGAAGATGGAGCTGTCGTCGACCATGTCGACGGACATCAACCTCCCCTTCATCACCGCCGACCAGTCGGGCCCGAAGCACCTCAACTACACGCTGTCACGCGCCAAGTTCGAGCAGCTGGTGGACGATCTCATCCAGCGCACGCTCGAGCCGATGAAGAAGGCGCTCAAGGATGCTGGTCTCGAGCCGAAAGACATCGACGAGGTCATTCTCGTCGGCGGTTCGACGCGCATCCCGAAGATCCAGGACATCGTCAAGACGTTCTTCGGCAAGGATCCGAACCGGTCGGTCAATCCGGACGAGGTCGTCGCGATCGGCGCGGCCATCCAGGGCGCGGTGCTCACGGGCGAGCAGAAGGACGTCTTGCTGCTCGACGTCACGCCGCTTTCCTTGGGAATAGAAACGTTGGGTGGGGTGACTACCGTGCTCATCCCGCGCAACACCACGATCCCGACTCGCAAATCGGAGATCTTCTCGACCGCCGACGACAACCAGACTCAGGTCGAGATCCACGTGCTTCAGGGCGAGCGCGAGCTGGCCCGCGACAATCGGACAATTGGAAAATTCCAGCTGACCGGCATTCCACCCGCACCACGCGGCCTGCCTCAGGTCGAAGTCACGTTCGACATCGACGCGAACGGCATTCTCCACGTGTCGGCGAAGGACAAGGCGACGGGCAAGGAGCAGAAGATCCGCATCGAAGCATCGAGCGGCCTCTCCGATGCCGACATCCAGAAGATGGTCAAGGATGCCGAGTCGCATGCGGTGGAAGACAAGAAACGCCGCGAGGAGATCGACGCGAGGAACCGCCTCGACAGCATGACGTACGAAGTGGAGAAAAACTCGAAGGATCCGCTCGGCTCAGGAAGACTTGACGAAGACGTTCGGTGAAGCCGGTCAGTCGTTCTATGCGCAGAACCAAGGCGCGCAGGCGAGCGGTGCCGCAGAGGGTGCGCCTTCAGGCGCTCAGCCCGCTGGCGCGACCGCTGGCAAAGAGGACGTCGTCGAAGCGGACTACGAGATCGTCGACGACAAGAAGTAAGACGTCGGATTGGTGGACTGGTGGATTGGCGGATTGGTGGAAGAGCGGGGCAGTCACCAATCCACCAACCCACTAACCCACTAACCCACCAGCCAGGAAACCTTTAGTAATTCATCGGGGTCTTACCAGAATCACCTCACAAATCAGGACGCATGCCCATGAATAAATTTCCGCGTGCCCGGTTCGGCGCGGCAGTCGCCGTCGCATTCATCTGTGGTCTCATCTTCGCGTCGGGGTTCGACCTGACGCGCTTCAGCTGGGCGCAAACGCGCGTTCCCGGCGTCGCCAGCGGACCATCGATTCCAGCGCCAGCCGTCGCTTCGCTGGCCGAAACACAAAACGGGTTCGAAACCATCGTCGACCGCGTCAAACCAGCTGTTGTTTCTGTCCGCGTCGCCAAGTACGCGAAGCCGGTGACGAACACCAAGCAGCGCCAGGGCCGGCAGCAGTTACAACAGGTGCCGCCCGGTTTCGAGGAGTTCCTGAAGCAGTTCGGGGGTGATGTCCAGATCCCCGACCAGAGCGATCAGCCGCGCGAGGGCTCGGGCTCGGGCTTCATCGTCTCGAAGGACGGCTACATCCTCACCAATAACCACGTCGTTGCCGGCATGGACAAGGTGCAGGTCATCCTCACCGACAAGCGCGCCTTCACCGCCAAAGTGATCGGGACCGACCCCACGACTGACGTCGCGGTGATCAAGATCGACGCTTCCGACCTCCCGACGGTGCCACTCGGCGATGACGCAACAGCGCGGGTCGGCCAGTGGGTGCTCGCCATCGGCAACCCGCTCGAGCTCGATTTCACCGTCACCGCTGGAATCATCAGCGCCAAGGGACGGAACGGCCTTCCACTTCCTGGGAGAGACAGCTACCGCATCCAGGATTTCATCCAGACCGACAAGTACGGCTCGGTTCGCCGTGCAATCGTCGGCGTGGCCCTCCAGGAAGTGACGCCTGAAGACGCGCAAGCGGCGGGGATGAAGGAGATTCGCGGCGCCAAGGTCGTGGACTTCAGCGATGATGCGAGCCCCGCCAAACGGGCCGGCGTCGAGCTCGGCGACATCATTCTCGGCGTCGATGGCAAGCCGATCGATCAGGTGAGCACCCTGCAGCGAATCATCCGCGGCTTCACCGTTGGCCAGACCGTCCAACTCGACATCCAGCGCTTCGGCCAGCGCAAGCAGATCGCGATCAAGCTGACGGAGGCCAAGCCAGCCGCGGATCAGGTGGCGGACAACGGCGACGGCACCGGCTCATCAAGCGATGGATCTCGTGGGCGCAAAGCGGCGCCGGCCGAAGTGTCGAAGTCCTTCGACAAGCTCGGCATCACCGCCAGCACGTTGCCGGCGGCCACGATCTCGGAGGCGAATATTCCGGCTGCCGCGCGGAATGGGCTCCTGATCACGAGTGTCGAGCCGCGCAGCGACGCGTGGACGAAGCAGGTGAACAAGAACTACGACGTGATCGAGCAGGTACTGTATCCCGTTCGCCGCGACATCAAGTCGCTCGCGGATCTCGATCAAGCGGTGTCGGGTCTGAAGACTGGAGATGTCATCACGCTTCGCCTGTACACGATCGGCGGCGGCAACAGAGTCGTATCGCTCCGCGTTCCGTAAGCAAACCATCGCTGTAATCGAAGCGCCCGGTGGCTCCAGCCGCCGGGCGCTTCGTTCGTTCAGATCTCGTTCGGGCGCGGGTGATTCCCTCTCGGCACGACATTCCGCGTGTTTCGGCCATTATCGGCCTTCGGGAGGTGCGCCTTCGCCATGATCCGGCCGTTGACACCGCGCGACATGTCTGAGCAGGGTTTGCTCCGCTCGTTGTCAGGCAGAGGTGTACCGGTGCGCGGGTTGCTCCGTGCGCTGTCACCGCGCGACATGTCTGGGCAGGGTTTGCTCCGCTCGTTGTCAGGCAGGGTGTGTACCGATGCGCGGGTTGCTCCGTCCATTGTCATCGCGCAAGACATCGAGGCGCCGTTTGCTCCGTCCATTGTCATCGCGCGAGACATCGAAGCACCGCTTGCTTCGTCCGTTGTCAGGCTACGAACGACCCGTGAGCCGGTTGCTCCGCTCGTTGTCAGTCCTCCGCAGACCCGTGCGCGGGTTGCTCCGTCCGTTGTCAGGCCGCGAACGACCCGTTACAAGGTTGCTCCGTCCGTTGTCAGTCCCCCGAGGGCGCTTGCGCGCGTTGCTCCGTCCATTGTCAGGCTGCGAACGACCCGTCACCAGGTTGCTCCGCTCGTTGTCAGTCCTCCGCAGACAGGTGCGCGGGTTGCTCCGCCCGTTGTCAGGCTGCGAACGACCCGTCACCAGGTTGCTCCACGCGTTGTCAGGCTGCGAACGACCCCGTTACCAGGTTGCTCCGTCCGTTGTCAGTCCTCCGCAGACCCGTGGCAAGGTTGCTCCGCTCGTTTTCAGGCGGCTCGCCGGCGGTTGCTGCCGCGTTAGAATCCTTCTAATGTCCTCGGCCGTCGCCTCGAAGCTTCGCGACCAAGCGACTCGCCTTTTCCCTGGGTATTCTTAGGAGCCCCGTTGCGGGAGTGGCGAAATTGGCAGACGCACCAGACTTAGGATCTGGCGCCGCAAGGCTTGGGGGTTCGAGTCCCCCCTCTCGCACTTGTCTCTAGTTGGTACTATCGACCCTCTAAA
>WNFI01503698.1_pt1 | contig 48806 bp, 42 predicted proteins | sample 5400471 | NCBI WGS metagenome assembly WNFI01 (sample SAMN13153348, study PRJNA577476) | soil metagenome | isolation source: 100 cm saprolite on Douglas fir-dominated hillslope | place: USA:California | collected 2013-09-17
CTGGGCTTGCGTGTCGAAGTTATTGCCGTAGTTGGCATGGTTGAAGAGGTTAAACGCCTGGAAAGCAAGCTGAAGGTTGCGCTGTTCGCCCAGCTTGAAATTCTTGGCCAAGCGCGTATCTACGTTGAAGTATGGGTCGCCCCGCATCGAGTCGTAGGGGACAACGTGACAGTTGCCGGAGTAGTAGCACTGCGACGCCGCCAGTCTGGACGCTGGCACAGGACTTCCCGCGGTGTTCGGTATGACATACGCTCCCGCCGAACTGCCGCCGCCCAGATTGAGTCCATTGAAAGACGAGGTCACGTTATATGGCCGCGCCGATCCCGCCTGGAGGACCGGAGAAAATTCGAATCCCCACGGGAATTTGACGGTGCCGGACACGGTGAGATGATGCCGTTCGTCATTAAGCGCAGGTCCGAATTCAAATTGCGAGAGCGGCTGCTGCGGATCACGTGGATAGTAACGGAACGAACCGCCGTCCTGGTCATAACCCACTGCACGGGCCAGTGTGTAGTTCACGCTCAGATCGACCCTGTGGAAGTTGCGTTGACGATAGCTGAGGTTCATGCCATCGTAGCGCGAACGCCCGCCGGATGTTTCGTCGCGGACGCTACCCAGCACCGGCACGCCCGCCGATGTGAAGGCCGCGTCGAATGGGAAGAAGAAGCCGCACCCAGTGGGTAGAGGAGCGCAGGTAGGCGCACCTCCAGCGGTCTCCGTCACCTTCGTAGACTGTATGAGTAAAGGATTGACCGGGATTCTGGGATCAAGGTTGATGGTTTTGTTCTCGTGCAAGCTGAGCACGTGGACATACTCCGCCTCGATCACGGATTTGGAGCTGAGCGACCAGGTGTATCCGCCGTTCCACTCCTCAGTGACCGGGTTACGATAGTTCGGATCCATGATACGGCCCGTGGCGCCAGGGTTCAGGTTGTGGGTCGGAGGCGGGATAGTCGGCATGGGATCCACGCCGAACCGCCAGCTACTCAGAGGAATAGCGGTGCCTGGGACGGTTTGGCTGCCGCTGATTGAGAACGCCGTCTGGAAGATGGTGTTGTTGGCCTGCTGTTCCATAAACAAAGGAATGTTCTGGAAGGTGTTGCCGTAGTACATTCCGAAGCCGGCACGGAGAATGTGGTTGCCGTGGCCGGTCAGGTCATAGGCAAAGCCCACGCGCGGGCTGAAGTTCTTGCTGTAATCGTTCGCCTTCTTGCTCACCAGGAAGGCTGCCACGGAGTTAAAGGGAGCAGCCGCCTGGAGCTCCTGGAAGGTGCGGCTGTTGGCAATATCCGAGCCGCCGACAAGATCGAAATCCTTGTCCCAACGGATTCCGAGGTTCACGGTCAGATGGTTGAACATTTTCCAGTCATCCTGGAAGTACAGTCCAATCTGCTTCGCGTCTTTGATAATGAAAGTTGGATCGCCAACTGCGATGCTCATCCCGTTTCCAGCATTGTTACCGGAAACCGCCCCGGGCGTTGCAAACCCATTCGGGAAGGTACCCGGACCACATCCAGCCTTACCTGCGTCAGCTCCCACGCCGAGAATGCAAGTGGGCGAAGCGCCAAAGTCGATTTCCAGAGTCGGATTGAACTCGAAGAAGCCGCCCATATACGGCGTCCAGACGTAATCGAACCCCGTCTTGAAGGTGTGCCTGCCCACCGTCTTGGTCAAGTCATCCTTGAACTGGAATTTGCGCTGGATCGATTGCTGGGGAACGTTGGTGTTGGTGCCAAATTGAACGGTTGAGCTGCCAAGCGGGAAGGTGATTAGCGGTTTGCGATTCGTGCTGTCAATCAAGTTGTTCCAATACTGCCATCCGACAGTAAATTGGTTGATCAGTGTGGGCGAGAACGCAGAGTTCAGGGTGAGGTTGGCAATCTGCATGTGATTGACGGTGAAGTTGCCCTCCGTCAGATCGAAGAAGCCGTTGCTCTGGTCGTTCAGGCTATTGTTGCCCTGAGTGGCAACCGATACATAGAGGCTGTGTTTGCTGTTGATTGACCAGTCCGCGCGCCCCGCGATGCGGTTCTCAAAGAACGGCGTCGGAACAACGGCTGCGGGCTGTGCCCCCAGCGCGGTTACCAATTGAAGTTGGGTGAGGGCGGCTGGCGATTCCGCCAGCGAGGTGTGCTCGCGCTGGCGCTCCATAGCGAAGAAGGCGAACAGCTTGTCTTTCTTGATGGGGCCGCCGATCGATCCGCCAAACCACTGCCGCGTATATGGCGGATTGGAGGGAGCATAACCTTTGGGAACAGTAGGATCGGCCACCTTCTGGTCCGCATTGAGCGACTGGTCGCGGAAAAATCCGAATGCCGAACCATGGTAATTATTCGAACCGGATTTCGTAATCACGTTAATGGCAGCGCCTTCGGAGCGGCCATTGACGGCGGAGAAACGCTGGGTGGAGATCTGAAACTCCTGCACGGCTTCGGCCGGAAGCTGCATTACGGGCCCGCCAACAGTGTTGTCCTTGTTGTCAACGCCATTGACGGTTACGTTCACATTGCGTCCGCCCTGGCCATTGACTGACAGAATCGCGAAGCGGCTTTTCGTGGGATCGTAGGAATCCGCCGCCTTCACACCCGGCGCCAGATATGCGAGATCGCCGATATCGCGGCCAATTAATGGCAACTGTGTCATCTGTTCAGGCGTGATGTTTGTGCTGACGTCGATTTTCGTTTGGTCCACCAGCGGCGCCGTGGTTGTTACCTCAACCGTCTCGGTGACAGCGCCGGGGTTCAGAGTGAAATTCTGCGTAGTGGTGGCGCCAACTAACGTTTCCACTTTTTTCGCTTCAGCTCCGGAAAAACCGGCGTTCTTTACCTTAAGGTTGTAGATGCCAGCCGCCAGCGAATCAAATCGATACCCACCGGAATTGTCGGTCTTTGTAGTGCGGACTGCGCCGGTTGCGTTGCTGGTAAGCGTTACTTCCGCGCCGCTGAGGACGGCTTGAGACTTGTCCATGACCGTGCCCTGAATACTGGATGTCGCGGTCGCCTGTCCGAATAAGTTAGTACAGCTCAGGATCAGCAGACAGCTCAAGACTGTGATCCAAAAATATCGCGCGCTCTTCATTTGATACCCTCCTGGGTTCATTTCAATTGGTTGTTGTCGCTCAAGCACTGACGGAGAAAACGCCACGCCTTGTGGCCCTCTCTGCTTGCTTTTTCTGAAAAGGTATAGCGAAGTGCCTAGAACAAACTCACTATGGGATATTGTATCGGCGTCCCATTTCGGGCAATGAAAACCATCGAAAAAAAGGGCCGCAACTTTCGTAGCGGCCCTTCGGGGGATTGCTGAAGTGATTCCTACTTGCGGTCAGAGCCCTTGTCTTTTCTGGTGTGTTTGACACTTGCATCGGCGCTGGCTCCGGTGGAAACATCTGCCTGCCCGCTGGCGTTCCCGTGCTTTGCGTTTGCACGGGTGCTGCTGCTGGTTTGCGCACTCGCAGAACCGCCGCCAACACCAACGCTGGCGTTGCTGCCGGAATCAACCGCCATGCTGCCGCCGCGCGTGCCTTGTGCGCTGGAGCTAGTCCCGCTATTCACAGCAGAGGACGCATGATGCTTGCCGGCATCAACAGTTGCATCGGTACTCGAAAGCAATGAGCCCTGGGCTGAGCTGCCGGCCGAGGAGCCCTTGTCGCTCTTCCTTTTCTCCGCGCGCTGCGCGTTGGCCGTGGCCTGCGTAGTTGAGTTCAGGTCGCTGTTGATTCCGTTGTTCACGCTGCCGCCCAAACGCGAGTCAGAATTCAGGCCGCCGGTCACTGAGCCGGAGCGTCCGCCAACGCTGCCTGCGGAATTAGTGGATCCGCGGACCACTCCGCCGAGTAACTGCGCATTTGCAGGCAATGAGATGGCCGCAATCGTCAGCGCTGCCACAAAAAGTATCCTGGTGTATTTCATGATTTGATCTCCTGTCCTCAAAATCAATTCCACTCGTCTGTAATGCAATGGCCATGCCAAAGCTGCACAACGGGCGTAAGTAGCTCAATTCAGGAGAGTTGCTGGAGGGTCAATGCACCAGCGCTACGATGAAGAAATTACTTGAATGCGCCCGAAATTACCGTAAAGGGTAGTTGGCGTAAAGAACCGTAAAGCATTGTAATCAAGGGAGATACGCTATTCAAAGAAGGCCACGGACTGCACGCCCGCAACTTCAAAACGCTTTCGGCAGCGCATGTTTTTGCACATCACCATGTCATCGCGACGAACCATGTAGGACTGCGCTTTGGCGAACTTGGCGCGATCGCGTTCATCCGCCCGTCCGGAAAGTTGGCGCTTCTTGGTGCGCACCAGCCACGCCAGTTCATACTCGCCCGCCTGACGGCAATGCGGACATGTGAGCGTATGCGGCTTTTTGGATTCTTTCTCGTCAAAAAAATCGCGCTCATCCATTGGACACAACTATAAACCACAAAGGCGATTGGGCAATTGGGTATTTCGTAATTGGGCAATTGAAAGCCAAAGCGCGAAATTTGAGCAATTCGCTCTCTCAATTACCAAATTACTAAATTACCCAGTTACCCAATCCATTAAACTGAAGCGTGCCCAAAAAGAAAAAGCGCAAAACATTCTCGGCAACCGCTGCGGTGAAGGCCGCTTCCCGCGCCGTGCTGGGCACGCCTCCGCCGGTGCAACGCCAGACGAACAAGAAGCGCAACAAGCGAGACAAACATAAGCCCACCTTGGGTAAACTTCTGTCCAGTCCGGACTAGACGAAATTCCTGGCACGGTTGGCGAGCAGGCAGGTCATCGGCTATCATGCCGAAGACCATGAAAGCAGAATCTGCACCCCGGCTACCTAATCTGCGCGAAAAAGGCCGTATCATGTCCGCTTCTGAAGTCGAGCGGACGCTGGTCCGGCTGGCGCACCAAATCGTGGAAAAGAACAACGGAACGGACGATCTTGTCCTGGTGGGAATCAAGCGGCGTGGCGTGCCTCTGGCCAACCGCCTGGCCAAGCTTATCCAGCAGATTGAAAAGAAGCCGGTTGCCAATGGCACGCTGGACATTACTCTCTATCGCGACGACCTCTCGACCGTCGGGGCCACTCCGGTGATCCAAAAATCTACGCCCCTGGGAGTGGAGATCGGCGACAAGAGCGTGATCCTGGTGGACGACGTTCTCTATACCGGACGCACCACGCGCGCCGCCCTCGACGCCCTCTTCGATCACGGACGCCCGCGCCGCGTGCAGCTCTGCGTGCTCATCGATCGCGGACATCGCGAACTGCCGATTGAAGCCGCGTTCATCGGCCGCACCGTGCAAACCACGGCCAATGAGATCGTGGAAGTACGTCTCGACGAGATTGACCATGAAGAACAGGTCATGCTGGTGGAGCGTGCACTGTAGGTAGAATGGCGCGATAAGCCTCAACGCGTACGCGCGTCTCATTTGAATTTGCCGCCAAGCTCTTGGGCACCCATACTTCCGTGATCAGTGCCACAGCTTCGAGCATTGAAAAAGGCGAATCGCTTGTCGACACTGGCAAGACGCTGCAAGCCCTGGGCGCGGACTGCATTGTCGTGCGTCATCCATCGTCGGGCGCGCCGCACGTGCTGGCGCGAAACGTGCGCGTTCCCATCATCAATGCAGGCGATGGCATGCACGAGCATCCGTCTCAAGGCCTGCTTGACGCCTATACCATGCTGCGCCACAAAAAGACGTTGAAAGGTCTTAAAGTCACGATGGTCGGCGACATCCAGCACAGCCGCGTGGCGCGCTCCAACATTCATCTGCTGTCGAAGTTCGGCGCACAAGTCGTGCTCTGCGGACCACCCGAGCTTCTGCCGGAAACCGCACTCACGCTGGCACCCGGCCTCAAGATCACGCGGCACATGGACGAAGCCGTCCGCAAAGCCGACGTTGTGATGATGTTGCGCGTGCAGAAAGAGCGCCTGGCCGGCCTAAAGTTGGACGCCGAAAAATATACAACCCAATTCCAACTCACGCTCGACCGCATGGCCCTGGCGAAGAAAGATGCCATTGTGATGCACCCAGGTCCAATGGTCCGCGGCATGGAGATTCAAACCGAAGTTGCCGATGCCCCCAGGACCGTAATTGAAGAACAAGTGCACAACGGCGTCTACGTTCGCATGGCGGTGATGAGCGTTTGTATGGGGGTAGCGTGAGCGTGCATTCGCGGCTAAAAAATAGCCTGGCCATCCGCAAAGGCCATCTCATTGATCCCGCCCAGAAGCTCGACGGCAAATATGATGTGCTGCTCGTGGATGGTCGTGTCGCTGAGATTGCGCCGCCGGGCAAGCTTCGCGGCAAAGCTGACGACACGCTGGACGCGCGCGGGCTGATCGTAGCACCGGGATTCATTGATATTCACGTTCATCTGCGCGAGCCGGGCCAGTCGACCAAAGAGACCATTGCTACGGGCACGGCCGCGGCTGCCGCGGGGGGCTTTACTTCCGTCTGCGCCATGCCCAATACCTACCCGGTCAATGACCTGCCCGCGATTACCCGATGGATGCAAGACCCCGAACGCGGCGCACGCGTTAACGTATTTCCAATCGCGGCAGCGACGGTCGGCAGCCTTGGCGAGACTCTGACCGACTACATCATGCTGAAGCGCGCTGGAGCGGTCGCGGTGACCGACGACGGCAAACCGGTCCTGCACGACAAGATCATGCGCGAAGCTCTGTACGCGGCTGCGCGGCTGGATCTTCCCGTTATTCAACACGCGGAAGATTCCCGGATGACGCATGGCGCCGTGATGCACCAAGGCCCAACTGCTTTTCGTTTGGGCCTGCGCGGATGGCCCACGGAAGCAGAATCATCCATCGTGGAAAGAGACATTGCTTTGGCAGCGGAAACCAAAGGACACTACCACGTAGCCCACCTGTCAACTGCAGCGGCACTGAAGGCGGTCCGCAAAGCCAAGCGCGAGCATATCAACGTCACGTGCGAGGTTACGCCGCATCATTTCGTCCTGATTGATGAAGATGTCGGCGAGTACAACACCAACTACAAAATGAATCCGCCGCTTCGCTCGCGGGAAGACCGTGAAGCGTTGTTGGCCGGCCTGGCCGATGGCACGGTGGACTGCATTGCCACAGACCACGCTCCCCATCCGCAGAACGAGAAAAACGCCGAGTTTGACCAGGCGCCCTTTGGGATTACTGGGCTCGAAACTGCGCTTGGGCTGACGATTTCCATTCTGTACAAGCGGGAGAAGCTGCCGTTGCGACGAATCATTGAATTGCTGACAACGAATCCCGCGAAAGTCATGCGCCTGACCGGGCGCGGCACACTTGCCGTCGGTTCGCACGCCGACGTGACTATTTTCGATCCGGCAAAGAAGTGGACGTATCGCGCAACAGAGTCTTTTTCTAAATCGAAAAACTCGCCGTTCGATCAATGGCAGATGCAGGGCAAAGTCATCGCGACGATTGTTGGCGGTCAGATCGTTTTTCAGTCCAGGCCGTAATCCGACTAAGCCGCCACAATCCCCATTCGCTTGCCCACCTTCTTCAACACTTCGAGCGCCCGATCGAGTTGCTCTCTGGTATGCGTAGCGGTCATGATGGTTCGCAAGCGCGCTTTGCCTTCGGCCACCGTCGGGAACGCGATTCCCGGTGTGAAGACGCCTTCGTTGAACAACTCCCGGCTGAACTCCATGGCCAAGCGACCTTCGCCCACGATGATCGGCGTGATTGGCGTTTCGCTCACCGGCGTGTTTACGCCGCCGATGTTGAAGCCAAGCGTCCCCAATTCTTTTTTGAAGTAGCGTGTATTCTCCCAGAGTTTCTCGATCAGTTCGGGCTCTTGTTCAAGTACGTCAAACGCGGCAATGCAGGTCGCGGCCACCGATGGCGGATGCGAAGTGGAAAATAGAAAAGGCCGGGCGCGGTGGTAAAGAAAATCAATCAGCTCGCGTGACCCGCAGACGTAGCCGCCCAGCGCACCGATGGCTTTGGAGAGCGTGCCTACCTGAATATCCACGCGCCCGTGCATGTTGAAATGGTCCACGGTGCCGCGCCCGTTGCGGCCGAGCACGCCGGAGGAGTGGGCGTCGTCGATCATCATGATCGCGCCGTATTTGTCGGCGAGATCACACAACGCGGGCAGCGGGCCAATGTCGCCGTCCATGGAGAAGACGCCGTCGGTGATAATCAATTTGTGGCCCGGCTGTCCGGCAACGGACGCCAGCTGCTCTTCCGCGTGAGCAATGTCTTTGTGGCGGAACACTTTGATTGTTGCCCGTGAGAGCCGTGCGCCGTCAATGATACTGGCGTGGTTGAGCTCATCCGAGATGATGAAGTCTTCTTTACCTAGAATGGCGGAGACAGTTCCCGCATTCGCTGCAAAGCCTGACTGAAACACCACCGACGCTTCCGTATGTTTGAAGCGCGCGATCTTCTCTTCCAGCTCCATGTGGATCGTCATGGTGCCGCTCACGGTGCGCACCGCGCCCGAGCCCACGCCGAACTTTTTGATGGCGGCCAGAGCTGCTTCTTCCAGCTTGGGATGCGTCGTCAGCCCCAGATAATTGTTCGAAGCCAGGTTGATCACCCGCTTACCATCAAACGTACACTCCGGCGCCTGGGGATCTTCCAGCACGCGCAGCTTCATATGCGTGCCCTTCTTCTTGAGCGCGTTCATCTGGTCGGTCAGGTAGGAAAGTTGGGAACGGGTAGCGGTTGGCATTACTCACTCCTTAAAGTCTTTGCCGCTGATTTGCGCAGATAAACGCTGATCAGGAGGGAGAGCCGCGAGAGTACGCGAATGAACACGTCAAAGTTTTGTGCATGATTCGCGTTCATTCGCGTTAATTCGCGGCTAGTGTTTCTGCGTTCATCTGCGAAAATCCGCGGCTATTTCTTCGGCATTCCATTCGGGTACAACAAAATCTTACTCGACTCTCCACTCTTCAGCCGGTCCATGCCTTTGCTGAAATCGGTGAGCGCCATACGGTCTGTAATCACTGGATCGAGATCGAGTTTATGTGCTTTAAGCAGCGCGTTCATCTGGTACCAGGTCTTATACATGAGCCGTCCGTTAATCCCCTGGACAACTGCGCCTTTGAAGATGATGTCGTCTGCCAGATTCAGTTCCATGGGCTTGGACGGAATGCCAAGCAGAGACGCGCGTCCGCCGAGCCGCAGAATCTTGAAGCCGAGCCGGATCGCGTCGGGATGGCCGGACATTTCCAGGATCACGTCAACGCCGGTTCCCTCGGTGGCGTTCATCACGTACTCGTAGACGTTGTCTTTGGCGGGATTGAGTACGTGGTCGGCTTTCATCTTTTCCGCCAGCTTGCGGCGATGCTCATTGATCTCGAGCGCAAACACCTCGCTCGCTCCGCAGGCGCGCGCTACCGCGATGCAAAACAATCCAATCGGACCACACCCGATCACCGCTGCTGTCTTGGCGGCAATTTCTCCGGCCAGCACTGTGTGCACAGCATTTCCGAGAGGATCGAGGACGCTGGCGTAGTCGGCGGGAATCGCGGGATCGATCTTCCAGATGTTCGATTCAGGAATCTTCACATACTCGGCGAAGGCGCCGTTGGCGTCCACTCCGATGATCTTTACATGCTGGCAGATGTGGGCTTCGCCGGTGCGACATTGGTAACACTTGCCGCAGGCCACGTGCATCTCCGCCGAAACAAAGTCACCCTCTTTGACTGTAGTCACGTTCTTGCCCGTGGCGATCACGTGTCCACAGAATTCGTGTCCTGGAATCAGCGGCGGCTTGATTCGGTTCTGGGCCCACTGGTCCCAGTTGTATATGTGCAGGTCGGTGCCACAGACCGAGGCCACCTTCACTTTTACAAGAACGTCGTCCGGACCAATCTGGGGGACGGGCATCTGGCGCACGTCAGCTCCGGGCGCGGCCTCCGGTTTTACGACGGCAAGCATGGTCTCAGACATTCGGCTTCCTAGTGGGCTCAAGTGAGGTAGGCAAACTGGTTATTTTAACAAAGTTGGAGAGTGCCCTGAGCTTTCACATCCTGGAGACGATAGAGGGTATGTCGCGTGCGCCATGCAGAATGGTGACAATCTGCAATGGCGACGTCTCAAAGCGATATACGACCAGGTAGGCGCGTACTGGCCAAAATCGCACACCTTGCTTGGTCACATCGCGCCGCGTGTGGCCGCTCGATGGCCATTGAGCAAGATGATCAAAGGCCTCAAATAACTCTTCGATCACGCGGTCTGCCGCCTCGACATTGTCTGCGGCGATATACACCAGATGCTTTGCAGATCATCGAGGGCCTCAGGAGAGAGGACGTAGTTCGGCATAGCGATCTATTTGCTTCTGGTGCGACGCAGTCGCGAACGTGCTACATCTCCTGGAATTCCTTCGCCTCGGTCAAGTTGGGCAAGACCCTTGTCTATTTTACGCCCACTTCGGCCAGTCGTTTCTGCCGGATTTGGTCCTGCTCTTCCAGAAGCCTCAAGGCTTCTCGAATCACTTCAGACGCGGAAGTGTAACGTCCGCTTTCGACTTTCTGGGCAACGAGTGCTTCAAGCTCTGGAGTCAAAGATACATTCATTGGAAATAGCCTAATCGCAAGAATAACAGAAACTAGCAATTTTTGTTATCAGAGCATACTCGGCTCTGCTTGCCGTGCTAGTCAACTTGGCAACAGGCGCTTAAATGTGTTCTTCCTTGGTCGAGATCATGGGCAGTAAGAGCACTGGTCCTTTGAGAAAGTCAAATTGATTGATCGCTTGCACCGCCCGTTCAGCGGTGGCTTCGACGATTGGCTCAAGCGTAATCACAAAAGACAATCCGTCTTTGGGCATGTGAGGTTCCTGAATTACGGAATCGATGTTGATACCCTCGTGTGCGATCGCTTCGGCCGTTCGCGCGAGAATTCCCGGCCGGTCTTTGACCGTGAGCCGCAGAAACCAACTCAGAGGCTGGGGGCGCGTCGAGTAGGGCAGCCGTTGGGGGTTGTGAAAGCCCGCCAGCCTGGTGGAAGCAGTGTGTCCCCGGGCAATCTGGCGCGCAATCTGCAGCACATCGGAGAGCACGGCGGTCCCGGTAGCTCCGCCGCCCGCGCCGCGGCCGTACAGCATCTGCGTTCCCACTTTTTCGCCGGCAATGAAAATTGCATTGTTGGCGCCGTCCACTTTGGCCAGCATGGAGTCTCGTGGCTCAAGCCACGGCTGTACCGACATGTGAATTCCGTTCGGCGTCCGCTCCGCTGAGGCAACAAGCCTGATCGTGGAGTTGAGCCGGTGCGCGTAGTGAAAATCGGTCGCTGTAATGTTACGGATGCCGGTGACCGGAATCTCCGCCGGATTGATGGCGTGACCAAAGGCAATGCGGGCGAGAATTGCGATCTTGTCGCGCGCATCCAGGCCATCGAGGTCCAAGCTTGGATCAGCTTCGGCATAGCCGGCCTCCTGCGCCTGTCGCAGCGCCTGCGCGAACTCGATTCCGTGCTGCTCCATTTGCGTGAGGATGTAATTGCAGGTGCCGTTCACGATGCCGTAGATGGCCTGAATCTTGTCCGCGGCCAGCGCCTCGGAAATGGCGCGGATCACTGGGACGCCGCCCGCGACACTTGCTTCAATGCCAATGGGCAGGTTCTTCTGCTGTGCCAGCGCGAACAACTCCTCGCCATGCAGCGCGATCAATGCCTTGTTGGCCGTAACCACTGCTTTGCCGTGCTCCAGGCTCGAGCGGACTACGTCATAGGCAATATCGGTGCCACCCATCGCTTCTACTACGATATCGACATCGTCCGCGCTTGCGATTTGCCGCCAGTCCGATTCGATGCGCACGCCATTGACTCCGGCTTCGAAAGTGGTCGGCGTCTTACGAGCAATCCTGGTTACGTGAATGGGGATTCCGTCAGTACGAAGACGAATTGCCTCCGCGTTGCTAGTCAGGATCTCCGCGGTCGCGCGCCCGACCGTGCCGTAGCCCACAATACCGACGCGGACTTCCGACCGTGGCTGGATGCTTGATTGTTTTTTCGTTGTGACAGCCTCTTCAACTTTTCGCATAGATCTTCTCCAGCGCGCTCAATACTGTTGCGGCATTCGCTTCCACAGGCTGGGCAAGACGAGGGCCGTGCATCTGCGCGACGTAGTCAATGTCTTTGAGCATGTGCCCGGTCAAGACCAGGACGACGGTTTCATCGCATTTCACGAAGCCGGACCGCACCAGCTTCTTCAGGCCGGCCAGAGTTGCCGCGGACGCAGGTTCGCAGCCGATCCCTTCGGCTCCAAGGTCGGCTTTGGCCGCCGCGATTTCGTCTTCGCTCACGTCTTCAGCAACGCCGCCGGTGTTTTTGAGAACAGCGACAGCCTTTCGCCAGGACGCTGGACTGCCAATGCGTATCGCCGTGGCCCTGGTTTCCGGATTCACCGGAATCAAATCTTTACCGCCCGTTTCCCGCATGCTGCGCACCAGAGGATTTGCTCCTGCAGCCTGGATCACGGAAATCCGGGGCACGCTCGCAATGAGACCCAGGTCGCGCAACTCAAGAAATCCCTTGCCCAGCGCGGAGCTGTTGCCGAGATTTCCTCCGGGCACGATCACATGATCGGGAACCTGCCAGTTGAGTTGTTCCATCAGCTCAAACGCGACGGTCTTCTGCCCCTCCAGCCGGTAAGGGTTTAGTGAATTGAGTAAGTAAATCGGAAGCTTTTGGACTAGCTGCTCCAGGAGTCTCAGGCAGCCGTCAAAATCCGTTTGCAGTTGCAGGACATGCGCTCCGTACTCCAGCGCCTGCGCGAGTTTGCCAGTAGTAACCTGGCCGCTGGGGAGCAAAACAACGCTCTTCATGCCGCCGCGTGCGGCATAGGCCGCCACGGAAGCCGAGGTATTACCGGTGGACGCACAACAGACGCAGGAGAATCCCTCCGCTTTGGCCATGGTGATCGCGGCGGAGATGCCGGTATCTTTGAACGAGCCTGTGGGATTCATTCCCTGGTGCTTGATCAGCAGATGATGAAGGCCGAGAGCGCGTGCGGTTTTCTGCAAGGATACAAGCGGCGTATTGCCCTCTCCCATGGTAACAACGTGCTGCGGTTCTACTTGAGGAAGCAGCTCGCGGAAGCGCCAGACGCCGCTCGAGTCTTCTGGAGCTGAAGAAAGCCGCCGCTGCTGCCAGACTTGTTTCAGATTCGCTGCGTCATTACGCAAGCGGTCTTCGAATCCAGGGTAGACCACTTCCAGCAGTTCGGAGCACCTGCCGCACCGAAACATCGGGGACACATCTTCCTGTACCGTTCCACACTTAACGCAGCGTAAGAGATGCGTTGTGCTCTGCGAGTTAGCGGAAGCAATCTTCATTGCTCTATCTCTCATCGCGCACCCACGGCAACAGGCGGGTGGGGGCGCGCACAAATGGGCAGGGAGACTTCCGAGCCGGCAAAGAATTCATGATGGACTGACCGCACGACCTGCGCCGCTGCCGGTGAGGGCACGGCAAAACAGATGCTCAACTCGCTCGCGCCCTGGGCTACGGCAATCACGCTGACCTGGCATTTGGCAACGGAGGCAAACAGGCGGCCCAGTATGCCGCACTGGCCCTTCATGGATTCGCCGAGAACGGCGACAACGGCAATGTCACTATGCACGGCAACCGGCAACAGCACGCCTTGCGCCAGTTCAATGCGGAAGATGGAGTGGATCATCTTCAGCACGCGCGCGCCATCTTCTTTGCGCAGAACCAGCCCCAAGGCATGCTCAGGCGAGGACTGGGTAGCAAACAGGACCTCGATTTGTTCCTGGCCCAGACGAAGGAACAGTCGCCCCCACAGTTCGACGGGATGAATGTCCCTTCGCGTCACCAGCGTAATAAGCGTGGCATGGTTGACGCAGGTGACCGCCTTGACTGCAGAGTTAGCCGGCGCGGCTGCTTCCGTGATCTTGGTTCCCGGCACCTCAGGCCGGAATGAATTCTTGATCCAGATAGGCAATCCGATGTCCGCGGCCGGGTAGGCGGCCCGGGGATGGATGACCTTTGCGCCGTAGTAAGCCAGCTCAATCGCTTCAGCAAAGCTGATCTCGGGCAGAGTCGTGGCCTCAGGACAAATGCGAGGATCCGCGGTGAGCACGCCATCCACGTCGGTCCAGATCCACACTTCGTCAGCCCTGGTCGCTGCGCCCAGAATGGTGGCGGCATAGTCGGTACCGCCGCGGCCGAGCGTGGTGGTGTGACCGTCTTTGGTTGAGCCGCTGTATCCCGCGACAATAGGAACGCCGCCGTTGTCCAGAATAGGAAACACCGAGGCCACGCAACGCGCAGACGTAGCTTCTATGTCCGGTGCAGCGTTGCCGAAATTATTGTCGGTGACAATGGCGTCTTCCGCACGCACGAACTGGCCGGGCTCTCCAATCTGTTGCAGATAGCTGGCCAACACCCAGGCAGAAATCTTTTCTCCCAGCGCGGCCAGAGCGTCTTTCGTTTGCGGAGAAACCTCAGACTTGAGCGCCAGCAGGGCCTTACTCGAACTGCGTAGCTGCTCCAGGACCTTGCTTGTAAAATCCAGTGCCGCGCTCGCAAATACTTCGTCGAGCAGATCGGTGACGAGCTCCCGGTGCAGCGCTTCGAACTTCGTCAGATGGGTCTCGGTTGCGGCGGAATCGCCGTGTCGCGCGGCGTCCATGGTTTTGAAGATCAGATCGGTGACGCCAGCCACCGCGGAAACCACAACAACCACGCGGTCCCTGGCCGCGGCATGGCGGATGATGTCTGCACATTGGCGGAAGCGTTCGGCGCTTCCCACGGAGGTGCCGCCAAACTTCATTACGATAAGACGCTTTCTAGTCATAACTTAACTCCCTGCTACTCTTCCAACTTCAGAGGTGGTTGGCTGTTCGACGATCGTGGCGCCGTGATTATCGGCGCCGGTAATTCGCACCAGTGTCTCGACGCCCTCATCGGCAAAGATTCCTTGCAGGGCGCGCGCGATCTCAGATTCGTGGCTGCGGACAAACGCAATGACCGACGATCCCGAACCGCTGATGGCAACTCCCAGAAGCCCATCGTGGCGCACGCGCAACGCGCGCTCGATTCCCGGGACAAGCTTCTGCCGGTAGGGCTGGTGTAACTTGTCATGGAAGAGCTCCGGGAACAGGTCGAATTTTCCCGAGAAGCAGGTAGCCGCAAGAAGCGCGGTCCGTTGCAGAGTATGCAGCACATCGGCGCGCTCATACGAAGCAGGAAGCACTCGCCGGGCCTGGTGGGTGGGTACGACGATCGACGGGCTGACCACCACTAGTCTGATGTCTTCAGGAAAGTTGGTCTTCAGCGCGACCAGGCGCTCGGTGTTGTTGCTCAGCGCAAACACCAGGCCGCCCAGAAGAGCAGCGGCAGCATTGTCAACATGGCCTTCCAACTCCTGTGCGCAGCGCAGGACTGGTTCAGTCGCAATTTCTTGACCGGAATGTTTCGCGCCCAACAGCAGTCCGGCAATTACGGCGGCTGCGCTGCTGCCCAGCCCGACCCCGATCGGGATTTCGCTGTCGATCGCCAGATATCCCGAAGGTTCCTGGCCGCCAAAAAGAGTGGTTGCTGTGCGAAGGGACGTGAGTATCAGGTTCGAGTTGTCGAGAGGAAAGCCCGGTGGCGTCTTACCTTTAAATTTTAGAGTCAGCTTTCCCGTTTCGTCCGGCACAAACGAGACTCGGAGATAGAGTTGCAGCGCAAGGCCTCCGCAATCAAAAGCCGGCCCCAGATTGGCGGACGTGGCCGGTACGGTGACCTGCCATCCGTGTTGCTTGTTTGTTTGCGAATGACTCATCTTTGTCCAATTCTTGTTTGTTATGTCCCTAAAACACGAAACCCACTCGGCTTTGCGAGTGGGCTTTGGTCTTTCTTTGATTCAGATCTTTATGCCGACTCGCCAGGATGTCGCGTGCGTGTGCTTGTGCCTGTTATGCACATGCTCCCGGTAATCGCGACGACGGTCTGGCGACAGCTCATAACCCAGCACTATAGAGGCAGTGATTCTGACTGTCAATAACACTTTGGTACCCAGGCATGCTCACGCTGACGCCGGAACTGCTCAGCCACCCCAGCCCAGAGCAAAATTTCATGAATCCCAGGCACTATTTGTGAATCAACTAACCAGCGGCAGGATCAGGTCTCTAAGCTTGACAGGCCATCCGCCGGGATTTAGGGTTTAACCTTAACTTTATGCGAATTATCCGCCAAGACATGTGTACTTGTTGTTGCCAAGTACTACGCGTGTCTCTGGCGGCCACCTAAAGCAAGAAACCAAAGCGCAGAAGGCGGAGCGGCTCAAGCGCGAGAAGAACCCGTGGGAGTGTCTCGAGGAGATACGCGCCTTCGCGCGGCACGGACACGGCTCCATTCCTGAGGACTGGCTCAAGACCTACTTCAAGTGGTGGGGCGTCTACACGCAAGGGGACGGCGCGGGCGTGACCGGCGGCAGCGGCGGCGAGGGCAAAGCCACGCAATATTTCATGATCCGGATCAGGCTCTCGAATGGGTTTCTGCGTTCAAGCCAGCTTCATTCGATCGCGTCCATAGCGGAAAAATACGCGCGCAGCATCGCCGACATCACTGTCCGGCAGAACATTCAATTGCATTGGATCACCATTCAGGACCTTCCCAATGTGCTGGAGGAGCTCTTTGAGTGCGGTCTTACTTCGCTTGCCACATGCGGCGACGTGACCCGAAACATCACCGGGTGTCCGCTGGCTGGGGTGTCGGCAAGCGAGTTGGTGGACGCTTCGCCGCTGGTTCTTGCCGCCACTGAGATGCTCGCCGGCAATCCTGACTTCTACAATCTACCGCGCAAATACAAGATCAGCATCAGTGGATGTCATGACTGGTGCTCGTATCCCGAGATCAATGATCTTGCCTTCACGCCCGCGGTACGCGAGCGTAACGGTGGCAAGGAAGCTGGGTTTTCCATCCGCGTGGGCGGCGGACTCTCCACCGAGCCGCACCTGGCCGTACGGCTGAACGCTTTCGTACGCTGGGAGCAGGTGCTTCCCGTCACCAAAGCGGTGAGTGAGATATTCCGCGCGGCGAGCGAGCTACGCGAGAGCCGCGAACACGCACGCTTGAAATTCCTTTTTCTGCGCCATGGCTGGACAGCAGAAAGTTTTCTCAGCGAAGTGGAAAGCCGCCTGGGCTACAAGCTTGACCCAGGCGTACCGGAAAAGGTGCCTTCTGATATTTATCGCGACCATGTTGGCGTGCATGCACAAAAGCAACCAGGGCTTTTCTATATTGGCGCATCGGTATTGCGCGGCAGAATCACGCCCGAGCAGATGCGCGCAGCCGCGGTGCTGGCGGAGGTCCACGGCACGGGCGAAGTGCGCACCACCAACACGCAAAACCTGGTGATCGTGAACGTGCCTCGCGAAAAAGTGGACGCTGTCGCCCAAGGGCTGGAGAGTGCGGGACTGCACGTTGCCGCTTCAACCTTCTGGCGCGGCGCCGTCGCCTGCACCGGCTCAGAGTTTTGCAAACTGGCCATCACGGAAACCAAAGCGTTTACGCGCTGGCTGGTGGAAGAACTGGAAGAGCGGCTGCCCGGATTCGAGCAACAGGTCAAGCTGAACGTGACGGGATGCCCGAACAGCTGTGGTCAGCACCGGCTTGCCGATATTGGCCTCGAAGGCAAAAAAATCAAAGTCGGCGGCGAACTTAAAGACGCCTACTACTTCTGCCTGGGCGGAAACGTAGGCGAACACGCCGGTTTTGGCCGGCCCGTTGGCTACCGCTGCGTGGCCGACGAGGTTCCGGAGGCGATTGAGCGCCTGCTCGCGAGCTACTCTGCGCAACGCGACTCCGGCGAAAATCTGCGCCGGTTCTTTGCGCGGCACTCGGAAAACGATCTGCGATCTTTCCTGGCCGGCGAAACAATCGCTGCGGTGGAGCGCGATCCTTCGCCCGGAAGACCGCCACGCGGAGTAGAGGCCTGACGCCATGTCGCTATACCCCATCTTTCTGAAACTCGAGGGGCTGAAGGTGCTGATCGTCGGCGGCGGCGCAGTGGCCGAGCAGAAGATTGAAGCCGTGCTCCGTTCGGCGACCGATGTCACGGTGATTGCGCCACAAGTCACGCCGCGAATCGCGCGCTGGGTGGAAAAAGGGTTAGTGCACCACATGGCCGGGGAATATCGCCCAGGCATGGCGAAGGGCTATTTTCTGGTGATCTCCTGCGCGGACTCGGAGTCGGTCAATCGCGCGGTCTACCAGGAAGCGAAAAGTGCGGGCGCACTCTGCAATGCGGTGGACGATCCCGGCTTCTGTGATTTTTACGCGCCGGCGGTGGTGAGCCGCGGAGAGTTCCAGATCGCCATCTCAACCGGCGGTAACAGCCCACTGCTTTCGCAGAATGTCCGCAAAGAATTGGAAGAGCAGTTTGGTCCCGAGTATGGACCCTGGACGTCGTGGCTGGGACGCATGCGCTCCGACCTGCGCAGCCTGCTGCCGCCAACGCAAAGACGCAAAGAGCTTCTTCATTTATTAACGTTGCTGAGGCCTCCGAGGGCATCCAACGTCTCAACAGGAACAAGGAGGTAGTTATGCAGGAATCGACACGTGCAGAACTGACCGCAAGGCTGAAGGAAGTGCTGAAAGAGCACCAGCGCGATGGCCTGAGCATGATCGGGAACGGCGACAAGCTGGTCGCGAGCCTGGTCACGTTCATTGAAGAGTGGATTGAAGAGGACCAAGCGCCGAAGCGCAAGACCGCATAAGACATGGCTGGCAAGGTCTACATTGTCGGGGCCGGACCGGGCGCGGCTGATCTGCTCACGCTGCGCGCGGCGTCCGTGCTGCGCATTGGCGAAGTCGTGCTGCACGATGACCTGGTCTCGCAAGAGATCCTCGATCTTGTGCCGCGAGGCGTGCACGTGGTGAACGTAGGGAAGCGCTGCGGACGTCACGGCAACAGCCAGACCGCGATCAATGCCCTAATGGTCGAGCACGCTCGCGATGGAAAGCGCGTGGTGCGGTTGAAGTCCGGCGATCCCGCGGTCTTTGGCCGATTGGGAGAAGAATTGGACGCACTGCGCGCAGCCGAGATTCCCTTCGAGATTGTTCCTGGGATCACGGCAGCTGCTGCAGCTGCAGCCAGCGCAAGTATTACGCTTACCGACCGCCGCGCAGCGTCGGCCCTGGTGCTGCTCACAGCCCACAGGTGCGGCAATGCGCCGCTCGCCTTGCCGGCTGTTGATCCTGAGAACGCGACCTTCGCGGTTTATATGCCGGGTCCCAACTACGGCCGGAGCGCGCAGGACCTGATGGATATTGGTTTGCTCCCGGAGACGCCATGCGCGGTGGTCTCTCATGCGGGGCGCAAGACGGAGCAGGTACGCACTGCAACACTGGGGAGTCTCCAATCCGTGACAGACGTACCTGCTCCTGCTGTTCTGATCGTCGGCGAAGTGGCGCGAGCAAGCCTTACCGCCACAGCCGTCCCGCCCGTGGAACATTCTTCCGTTCTGTAGTGTCCATTCTTCCAGCGCGCGCGGTTGGGAGAAAACACAATGTCAATGTCACTGGGAAGCCAGGGGAAGATCTCGGCTGAAATCAACGTGACTCCAATGATCGACGTGCTGCTGGTGCTGATCATTATTTTTCTGGTCGTGCTGCCGCACCATTGGGTCGGAGAGAAAGTAGAGATACCGCAACCGTCGAAAGAGACCGTGCGCGCCGACCCGGAGAAGCAGATCGTGATCCAGCTTCATGACTCAGGTGAGAGCCAGCGGCCGCTGCTGCGCATCAATCAGGAAGAAGTCAAATGGGAAGACTTGGAAACCAGGCTCAAAGACATCTACACGCAAAGAATGGACAAAGTCGCATTCCTGCAAGGTGATCCGGAGGTTGATTTCGAATACGTCGCGGACGTCGTGGACGTTACGCACCATGCGGGCGTGCTCCGTGTAGGATTGATGGACGTTAAAAACTAAGCCAGACTTTAAATTTGAAATTTAAAATCTTCGGTCATCCACCCGCGATCGATGGCACCAGCGTGACCTCGTCGCCGTCCTTGAATTGGTAGTCGTCGCCGAGAAAGCGTATGTCTTCATCGTTCACATACACATTCACAAAGCGGCGCAGCTTGCCGTCCGCGTCACGGAGATAGGTTTTTAGTTCAGGGAAGCGTGCTTCCAGCGCGTCGAGCAAGTCAGGCAGAGCGGTGGCGGAGCAGGCAAGCTCTCCGAGACCGTCCGTGTGTCTGCGAAACGCGGTGGGAATGGAAACTGTGACGTTCATCGTTGACCTCCGGCAGCGGACACGTTCGCCACCTCGCGCTCCAGATATTCCTCGAACGCCGCGAGCTTCGGCGGGATGGGTTCAGGAAGTTCGAAGCGCCCGGCGAGCGCGTCAGTTGTTTTGAGTCCGTTGCCGGTGATGCAGAGTACCGTGGTCTCTTCCGGTCGAATGCGTTTCTCTGCGTACAGCTTGCGTGCGCAGCCCACGGTCACGCCGCCCGCGGTCTCGGTGAAGATGCCTTCGGTTTCAGCGAGTAGCGCGATCGCGTCCACGATCTCCTGTTCGCTGGCGTCTTCCGCCCAGCCACCGCTTCCGACCATGGTCTTGATGGCATAGAATCCGTCCGCCGGATTGCCGATGGCCAGTGAACGCGCGATGGTCGCCGGCTTCTGCGGCTGGATTTCACTGCGTCCTTGCTTCACCGCAGTGCTGATGGGGCTGCAACCTGTGGCCTGAGCGCCAAAGAATTTCACCGGCTTGGCTTCAACGAACTCCAACTCAATCAGCTCGTTGAAAGCTTTTTGGATTTTTCCGATCAGCGAGCCGCCTGCCATCGGGACAACCACGTTGTCCGGCAGACGCCAGCCAAGTTGCTCGGCGATCTCGTAGCCCATGGTCTTCGAGCCTTCCGCATAATAAGGACGGAGGTTGACGTTCACGAATCCCCAGCGATACTTGTCTGCGATCTGCGAGCAGAGGCGGTTTACATGGTCGTAATTGCCGGCAATGCGAATGATGCGCGCGCCGTAGATCTGAGTCCCCAGGACCTTGGCCGGCTCGAGATCGGCCGGAATGAAGACGCAAGCCTTGAAGCCTCCGCGCGCCGCTTGCGCCGCTACGGCGTTAGCGAGGTTGCCGGTGGAAGAGCAACTCACTACGTCAAAGCCAAAGTTTCTGGCTTGGGCCAGCGCTACGGCGACAACTCGGTCTTTGAAGCTGAGCGTGGGAAAGCAGACGGAGTCATTCTTGAGGTAGAGCGACCTGGTCCGGAACGTAAACCACCTCGAGCGGCGCATAGCACTTCTGGCAAAACGAGATTGGCTGGTTCGACCAGCGCGTCTGGCACTCGCGGCACCTGAGTTCGTAGGGCAAAGTTGTCGGCATGTTTCCCTCGCAAAAATCAAAAACCCGCTGCGCTGGCAACGGGTCTCATAAATCGTTTCGTTAATTCCGACTATGGACCGGTCTGCCGCGCATGAATTCGGCGACACATGGCCATGTTGGAAATAGAAAGCAGCATCAGAATTGTGAATATATATCAATGTTGGCAGGCTTGGCAATTTCCACCGGCGCTGGTTTGCTAGAATCGCGGACAATGCCGGTCAAGACAGTCGCAATCTGCACGGGTGGCGGTGATTGCCCAGGTTTGAACGCGGTGATCCGCGCCGCCGTCAAGGCTTCCATCCTGAAATATGGGTGGCGCGTGCTGGGAATTGCCGATGGCTTTGACGGCCTGATCTGGCCGGAAAAGTCGCGCGAACTTAAGCTCTCCGACGTCAGTGGCATTCTGCCTCGCGGGGGGACCATTCTGGGGACGACTAACCGCGGCAATCCCTTCCGCTACCGGCTGGAAGAGAACGGCCAGACCGTGGAGCGCGATCTCTCTGACAGACTGCTGCGGAACGCGCACCAGCTTGGGGTTGACGCTCTGATTGTGATTGGTGGCGATGGCACAATGAAGATTGCGCTCGATCTGCAGCGCCGCGGGCTGAATATTGTCGGAGTGCCTAAGACGATTGACAACGATCTTTCGGCCACCGACGTTACGTTCGGTTTCGATACCGCGCTGCACACCGCCACCGACGCGATTGACAAAATCCACACGACGGCCGAGTCACACCACCGCATCATGCTGGTGGAGGTCATGGGCCGCGATGCCGGATGGATCGCGCTGGAAGCGGGCCTGGCTGGCGGCGCTCACGTGATCCTGTTGCCGGAGATACCATTTACCGTCGAGGGCGTTTGCGACTTTGTCCAGCGGCGCGAGAGCCAGGGCAAGAAGTTCACGATTGTGGTGGTGGCGGAAGGCGTACAGGTCCCAAAAGAATTGGAACCGAGGTTTGTCGCCGAAAAACGCGCGTTGTCCCGTTCCGGATCGGTGGCGAACCTGGTCGGAGACGCGCTGGCCCGCTGCTCGCGCCGCGAAACCCGGGTCACGGTACTCGGGCACATCCAGCGCGGCGGCGCGCCCTCGCCCTTTGACCGCATCCTGGCGACTCGCTTCGGTGTGGCTGCTACCGAACTGGCCGACCGGGGCGAGTTCGGCCGCATGGTCTGTTTGAAAGGCACCAGTGTTCAAAGCGTCGAGCTCGCGGAGGCCATTGGCTGTGTGAAAGCGGTGGATCCAAAAGGCGAAATGGTCCGCATGGCCAAGGCAATTGGTATCTGTTTTGGCGATTGACTGCTATATTGTTCGCAAGCACTCGTCGTAGCAAATGCAAACACCCCCGGCTCCAGCTTTACTTTCCTTCAGGCGCAGCCCTGTGTGGTTGTGCGTCCTTTGCATCGCCTTGGTCGCCGCTGGGTGCAGCCCCTCTGCTGCGAACAAGGGTGAATACGCCTGGGTTTCCGCTCCAGAAGCCACGCTGCGCGATCGCGTGGCCACTATCTACAACCGGACCGGAACAGTGCGCAACGGCGACAGGGTCCAGGTCCTGGAGAAGATGCCGAAGAAGCCTTTTGTGCGCGTGCGCTCTGCGCGCGGCGAAGAGGGTTGGGTACAGGAACGGTTTCTCACCAGCCAGGAGACTTACGATCAATTTCAGGCATTGACGGAAAAGTACAAGGCCGCGCCGGCGCAGGCAGTCGCCGTCACGCGAAACCAGGTGAACCTCCACGCCACGCCGGGCCGCAAGACGGAACATCTTTACTTACTGGCTGAAAATCAGAAGGTCGAGATGCTGGAGCGCCAGGTTGTCGACCGCAATGCTGGAGCGGCGGTCCCGAAGGACGAATCCAATGACGAAGAAGCCTCCGAAGAAAAGCCCACGACGCCGGTGCTCGAAGACTGGTGGCTGGTGCGCGATTCCCAAAAACGCGTGGGATGGATTCTGGGACACATGCTCTATGTCGACGTCCCGATTGAGGTGGCCCAGTATGCGGAAGGCCAGAGGATCATCGCGTTCTTCCCGCTCGACCAGGTCCAGGATGGTGACAGCAAGGTGCAGGAATACCTGATGCTGCTGAGCGAGAACAAGGACGGTTTGCCTTACGACTTCGATCAAGTCCGGGTCTTTACCTGGAACCCGCGGCATCATCGCTACGAGGGCGCTTTTCGCGACCGGCATCTCTCTGGCGTGCTGCCGGTTACGCTGGCCAATGAAACCATCGGCGACGAAGGTACGGTCCAGACTTTTGTCATCCGCCAAAAGGACGAGAATGGGGCTATCCTGGAGCAAAAATACAAGTTTAAGTCCCCCTTGGTCCGGCGGGTGCTCGCGCCGGGTGAAACGCCTGCTCCCGCAGCCCACCCCCACAAGCGAAGAAGAAGGTAAGCGGCTGGCATCCGGGCGCTGATTTATGCCTTCCAACTAGGTATGGCAGAGAAGGTCAAAGAATTAAACCTGGAACGGGACTACAAGAAGTATCTGTACTTCGTTGATGGACACGGAAATGTGGCCCGCAAAGCCAAGTCAGGTGAAGGCGAAACCGAGGTACTGGTCCCGAACGCGGTGGAGCGCGACAACCAGTTTCTCTATTTTCTCGATAAAGAAGGCGACGTGGCCCGTTCGCCGCGCGCAGCCCGCAAGAAAAAGAACGCCGCCTGAGTTGGCTTTGCCACCGAACGATGCCGCCCGGTTTGCTCCGGGCAGGAGTCAGCGTCCGTTTGCCAACCCCCAGCACAATCAAGCAAATCGAGCAGGTGCCTAGGCAGGCCGTGGGGCCGAACCTGCTGGTATTTCGCGATGACCGGCGCGAGGTCAGCGGACCCACGTTAAAAGCCGAAGCGTTGGACTCGATCCGTTCGCTCGATTGCGCATCGTCCGAGAGCTTGGTTGGCGCCTTGTTGCGCGCGGGAGAGCTGGAGTGCGCCGTCGCTGATACCGGTTCCGTTCCAGCCCGGCCGTTTGAAGCCGTGACCAGCAGTTTGGCCGAGGCATTGTTGAATCCCGGGCCGCATGTGGATTTGCAGCGCCTCTGCGCGGTCGTCGGGGAAGCCGCTGTCCCCGACCATCTGAGCCTTTCCGCGCCGGAAGGGTTTGCCTATTACGCGCTGCATCCGCTGGCGTTTGCTGACGTGTTCGAAAGACTCAGCCTGCCGCGCAGAGTGGTGGTTGTCGGTATCCGCAGTATCGGCACGACGCTGAGCGCGGTTGCTGCCGCGGCTGCACGCGCCAAAGGGTGCCGGACTGAGCGGATGACAGCGCGTCCAACCGGCCATCCTTACAACCGGACGACGGAATTTTCCTGCGATCAATTGCAGCTCGTGCGGGAGACGGCCAGTGGCGCAGCTTTCCTTGTAGTGGATGAGGGGCCGGGCTTGAGCGGATCATCCTTTCTGTCGGTCGCGGAAGCGTTGCAGAAGTCAGGGGTTCCACGAGAGAGAATCACGCTGATTTGCAGTCATGAGCCGGACTTCGAAACACTTTGCGCCGATAAGGCGTCCCGTCGCTGGTGTCAGTTTCGCTGGATGGCTGTCTCACCGGCGGCGCGAAAGCCGGAGGGAACCGTCGAGTTCATCGGAGGTGGTGAGTGGCGCAAGAGATTATTCGCCGATGAGTCGGCATGGCCAGGGTCGTGGCAAGGCCTGGAGCGGCTGAAGTATCTCTCTGGCCCAGATTGCGCGGAGCCGAAGTTCTTCAAATTCCAGGGTCTCGGCCATTATGGAGAACAGGTAATTGCCCGCGAAGAAAAGGTCGCTGCTGCGGGCTTTGGACCTGTCCCGGCAGCGGAAGCCCACGGGTTTGCATCGTATCCGTGGATTGTAGGCAGGCCAATGTCCGCCGCTGATCTCTCTTCGGAAGTCATCGCACGACTGGCGGAATACTGCGCCTTCAGGGGCGGTGCATTTTCGACCGCTGCATCCTGCAGCCCCGTGGATAATATGGCAGCGCACAATGCGCACGAACTAGGAATCGAGTGCGCCATCCGCTTGAGAATGGACCGTCCGGTGGTGTGTGACGGTCGCATGCAGCCACATGAATGGCTGTTGACGCCGCAAGGCCGGATGTTGAAGACAGACTCAGGTTCGCACGGTGATGACCACTTTTTCCCCGGCCCGACAGACATCGGCTGGGACCTGGCTGGCGCAATCGTAGAGTGGGGGATGAACCCCGCTCAAACGCGCGCTTTTTTGGCTTGTTATCGCTCAGCAAGCGGCGACGATCCCGCGCGGCGAATCGGGGATTTCGTCACAGCCTACGCGCTCTTCCGGTGTGCCTGGTGTCACATGGCCGGCCATGCGCTGCAGAGCGCCGAGGAACGTTCACGATTGGGTCAGGCGGCCGGTCTTTACCGGGAATGGGCGCAATTGGGAGGAAAAGCCTCCAAGAATGAAGCTTTTTGATTGCCTTGTGTTGAAAGGCTACAATGTTGCCTAGTTTTGAAAGGGCCCCTCATATGCATGTCATTCATAAACAGGAGCGAGATCGGCCGATGGACAACAAGCCGGCACAAAATATTCAGGACTCATTTCTCAATACCGCGCGCAAAGAGAAAATGCAGATCACCATATATCTCTTGAGCGGGGTCAAACTCACGGGCCGCATACGGTCGTTCGACAAGTATTCGGTCGTACTGGAAACCAATAATCAGGAACAACTGATCTTCAAACACGCCATTTCTACTGTCGTCATGTCCAAAAGCGGACATCATGCGGAAGCCCGTCCGCAGCCTGTGGTCGAACCTGAAACCACTTCACCTAAAACGGAGGGCTAGTTTATCTCTGGGAAACGTTCCCGGCGTGCGCAAGCGTCGGCTGGGATAGATACCGGCCACGGACGGCGGGAACGCGCATTTCTTCTTGCGGTCGAGTTCCGCCATCGCTCCCGCTCAGACAAAGATATTGCCCTTCCGCCTCAGGCCCTCATCGCCCGTAGCAGTGTCTCCGAAAAAGCTGCCCGCAAAGACAACGCGGCTCTTGACGTTGAAGAATCGCTCAGCGAGTACCGCGAACTGGCTATCTCCGCCGGCGCCGAGATCGTTGGCGAGTTTGTGCAGCGGCGCGACCGTCCGGATCCCGCAACGTTGATCGGCAAAGGCAAATTGCAGGAGATTTCCGGCGCCGCGGCCTCCGCAAATGCCGACCTGATTCTGATTGACCACGAACTCACCGCCTCGCAGCAGCGGAATATCGAGAACGAAGTCAATGCGCGCGTGATTGACCGCACGCAGCTTATCCTTGACATCTTTGCGCGCCATGCCCGCAGCCGTGAAGGCCAGATGCAAGTCGAGTTGGCCCAGCTCGAGTATCTGCTGCCCCGGCTTTCCGGACGCGGCATTGAAATGTCGCAGCTCGGCGGCGGCATCGGTACCCGCGGACCCGGTGAAACACAGCTCGAAACTGACCGCCGCAAGATCTACCGCCGTATACGGCACATCAAAGAACAACTGGAAGAGGTGCGCCGTATTCGTGCACATCAGCGGCAGCGCCGTGAATCCGTTCCTCTACCTACGGTCGCTCTGGTCGGCTACACCAATGCGGGCAAGTCAACGCTGTTCAATGCGCTGACCGATGCCGGTGTGCTCGTCTCTTCCCGTATGTTCGCCACGCTCGATCCCACGGTCCGCGCTGCGACTTTGCCCAGCAAGCGCAAGATTCTGCTGTCAGACACGGTTGGCTTTATCCGCAACCTGCCTACGACTCTGGTGGACGCGTTTCGCGCCACCCTGGAAGAAGTGCAGCGCGCGGCTTTGTTGCTGCACGTTTCCGACGTCACCAGCCCTGTCGCCCATGAGCAGCAACAACAAGTCGACCGCGTGCTGAAAGAGCTGCATGTGCAAGACATTCCGCAGATCCGCGTGATGAACAAGACTGACCTGCTGCCGGAAGCGCAGCGGCGCTCCCTAGCTAATGGAGCGACCGTGGTCTATGTTTCTGCCGGAAAACACGATGGGCTTGAAGCTTTGCTGAATACGATTGACGCCCGCCTGCAAATTGACGCCATCCAGCGCCTTCGCATACGCGTGCCGCAGTCGGAGGGCAAGCTTCTGGCGGAGATTGAAGCGCGCGCCCACATTCTCAAGCGCGCGTATCGCGACAGCGCTGTGCAGATGGAAGTGGATGCACCGGAGTCGCTGGCGCGAGTGTTGCAGAGCTATGCGATCAAGGCAAAGGGACCGCGCAAACCATCTAACCGTTAAAGCGGGCGGCTCGTGGCTCAAATTTCCATAAAACAAGATAAACTTCAGGGTAGCAATCACCCCAATCATGCGGACCACGCGCATCCCCGTGCCAGTGGAGAATCGGAAGGCGGTGCTGTGCCTGGTTCTCGTGTTGATGACCCTGGCTGTCTACAACTCAGTTACGCAGAATGCATTCCTTTTTTTTGACGACAACACATACATCGTCAACAATCCCCATGTCCATGACGGATTGACGCTGCAGACCTTGAAGTGGTCGTTTACTACCTTTCACGCCGGCAACTGGCACCCTTTGACGTGGCTGTCTCATGCCCTGGATTACATGCTCTTCCACCTGAATCCCGCCGGCCATCACTACGTCACCGTTCTATTACATACTGCGTGTGTGGTCGTTTTGTTTCTGGTGCTGCGGAATTCAACCGGGCGCGTCTGGCCGAGCTTTATCGTGGCCGGGTTATTTGCCGTCCATCCTGTGAATGTGGAATCTGTGGCCTGGGCAGCGGAAAGAAAAAATGTGCTGAGCATGCTCTTTTGTTTGCTCACACTTTTCGCTTACTGCTGGTATGTTCGTAAGCCCAACGTGCGCCGCTATTTGCTGGTAGCGCTGCTTTTTTCGCTCGGGCTCATGGCCAAGCCGCAAGTTATTACTTTGCCGTTTGTATTGCTTCTCTGGGACTACTGGCCATTACAGAGATTGCGCCGGCCGGTTACAGAAGGTGCTGGTCTGGAAAGCGAGCCGTCGAGTACGTTCTTCCGGCTTGTTCTGGAGAAGACGCCCCTGCTGGGTCTCGCCGTGCTGAGCGCCGTTATTACTATGGTCGCGCAACGTGCAGGCAATGCGGTGCGAACACTGACCGAATATTCATTCGGCATGCGGATGGAGAACGCGGTTATCTCTTATGTCCGTTATCTGGGAATTGCATTTTGGCCGTGGCGGCTCGCGCCGATGTATCCGCGTCTGGGTAATTCCAACCTCCTGTTGCAGGCGGTTGGCTCGGGACTGCTGCTGCTTTTGCTGTCCCTGTTGGTGTGGCGCTATCGGCAGTATCGGTTCATGGTGGTTGGATGGCTGTGGTTCCTCATTACGCTGCTGCCCATGATCGGAGTCATCCAGGTGGGTGAACAAGCCATGGCTGACCGTTATGCCTACCTGGCTTTTGTCGGTTTGTTTTTGATGGTAATTTGGGGACTGGCAGAGGTGGTGCGAGCTTGGAAGATTTCCCCGGCATGGGCCGCCGCCGCGGCCGCGGCTGTATTGCTGGCATTGGGAACGTTGAGTTACCGCCAGCTCGGCTTTTGGCGGGACAGCGTAACTCTATGGAGCTATACGCTGCGCGTCACTCACAACAACTACATGGCGCATGCGAATCTGGCCATCGCCTTGGATAAGCAGGGCCGCGCCGAAGAGGCCATTGTCCACTATCATGCGGCAATCGCGCTGCATGAATATCCGCCGTCAGAACTCCTTAAGTTTGCGATATACGAGGAAACTCATGGGCACGTACAAGACGCGATGAACGATTTCATCAAGGTGCTCCGGACCGCGACAGAACCCGCCATGCAGGCGGCGGCCCTCGCGGACATTGCCGCCTTGTATCTTCAGCTAGGGAGGTCCGCGGAAGCCCAGGCGACCTATGAGCGGGCCTTGCGCTTGGACCCAAATAATTCAAGTGCGCTTATGGGTGCGGGCCTTGCGGCGGAACGGAACGGCGATTTCGGTCTGGCCGCGGGCCATTTTTCCCGCGCCGTGCAAGTCGCTCCAACCGATATCGGATTTCTCTTGCTTGCGGCAACGCTGCGCAAAGCGGGGCGTCCCATTGAAGCACAGACTGCGCAGGACCAGGCTGGTCGCATTTCGTCTGACTTCTCGCAGGCCGAAATAGTGGCGAAGCGCCTCCTTGCCCAATAGTGGATTTTTCTGGATGCAGCACGCGCGGAGGTACTTCTGTAACTTGAAAGATGCGGCACACTTCTCCTAAATGAATGCTGGACTTGTCCGTCCAGAGCGCGGCTTACCTATGCTGAATGGCAAAAAGATCACGGTGGTAATGCCGGCGTATAACGCGTCAGGGACGCTGCAGAAAACCTTTGATGAGATCCCCACGGAGTTTGTTGATGAGGTGATCCTGGTGGACGATGGCAGCCGGGACAGCACGGTCCAGATCTCCGTCGATCTTGGCCTCGTTACTTTTGTTCACCACGAAAACCTGGGCTATGGCCGGAACCAGAAAACCTGTTACCGCGAGGCGTTACGCCGGGGCGCCGATATCGTGATCATGGTCCATCCCGATTATCAGTATTCTCCGCGACTGATCGTATCTTTGGCCGGCATGATTGCATACGGCGAGTATGAAGTCGTTCTGGGATCCAGGATACTGGGCACCGGCGCCTTAAAGGGTGGAATGCCGGTGTACAAGTACATCGCCAACCGTTTTCTCACTCTGTTTCAGAACCTTCTGCTGAATTACAAATTATCGGAGTATCACACCGGATACCGCGCCTTCTCGCGCAAAGTTCTGGAGTCGCTGCCCCTCGAAGCCAATAGCGATGACTTCGTATTCGATAATCAAATGCTGGCCCAAATCATCGCTTTCGGCTTCCACATCGGGGAAGTATCCTGTCCGGCCCGTTATTTTGCTGAAGCTTCTTCGATCAACTTCCGCCGCAGCGTGAAGTATGGTTTTGGGGTGCTTGCTACGTCGATAAAATTCCGGTTACAGAAGATGCGCCTGGGCAGTTTTCAGATTTTCCTGCCTCCGGGAAACAAGCCTCTCTCGAAGTATTACAGCGAAGTGAGTAAATAAAAAACGCCGACTGAAACGCTATAAAATTTAAATGGGCCTGAGACCAAGAAGCGGTGACGGTTTCCTTGGCCACAAGCCCATTCGATCCTGAATCGGATCGGAGGTGATACTTTTATTCTAGGCCTGTTTAGTCCCATGTCAAGCACTCAAAGAAGATTTTTTTGCGCTGCCCTGTTCGTGCCGCGCATGAGTACTAAGGTCTACTAGGGCCTGGATTCGTTGACACTCTCTCGAAACGAATGATAACTTAGTTAGTTTGCTGGTTCGTGCCCGATCCGCTTCTATTCACAACAACTTAAATGGACGACACACTTAAACAAATAGGCGAACTCCTGCTTGCCTCGATCCCGACGATCCTCGGATTGCTGATCGTCTGGTCGGCCTATCGTTTGCTTGTCCATACCCGTTTGCAGCAGGTCCTGGCCGAGCGCCATACCCGGACCGAAGGCGCGATTGAAGAGGCCCGCGCCCAGATCGCCTCGGCGGAAGCGCGCACGGCGGAGTATGAACAGCGCGTCCGCGAGGCCCGCGCGCAGATCTACAAATACCTGGAAGCGCGGCGGCAGCAGATACTGGATGAGCGCAACGCCGCCCTGGCCACGGCCCGCAAACAGGCCGAGCAGATGATCACGCAAGCGCGTGCAGCCCTGGAGAAAGATGTCGTCGGCGCCAAGGCCGTTTTAGACCAACAGGCAGCCATGCTGGCCGACCAGATCATCGCCACCATCCTGAGGCCCGCTGCCGCTGTGGGAGGACACTAGCGTTATGCGGCCACAGAAGAGATTCTTCCTCGCGCTGGTCTTGGTGCTGGCGATCGCCGGCCCTGCAATACTGCAACTGGCAACGCTTCAGGCGCAGGAGGGAAGCGCGTCGAGCCGCGAGCAGGCCGCCGCCAGCCCCAGCGCTCCCAAAGACGCACCGAAACAAACTCTGAATGAAAATGGTGAGAACGCGGAGCTGAAACATTCGCCCGGTGTGGAGTTCATCGCGCGCAAGACCGGGCTCACGCTCAATCAGTCCTACTGGGCGGTCGTGTTCTTCAACTTTGCCGTAGTCATCGGGATCCTCTGGATGCTGATGCGCAAGGCCCTGCCCGTAATGTTCAAGGCGCGTACCCAGGCGATCCAGAAGCGCATGGAAGAAGCGCGCAAAGCCAGCGAAGAAGCGCGTCAGCGGCTGGTGGAAGTTGAAAGCCGGCTTTTCCGGCTGGACAGCGATATCGCGAACATGCGCCGTGAAGCGGACGAAACCGCGCGCGCCGAGGAAGAGCGCATACGCAATTCAGCGGAAGAAGAGCGCAGGCGGATTGTGCAGTCGGCCGAACAGGAGATTGCCACGGCAGCAAACGCCGCGCGGCGCGAACTCAAGTCTTACGTCGCCGAACTCGCAGTGGACCTGGCGCAAAAGAAGATCAAGATTGAGCAGGGCACCGACCAGACTCTGGTACGCCAATTCACTGCGCAAATCGGAAAGGACGGCAACTAATGGCGGCAGTAGCAGGCCGGTATGCGCGTGCCTTCTCCGAGGTGATCGTCGAGCAGAAGGTTGATCCCCAGAAGGCCGTGGTGGAGCTGAACACCGTAGCTGAACTAGTCAGCGGCAGCGCTGCGCTGCGCACCGTCTTCCAGAACCCCGCCGTGGAGCGCAAGCAGAAACTCCAATTGCTCGATGCCATTATCAAGCTGATCGGCGGTTCCAAGCTGCTGCGAAATTTTGTTGCCGTGCTCATCGACCAGCGGCGGATTGGCCAGATCGCCGAGATCGCCCGCGAGTTCCAGCAGGAGTTGAACGCGCGCCTGGGGATCGCGGAAGCGAAAGTACTTTCCGCGCGCGAATTGGCTGCAGGGGAAAAGCAGCTGCTGGAAAGCAGGCTGGCCGCTGTCAGCGGCAAAGTGATTCAAGCATCGTATGCGCGCGAAGCCAGTTTGATCGGCGGCGTGCTGGTCCGCATGGGAAGTACGATCTATGACGGCTCGGTGCGGGGACAGCTACAAAGGATTAAGCAGGAGATAGCGGGAAGTTAGGATTGCGTAATTGGGTAATTTGGTAATTGAGTAATTGCCAAAGCGGTCCTGGTTTTCAATTACCCGATTACCAAATTACTCAATTACCAAATCGAGAGATTCTATGGCTCAGATCAAAGCAGACGAAATCACAAAGCTAATACGCGAGCAGATTGAGAACTACGAATCCAAGGTCACGGTGGACGAAGTTGGCACCATCATCTCGCTGGGCGACGGCATTGCCCGCGTCTACGGCCTGGATAAAGTCATGGCCGGCGAACTGCTCGACTTCGGACACGGCATTGCCGGTATCGCCATGAACCTGGAAGAAGACCAGGTCGGCGCCGTGGTGCTGGGCGACTACACCGAGATCAAAGAGGGCGACGAGGTCAAGCGGACCGGGCGAATCATCTCCGTCCCCACCGGCGAAGGCATGATCGGCCGCGTGGTCAATGCACTGGGCCAGCCGATTGACGATAAGGGTCCGATCACCGCAAGCAAATACATCGAGATCGAGCGCATCGCTCCAGGTGTGATTGACCGCCAGCCGGTGCGCGAGCCCATGGCTACCGGTCTCAAGGCGATCGACTCCATGATTCCCATCGGCCGCGGACAGCGCGAGCTGATCATCGGCGACCGCCAGACCGGAAAAACCGCGGTGGCGCTGGACACGATCATCAACAGCAAGGGCAACGACCTGATCTGTATCTACTGCGCCATCGGACAGAAGCGGTCGTCGGTCGCCCAGGTGGTGAAGATACTGGAAGAGGCCGGCGCCATGGAGTACACGATTGTGGTCGCGGCGTCCGCGTCCGAGCCCGCACCCATGCTTTACCTTGCTCCGTACGCGGCCTGCGCCATTGGCGAATATTTCCGCGACAGCAAACGCCACGCGCTGGTGATCTATGACGATCTTTCCAAACACGCCGCGGCGTATCGCGAAATTTCATTGTTGTTGCGCCGCCCGCCGGGCCGCGAAGCGTATCCGGGAGACGTTTTCTATCTCCACTCACGCTTGCTGGAACGCGCGTCCAAAATGTCGGACAAGATGGGTGGAGGCTCGCTGACCGCTCTGCCGGTGATCGAAACCCAGGCAGGGGACGTTTCCGCGTACATTCCCACCAACGTGATTTCGATTACTGACGGCCAGATTTATCTTGAAACCGACCTGTTCAACTCCGGTATCCGTCCAGCGGTGAACGTCGGCCTCTCCGTAAGCCGCGTCGGCGGATCAGCCCAGATCAAGGCCATGCGCCAGGTGGCGGGCACGCTGAAGCTGGAATTGGCGCAGTATCGTGAACTCGCGGCTTTCGCGCAGTTCGGTTCCGATCTCGATAAGGCCACGCAGAACCAGCTCAATCGCGGTAAGCGCCTGGTGGAAATTCTTAAGCAGGGCCAGTACGTGCCACTGCCGTTCAGCAAACAGATTCTGATCATCTATGCAGGCACCAACGGCTTCCTGGACGATCTGGCAGTCGAGCAGCTTCGCGACTTTGAAGCCGAGCTGTACAAGTATGTGGATTCTATGAATCCGAAGCTGCTGGACGCCATCATGCAGAAGAAAACCCTGGACGATGCGCTCAAAGCGGACATGAACAAGACGCTGACTGAGTTCAAGCAACGCTTTGTGAGCGAGCGGCAGCCGGCGGTCGCGGCAAAGGCGTAAGAGCTTATCGCGGATTCGCGGACCTGTCCCGGCATGCCGTGGATGAGCGCGGATAGATACAGAGATCGAAAAGAGAAATGGCGAACCTTTTAGACATTCGGCGGCGCATTCGCAGCGTGCGCAACACGCGGCAGATTACCAAGGCCATGCAGATGGTCTCGGCTGCCAAGCTGCGGAGGGCGCAGGAACGCGCTCTGGCGGCGCGTCCGTATGCGCAGATGCTGACGAATGTCTTGAAGTCGCTGGTTTCGCGCGCTGACATATTCAATCCCGAAACGGGTGAAGTGCTGCATCCTTTGCTGGTGCGCCGTCCGGAGAAAACCACACTGTTGATCGTGGTTTCCGGCGAAAAAGGTCTGGCTGGCGCTTTCAATGCCAACATCTTGAAAGCTGCAACGAAGTTTATTGACGCCAAGCGCGAGAAGAACATTGACATCCTGGCCGTCGGACGCAAGGCCCGTGATTTTTTCAAGCGTCGCTATCCCGTTGCCGGCGAACCCGGTGAAGCGCGCAAAGGTCCGATCCAGGTGACGGGCGAGTACGTTGGTTTGATGAACCGAGCGCAGTTCTCCAGTGCCCGTGAGGTGGCAGAAAAAGTCGTGCAGCTCTACACGGACAGCAGCGTCGACTCCGTTTACATCGTCTACAACGAATTTAAGTCCGTAATTTCGCAGCGGCTGGTAGTCGATGATGTGCTGCCGATTCGCGCTATCGGCGAGCAGGTACACGAGATGGCGGAAGAGGTCACGGAAGAAGAGCGCAAACGCCGGATTGAAGCCGCCCTGCACGCGGGCGTCGGCGTTCGCGGAGCGGACACCTCGGCGATTGACCAAAAAGCAGCCGGCTTCGGCGCGGCGCAGGTGGATTACATTTATGAGCAGCCTCCGGAAGAGCTCTTCCGCGACCTGCTGCCGCGGTATATATCGGTGCAGCTGTTCCGCGCCATGCTGGAATCTGAAGCGGCGGAGCACGCGGCCCGCATGACGGCCATGGATTCGGCCACCAACAACGCTTCTGACATGATCGACGCGCTGACGCTGGCGATGAATCGCGCGCGCCAGGCAAAGATTACGAAAGAAATTATTGAAATCGTGAGCGGAGCAGCCGCCGCCGGATAAGGCACGGCATCCCGCTTCGAGCAAAGGTCTCTATGGCTACGGAAAACATTGGCAAAGTGATTCAGATCGCGGGTCCCGCGGTCGACGTGCAATTCAGCGAGGGCAAGCTGCCCCCGATCTACGAGGCATTGCTGGTCACCAGCGAGGGATTCAAAGTCCCGCAGCCGATCAAAGTGACGCTGGAAGTGCAGCAGCATCTGGGCGAAGGGCGCGTGCGCTGCGTGGCCATGCAGGCAACGGACGGCATGGTTCGCGGCATGAAAGCCATTGACCTCGGCGGACCTATTTCCGTTCCCGTTGGCAAAGGCACGCTGGGCCGCGTGATGAACGTGATCGGCGAGCCGGTTGACAACCTGGGGCCGATCGCCGGCACCAAGCGGCTGCCCATCCACCGTCCCGCACCCGCGTTTGACGAGCAGTCCACGCGTGCGGAGATGTTTGTGACCGGAGTGAAGGTCGTTGATCTGATCCAGCCCTTCTTGAAGGGCGGAAAGATTGGGCTCTTCGGCGGCGCCGGCGTGGGTAAGACCGTCGTCATTCAGGAACTGATCAACAATGTAGCCAAGCAGCACGGCGGATATTCCGTATTTGCTGGTGTCGGCGAACGCACCCGCGAAGGAAACGATCTGTGGCTGGAAATGACCGAATCAGGCGTCATCAAGCCGGGCGATCCAGCCAACTCCAAAGCAGCGCTGGTCTACGGACAGATGACCGAGCCGCCCGGAGCACGTCTTCGTGTTGCTCTGACCGGCCTGACGGTCGCCGAATATTTCCGCGATGAAGAGGGTTCGGACACGCTGCTCTTCATCGACAACATTTTCCGCTTTACACAGGCCGGATCTGAAGTGTCCGCGCTGCTCGGCCGCATGCCCTCCGCCGTGGGATATCAGCCGAACCTGGCCACAGAAATGGGCGAACTGCAGGAGCGTATCACTTCGACCAAGAAGGGCTCCGTTACGTCCGTACAGGCGATCTACGTGCCCGCCGACGATCTTACCGATCCCGCGCCGGCCACTACCTTCGCCCACCTGGACGCAACGACCGTGCTCTCGCGTCCACTGACGGAAATTGGAATCTATCCCGCCGTCGATCCCCTGGCTTCGACCTCGCGCATTCTCGATCCGCGCATCGTGGGCCAGGAACACTATGACGTTGCCCAGGGCGTGAAACGAATCCTGCAGCGCTACAAAGATTTGCAGGACATCATCGCCATTCTGGGTATCGAAGAGTTGAGCGAAGAAGATAAGCTGACCGTCGCGCGCGCGCGCAAAGTGCAGAAATTCCTCTCCCAGCCGTTCCACGTGGCCGAACAGTTCACCGGCATCAAGGGATGCTTCGTGAAAATCGAAGATACGGTGCGCAGCTTCAAGGCCATCATCGAAGGCAAGCACGACGATGTCCCTGAGCAGGCCTTCTATATGAAGGGCACCATTGAAGAAGTGCTGGAAGCGGCGGAGAAGATGAAGACTGCGGCGTAAACGCAATGGCAGACTCGATCCAACTCGAAATCGTGACGCCGGAGCGGCTGGTCGTGAATGACACCGCTTCGGAAGTCTACATTCCTGGCAAGACGGGATGCCTCGGCATTCTTCCCGGCCACGCTCCGCTGATCACCGAGCTTGCGGTGGGCGAGATTTCCTACAGCAACGGCAGTCAGACCAAGCGTCTGGCAGTAGCGTGGGGCTTCGCCGAAGTGCTGCAAACCAAGGTCACGATCCTGGCCGAGACCGCGGAACGCGCAGACGAAATTGACACTGCCCGCGCTCAGGCAGCGAAGCAGCGCGCGGAAGAAGAGCTGCGGAAGGCTGGCCCCGCCGGCAACGCTGAAGCACAAGCCGCTCTGGCGCGTGCCAATACAAGGTTGGAAGTGGCCGCGAAAAAGTAGCGCAAAGCGTTCAAGTTGCGCTGATCCGCCGGTTGTTTTATTGTTGAAACCCAAGTGGAACTGACACTCAATCTCGTTTGGCTGGCCATCTGCCTGTTGCTGATGGCTGTACTTGGCCCGGCGATTAGATCTCCGCTCGCCGGCAGATCACGCGCCGTTGCCGCTGTAGCGCTCGTGTGTATTCTGTTCCTCTTGTTCCCGGTCATCTCCATGAGCGATGACCTCCACAACAATCCAGCGATGCTGGAGGGAAGCAAGCTCAAGAAACTCGCGCTGGCTAACCATACAGTTGCAGCTTTGCTGACGTGGGCTGCGGTGCAGGCGCCTCCAAAAGCCGTAGTTTGGTCCGCCGCGGGCGTTGAAAAAATCAGTATTCCTTCACAAAGTGCGTTTACGACGAGTCTCTGCCGTCGTCCTCCTCCTTCGGTCCACTCCGCCTAGTTGTACATCTGATTTTCACGTTTCCTGATTTCAAATCCAGGTTGTAGAAACTATGAACAAACACGTTCTATGTGTATTTGTCGCGTACTTTGCGTGCATGCCACTGGTCCACGCCCAGGTGCCGTCGGACCATCCGCTGACGTGGCAGGAGGTCAGGCAGAGGTTCGAAAAGACAAATCCTTCGCTGCAGGCGGCCCAGATTTCCGTTGACGAGTCGAGGGCGCAGGAGATCACGGCATTCCTCCGCCCTAATCCGGACTTCACTTTGTCGACGGACGGGACCCAGGTCGCTCCATTTGAGGGCGTCTGGCGGCCGTTCGCCGGTACTCAATATTCTCCCAACTTGAGCTATCTGCACGAACGACAGCGCAAACGGGAGTTACGGCTTGAGAGCGCCCAGAAAGCCACGGCAATCGCCGTTTCCAGCCATGCGGATATGCAGAGGATCCTGGTGTTTACGTTGCGGACAGCCTTTATCCAAACGCTTCAGGAAAAAGCCGTTCTCAATCTGGCAAAAGAGAACCTTGCTTATTACGACCATCTGCTGGGCGTGAATCGCGAGCGCTACAAGGCAGGAGCGATCGCGCAAGTGGACCTGGACCGGCTGGAACTCCAGCGGGTTACCTATGAGTCTGATTTGCAAACAGCGGAAGTGAATTTACGCACGGCTAAAATCCAGCTTCTCACGCTTTTGAATGACCGCACACCGCTGGAGCAATTCAGCATCGCCGGACCATTCGATTTTTCCACCCAAATTGCTCCGCTCGACGAAGTCCGCCAGGCCGCGCTGGACACACGGCCCGATTTGCAAGCAGCGCTGCAATCGATCGAAAAGGCCAGGACTGACCACAAACTCGCGGTTGCCAACGGGTCCACTGATCCGACTTTCGGCGCCTGGTACACGTACAACCCATCGTTCAACAATCCGTTTGCCCATCAGACTGTGGGCGCCAGTGTCAGCGTACCGCTGCGTATTTTTGACCGTAATCAGGGCGAAAAAAAGCGCACGGAACTGGACATCAACCGCAGCGAGAGATTGACGGAAGCCGCGCGGGCGCAAGTCTTCAGTGACGTGGATTCCGCGCATGCCACCGTACAGAGCACCGTGACACTGCTCCAGCCATACAAAGACCGGTATCTGAAGCAGGCCCTGCGAGTCAGGGACACGGTTGAGTTTTCCTACGAGCACGGCGGCGCGTCTCTGCTGGATTTTCTGAACGCGCAGGCGGACTACCGGAGCGTGCAAGTCAATTATTTGAACCTGGTGGCTTCGTATCTGAATGCGGCAAACCAGTTGAATCTCGCTGTAGGACGTGAGGTCATCCCATGAAAAGATTTGCTGCTTTAGCCGTTGCCGCTGCCATGATAGCTCTCACTGCCTGTAGCTCGAGCACGCCGCAAGACACGGATACAAAAGCACAGCCAGCCGTCCAGACAGCGTCGGCCGAGGCCCGAACAGTTTCATCCGAATTGGTGATACCTGCATCTGTTCAGCCTGATCCGCGCAGTGTGGTGCACGTATTCTCCCAGGTCAGTGGCCGCGTGATCTCGCTTCGTTTCAAACCGGGCGATGCAGTCCGTGCCGGTGAAACGGTGGCGCTGATTCAGAGCAGCGATGCAGCGGCGGCCCGCACCGATTTTGAAAAAGCCAAAGCCCAGGCCCAGCGCTCAGACAGCGCATTTCGCCGGGCAACACTGCTCTACCAGCACGAGGCAATCGCGCAGAAGGACCTGGAAGATGCAAGAGCGCAGGCCGCGTCGGATGAAAGCGACCTCGCCCGCGCTCGTCAGCGCCTCAGAATGCTGGGACTGAGCGAAGACAAAATGTCGGACCAGGTGGCGGTCTCTGCTCCGCGGCCGGGCGTAGTGCTTGAAACCACTTCAGCGCCGGGCGAATTCTCAAAGTCGCTTGACGCCTCGAATCCACTGCTGACCATCGCTGATCTCAGCGTGGTCTGGGTGGTAGGCAGTGTGTATGAGCGCGACCTCTCCCTGGTTTCCACCGGACTGCCGGTGCGAATCACCGCTGACGCGTATCCATCATTTGAGTGGAAGGGCAAAATCGCCAATGTTTCGGCTGTGCTGGATCCGGCCACGCATACCGTCAAGCTGCGAGTCGTGTTGGAAAACAAAGACCACAAGCTTAAGCCCGATATGTTTGGGGCCATTCATGTCCTGCGTCCGCCTTCCCGCGTTGTTGTGGTGCCGGCCAACGCCGTTCTCTATGAAGGCAATCAAGCGTTTGTGATCGTACAAAAAACGAAAGACAAATTTGAAAAGCGGAATGTCCAGGTCCAGGAGAGCGGTCCGAAAGAAGCGCTCCTACGGTCCGGCCTGGAACCAGGCGAGACCGTGGTCACTACCGGAGCTGAGTTGCTGCGCAAGGAGGTCGAGCAGTGAAGTCTCTGGTCGTGACGCTCCTGCGTTATCGCGTGCTGGTCATCATTGCGCTGGTGGCGCTGCTGGTGGCCGGCGGAATTGCTTTTGTGAATCTGGATATTGAGGCTTATCCCGATCCTTCGCCGCCGCTGGTGGAGATCATCACGCAAAACCCATCGTGGTCCGCCGAGGAAATGGAGCAGCAAGTCACGGTCCCACTGGAGACTACGCTGAACGGAACGCCGCATCTCGACTACATCCGTTCCATCAGTATCTTTGGATTGAGCGACGTTAAGCTGTATTTCAAGTTTGATAGCGACTACTTCCGCGACCGGCAGGAAGTGTTGAACCGCTTGCAAACGGTGACTCTCCCGCAAAACCTGCAGCCACAGCTTTCTCCGTGGTCTCCGATCGGCGAGATCTACCGGTATCAGCTGGAGAGTTCTCATCACACTCTGAATGAAGTGAAGGCCACGCAGGATTGGCTGGTCCGGCGCGAGCTGAAGCAAGACGGCATCATTGACGTTACGACCTTTGGCGGCACCACGCGGCAATACCAGGTCGAACTCGACCAGCAGAAGCTGCTGCAATACAACATCCCAGTCGCGCAGGTGCTGTCCGCGGTCTCCTCCAGCAATGCGAATGCCGGCGGCAACTATCTGACGCAGGGAAGCCAGAGCGTGAACCTGCGCGGCATTGGCCTGCTGCGCAGCGTGGAAGACATGCGGAACATCGTGGTGGCGTCGAAGGCGGGCGTCCCCGTTCTGCTGAAAGATATTGGCGATGTGCATGAAGGCTTCCAGCAGCGACTCGGCAAAGTCGGCCGCGACAACCAGAGCGACATTGTGGAAGGCATCGTTCTTCTTGACCGCGGGGCGGAGTCGCTGCCGGCGCTTCAGGCGCTGCGAAAGAAAGTAGGGCTCCTCAACTCCACGCTCCTGCCGCCAGGAATGAAGATCAAGCCAATTTATGACCGCACCGATCTGATCAACATCACGACGGACACGGTGAAGCACGTAATCGCCGCCGGCCTCGCGCTGGTTACATTGTTGCTTCTGATCATGTTGGGAGACTGGCGGCTCACGCTGGTAGCGGCGCTTACGATTCCCATGGCGGTGTTGTTTGCGTTCGGACTCATGGTGCTGACCGGACGCTCCGCCAATCTTATTTCCATCGGCGCGATTGATTTCGGGATTCTGGTAGATGCTTCCATTGTGGTGCTGGAAGCAATTTACCGCGATATGACCAACCGGTACGTGGGCGAGTCGGTTCCTGAGGTCATCGCCAACGCCACCACGCTGGCGGCGCGGCCGGTGTTGTTTGCGACCGTTATCATCCTTGTCGCGTTTATTCCTCTTTTCACCATGCGCGGCGTGCCGGGCAAGATCTTTGCTCCCATGTCGATCACCTATTGTTTTGCGCTGACGGGAGCGTTGATTTTTTCGTTATGCTTCGCGCCCGTGTTGGCGTCTTTTGGCGCACACAAAATTTCCGCGCATGACACTCTGGTCAGCCGCTGGTTTCGCTCTGCGTATGGCCGCTGCCTGGATTTCCTCTTGCGCAGCCCAAAGATTGTCTGGGGTTGTGCTGCTCTTTTGCTGATCGCGACGGTGATAGCGTTTAATTTTGTTGGTGGTGAGTTCATGCCGCCGCTGGAAGAGGGCAATCTTTGGGTCCGGGCCACTTTGCCTCAGGACATTGCTTTTGAAGCCTCCACCGCGTTGGCCGATCAGTTTCGCGACGACTTGCGCCAGTTTCCCGAGGTCACGCACGTGGTTTCCCAGAATGGACGTCCTGACGATGGAACCGACGTTTCCACATTCAACAATGTGGAGATGTTCGTGACGCTCAAACCCGACAGCGAATGGCCAAGAGGTATCAGCAAAGAGGAGCTGATTTCGCAGATGCAGAAGCGCCTGGACAAATATCCGGGCGTGGATTTCAATTTTTCCCAAAATATCCAGGACAACGTGGAAGAAGCCATGTCCGGCGTGAAAGGCGAGAACTCGCTCAAGCTGTTTGGCGATGATTTCGACACGCTCACAAAAAAGGCCGAAGAGATCAAGTCGGTGATGAACAAAGTGCAGGGAGTAACGGACATTGGCGTCTTTCGCGTGAATGGACAGCCGAACCTGGTCGTCTCCATTGATCGGAACCGGGCTGCGCGCTATGGAGTCATGCCGGGAGACGTCAATGCTGTGGTGCAGACTGCCATTGGCGGCAGCCCGGTGACGCAAATCATTCAAGGCGACCGCCGCTTCGATCTTGTTGTCCGTTACAAGCCGGAATACCGACAGACGCCGCAAGCTATCCGCGCGCTGTTGCTTACTACGCCGGACGGCAATCGCGTGCCGCTGGCCCAACTGGCTGACGTGGGACTCCAGGAAGGCGCATTCATGATTTATCGCGAGAATGACCGCCGGTACATCCCGGTGAAGTTCAGCGTTCGCGGACGCGATCTGGCCACCACCATGCAGGAGTTGCAGCAGAAAATCAGAGACACGGTCCAGCTTCCTTCCGGATATTCCTACGAATGGGCCGGAGAGTTTGACAGTCTGCGCAAGGAGCAGCGCCGTCTGTCAGTCGTGATCCCCGCCAGCCTTGCTGTGATACTCGTGTTGCTTTTCATTCAGTTCCATAGCTGGAAAGATGCCATGGTGGTCATGGCGGTGCTGCCGTTCGCTGCGATCGGAGGCATCTGGGTGTTGCTGCTGGCGAAGACCCCATTCAGCATATCGGCCGCGGTCGGCTTCACTTCTTTGACCGGCGTTGCGACCCTCGGGGCCGTAGTCTTTCTGACGGGCGTGCGGCGGGCGCAACGTGAGTCCGGCGCCGTTCCTGGTTTGCTGGCGGGAAGCATGGAGCAAATGCGCCCGGTGCTGATGGCTTGCATGGCCGCCGGTTTGGGATTAATCCCCGCGGCGCTCTCCAACCGGATTGGCGCACAGGCACAGCAACCGTTGGCGCGCGTGGTAGTGGGCGGGATGGTAACCACGGCAGCGGCCATTCTCTTCCTGATGCCTTTGCTGGCAAGAAAGCGCGACGAGCATGAACCTGAAGCGCAGACCACAGAGATAGCCGATATGTAAGGATCACGCCGCTCGCTCACCCGGTTCGCCGAGGGCCATCTGCTTCAATTTTTGCTCGCCTCAGTCGGTGTGCGCAGGCCCCTTTTCGGAGCCTCCGATTCTCCGGGTCACTTAGACGTCAAATGGCTGAATGCTGATTGCTGACGGCTTTTCAGTTGAAATCCGCAACTCCAACGCGCAGCACGCTCCGGATTTGTCTTTCACCCTCCGCTTTTGGCTGCTCCTCCGGATGCGCCCAGGCACCAAAAACTTTATTGCCATAGGCTGTAACTGCCAGATAATCGCCGAAGAAGTCCCCCTGTCGTGATTCGAACGGCTGGGAATCGAAAGCGTAGTTGGTGAATGATTTCCCGTCGTCGGTGGATCGGGCGAGGGTGACCGTGGTTTGCCTGTTGTCGGTACGGCGGTCGTAAAAGATGAGGTTGACTGCGCCGCTGACGGGGTCCACGGCCATCCATTGGAAGAACTGGTCCTTTCCGTCATGCAGCGGATCATTGTTTACTCGCACTGGCACGCCCCAGGTGTGTCCGTGGTCGCCTGAGGACGCGACAAAGACGTCCACATCGCCATTGCTAAAGTCGCTCCACGAGACATATAGGCGTCCGCTATGCGGGTCAATGGCGATCTGTGGAAAGCCGTTGGTACGGAACGCTCCGGACATGGCAAAGTAGGCAGGCCCCGCGGGAATGATGCGCCGGTCCTTGCTGAATGTTCGTCCGCCATCGTGTGATGCGGCCATCATGATCCCATCGCGATCGTCCCAGACGGTGTAGAGCGTTCCATCAGGCGCAACCACGCCATGGAAGCCTTCCAGAGCGCCGTTGTCGTCACGCGGCAGACCGGAAACGGAATTGAGTTTCACTGGCGCAGACCAGCTCTTGCCGTCGTCGGTGGAGCGGGAAAACATCAGATCGGACGCGCTGAGCGTGAACTGCGTCCAGCCTATGTAGAGGTTCCCGCTGTTCGGACTGCTCGAGGTGTCGGCCACGATCCACGGTTTGTCTTCAAATGGAATCGCCGGCGTGGAGTCGTGCGCGATCACCGTGAAAGCATTTGCTTCCCACGTGCGTCCACCGTCAAGCGACCGCCGGATGAAGATTCCGTTGCGGGTGGCTCCCTGGGCCCAGTAGTTTTCCGTGCCGAGCTTGTCGAAGGCGATATAACAAAGAATGGCATGACCCGCCGCGTCAAAAGCTACGGAGACGTCGCCGGAAGTCTTGTACTCCCTGGGCGCTGTACCGGCGGCGGTTGTCCAGTTCTGGCCGCCGTCCGTCGAGTACGCTGCGCTGGCATTCACCTGCCACGCCACGACAACCTGTTTAGGATCTCTTGCATTCACGGCAATGCCCGGCTCGCTGTAGCCGCCCGGCTTCGGTGTGACGTCTACGATATGCGTCTTGGGCGCTGGAGGAAGCTGCTGCGCGGACAGAGCCAGAGTAATAAGAAGAAAGAATGAGCAGAGCCGGAATCTGACGGTCATTGATCTGACATTCTACAGTCCGGGAAGCAATTCGCGGATTGACGCGAGCTTCTCCGCGAATTTTTCTCGCAGCTCTGCGGGTAGCACGCCTTGGGACCGTAATGTACGCAAACTCAGAGCATCGTTGCGTTTGGCGAGACGAAGATTATTTTCATCGCGCGCGAGCGGACAATGAAAGTATTGCGGAGCCACATGGCCCAGGGCGTCCAACAGCAACAACTGCCTCGCCGTGCTTTTGAGCAGATCGGCGCCGCGCACGACCTCGCTGATCTGCATGGCATGATCGTCAACCACGACCGCGAGCTGATAGGCGGGAACATCGTCTCGCCGCCACACCAGAAAATCCGCGAAGTCTTTGCCGGCCGCGAACTTTTGCTCGCCAAAGCAGAGATCCTGGAAGCTGACAGTTTTTCCGTCCGGCACTTTGAATCGCCAGCTCACGCCTCCAGGCGAATCCCAGTCCTGCGCGCTGGGAAGCTTTTCACGACAGGTGCCTGGATATGGAGCTTCATCGTCATCTTCGTGCGGCGCCCCGAGTGCGCGCTCCAGGTCCTTGCGCGAGCAGGTGCAGGGATAGACAAAGCCGCCGTCGCGCAGCTTGCGCCAGCCGGCCACATAGAATTCCCGGCGCTGGCTCTGCGAATACGGGCCGAAGGCGCCGCCTACGTCCGGACCCTCGTCCCAATCAAGGCCGAGCCAGCGAAGGTCTTCATACATGGCGTTCACAAAGTGTGGCTTGCAGCGCTGGAAGTCGAGGTCTTCATTGCGGAAGACGAGACGGCCATTGGCGGAGCGGGCACGCTGGCGCGCGACCCAGAATGTGCGCGCGTGCCCCAGATGGAGATACCCAGTTGGCGAGGGAGCGAGCCGTCCGCGATAGGAAGAAGTCACAATCGATTTGCACGACGCCAAGCTTGCGGAGCAACTAATGGTTACTCCGCAAGCACAGCGGATTTTGACGAGAACACTATTTCGGTCTTACGACCACCAAATCGGGCGGCGCAGAATTACCGTTCGCCTGCTTGAGTCCGGGATTGACCTGCGCCTCATCCGTGCTGTTGGTCAGGTCAATCAGGTCGACCGTATTGGTCCCGCGAACGCCTACCCAGACTTTGTTGCCATCCGGAGTCATGCCGCCTCTCATGGCTTCTATCGCGCCTGCACCAGCCAGATTGATAGCTCCGCTATTCGGTGGCGGAACTGGCCGGGCCACCAGCACTTTGTTGATGCCGGCCGGCAGGACCACAACGTGCGCGGTGGTAGCGCCATTGTCGGCCGCCGCGGAAGAGACCAGAAGCTGGTTTGCCGTAATCGGCCCCAGACTAAAGTCGACAAACTGGTTGCTGTAACTCACGTTCGGCGGACAGTTGCCGGGATTCAGGAAAAACGGAGGCGTGTGATTGCTCAGGAGTGAAGTCACGGTGGCGGTAATGATGTCGACCCCGGAAGAATCCACGGCAGCGATCATGTCGCTGTTCGCGAACGATCCGAGTAACGAAATGCTGTTCGTCTGTGTAGGGGGATTGTTCGCTGTGGGCAGTTGGGAATTGTTGCAGGGCGCCATGACCTCAATACCGGCGGAGTTGGCGATGTAGACGAACGGATCGGAAGCCAACCCCGTCACACTGGTAGAGCTGCCGCCGATATTGGAAGTGAATAGGCTCGACTGGGGCGAGAAAACATAAACGTTGCCGGCCCCGTCACTGTCGGTCGCGATGAAAGCCTTGAAGCTGTCACTGTCAAAGGATGCGGCTATGGCTCCGGGAACAATGAATGTCTGGAAAGTACTTGTGGTTGCGCTAAATACAAACAGGCGCTGCTTTCCGGGAGTGGGTTCGATAGTGGCATTGGAGACAATCACGAAATCTCCTTTGCTCGATACCGCCAGCACCTTGCCGACGATATTCGGGTCGACCAGCGTTACTGTGTTGGCGGTGGTGTCAAGAGATATCAGGCCCGCCGCGGTGCCAAGATATGCCTTATCGCCCGTAGCGTCGATCATAAAGGAGTTAGGGACGGCAGCCGCAGGCAGAGAGATGGCCGTCCCAACCGCCGGAGGACTCTTGCTGGTATCAATCGGAATAATCGAGGGGCTGGTTCCGCTGGGAGGAGCAGACGTGCTGGTCGCATAGACCGTGGTGGCCGGACTTACTCCGGGAACAGTAATCTGGAACAGATTGCTGTAAATAGGAAAAGGAACGGAAAAGCCGCTTCCGCAAGTCGGAGGAATGCATGCCGCCACGAGACCAGCGCCGCCAAAAGACACGCCAGTCACAGTGTTTCCGGAAATGGTCGCTACCGGGGGATTGTTGCTCACAATGGTCACAGGCGCCGAGTTCTGGACAAATCCGTTTTCATCGGTATAGTCGGCTTCCACTACCAGGGTTTGGTTTTGCGTCAGGGTGGAAGAAGTGGTCAGGTTGCCCGGCGTATCCCCAGGAATGTGGAGCCTGATCTCGATCGGCATACAGGTCCGGAACGGCTGGCCTGGCGATGAGACCCCGGTGCTGGATGCAATGATTCCGGTAGCGCCGGGATTGTGGGCTGTGACCACGCCGACCGAGTCAACCGTGGCAACCGTAGTGTTTGCAGTCGACCAGGTAAAGGGTCCAACGGCTGTAGTGATGTCCTTGGCGTTCGGAGCGCACGAACCGATGCTGTCATGCGGAAGCACCAGGGATGAGCAAGCATGTGCGTGGAATGGCTGTGCCTGCGTGGTTGATGTGCAGCCGGCTACCTGATCCACGACAACGGACGTAATCTTTGGATGAATGGAAACGGAAACCGGGCTGCTGACGACACCTTGTCCGGTTGCAGTGATTGTGGCCGATCCCGTCAGTGGGCTTCCCGCGGAACTGCCGTTACACACCACAAAGGCCGAGTCCCAAACCCCTCCGCAGACCAAGCCCGTAGGCGAAACCGTCACCAACGCAACGTTGGACGAGCTGAATGTGAACGTGGCGGTCACGGGACTGCCGGCGGAATTCGCGGCGGTTGCGGTGATTTGCAACACATCTCCGGCGTTTAGCGAAACCGAGTTCGGAGAAACCGTCACCGAGGTGACTTGATTGGGGTTAGTAGTAGTGCTCGACTTGCTTCCGCCTCCGCATCCTGTTACGACGATCCCCAGGAGCAGGGCAGAGCTACACATGATGACAGACCGCATTCAACCTCCCCGCAAGGGACCAAGCCCGTTGCGGACATCGAAACCCATTGAACTTAGAAGAACAATCAGTGTAGTTTCTTGCACAGATTTCTTCAAGGATAGGCCCGTGGCAGTGGGCTCGGCCTCGAAACTGGGCCCAACAAGCCGCGAGGTCCACCCTCGGCGAATCCAAGAGCCCTCCCGAGTCATCTATATCGCTGGACGGCGGGAAAGTCGGATTCAATGCGTGTCCCGGTGGCGGAATCCTGAGGAACCATTGACCAGGATGGTTCGAAAGCTAAAATCCCGACAAGATTTTCGAAAACGCCAGCCGTTCTGTTGACGCCAGATCAGCCTGCTTGTTATATTAAATAGGTTCTGCGAGTTCAGTTTAGCTTGCTGTGTTGTAAAGCGGTAAAGTAGTTTTGCCCGAGGACATAAGTCCGTTAACAGGGCCCTCGCTGAAACGGTCTGCGCTACCTTCCACCGTGAAGGGTATGCAGGCCAGGGACAACGAAACGGAACGCCCCCGTAAAGGCTCGGCGCCACCGTCGTTGACCACCACCGAACTGGTAATCCAGATTCTTCCGCGATGAAGCGGAATTATGGTTCTGGTACGTCCGGAACCAGTCCCCAACGGGATCTTGAGCAGATGCTTGGTGTGCGTGTGCGCGCATTGGTTTGCCTGCACGCTCGAAAAAGGATCATATGCCGACATTTAATCAATTGGTTCGCAAGGGCAGGAAGGCGCCGAATTACAAAACGGCCAGTCCGGCACTGCAGTCTTCTCCGCAGCGCCGCGGCGTTTGCACCCGCGTCTATACCCAGACGCCCAAGAAGCCGAACTCAGCGCTGCGCAAAGTCGCGCGCGTGCGGCTCACGAATGGGATTGAAGTCACGACTTACATTCCCGGCGTCGGTCACAACCTGCAGGAGCACTCGATCGTGCTGATCCGCGGAGGCCGCGTAAAGGACCTCCCGGGCGTGCGCTATCACGTCGTCCGCGGAACGCTGGACGCCACGGGCGTCGCCAACCGCAAGCAGGGACGCTCGAAATACGGAGCCAAGAGGCCCAAATAATCAAGGATTTGAAGGAATAACAACACTATGCCACGCAAAGGACACGTACCGAAGAGGGAGCCGATAGCCGATCCCATCTACAGTTCCACACTGGTGACCAAGTTTGTGAACGCCATGATGTGGGGTGGAAAAAAGTCGACCGCGCAGTCCATCTTTTATCAGTCGATGGAGAACCTGCAGGCCAAAGGCGGCGATGAGGCCCTCAAGCTGTTCAAGAAAGCGGT